>Ga0210379_10000501_pt1 | contig 12781 bp, 11 predicted proteins | sample PLMedo_2_FD_155468 | JGI IMG/M metagenome (GOLD analysis project Ga0210379, IMG submission 155468) | Groundwater sediment microbial communities from an aquifer in East River, Colorado, USA - PLM4_32_coex redo | ecosystem: Environmental > Terrestrial > Soil > Riparian zone | place: USA: East... | reverse complement strand
CCTGCTCGCGCGGGACAACCATCTGGTCATGTCGTTTTTCCGCAGCCAGGGAATGATGGCCGCGCCATTCATCGCGCTTGAGCGCGACCTCGACTAACGATCGTCGTGAAAATGCCCCACGACGCTCGACCCCTCACCCCTGCGCCCGCTTCGGGCGGAGCAGGTTCCAAGCGCTTCTTGCTTGGATGCGACCCCGGAGCGGGATGCAGCGCCGCAATGGTCCGCGTTCTTACGTGCGCCTCCACGGTCGCATCCCCGGAATCCGGGGCCCCTGCTCCACGTTTCGGCGCACCCTCTCCCGATTGGAGAGGGGAAATGGGCAGCGGCAAATGGTTGGTCAACCATTTGCCGAAGGCTCAATAACCGGCCCGCCCCGATGAAACTGCAGAAGAACACCAGCATCGCCTTGTGCAGCGTCCTGGAAGCCGCATCCGATCCGGCCCGGCAGATTTCGGCGGCCGACATCGCCAGCAAGTTCGGCGTGTCCCCCCACCATCTGGGAAAAGTGCTGCGGCAGCTGGGCCGGGCCGGAATCGTCGACTCGGCGCGCGGCGTCGGCGGCGGCTACCGGTTCAGTGGCAACGCCAAACGCCTGACGCTGATGGACGTGATCGATCTGTTCGAAAGCATTTCGGCGGTGCCCGCGGAAAGCGGCGGCAAAGAGTATACGACGGATGTCGGGCGCGCCATCGCGCGCGTGCTCTCCGAGATCGATGAAACGGCAAAATCGACTTTCCGTTCGATCAGCATTGACACCATGTTGAAGCTGATCGAGCGCGACCGGCGCGCGCGGGAGGCGCGCCCGCAGGGCCGGGGTCGGTGAACGCGCCTCAGCCGGAGGATTTCCGCGGTTTTCTTGCGGTTCCCTTGATCTTGGTTCCTGACTCCCCCGGTTGGAGGCCGGGTTCGAAGCCCCCGACTTCGTGATAGACGGCTTTGGTCTCCGCCTCAAACGCCCTGACCGCCGGGACCTGACCCGGCAGCCCCAATTCCTTCCAACGCCTCGCAACCGTATCGTAGATGTTCCGTCTTAAAGTGGTGCGCTTGGAAAACACCGGCAGGTGGCGGTGCTCCTTGCAGGCGTTGATCAGGGCCTTCGACCCGTAGGGCCGCTTCTCGGGCGGGTTCTGGGTCGGATCGAGCCAGGTGCTCCACGTGTTCCTCAGGATGTCGATGTCATCGATCGGGTTGCAGCGGCTCGCCATCGCCCAGATGACCTGATCCATGTCGGTGGGGTCGACGTCCTCGTCTACCGCGATGATCCACTTGGTGTAGTACGCGCCGCCCGGCACCTGGGCGGCGAGCGCCAGCACCTGCGCTGCGTGGCCGGCGTGGCGCTGCTCCAGGCTCACCACTGTCATGCCGAAGCCGCCCGCCGCCGCCGGATGCGAGTAGACGCCCCGTATGCCCGGCACCCCGAGCTTGTCCAGGTCGTCCCAGATCTTGGCCGAGCGAATGATGGAGAAGAAGCCGCTTTGCTCGCAGGACGGATAGTCCGCCATGAGCGCATTGGTGAGGATGGGATGGCTGCGGTGATGCACCGCAGTCACCTCGACCAGCGGAGCGCCTGCCTCGGGCCGGCCATAATAGCCGGGGAACTCGCCAAACGGCCCCTCGGCTTTCACCGAGTTGCGGCGGATGATGCCTTCGATCACGAATTCCGCATTCGCGGGCAGCAGCAGATCCGTGGTCGTCCCCCGCACCACTGGCACCGGCTCGCCGCGGATGCCGCCCGCGTACTCGTATTCGGAGATGTTTTTCGGGAACGTCTGCGATCCCACCAGCATATACAGAGGATCGATTCCCCACGCCGCCGCCACGTGAATCGGGTCGCCGCGCTGCCAGGCGCGCGTGATGTGCAACCGCGCGTCCTTGCCCGGCGAAAGGTAGAGGCCGACCTGGTTCCTGCTTTGCTGCATCATGCGGTAGGTGCCGACGTTCAGGTAGCCGCTCTCGGGATCGCGCGTGATCACCGCGTCGCCGGTCCCGGCGTAGCGCCCGCCGTCGAGCGGCCAGTGCCGGGGAATCGGCAATTGATCGAGGTCGATTTGCTTGCCGGTGAGGGTGTGCTCGTAGACCAGCGCCTCGCTGCGCGGGACCTCGCGCGGCGGGATGCGCTGTTTCATCTTGTCCTTGACGCGGCGGATCAGCTCGACGGCAGGCGTCTCGGGGGGTTCCCCCAGGCTGAGAGCGATGCGCTTCAAGCTGGGACCGAGAATGTTCCAGAGAAGCCGCGCGCCGAAGGGGCTCTTCTCGAATCCGCGCGCGCGCTCGAAAAGAACGGCGGGAGAAGGTTGCTGTTTCGCCACCAGGTAGGCGATCGCGCTCATCTCCTCGTCACGGTCAACCGGCTTGGTGATCCGCACGAGCTCGCCCAGTTCATCGACGCGCGCGAGCCATTCGCGCAGGTCCTGGATCGGGCCGGATTTTCGTGCGCGCCTGGCCGCAATGGGGCGTTTGGTGTTATCGGCTATGCGCATGGTTCAGGGTTCCGCAGGAAGGGATTGACCAGGGGCCGCTCGATCCATTCGCCCGCGAATTTTCTCCGGTCGTGCGGACGTTCGGCAAGATCCGCTCTCACGTTGACGAAACGCGAAAAATGAATCACCATTCAATCCTCGAGAATATCCCGGCTGAGAACTCGGCGCGCGGGTGGCGCGAGCGGTGTCACAGCCGGGGCGACAGACACCTTCATGCCTGCGAACGTCAAAAGCAAGGTCGATGATGCTGCCCTGGTGACCCGGCGGCGCAGCCAGATACTCGGCGCTGCGATCGAGTTGTTCGGCAAGCGCGGCTACTACGCCACGACCGTCCACGAAATTGCCGAGCGCGCCGGCGTGAGCACCGGCCTGGTTTACCAGTATTTCGGGGGCAAGGAAGATGTCCTGTTCCTCGCGCTGCAAACGGTGCTGGACGCCTACCGGGAGCGCATTCCACGGGCGACCGAAGGGATGCGCGATCCTTTGACGCGGTTCCGGGCAGCGGTGCATGCCTATTGCCGCGTCATCGACGCCAACATCGACGCAACGGTGCTGGCGTACCGCGAGACCAAGTCGGTGAGCCGGGCCCGCCGCAACGTCATCAAGCAGAAGGAAATCGAGACCAATGCGCTGATCGAGGCGCACGTGCGCGACTGCGTCAAAGCAGGCCTGTTCGAAAAGGTCGACGCGGAGCTGCTCACTTACCAGATCGTGATGTTCGCGCACGCCTGGGCGCTCAAGGCCTGGCACTTCCGCGGCAGGATGACGGTCGACCAGTACGTCGACCGCAACCTCGCGCTGCTCCTGCATCCGCTGCTCACGGAACGCGGCCGGCGCGAGAATTTGCACCTGGTCGTCACATCTCACTAAGCGAATCCCCTTAGTTGCCTTCAAACACGGGCTTCTGCTTGGCAGCGAACGCGCGATAGGCGCGCCCGAAATCCTGCGTTTGCATGCAGATCGCCTGGGCCTGGGCTTCCGCTTCGATCGCGTCGTCGATTCCCATGCTCCACTCCTGATGAATGCATTTCTTGGTCATGGCATGGGCAAAGGTCGGACCGTCGGCGAGCGATTTGGCCAGCGCCCGTGCTTCCGTCAATAGCGCACCCGGCTCGCACAGCTTGTTGTAGAAGCCCCAACGTTCGGCTTCAGCGCCGTCCATGCTGCGGCCGGTATACAGCAGTTCGGCCGCTCGGCCCGCGCCGACAATGCGCGGCAGGATATTGCACGCCCCCATATCGGCTCCCGCCAGGCCGACGCGCACGAACAGGAACGCGACCTTGCTCGCGGCCGTGCCATAACGCAAGTCCGATGCCATGGCGACGATCGCGCCGGCGCCGGCGCATATCCCGTCGACCGCCGCAATGATCGGTTGCGGGCAGGCGCGCATCGCCTTGACCAGATCACCGGTCATGCGGCAAAACGCGAGCAGCCCCCCCATATCGCCCGCCTCCTGCATCTGCACCAGCGGCCCGATGATTTCGTGTACATCGCCGCCCGAGCAGAAATTGCCGCCGGCGCCGGTAACCACGATGGCCTTCACTTCCCTCGCGTAGGTGAGATTGCGGAACGTGTCGCGAAGCTCCGCGTACGATTCGAAAGTCAGTGGATTCTTGCGCTCGGGCCGGTTGAGGGTGATGGTAGCCACCTTGCCATCGAGTTGCCAGCCGAAATGCCTGGGCTGAAAGGCGCGGAAATCCACGTTCGCAGGGGTGAATAGATCCAACGTCTTCATCATGTGTGTCCTCCTCAGCCGGCCATGGTCAACCCGCCGCTTACGCTGATCACCTGACCAGTGATGTAATCGGAGCGCGGGCTGGCGAAGAAGAAGATCGCATCGGCGATTTCCTGCGGCTTCGCTACGCGGCGGAACGGTATGGCGCGCACGAAAGCCTCCTTCAGTTTGTCGGGCACCGCTTGCCATAACGGCGTGTCAGTCGGCCCCGGGCAGACGCAATTGACGCTGACCCCGTAGCGCGCTGCCTCGCGCGCGAGTCCTTTGGTAAAGGCGATCAGACCGCCTTTTGCTGCCGAGTACACCGTTTCACCCAGGCTGCCGACGCGACCTGCATCGCTGGCAACGTTGATGATCTTGCCGGCGCGCGCCTCGAACATCGGTGGGAGCAGCTGGCGAGTCAGGCGGATGGGCCCCATCAAATTGATATTCATCACCTGGTCCCAGAATTCGGGAGGGTTGTCGATGAAGGGTTGGGTCCGGCCCCAGCCGGCCGCGTTCACCAGAATGTCGACTCGACCGGCACGCTTCAATGCCTCGATGGCGAACCGGCTGACGGATTCAACGTTGGTAATGTCGACCTTCAGATATTCGGCCAACAGGCCCGCTGCTTGCGCTTCGCGCTGTGTATCCGCGCCGCGCTGCTCATTGATGTCGGCCATGATGACCCGCGCCCCTGCTCGCGCGAGTTCGAACGCGGTCGCCTTGCCGATTCCGGAGGCGGCGCCTGTCACGACCGCGGTCTTGCCCTTCAGGTTCATGTTTGCTCCTTATTGAACGATCGTTCATTCAATGGGGATTCTGGCGAATCCGGCGCCCTCTTGTCAACCCTCAACAGCGAACGCTGGCGCAGCGCTCTCCCGGTTTGCCGCGATACCCTGCCTCACCGGGTGCACTCGGACCTTGAACAGAATAATGCATGTTATTAGATAGTTAAATGCAACTTCTCGTTGACCTCACCCCATCAGGGTCCAATGACATCGCATCGCACAGGGCAGCAATGATTGACTTCCTGCGCTGACTGAATCACCATTCAGGGTGAATGAGTGTTCAATCCCGGATCGGGGCTCCCGACTCGGCGCCGGGGAAGGCATGCGGAGGGGGTGGCATGGAGCAGGGTGCGATTGCGCGGGAGGAGGCAGGGCGCTTCGCCCATCTCAAGTGGCCGTTTTTCGGCGAGCCGCACTTGCGCCTTGCGCGCGAGGCCGCGCAGTGGGCGAGCCATGCGCTGGGCAACGGGTCGCACTCGACGGAGGCTGACACGATCTGCCGCCGGCTCGTGCGCGAGATGGGCGCGGCCGGCTGGTTGGGCTACGCGGTGCCGCCGGAGGGGAGGGATGCGGCCCACCTCGATCTGCGCTCGATCTGCATTCTGCGTGAGGTATTCGCCTTTCACGACGGCCTTGCCGACTTCGCTTTCGCCATGCAGGGCCTGGGGAGCGGCGCAATCGCTATTGCCGGCAGCGAGGCGCTGAGAAAGGCCTACCTGCCGCGCGTCGCCAAGGGCGAGTCAATTGCGGCGTTCGCGCTGTCCGAAACGGACTCCGGCTCCGACGTAGGGGCCATTGCGGCCACGGCAAGGCGCGAGGGAGCGCATTATGTCCTGGACGGTTCGAAGACGTGGATATCCAACGGCGGGATCGCTGATTTCTACGTGGTATTCGCGCGCACCGGCGAGGCGCCCGGCACCCGCGGCTTGTCGGCATTCGTGGTGGATGCCGGCGTCCCCGGGCTCTCCGCCGAGGAGCGCATCGAAATCATCGCGCCGCATCCGATGGCGACCCTGCGCATGACGGGATGCCGCGTGCCCATGGACCACTTGCTCGGCGCGCCCGGCGAGGGTTTCAAGATTGCCATGCGCACCCTCGACATCTTTCGAACCAGCGTCGGTGCGGCGGCGCTGGGGTTTGCGCGGCGCGCATTGCATGAAGCGCTCCGGCGGGCGCGGACGCGCCGCCTGTTCGGACAGATGCTGTCAGACCTGCAAATGACGCAAGCGAAGCTCGCGGATATGGCCACGGCGATAGACGCTGCGGCGCTGCTGATCTATCGCGCGGCCTGGACGCGAGACGTGGCGGGTGGAGCCATCACGCGCCACGCCGCGATGGCCAAGATGTACGCCACAGAGGCGGCCCAGCAGGTCGTCGATGCCGCGGTGCAGATTTTCGGCGGCTTGGGCGTAGTGCGGGGTAACCCGGTCGAGCGGTTGTATCGTGAAGTGCGGGCGCTGCGGATTTACGAAGGGGCGACCGAGGTGCAGAAACTGATCATCGCGCGCCAGTTGCTCGATGCCGCGGTGAAATCCGGCGAAGGAGCGCCGCTATGAGCGATACCGGCCACGTCGATACGTTTGCGCGCGACAATCTCCCGCCGCGCGATCAGTGGGCGGATTACAGCTGCGAGCTGCCAGAATTCCGTTTTCCAGCACAACTCAACTGCGCATCCGCGCTACTCGACGACCGGGTGGCACGGGGGCAAGGGGAACGCATTGCCATACGCACGCCGGAGGGGCCCTGCAGCTACCGGCAGTTGCTCGACCACGCCAACCGGATCGCCAACGTACTGGTCGAGGACATGGGTCTCGTTCCGGGCAACCGGGTTCTGCTGCCTTCGCCAAATGGCCTCATGATGGCCGCGTGCATGTTCGCGATCTGGAAGGCCGGCGGCATCCCGGTGCCCACGATGGCACTGCTGCGCGCGCGGGAACTCGCGCAGGCGGTCCAGAAGGCGCGCATCAGCCACGCCTTGTGCGACCGGAGCCTTGCGGTTGAGCTCGAGGCAGCCCGCTCGAATTGCCCGTCGCTTTCCCAGGTCCGGTATTTCCGGGATGACGGTCCCGATTCGCTCGAGCACCTGGCGGGCGGAAAATCCAGTGAATTCGCAAACGTGGCGACGTCCGCGGAGGACATCGCGCTGATCGCCTTCACATCGGGAACGAGCGGCGTTCCCAAGGGCGCGATGCACTGCCACCGCGACATGCTGGCAATCTGTGAGGGCTTTCCGAGGCACATTGTCGGGCACACGCAGGATGATGTCGTTGCCGGAACGCCCTCGATCGCCTTTACCTACGGGCTGGCCGCCGTATTCCTGGTGCCGATCCGTTACGGCAGCTCGACAGTGCTGATGGAGCGCTACACCCCCGAAACGCTGCTCGAAACGATCGGCCGCTACCAGGTCACGGTTTTGTATTCGGTGCCCTTTATGTACCGGTCCATGGTGCCGCTCGCCGGGAGCTACGATCTGTCGAGCCTGCGCGTTTGCGTGTCGGCGGGCGAGCATCTGCCCGTGCCCACGCGCGCCGCCTGGGAGCGGGCGACTGGCATGAAGATCATCGACGGCATCGGCTCGACCGAACTCGGCCAGATTTTCATCGCAGCCGCCGGGGCCGATATTCGCCCGGGCGCGACCGGCAAGCCGGTTCCCGGTTATCGCGCCGCGGTGCTCGACGAGCAGGGCCGCATTGCACCGCCGGGCACGGTCGGGCGCCTCGCGGTCAAAGGCCCCACCGGCTGCCGTTATCTGGCGGACGAACGGCAAAAGAACTATGTGGTGGACGGCTGGAATGTCACCGGCGATGCCTACCTCATGGACAAGGAGGGCTACTTTTACTACCAGGCGCGAGTGGACGACATGATCGTGTCGGCCGGCTACAACATTGCCGGACCGGAGGTCGAGAACGCGCTGCTGGCACACCCGGCGGTCGCAGAATGCGCCGTTATCGGCTGGCCGGACGATGAACGCGGCCAGATCGTCAAGGCATTTGTCGTGTTGAGGCTCGGCTATCAGCGCAGCGATGACATGGTGGCGGAGCTGCAGCAGCACGTGAAACGCAATATCTCGCCCTATAAGTATCCGCGTGCCGTCGAATTTGTCGATTCCCTGCCGCGCACCTACACGGGAAAACTGCAAAGGTTCAAGTTGCGGCCAGCGCCCGAGCCGCCTGCCAGCGCGAAGAAGGACGCCGGCACGAAGAAGCGGGCGCTGCGGCCACAGAACAGGCGCGCTCCAAAATCACCGCGCGCGAGCGCTCGCTCATGAAGCGCATCGTTTCGCTGTGGCTCAATGGCCGTCCGCGCGAGGATGCGGTTGCCGATAACCTGCTGCTGATCGACTACTTGCGCGAGAGCCGCGGACTCACGGGCACCAAACGCGGCTGCGACGGCGGTGAATGCGGGGCCTGCACGGTGTTGATCGATAATGAGCCGCGGCTCGCCTGCCTCACGCTCGCAGCGTGCTGCGATGGCGGGCGGATCGAGACCATCGAGGCGCTGGCCATGGGCGGGCGCCTGAGCCCCCTGCAGCGGGCGTTTCATGAAAAACTCGGGACGCAGTGCGGCTACTGCACGCCCGGCATGATCATGGCCGCCGAGGCGCTTCTGCGCCGCAATCCCGCTCCGGGCGAAGCCGAGATCCGCGCGGCGCTTTCGGGCAATCTGTGCCGCTGCACCGGCTACGTGAAGATCATCGAGTCGGTCCAGGCGGCCGCATCCGAATCATGAGCGATCCGATCCCGCGGTCGCCCGTCACGGCGCGCGTCGCGGGCCGCCGCCAGCCGTTGCTCGACGGCATCGAGAAAGTCACCGGCCGGGCGCGCTTCACGGCCGACCTGCCGGCAGCCAACGCGCTCACCGGGGCGATCCTGACGAGCCCGATGGCCCATGCAGAGATCGCGCGCATCGACACTTCGCGCGCGCGCGCGCTGCCCGGCGTGCGCGCCGTCATCACCGGCGCGGACTGCGACGTGCCCTTCGGGATCCTGCCCATCGCGCGCAACGAATATCCGCTGGCGCGAGACAGGGTGCGTTACTGGGGCGAAGCGGTCGCGGCGGTGGCGGCGGACGACGCGAAGACGGCGCGCGCGGCGCTCGCGCTGATAGAGGTCGAGTATCGGCAGCTACCCGTCTACACCACTGCTGCCGAAGCGCGGGCCGAGGGCGCGGTCCTGCTGCACCGGGACAAGCCGGGAAACATCGAGCGCGAGGTCAGCAACTCGTTTGGCGATGTCGAGGCGGGCTTTGCGGCGGCCGATCTGGTGCGCGAGCAGAGCTGTCATTATTCGGAGGTGGCGCACGCGCAGATGGAGCCGGACTGCACGCTCGCCGACTTCGATCCCGAGAGCGGGCGGCTGACGCTGCAATCGGTGACCCAGGTTCCTTACTACGTGCACCTGACGGTTGCCGAATGCCTCAAGATGGACCCCGCTTCGATCCGCGTGGTGAAGCCGTTCGTCGGCGGGGGCTTCGGCCACCGCACGGAAACGCTTCCCTTTGAAATTATCGCGGCGCTGCTCGCGCGCGCCGCGGCGGGGACGGTCAAGCTGCAGCTTACCCGCGCGCAGACTTTCACGATCCATCGCGCGCGGCCCGAGACCGACATCCGGCTCAAGATCGGCATGAAGAGAAGCGGCGAAATCACCGCGGTCGACGCCGAAGTCGTGCAGCGCGGCGGCGCCATCGCGGGCTACGGCATCATTACCATCCTGTACGCGGGCGCGCTCATGCACGCGCTGTACCGCCTGCCGGCGGCGAGATACCGGGGTTATCGCGTCTACACCAACACGCCACCGTGCGGTCCCATGCGCGGCCACGGCGGAGTCGACATGCGCCACGCGTTTGACGGCCTGCTCGATGCAATGGCCGCGGAGCTGGGGCTGGACGCATTCGCGGTGCGGCGCGCCAATCTCATCACGCCGCCGTACCGTACGATCAACGATTTGCAGATCAACTCCTACGGACTGCCCGCATGCCTGGATTGGGTGGAGCAGGCCTCGGGCTGGCGCGCCCGCAAGGGCAAGCTGCCCCGCGGGCGCGGCCTGGGTCTCGGCTGTTCGCACTTCATCTCCGGCGCGGCGAAGCCGGTGCACTGGACGGGAGAACCCCATGCTACGGTCAATCTGCGGCTGGACTTCGACGGCTCGATCACGTTATTGACCGGTGCCGCGGACATTGGCCAGGGCTCCTCGACGCTGCTCGCGCAGATCGCTGCCGAGGCGCTGGGCCTCGGGCTTTCGCGTTTTCGCGTCGTCACGGCGGACAGCGCGATCACGCCGAAGGACAACGGCTCGTATTCCTCGCGCGTGTCGCTCATGGTCGGCAACGCGGCGCTCGCGGCCGCCGAAGAACTCAGACGGCTTCTGGTCGCCGGCGCCGCCAGAAAGCTGGAAGTGCGCCCCGAGGAGGTCGAGTGCCTGGGCGAGAGTTACCGGGTCATCGGCGCGGAGCGAATCGTGTCGTATAACGATGCCGTACGTGCCGCGCTCGAAACCACCGGGCCGATCACTACCCGCGGCACTTACACCGTGCCGCGCGAATTGCAGGGCGGCAAGTACCGCGGGGCAGGCGTCGGCCCGAGCCCGGCCTACTCGTACGCGGCGCAGGTCGTCGAGGTGGCGGTGGACGAGGAGACCGGCGAAATCAAGGTCGAAAAGATCTGGGTGGCGCACGATTGCGGTTTCGCCATCAATCCGCTTGCCGTCGAGGGCCAGGTCCAGGGAGCGGTGTGGTTCGCCATGGGCCAGGGACTCAGCGAGGAGACGGAGTTTCGCAACGGCATGCCGATGCGTGCCAATCTTCTGGATTACCGCGTGCCCACGATCGCCGAATCTCCGCCGATCGAAGTGAAGATCGTGGAAGCGCGCGATCCTAGCGGGCCGTACGGCGCAAAGGAGGCGAGCGAAGGCGCGGTCGGCGGCTTCGGCCCGGCGCTGGCCAGCGCGGTAGCCGAGGCCATTGGCATACGCGTGCAGGCACTGCCGCTGTCGCCAGACCGCGTGCTGGAGGCGATCCATGCCCGCCGGCGCAATGAGCGCTTGAAAGCGGCGTTGAAGGACGCGAGCTGAGATGGAACTGCTGCCCGAGTTCGTGGTACGGCACGCGGAAACGGCGCAGGAGGCGGCACGCCTGCTGGCGGGCGATGATGGCGCGCGGATTCTTGGCGGCGGAACCGGACTGGTCGCCAATATGAGGCTGGGCCTGGATGCGCCGTCGGTGCTGGTTTCACTCGATCGAATCAAGGGATTTCGCGATGTCACCGACGTGGGCGGCGTGTTGCGGTTGGGGAGCGGTGTCACGCTTTCCCGCCTGACGACCGATGCCGACGTCGGTCGGTGCGCGCCGGCGCTCGCGGCGGCGGCCGCAACGGTCGCCGCACCGGCGCACCGCAGCGCCGCCACTCTCGGAGGCAATCTCTGCCTGGACACGCGTTGCGTGTTCTACAACCAGAACGAAACATGGCGCAGTTCGATCGGCTACTGCCTGAAATATCGAGGCGACCTCTGCCACGTCGCGCCGCGCGGCAAGCGCTGTCATGCCGCATACAGCGGCGATCTCGCGCCGGTGCTGCTGGTGCTCGGGGCCGAGGTCGAGATTGCGGGACCGGTAGGCGCGCGGCGTACGGCGCTCAGCGCGCTGTACCGCGATGACGGTGCACGGCACCTTACGCTTGTCCGCGGCGAATTTCTTGCCGCCGTGCTGGTGCCGGCAGCGCGGCCCGGGACGCGTGTCGCGTATCGAAAGGCGCGGGTGCGCGGCGCGATCGACTTCCCGCTCGCCGGGGTCGCCGTAGCACTCGAGATCGAGGACGGCCGCGTGCGCGACTTGCGGGTTGCGCTCACCGGCACCAATCCTTGTCCGCTGTTGCTCGCCGGCACCGAGGAATTCCGCGGGCAGGCGCCCGATCAGGCGTTGCTCGACAAGCTCGTGAAGCTGGTGCAAAGACAGGCAAGCCCCCAACGAACCACAGTGACGTCGTCGAACTACCGGCGGCAGGTTGCCGCGGCGATCGCCCGGCGCTTGGTGAGCGAACTCGCGGTCCAAGTTTGATCGGCGGCCTTGGTCAAGATGATCGTCCTCCACCAACCCGGCCACCGACGATCCCGCCTGGGCGTCTCATGAAGCTCTTCGAACCGCTCGAACTCCGCGGCATGGTGATTCCCAACCGGGTCATGGTTCCCGCAATGGTCACTCATCTGTGCAAGGAGGACGGCTTCGTCACCGAGGACACGATCGACCGCTATGTGCGCTACGCCAGGGGCGGCGCGGGGCTGATCGTGGTCGAGGCGATGGCGATTCATCAGGTGCGATCGGGGCCTCTGCTGCGCATCGCGGATGACCAGTACGTTCCCGGTTTGCGCAGGCTCGTCAGCCGCGTCCACGAGACTTCCGACTCGAAAATCGTCCCGCAGATCATCCATTTTCTGAAAGTGGCGCGCTCAGGCTGGCGGCAGACCGTCGACATGGTCAGCGTCGAAGAGATCGACCGCATCGTCGAGCAGTTTGGCGATGCCGTGGCGCGCGCGCGGGAGGCCGGATTCGACGGCGCAGAGCTGCATTCCGCACACGCCTATACGCTGTCCTCGTTCCTGTCGCGGACTAATCTGCGCACCGACGAGTACACCGGCCAGACGCTGGAAGGCAGACTCCGCCTTATCAGCCGCGTGATGATGAACGTGCGTCGCAAGGCGGGGGGCGATTTCCCGGTCGGTATCCGGTTCAACGGCGAGGAATTCATCAAGAACGGCTACACGGTCGAGGACTCGAAGTTGATCGCGCTGCGGCTGGCGCGGCTG
>Ga0210379_10000500_pt1 | contig 12800 bp, 9 predicted proteins | sample PLMedo_2_FD_155468 | JGI IMG/M metagenome (GOLD analysis project Ga0210379, IMG submission 155468) | Groundwater sediment microbial communities from an aquifer in East River, Colorado, USA - PLM4_32_coex redo | ecosystem: Environmental > Terrestrial > Soil > Riparian zone | place: USA: East... | reverse complement strand
TCAACGTGGGCCGCCGCTCGATTCGTGACGGACCCGTCGAGGGTGCCGTTGGTGATGGGGAAGTCGGAGGCGGAGGCGCGGGCGCGGGTGGCACGAAGCCACCCGGCACCGGCGGTGCAACCGGCGGGGTGTTTCTCGGTGTCACCGCGGGCGCCGGTTTGCCGATGGTCGCGGCCGGGGGATTCGACACCGGTGCGGGAGGGGCGGCCGGAGTGTTCGATACCGGAGCGGCAGGAGCGGGAGCGGGCCCTGGCGCGGGCGTCGGCGGGATAGGCGACGGGCTCCGCAGCGGTGGCGGAACAGTTGTCGCTCCAGACGCCGCGCCTACCAGGATCCTGATTCGTCCCAAGTGACGTTCATCACTGTCCACCCGGTAGGTTTCGCGGCGTGTCAGGTCGAGGACGACGCGGGTCACGTTGGGATTGATCGAGTGCAGCGCGACGCGCGCGCGTGTGACGACGCCAGTCGCCGGTGTCGCTCTCGTCACCGCCGCCTTGGGCCTGACGTCGGTAAGGTCGAGGTAGATCCTCGGCGGCCCGTCCACCAGGTCGTGCGTAGGCATCGGCAGGGGGCCATCCGCCTGGATGGTCACGAGCGTCCGGCCGCCCTCCTCTACAGTCAGAACCGATTGCAGCACGGTGCCGGTGGATTGCTCCGCCGAGGCCACGGGCGCCAATCCCGCGAGTATCGCGACGATGAGCCAGACGCCGAAAGTTCTTGTCATAAGAGTTCTGACAGGCGACACCAGAATGGTTTGGAAACGCTCAGCCGTCAACTCCTCATCAGACCTCGCGGTCCTGAAGCGCCTGGTACACTAGGCTCATGCGCTTGACGCCTATTCTCCTCTGGATCATCGCGTTTTGTGCCGGCAGCGCCTCGCCCGCGTTGGCGCAGCGGTTTCCCTTCGAGCGGTCGTTCGACGTGTCGGGTCCGTCCGTTCTCGACGTCTCGACGATTCGGGGAAAGATCGACGTCACGGTTGGCGAGCCCGGACGGGTCGTCGTCGCGGGTACGGCCACCGTTCGCGTCGATTGGAACGTGCCGGCCAACGCGCCAGATCTGGCCCGGAACGTCGCTGACAATCCGCCGATCCAGCGCGAAGGGCAGACCCTTCGATTGCGACCGCCGTCTGACGCCGCAGCGCAGCGCGCGGTGACCGTCAGCTACCAGGTCCGCGTTCCTCCAGATACCGAAGTCACTGCGGCCAGCGAGTCGGGCGCCACTACCGTTCGAAGTATCAAAGGGGCCGTGACGATTCGCACGCAGTCGGGTGCGATCGAGGTGATGCAGCTTGGGGGCTCCGTCGTGGTGACCAGCGGGTCTGGTTCGGTAACGGCGGACGGCGTGGCTGGTTTCCTGTCGATTACGACCAGCAGCAGCGGCGTCACCGCGCGTTCGGTCGCCGGCGACCTCCGGGTCCGCACCAAGAGCGGCCAGGTCGAGGCTGTACTCGCTGGCGATGGGAACGCCGATGTCGAAACCGGTTCCAGCGCAATTCGGTTGAGCGGGATTCGAGGCGCGGTCGTCGCCACGACCAGGAGCGGTCACCTCACCCTTCATGGCGTACCGGGCCGCGATTGGGTAGCTTCGGCAGGGTCAGGAAGCATCGAGATTGTCACCGAGTCCTCAGTGCCGCTCTCGATTGATGCCAGCAGCGGATCGTCGGTGAAGATCACCGGCGCGTCCGTACAAGGATCCGTCTCCAAGCGGAAGGTCGTCGGCTCTGTCGCGGGTGGTGGTCCGCTGCTGAAGATCGCCAGCCGCAGCGGATCCGTCGTCATCCGGCTTTTCGAGGTGACGAGTCACTGATCGCATATCCTTTCGCGATGATCCGTCCGCCGATCGCGGTGGTGGCCGCCAGTTTCATCCTGGCATCCTGTGCGAAACAGCCGCCCGTGACGCGGCCCCCCCAGGTTCCCGCCATGGATGTGTCGTCGTTCCATCACGTTATCCCGCTGCCAACCGTGGTGGAACCGCGCGACGGTATGGGCTTCACGATCACGGCCGACACGGTGGTGGTGGTCGCGCCCGGCGACGAGCGATCACAGTGGACGGCGAAGTATCTGGCGGACGTCATCGGACTCGCGGCGGCGCCGCGGCCGCCACGGGTTGAAGTCACGGGCGCCTCGATTCCTCCGGGAGCGATCTCGTTGGAGCTCGGAGCGACGTCCACCGCCGGCGCCGAGGCCTACGAGCTCACCGTGACCGCCGAACGCGTGACCATTCGCGCCAACCAGCCGGCCGGCCTCTTTTATGGGGTCCAATCATTCCGGCAGTTGCTGCCGCCCTTCATCGAGCACCAGGCGGTGAGGCCACAGAAGGGACGTCCTGTTGTCGCCGCCGCGGGCCGTGTCGCCGACCACCCGCGATTCGGCTGGCGTGGAGCGATGCTCGACGTCTCCCGGCATTTCCTGCCCGTGGACGACGTCAAGCGGTTCGTGGACCTGATGTCGATCTACAAACTGAACCGGCTGCATCTGCATCTCGCCGATGATCAAGGATGGCGAATCGAGATCAAGTCGTGGCCCAACTTGGCGACGCACGGCGGCGCCACCCAGGTCGGTGGTGGGCCCGGCGGCTTTTACACGCAGGAGCAGTACGCCGACCTCGTTAAATACGCGGCCGACCGTTTCGTCACCATCGTGCCGGAGATTGACATGCCCGGCCACACCAACGCGGCGCTGGCGTCGTACGCCGAGCTGAATTGCGACGGGGTTGCGCGCGAGCCGTACACCGGCGTCGAGGTCGGGTTCAGCGCGCTCTGCGTCGACAAGGCCATCACCTACACCTTCATCGACGATGTCGTGCGCGAAATCGCGGCGCTCACACCGGGGCCCTGGTTTCACATCGGCGGCGACGAAGTAAAAACGCTGACGCCGGACCAGTACCTCCGCTTCATCGAACGCGTGCAGACCATCGTGCAGTCGAACGGCAAGCAGATGATCGGCTGGGACGAGATCTCGCCGGTGCAGCTTCTTCCCACGTCGGTCGTTCAGCACTGGCGCGTGAAGACGACACCGGCGGAGGCGGTGGTCAAGGGTGCGCGCGTCATCATGTCAATCGCGAACAAGGCCTACCTGGACATGAAGTACGACACGGCTACGGCGATCGGCCTCTCGTGGGCGGGATATGTCGACGTGAACACGGCCTATGACTGGGATCCGGCAACCGTGGCCGCCGGTGTGCCCGAATCGGCGTTGCTCGGCGTCGAAGCGCCGCTGTGGTCCGAGACGGTGGCGACGCTGGCAGACGTTGAGTTCCTCGCGTTTCCGCGACTCGTGGGCATCGCCGAGGTCGGCTGGTCCCGCGCGGAGTCACGCGACTGGAACACCTTCAAGGTACGCCTCGGCGCGCACGGGCCTCGACTCACGGCCCTTGGCGTGAATTTCCATCGGTCGCCGATGGTTCCCTGGCAGCGCTGATCGGCGCCCCTATTCGAACGTAAACGACACGTACATCAGCCTGCCTTCCCGCTGAATCTGCATCGTCACCGGCGTGCCTGGCGCGAGCGAGCGTACGCTGTCACGAAGCGCGGCCAGCGTCGTCACGCGGCGGTCGTTCACGCTGCGGATGATGTCGCGTGGTATCAGCGGAACGTAACTGGACGGGCCTGCCGCACGCGCGACGACGATGACGCCGTACGGATCCCTGAGCCCCGTGGCCGTGGCGGCCACGCGTGAGTCGATTTCCACGCCGATGATGCCGAGCTCGGACACCAGGTTCTTCGTGGGATCGGCCATCGCCGACACCGAATCCAATTCGCTTCGTTCTTCCACCGGCTTGACGCGCACGCTCTTCTGCGCCGCTCCCCTGAGGAAGACCAGTTCGACGTTGTCCGGGGAATCTCTCAGACGGAAGTTGTAGCTGACCGTGGGCACGTTCTCGGCGGGCTGGCCATCCACGGAGACCAGGATGTCACCCACCGCAAGACCGGCCGCCTCGGCGGGGCCGCCCGGCCAGACGTCCGATACGATCACGCCGTAGTCTCGCGACAGGCCGAGCGCCGTGGCCATGCCTGGCGTGATGGTCTGGATGCTCATGCCCACTTCCTGCCGGCGCAGGTGACCGTATTGCCGGAGTTGACGGAACACCGTTCTGGCGGTCGCGCTTGGAATGGCGAAGCCCAGGCCTTCGTTCCCTCCCGATTGCGACATGATGAACGTGTTGACGCCGACCACTTCTCCGCGGATGTTTACGAGGGGGCCGCCGGAGTTGCCGGGATTGATCGGCGCATCGGTCTGCACGAAGATTTGCGGCGAGTCGGGATCGACTTGACGCGCCACGGCCGACACCAGGCCGTGAGTCAGGCTGTTGCGGAGCCCGTTGGGGTTGCCGAAGGCAAAGACCATTTCGCCCTGCCGGACTTCCGTGTACGTGGCCAGCGGCAGCGCCGGGAGCTTCAGGCCCTCGACCTTCAACAGCGCCAGGTCCAGTTCGGCGGTGATGCCCACGATGGTGGCGGCGACGACCCTGGTCTTGCCCGACAGCGCCGTCGCCAGCGATCCATCCGCCTTGTCCGCGGGCAATACGATCTGCACCCGCCGCGCGCCGTTCACCACGTGCGCGTTGGTCATGATGTAGCCGTCCGCGTCGATCACGAAACCCGACCCGGTGGATTGCTGTTGCCCGATGACGACGTTGGCGTTGCCTTGCGGACCCTCGTCGCGCGGGCCATAACTGGTCACCAGAATCTGCACCACACTGGCCCAGACCTTCCGCGTCAGCGCGTCAACCGACTCGTTCATCCGCACCAACGGATCTGGTGGCGGCGCCTGCCGGGGCACCGGCTGCGCGTGCGCGGTGGCTGTCGCAACGAGAAGGGAGCACGACAGGACCGTGGCGGCCGGCAGGAACCGGAGCAGCGAGCAAAGCAATGACATCATGAGCCTCTCTTCGGGTTGACAGGGCGAGCATAGCCGACGGTGTCGAACATCAAGCAACGAATTGGTGCTTCTCTTTCTTGACTTGCACCCGGCGCGGCGATACGGTGCGCCATGCCAGCCTCAGCCAACGATCGCTTCAATCTCACCCGGCGCGAACTGCTCGCCGGCGCGGGCGCGGGAGCCGCGGCGCTTCTTCTCGATACCCGCGCTGCGCAAGCTCAGCCGACGCCAGGCCGGGCCGTTGTCTTCGCCCACACGACCGTCGTCACCGTCAATGCCGTCCGCAACGACGTGGCGCTCGCGGTCGTCGGCGACAAGATCGCGGCGATCGGTCCCACTGACGACATCCTCAAGGCGTATCCGCAGGCTGAGGTCTACGAAGGACGCGGGAAGGCGTTATTCCCTGGCTTGATTAACTGCCACGCGCATATGGCGGCCGTCCTCGCTCGCGGCTTCAACGAGGACTTCGGCTTTCCCAACTCCGCGCGGCTGGCTGTTCAGCCCACCAGCCTCCTCCAGGGAGAGGAGGGCACGTTGATGGTCACCGTCGCTGCGCTTGAAGCCATACGGACCGGGACCACCACGATTGTCGAGAACACCGGAGGCATCAGCCGCTCCGCGGCGGCGTTGGCGAAGTCAGGTTTGCGATGCGTGTTTGCCGAGTCCGTTCGCGACAGCGAGAACGTCGACGGCCCGATGTCCCCCGACGGGCTCGCGAGAAGCCAGACGCCGCGGTTCTCGGCCAAGCTTCGAGACGACGGCATGCAACGGATCAGCGATCTGTTTACCGCCTGGCACGGCAAGAACCAGGGCCGCATCAGCGTATTTCCGGCGGCCGCGCTCGCGGAGACGGCCTCGCCGGAGTTGCTGCAGGCTGTGCGCACCTTTGCCGACAAACACGATCTCGGATACACGATTCACCTGTCGCAGAGCGTCGCCGAGGTGGAATTCATGAAGCGGCACCACGGCATGAGTCCGCCGGCATTTCTCGGCAAGCACGGCTTCCTCGGTCCGCGGCTGTTCGCTGCGCATTGCCGCTATGTTGACGACGCGGATATCGCGCTGCTGGGCCGCTCCCGCACCATCGTTACTCACCAGGCCAACATGGCAGCCAACCGCGGCGTGATCCCGCCGATCGCCAAGCTGCGGGCCGCGGGTTGTCCCATCGCGAACGGCACCGACAACAACACCAACGACCTGTTCGGGGTGATGAAGATCGCGCTGCTGACGGAGCGAATTTCCCGCGACGATCCGTTCCCCGGTGTCCGGCCTCAGCCCGAAGACATGCTCGAAGACGCGACGCTCGGCGGCGCGCAGGCCGTGCACCAGGAAAAGGTCCTCGGCTCGCTCGAGGTCGGGAAGCAGGCGGACCTCATCGTGCTGGACACGCTGCGTGCCCACCTCGTGCCGGCGGGGCGCATCGTCTCGGCGTGGATCCACAATGGGCAGCCGTCCGACATCGAATCGGTCATGGTCGACGGCCAGTTCGTCATGCGCAACCGGAAGGTCCTGACGATGGACGAGGACAGCATCATTGCCGAGGCCGACAAGGTCGGCCGGCGGATTTGGAATCAGGTGCAGGCCGCCGGCGCGATTCCGGTGCCTGGCCGTCCACGCCAGCGATGAGCGTGATCCACGGAGCAATTCAGACGCTCGAATGACGCGTAGAGACTTACAGATTGGCCCGGATCTCGAGACGGGAAGGAGTTCCGATCCCGCGACGAATGCGAATCGCTGCCGTGTGACGGTGTCAGACCGAGTCAGCTGCTAAAGCCGTGATCGCGCGCGAACACGATGGCTTGCGCGCGGGACCAGACGCCGAGCTTGTCGAACAGGTTCGAGGCGTGGTTGCGCACCGTCTTCTCGCTGATCCGCAAGCTCTCGGCGATGTCTGTGTTGCTCAACCCTTCGGCCATGAGCGCCAGCACCTGGCGCTCTCGTACGGAGAGCGCCTCGAACGCCGAATGGGTGGTCGCCCGCCCCGGGTTTGCGAATGACAAAACGGCCTCGCAAAACCGCGGCCACGCTGGTTCGTGTTCGAGCAGGACGTGATTGCGCGAGTCGAGCTCAACGAACTCGGCTCCTGGAATGCCGCTGGCGAGGAGCCGCCCTTCGGCAATCGGCACCACCTCGTCGTTGCAGGCGTGCAGGACGAGAGTTGGCGTGCGCACCTGTTCGAGCAATTCCGATATGTCCGTCTGGCACCGCGCCTCGAGCAGCGTGGCGGCGATTTCGCCTGATGTCGACTTCAGGCAAAGGTCGTTGAACCATTCCAGTTGCTCGTGGCTGCCGCCCGGGATGAAGCGCGATGTGAAGACTTGCCGGAACGTCGGGTTGTCTTTTGCCCACGCCACTCGCGCGAGCTCGATCATGGCGCGGTGCGTCGAACGCATTTCAGGCGTACCGCGCTTGAGCGCGCCGTGCACGTAGCCGCCATACAGGATCAGCCGGGCCACTCGTTCCGGATGGTGGATGGCGTATTGGATGGACGCCGCCGCGCCTTGTGAAATGCCGAGCAGCGTTACCGGCTCGCGCGGTTGAGCTGCCTCGATGACTGTTTGAAGATCGGTAGCCCACTTATCGAGGGTCAGAGGGCCGGCATGCCACTCGCTCATCCCGCATCCGCGCTCGTCGTAGCGGACGAACCGGTAGTGCCCGGAAAAAAACTGGATCCAGTGTTTCCAGACGGGACTTTCCCACTCGTATTCGAGGTGGGTGAGCCAGTTGGCCGCCTTGACGACGATCGGCCCGGTGCCCGATTCCGCCCATGCCAGGCGCGTTCCATCCGAAGCGGTGACGTAACGGACGTGCTGGCGAAGCTTTGCGGGAGCGCTCATATCCCAGGCTGGGACATTTGTCTCACATCCGTCCACCGATTCAAAGCCGAACCGGGACAAACCGCCGATGGCGATCACCGCGTGGCCGGTCCACTGTTGCGATCACAAACAGGAGGGACTTGCCGTGCTGAAACGTCTGCTGTTTTTTGTCTATGGTGTGACGTCGTACCTGATCTTCCTCGCCACGTTCCTCTACGCCATCGCGTTCGTCGGAGGGTTCGCCGTACCCCGCCGGCTCGATGGTCCGCTCGAAACGCCGGTGCCGGTGGCGCTGGCGATCGATGCCGCACTGCTGACCATCTTCGCCGTCCAGCACAGCGTGATGGCACGGCGGTGGTTCAAGGAGCGCTGGACCCAGATCATTCCGTGGGCCATCGAGCGTTCCACGTACGTGTTGTGCGCCAGCCTGGCCCTGCTCCTGCTGTTCTGGCAATGGCGCCCGATCGGGATTCAGATCTGGTCGATTGAGAACGGCGGCGCCCGCATCGTCCTGTGGACGCTGTTCGCCGCCGGCTGGACGACCGTTCTGATCGTGACGTTCCTGATCAACCACTTCGACCTGTTCGGCTTGCGGCAAGTGTGGCTGCCGCTCATTGGCCGGCCGTACTCCCGCATCCCCTTCCGCACGCCGCTGCCGTATCAGTTCGTTCGGCACCCGCTCTATTTCGGGTTTCTCCTCGCATTCTGGATGACGCCCACGATGACGCTGGCGCACCTGGTGTTTGCCCTCGCCACCACCGCCTACATCGTCCTGGCGATTCAGTTCGAGGAGAAGGATCTCGTCTCCGAACACGGCGCGGAGTACGAGAAGTATCGGCGCACGGTGCCGATGCTGTTGCCCGGTCGCGGCCGATTGCGCGCAAAGGCGCCGGCCGCAGCAGACCGTATTCAGGAGGCTTTATGAACAATGGACGATCGACGATGCAATACGCGTGTTTTCTGATCGGCGCGTTCGCGCTGACCGCGGTTTGGCCCGGCCAGGGGGTCCGGGCGCAGGCCGAGCAACATCATGGACCGGCGACGGCCCAGAAGGCGCCGGCGAGCGACCTGGTGAACGTCGTGCGTGAATCGACCGAGCGCTTTCGTGATGTGGCAGTAGCCGAAGCCGAGGGCTACGCGCTGATGTTCGGCTGTGTGACCGGACCCGACGCGGGGGCGATGGGCCTCCACTATGTCAACCTGTCGCTCGTGGGCGACGGCGAGTTGGACGCCGCGCACCCCGAGATTGTGATCTACGAACCCCAGCCAGACGGTCGCTTGAAGCTAGTGGGAGCCGACTATCTTGTCTTCGCGGACGGGTGGAACGCCACGCATCCGGCCACGCCCCAACTCATGGGACAGCTGTTGCACCTGTTCGACAGCCCGAACCGCTTCGGTCTGCCGGCGTTCTACACACTGCACGTGTGGGCGTGGAAGGAGAACCCGAACGGAACGTTCGTGAACTGGCATCCCAATGTGAAGTGCGACGCCTTCAGCGGCCCGGCTCGATGAACAAGTCGTTGGGGGCTGCTGGACTTCCAGACCGAGCCCCCTTTTTCTCCGACGTTGACAAGGCCCGCGCTTGGCTCTTTTAACCCGCGGACTGCCACGTTTGGCGCTTTGAACGCCGGATTGGGCCGCCGTCTCGCCTGAAAGCGCCGTCTGGACAGGCACGCCGTATGCGCCTCATAGAGACGCGCCGATTCTCTGTGAAAAAAGGGAGCAATAAGGTGGTCGAGCACAACGTGGCTCCGACGACGGCGCTGAAGGTCGGGCTCAAAGTGGACGCCGACGTGTTGCCCAAGGGCATCCTCGGAGACAGTTGACCTCAAGAGCCCGGCTACGACGGTGGCGTTGCTCAAGATGAATGCGGTGGTCGGCCTCAAGGCCACGGTTGATGCGAACGATCACATCACGCGGCTTGGCGTCACCTGCGCGCTCTGCCACTCCAGCAGCGGGACCTTCTCGAGTTTCTGAAGTCGCTCTGACATCGGAGGGAGCCCGCCCCGTGGGGTGGGCTCCACGGGTATAGAATCGGTTCATCGATAGCTACGCGCATCTCAGCCGCCGCCAGACCGCGTTCACCCTCGGCGGCATGATCCTCACGCTCCTCCTCGCCGCGATGGATCAGACCATCGTCGGCACCGCCATGCCGCGGGTGATCTCGAGCCTCAACGGTTTCGATCGCTATCCCTGGGTGACCACTGCGTACCTGCTGACGTCGACGATTGCGGTGCCGGTGTTCGCAAAGATCTCGGATCTCTACGGCCGCAAGTGGCTGTATCTCTCCGGCGCGATCCTGTTCATCGTGTCGTCGTGGCTGTGCGGCGCGGCCGGGAACCTGCCGCTCCCGCTCGACGGGATGAACCAACTGATCGTCGCCCGCGGCCTGCAGGGGCTGGGCGGCGGCGCCATCATGGGCCTCACGTTCACGATCATCGGCGACCTGTTCACGCCGGCTGAACGCGGACGCTACCAGGGCATGTTCGGCGCCGTCTTCGGCCTCGCCTCCATTGTCGGCCCGCTCGCCGGCGGATGGATCACCGATCACCTGTCGTGGCGGTGGGCGTTTTACGTGAACGCGCCGCTCGGCATCGTGGCCGTGGCAGTACTCTATTTCACCTTTCCGCATGTGAAGCCCCATCCGGAGACCAAGAAGGTAATCGACTGGGCCGGCATCGCCGCCCTGGTGGCGTGGATCGTGCCGCTGCTGCTGGCGTTATCGGCGGTGAATCAACGGGGCTGGTCCGATCCCAGGGTGTCCGGCATGCTCGCGTGGACCACCGTGGCGCTCATTGCTTTCATCATCATCGAGCATCGCGCGTCCGAGCCCCTGTTGCCGCCGGCGTTGTTCAAGATTCCGAGCTTCCGCTTGTCGATCGTCTCGGTGTTCCTCCTCGGCATGGGACTGTTCGGGATGTTTCTCTACTTGCCGCTGTACTTGCAGGCCGTGCTGGGCATGTCGGCGGCGGCCTCCGGATCGCTGTTCACGCCGCTCGTGTTCGCGATGATCGGCGCCAGCGTGGTCAGCGGGCAGATCGTCTCGCGGACGGGACGCTACAAGATCATCGCGGTGATCGGCGCCACCGGATCGGCGGCAGGCATGATCATGCTCGCGCTGCTGGGCACCGCCGCGACGACGAGCGCGATCGTCTTCGACCTGGTGATTGTCGGTCTCGGTTTCGGCTGTGTGCAGCCGATCTTCAACGTCGTCATCCAGAATTCCGCGCCGCGCGCGCAAATGGGCGCCGCCACCGCCTCGTCGCAGTTCTTCCGATCGATCGGCAGCACGATCGGCGTGGCGATCTTCGGAACCATGCTGCTGGGGGTGTATCACAGCGGGCTCGCGGCGGCGATTCCACCCGGTACGCCGCCAGCGATCGCCCACATGTTCGACAACCCGTTGGAGATCGCGCGGTCGCAGACGGCGGTAGCCAGCCAGATGTCGGCGCAACCGGGCGGCACCGCGCTGCTGCCCGTGCTGTTGGCGGCCTCGCGCGACAGCCTGGCCAACGGCATGCACCTCATCTTCGTCGCCGGCGGCGCCGTGATGGCGCTGACGCTGCTGCTGACGCTCTTTCTGCCGGAAGTCCCGCTGCGCTCGAAGGCTCACGCTTCTGAATAACGGCGGGAGGTGATCCTGGCCTGCCTCGCCGAAGCGCGCAAGCGCGAAGGCGGGTCGGGAGCGGATCCGGGTCGGGAAGTGACTCTTGTCGGGAAACGCTCGCACCAGGCACGTAAGGCACCAACCCCAGGCACCTCAGGCACCAGGCACCCTAGGCACCGACAAGAAGTGCCGCCTTTTCTCCGATCATCACGCACGCCGCGTGGGTCGTGGCGTTGACGACCTCCGGCATGATCGACGCGTCGGCTACGCGCAGCCCGTCGATTCCGCGGACCTGCAGCTGAGTGTCAACGACGGCAAGCCGATCGCTCTCCGGGCCCATTTTGCACGTGCCCGCACCGTGATAGATCGTGTCGGCCTCATGCCGGGCGAAGAGGGCGAGGTCGGCGTCGCTTTTGGCGCCGGGTCCGGGCAGGATCTCATCGGCGCGCAACGGATCGTACGACTCGGCCTCGCCGAAATAGCGGGCGAGCCGGACGCCGCGAACGAGCGCCTCGACGTCGGCCTGTTCCTGCAGGTAGTTGGCGCGGATGCTCGGCGCCTCCATGGGATCCGCGGAGCGCAAGCGGATTTCGCCGCGTGATTTCGGCTGGACGAGCGACACCGTGATCGTCACAAAGCGGTCCGGCGTGTCCAGCCCGCGGCCCACGTAGAACTGCAGGTCGGGCGCCTTTCCGACCGACTCCTGCACCGACCGCGAGAACATCCCTGCAGTGACCGTTGATCCCGGCAGCGTGGTCTTGCCGTTCCAGCGGATCGATAGTTTCAGGTGGTCCTGGAAGTTCTGGCCGACGCCGGGGAGATCGGCGATCACGCCGATGCCGTGCGCCTTCAGGTGGTCGGCGGGCCCGATGCCGGATCGCATCAGCAGTTTCGGCGAATCCACCACGCCGCCGCAGAGGATCACCTCGCGGGTGGCCCGAGCGGTCTCGGGCTTGCCGTCGCGGAGGTATTCGACCCCCACGGCCTTGCGGCCTTCGACGATCAACCGCGACGCGTGCGCTCGCGATCGCACTTCGAGGTTTGGCCGCGACAGTGCCGGCGTGAGAAAGGCGTCGGCGGCGCTATGACGTTTTCCATCGAGGATGTTCTTCTGGTAGTAGCCGGCAATGTTGTTGGTCGCCGGCTGGTTGAAGTCGTAACGCGCGTCGGCCTTGAACCCGTTCTGCCAGGCCGCGGCCAGGAACGCGCGGTGGCCATCGTGAGGGTCCGTGCAGTACGAAACCGCCAGCGGTCCGCTGCCGCCCCGAAACTCCGACTCACCGCTCTCGTTGCGCTCCGATCGTTTGAAGAGTGGCAGCAGGGCGTCGTAGCCCCAGCCCAGATTGCCGAGCTCCTGCCAACGGTCGTAGCAGAATCGATGGCCGCGGACGAACGTCATCGCGTTGATTGCGCTCGATCCGCCCAGCACCTTGCCGCGCGGAAAGGCGATGCGTCGATCCACCAACCCCGCCTCGGGTACTGTGGTATACCCCC
>Ga0210379_10000498_pt1 | contig 12808 bp, 9 predicted proteins | sample PLMedo_2_FD_155468 | JGI IMG/M metagenome (GOLD analysis project Ga0210379, IMG submission 155468) | Groundwater sediment microbial communities from an aquifer in East River, Colorado, USA - PLM4_32_coex redo | ecosystem: Environmental > Terrestrial > Soil > Riparian zone | place: USA: East... | reverse complement strand
CCCAGCTCATCCCCGGGCGAATCGACGAAGGTACCTGTCGCGTCGTGTCGATCGCGTGGACCGAGCAGCTCGCGGACCATCGTATCGATCGGACCGCAGATGTCACCTTCATTCCGGTCAGTCTCGATTCGTCGGTGATTCCGCCCAACCGGTTCGCGTTCGTCGCGCCCGCCGGGGACACCGTGTATGCGGTGAGCGACACCGTCGAGGTGCCGATCCGCCGCATCGCCCTCGACGCCAAGGACGCGCGGCCGCTCAAGGAGCAGTGGACGCTACCGCCCAACTATCTGCTCTGGGCGCTGGCGGGGCTCGGCGTGCTCGCGCTCGCGGCCGGAATCGTGTGGTGGGTTCGCCGGCGTCGTGCACGCCGGACGGCGACGACGGCGCCGGAAGTCCGCCTCCCCCCCGACATCGTGGCGCTCACCGAGCTCGAACGGATCGCGGGGATGGGGTACGTCGACCGGGGAGAGTTCAAGCTGTACTACACATTGGTGGTCGATGTGGTGCGACGCTACCTCGAGGCACGCTTCGGGGTCGAGGCGATGGATCGAACCTCGTCGGAACTGATCCGGGAGATCCAGCGCCACGGCGCGCCGGTGGGCGACCTTGGGGCACTGCTGGAGGAAGCGGATCTCGTCAAGTTCGCCAAGCTGGTGCCGGACCGGCCGGCGGCGGCCGCCGCCATCGAGCGCGCGCGCACGATCGTGGTCGATACGACGCCGCCGGTGGAAACGATTGCCGCTGCCGCGGGCGCAGGGGCATAAATGTTTCGCTTCGCGCATCCTTACCTGCTTTCGCTGCTCGCCCTCGTGCCGCTGGTCGCGTGGTACGCGCTGCGGCGCGGCCGGCGACGCAGCGTCGCGTACTCGTCGCTGGACCTGATGCTCACCGCGGGGCTCGAGGCGCCGGTGTGGAAACGCCACGCGGTGCTCGCGTTGCGTCTGGCGGTGCTCTCGCTGGTGATCGTCGGGCTCGCGCGCCCGCAGACCGGCCGGTCGAAGCACACCACGTACGCGGAAGGGATCGACATCATGCTGGTGCTCGACACCAGCGGCAGCATGCAGGCGCAGGATTTCGAGCCGAAGAACCGCCTCCACGTGGCGAAGGAAGTGGTCAAGGAGTTCATCGCCAAGCGAACGCAGGATCGGATCGGCCTGGTCGTGTTCGCGGCCGACGCCATCACGCAGTGCCCGCTCACGCTCGACTACGCGCTGCTCACGAAGCTCGTCGACGCGGTCGATTTTGGCATGCTCGAAGACGGCACGGCCATCGGGGTGGCGTTGGCAACTGCGTGCAACCGCCTGCGGACCAGCGACACCAAGAGCCGCGTCGCGATCGTCCTGACCGACGGGCAAAACAACGCGGGCATGGTCGACCCCATCACCGCCGCGCGCGTGGCCGCGTCGCTCGGGATCAAGGTGTACACGATCGGGGTCGGCACGCGCGGGCGCGCGCCCATGCCGATCGACGACCCGGTGTTCGGACGCCGGCTGGTGTCGGTCGAGGTCGATATCGACGAGGACTCATTGATGAAGATCGCGAAGCTGACCGGCGGCGAGTATTTTCGCGCCACCGACCGGGAAGAACTGTCGGCGATCTACGACCAGATCAACCAGATGGAAAAATCGAAAGTCGAATCGGAGACGTTCGTCGAGTACACGGACCGGTTTCTCTGGTTTGTCATCCCCGCGCTCGGGCTCCTCGTGCTCGAGCTGGGGTTGGGAGAGACCGTGCTGCGCGAGACGCCGTAGCGCAACCGAACGAGGAAGGCGGACGATGATCGAGTTCTCGAGACCGTTGTGGCTGTGGGGCCTGGCCGGAATCCCGCTGGTGGCCGTGCTGGTGGCACTCGGCGTCCGCGGGCGCCGGTCCGCGCTGTCCGCGTTCGTCGGGCGCAGTCTCGAGCCCGCGCTGGCGCCGGGGTTCAGCTGGCGGCGTCATCTGGCAAAAGGCATGTTGTGGGTCCTGGCGTTCGCGATGCTGATCACCGCCATCGCGGGGCCGCGCTTCGGGAGCCAGCTGGTCAAAGTGGAAAGAGAAGGAATTGACGTCGTGATCGCGCTCGACACCTCGCTCTCGATGCTGGCCGAAGACGTCCCGCCGAACCGACTGGAGAGCGCGAAGCGCGAGATCATGGACCTGATCGGCGGGCTGCAGGGAGATCGGGTCGGTGTGGTTGCGTTCGCCGGCGAAGCGGTGGCGCTGTGCCCGTTGACGGTCGACTACGCCGCCGCGCTCATGCTGGTCCGGTCCGTCGATGTGTACACCATCTCGGAGCCCGGTTCCGCTATCGCGGACGCGATCGAGACCGCCGTCGCCATGTTCGGACCCTCGGAGGCCGGCGACCGCGCCATCATTCTGGTGACCGACGGGGAAAACCAGCAGGGCGAGCCCGAACGGGCGGCCGCCGCGGCCGCGGAGAAGGGAATCCGCGTCTACGCGATCGGCATGGGGACCCCGAAGGGCGAGTTGATCCCGGAGCGCGGAACGGACGGTACGGTCACGGGTTACAAGAAAGATGCGCGCGGGGAGACGGTGTTGAGCCGCCTGGACGAGTCCTCGCTCCGGCGGGTGGTTGCGGCGGCCAACGGCCGTTATCTGCCTGCGACCCCGGAAGGCATTGAGATCAAGGTGCTCTACGACGAGATTTCGGGCATGCAGAAGAAACTGATCAAGGGCGAGTTCGTCGAGCGGAAGAAGGAGCGCTTCTGGATGCCGCTCGCGCTCGCGCTCGGGTGCCTGCTTGCCGACGCGCTGGTCGGGACGCGGGCCAATCGGCGCCGGGGCGAGCGGTCGCGACCGTTGCACACCGGGGCGTTGGTCGTGATCGGGCTGGCCGCGCTGGCGCTCGTCGCCCACGCCATGCCCGCGGGCGCCAAGTCGGTCAGCCGCGGCAAGCTCCGGGCCGGCAACCACGCCTACGCCGACGGCAAATACGACCGCGCGTTCGACCTCTACCGGCAGGCGCTCGGCGACAGCGCCCACCCGCCGGCCAACGCTCCGGGCCTCTTCTACAACGGGGGCAACGCGCTCTACCAGCAGAAGAAGTACGATCGCGCGATCGACTACTATCAGCGCGGCTTCTCGCCCGACAGCGTGCTCACCGGGCGCATGCTGTACAACCGGGGCAACGCGCTGTTGAAGGGCGGCCGGGCGGGTGAAGCGGTCGAGTCCTACATCCAGGCGTTGCAGTACCTGCCCGACGACGAAGACGCGCGCCACAATCTCGAAATGGCGCTGGCCCAGAAACAGCAACAGCAGCAGGACAAGCAGCAGCAGAAGCAGGACCAGAAGCAGAAGTCCGGAGGCGACCAGTCGAAAGAGGACTCCGAGTCGGGCTCCGGATCCGACTCGACGAAATCGGACTCGCAGTCCTCGCCGTCGCACGATCGAGACCGCAAGCCATCGCCCCCGGATTCCTCGCAAGCTCAGCCGTCGGCGCCGGATTCGTCCCGGATGCAACCGCCTCTGCCGGACTCGCTGGCGTCACCCCTGTCGCAGGAGCAGCTGCAGCAGCTGTCGAAAGAGGACGCGATGCGCATCCTGCAGGCGCTCGAAGACCGCGAAGCGCAACTCCAGCGGGAGCGCCGCAAGGCGGCGTTCCGGAAGTTGAAGCATTCGGGCAAGGACTGGTAGGCTCGGGCACCCATGAGATCGGCACGGATGAGAGTGGCGGCGGCAGTGGTCCTCGCGGTCTGGGTCTGCGCGGGAGCCGCCCGGGATGCGCGCGCGGACGACGTCACCGTCAACGCCCGCGTGGAGCCCGCGACGGTGGAAGTCGGCGGCCAGGCCATCCTGACCATCGAGGTCGAGGGGAAGTTCCGGCGGTCGGTCGCGCCGCAGCTTCCGCCCCTCGACGATTTCGACGTGTACGAAGCCGGCACGTCGCAGAACTTCAGCTTCGTCAACGGACAGGCCCATTCGTCGATCACGTTCTCCTACGTGCTCTCGCCGCGCAAGGAAGGCAGTTTCCGTATCGAACCCATCCGTCTCGCCCTGGGGGACAAGGAGTACACGGCCAACCCGGTGGTGGTCCAGGTGGTGGTGGGCGGTGCGGGCATTGCGGCGCCGAATGCGCCGCCGGCAACCGGCAGCCCGCGAACCGATTTGCCGTCGCAGGACGAGAGCATCTTCGTGGCGGCGGCCATCGACCGCGACACGGTATACGTGAACGAGCAGGTGACGTGGACGCTCGGCTACTACACCGACGGCCGCGTCGAGCTCCTGCGCGCGCCCAACTATTCGCCTCCCAGCGCGGAGGGGTTCTGGGTCGAGGACCTACCGCCGCAGAACAAGTACAACGCCACCCTCCACAACCGCCGCTACCTCGTGTCCGAGATCAAGCGCGCGTATTTCCCGACCGCGCCCGGCGTCTATACGATCGGGGAGGCGCGCGTCGACATCGTGCTCGACGACTTGCGCGGGCGCTTCGACGATTTCTTCAACCGCGGATTTCGCGGGGGCGGCTTCGGCGAGCAGCGTTCTCTCACCACCCAGGCGAAGAAAATCGTCGTGCTGCCGCTGCCCGTCGCCGGCAAGCCCTCCGACTTCGGCGGCGCGGTCGCGAGCGACCTCGCCGTCTCGCTGGTCGCGGACAAGCAGGTAGCGCAGGTGGGCGAACCGATCAACGTGTCCATCGAGGTGAACGGTGTGGGCAACATGCGCACGCTTCTCCCGCCGAAATTCGCCGGGATCGATGGCTTCAAGGTGTACGAATCCGGTAACGCGACCGACTCGTTCAAGAAGGACTACCTGGTGTCCGGACGCCGCAAGTTCGACTACGTGATGGTTCCCCAGACCGAGGGGAAGTTCACGCTGCCGGGGACGCGGATCGCCTACTACGACCCGCGCCGGCACCGCTACGACGTGGCGCAGGCGGCCGCGATCCCGATCGAGGTCAAGCCTGGCACCAACGAAGACGGTCGCAAGGTGATCTACGCCGGCGGCGGCGACGATTTCGAGGTGCTCAACCGCGACATCCGGTACATCCATCCGCTGCCCGCCGTGCTCGCCGCCGCGCCGGAGCCGTTCTACACGCGGCCGCTGTTTCTCATCCTGCAGGCCTTGCCCGCGCTGGGGGTGGTCGCGTCGCTCGCCGTGGAGCGGCGTCGCCGCCGGCTGCGCGACGACGTCGGCTTTGCGCGCGCGAGCCGCGCCGCGCGCGACGCGGACCGGCGTCTGGGCGCGGCCGAGAAGTCATTCCGCTCGGGGAGCGTCGAAGCGGGGTACGGGGCGATCCAGGCGGCCCTGTTCGGCTATTTCGCGGACCGGATGAACGCGCCGGTCGCCGGGCTCACCAGCGACGCGATCCAGACGTTTCTCGCGGCCAGTCAGGTCGGCGACGAACAGGTCACGGCGATTCGGAGCGTCATCGACGCGTGCGACGCGGCGCGCTACGCCGCCGGTCCAGCCGATGCCGGAGCGGGAAGCACGCTCGCTCGCGCCGCGCGCGATTCCATCCACGCCGTCGAAAGGGCGCTCAAATGAAGCAGAGGAACGGGTTGCTCGCCATGGCGGCCGTGGTCGCCCTCGCGCGCGCGATCACGCCGTCGACGGGGCTAGCCGCATCCACCGCGCCGCCCGAGTCGCTCTTCGTCGCCGGCAACGCGGCATTCGAGCGCGGCGACTACGCGGAGGCGGTCGACACCTATCTGGCGCTGACGGAGCGCGGCATCGTCAACCCGAGCCTCGAATTCAACCTCGGCAACGCCTATTTCAAGACCGGCGACCTCGGGCACGCCGTGCTCCATTACGAAAGGGCGCGCCGGCTGGACCCGCGCAACGAAGACGTCCACGAGAATCTCGCGCTGGTGCGGACGCTGGTGCGCGACAAGCAACTCGCGGCGGAACCGACGGGGATTCGCCGGGCCTCGATGGTCTGGCACCGCGGCACCACGGTTTCCGAGTCGGTGGCCGTCGCCAGCGGGCTCTACGCCCTGCTGTGTGCTCTGGCGGTGGTGCTGGTGTTTCGGCGCACGCCGTGGGTGGCGCGCGCATACCAGCGGGTCTCGGCGCTTTCTCCGGCGCGCCTGTTCGGGCTGGACATGACGCAGGACGTCGCGATCGCTGTGTCGTTCGTGTTCGCCCTGACCGCGGTCTTTACCGCGTCGGCGGTGGTCAAGCTGCGAGGCGAACGGGAGCGCTCGCGTGGGGTGGTGGTGGTCGAGGAAGTGCCGGTGTTCAGCGGGCCGAGCCGCGACGCCACGGTCCAGTTCAAGGTGCACGAGGGCACCGTGCTGACGGTACGCGATGCCCGCTCCGATTGGGTGCGAATCGACCTGCCCGGCGATCTTTCCGGGTGGATGGACGCCCGGTCCGTCGAACGCATCTAAGGGGAAGCGCGTCTACCCCGCCCGGGTCGCCCACTCGAAATCGATGGCGAGCTCGGTCTGACCGACCTTGATGACGTCTCCGTGATTCAGGACGGCGCGCCGCGCGCGCGTGCCGTTGACCCAGGTTCCGGTCGTGCTCTCCAGGTCCTCCACCACATAGCTCCCGCGCTCGTGCAGGATGCGCGCGTGATAGCGCGCGACTTCCGCGTCCTTGATCTCGATGTTGTTGTCGTGCTCGCGCCCAATCGTGAGCGTGGTCGGCAGCAGGGGTATGGACTGCCCGGTATGGGTGCCGGTGACGAACACCAGGCTGGGCGCGTTGGGGCTTGCCGGCGCCGCCGTTGCCACCGGGGAGGGGTCGGTCGCCGGGTTGCGGTCGCGCGCGGCTGTCGGGCGAAGGTCTTTGTGCGGGTCGCGTCCGACCTCGTCGATCCAGTCATGCGGATTCTCGAAACGATCGCCGGCAGCGGGGGGAGCCAGATCGGCCGCCTTGATCACCGGTCGGCGCGGCGCCTCGGGGGCCGGCGCCGGCGCCGCCGCCGGTTCGTCCGCGAGATCCTCCGGCGCGGTGACGGCCGCGTCGGCGTTCTGAACGGCGTCGAGCGACGCGAGCGTCTGCTGGAGCTGCTCCACCGAGGCCCGCGCGCCGGCGAGGCGCGCGTCGAGCTCGCGCCGCTTGTCGTCGATCACCGACGCGCTGTATTCGCCCACTGCGTGCCGGAACGCCGCCTCGGCCTGTTCCTCCTCGACCGTGGCGAGCTTCGCCTTCGCGTCGCGCACGCGCTCTTCCAGGCCGGCGCGCAGCGCTTCCAGCTCCGCGCGCAACGGGGACACCCTGGCGCGGAGCGAATCCAGCTCGCGGTCGTACTCGCTCCGGACCTTGTCGTAGATGCGCCGATTGACGGTATGACGGTTCTCTTCGGCGAGGCGCAGCCGGTCACGCACCCGTTCGAATTGCGATTGCAGTTCGCGGTACGCGGAAAGCGTTTCGTCGATTCGGCTCTGGTCGATTTCCGCGTTGCCGGCCATCCCGTTGACCTCCCTCAAGCAGCACGACCACGCAGGTCGCGTTCGTTAATGGCGTTGCCAGTTCGGAGCGACGCGGACATCCCGGCGAGGTCCTATCGCGCGATCCGCGCGTGCCAGAAGCGTGCCACGCGTCGCCTCGCGCGGCCGGTTGGCATTGTTTTGGCAACCACGCCGTTGGACATGGTTGACCGGGGCGTCGGTTTCTCATAATCTAAGAGGCACTTTGTGTCCCGGCCGCTCCGGAGGCACCTGGAATATCGAATGCTGACTATCGAGCACGCATCCCTGTCCGACCGCGGCCGTATCCGGTTCAACAACGAGGATTCGTGCGGTCAGTTCGTCCCGACCACGGACGAGCAGATGGAGGATCTCGGCACCGTGTTCGTGGTTGCCGATGGGATGGGCGGCCATCGCGGCGGCGAGATCGCGAGCCGTATCGCGGTTCGGAGCATTCTGGCCTTTTACTCAGCGAACAGCGATGAGGACCGTTCGCAGGCGCTGGCGCGGGCGTTTCGCGAGGCCAACACCACCATCATTCAGGAATCGGTGGCCGATTCGACGCTCTTCGGGATGGGGACGACCTGCACCGCCGTCGCCCTGCAGCGCGGGAAAGCCTATTTCGCCCACGTGGGAGATTCGCGCGCGTACCTCCTGCGCCAGGGGCGTCTCTCCCAGCTCACCCACGATCACTCGATCGTCGGCGAGATGGTCCGTTCGGGCATCATCAGCGACGAGGACGCGCGCAATCACCCCAAGCGCAACGTCATCACGCGCTCGCTCGGCGCGCAGGATGACATCGCGGCGGACACGCCCGCCGTGCCGATGGCGCTGGAACCGGGCGACACGTTCCTCCTGTGCTCGGATGGGTTGACGAGCTATCTCTCCGACGACGATATTGCCGCGGTGCTGACCACGGGTTCCCCCGAAGAGGCGTGCAAGAAGCTGGTGAAGATGGCGAATGAGCAGGGCGGGCGGGACAATATCACGGTGCAGGTGATCCGGGTCAAGACGCTGTAGCGGGCTGACGAGACGGGATCACGTCCAGACGAACTTCATTTCCAACCCCTTTCGACAGGACGCCGAGACTACAAGCCGGCGTTGAACCCCACAAAGAACATCGTGTCGTCGCCGACGTGGAGCGCGGCGAACAGGCTCCCCTTCTTCACGATCTCCACGCTGATCCCCAGGCGCAGTTCGACGTCCGCGTCGGTGTCGGACTGGTCGTTGCTGTCCGGGCCGCCGCTGATGTTGACGTGGTCGATCAGCACGTAGATCCCGCCGTACGGGACGAGAACGCGTTCGTCCTTGAGTACCAGATCGCGGCTCGCCACGACGCCCAGCGGAAAGCGAAGGTTGAGGAAGTCGGAGCGCGCCAGGAATCCTCCACCCGCCTGTGCCGCCACGTCGAGCGGAGAGCTGTCACCCACCGCGACGATCCGGTACCGGAAATCGACGCCGGCACCGCCGAACCCGACGTCGTCGTCGATGCCTTCCGCGCCGAAGTTGTCGTAAACCGCCTCGACGCCCAGGTCCGAGGCCGGGGTCACGTTGAAGCGGGCGAATCCCGCGAGCCGGACCAGGTTGTCGCCGAAGCCGGCCACCACTCCCAGCGACGGAGAGTAGTCGGTGACGGGCCGCGCGCCCGGGTACGAATAGAACACCTGCGCGCGCGCGACACCCGGCAGTGCGCACGCGGCCAAGAACGCCGGAAGTGCGAGCCGACGCGCCGCCCGCGCGTGCGCGGTGAGTAGAGACCGGGCAGAGAGCATGAGGTCTTATAGCAGCGCCGCGTCACCCCCGACAACCCCGAATTGCGGCGGGTGGCTTGGAACTTGCTGTTTCCAGTCCAGCCGGGGTTACCGTTCTCGCAACCTGTTATCACGAAATAAATTATGGCGTGTATGACGGGTGCGAGCATCGCTGTTTCGGGAAGGCCTTGCAAATGGCAATACACGTCGCGATCGAGGGTTACGACTCGCTCGAGCAGATCGGGGTCGGCGGCATGGCCGCCGTCTACAAGGCCCGCAAGGTCTCGATCGACAAGATCGTCGCGATCAAGGTGCTCTTCCCGTACCTCGCCACCGACGAGAGCTTCATCGACCGCTTCAAGCGCGAAGCCAAAGCCGCCGCCAGTATCCAGCACGAGAACGTCGTCAACGTGATCGACTTCGGCGAGAGCGAGGGGTCGTTCTACATCGTCATGGAGTACTACGACGGTCGCACGCTCGAGACCCTGATGAAGGAGCGCCCCGGCATCCCGACCGACATCGCCGCCCAGATTCTGCTCGAAGTCGCGTACGGGCTCGAGGCGGCGCACGCACTCGACATCGTGCACCGCGACATCAAGCCGGGGAATATCATCTACACCAACCAGGGCGGGATCAAGATCGCGGACTTCGGGCTGGCGAAGAAGTCCGATTCGATCACGATGATCACGCAGCTCGGCAAGGTGATGGGGACGCCCGCGTACATGTCGCCGGAGCAGGCGGCCGGACGCCCCGTCGGTCCGCCCAGCGACATCTTCTCGCTGGGAGTGGTGGCGTACGAGCTCCTGAGCCGGCGCAAGCCGTTCGAGGGGAAGACCTACTCGGAGATTCTCGAGAGAATCCAGACCTACGAGCCGACAGCGGTCACGAACATCAACCCGCTCATCGGGCGCGAGTTCGAGAGTATCGTGCTGCGCATGCTGTGCAAGGACGAGCGCGAGCGTTACACGCGCGCAACCGAGCTCATCACCGACCTCGAGGCGGCGATGGAGCAGAACAAATTTCCGCGCGATCGCCGGCGGCTGTCTTCGTACGTGAAGGATGCCGACGCCTACGACGCCTCCTTCAACGAGAAGACCATCGCGCAGTGCCTCTCGCGGGGTTCGTTTTTCCTCCAGAAAGGCCGGAGCCACCTCGAGGATGCGGAGCTGGAGTTTCGACGCATCCTGTTTCTCGATCCGGCCAACGAGCGCGCGCGCAAGCACCTCGATCGCATTCGCAAGGAGACGGGCGGGCCGGGACGAACGCTTGCGATCGACGCCGCCCCCGCAACCGCCGGCGCCGGGACCGCGAAGCCCGCGGCGAGCGCGGGAGCGCGCCGAACGCCGCCGCGGCCGCGCCGCGGCGGGCCGCGCTGGGTGATCGCGGCGGTGGCCGTGCTGGCGATCGCGGGCGGCGCCGCGGCCTGGTTGGCGCGCGGGAACCACCAGGAATCGCCGGCGGCCGTGGCGCCACACGACACGCCGGCGACGGCGTCGTTGTTCGAGTGGCCGATCAATCCAGGCGTCGCGGCACCGACGGAATCGGCCGACACGGCGCGGACACGTTCGCGCGACGCGGCTCCCAAGACCGGCGACGTCACCGTGGCACTGGCGAAGGACCGTCCGTCCAATCCGCGGCCAGCCCGGAAGACGCCGGAACCGGCCCCGGTCGAGCCGGAAGCGAATCGAAAGCCGGCCGAGCCGCGCGTCGAGACTCGATCCGACTCGCTGCCGGTGGCGAGTGCCTCCCGGCCCAAAGTAACGCACGCCGCGCCGGCGCGCGTCGAGACCGGGACGCTGTCGGTGTTCTTTCTCGGCGGTGTCGGCGAGTTGCGCGTCAACGGGAAGAAGTTTGCCCACCAGCCGCCGTTCGAGGGTGTTTCCATGCCGGCGGGAACCTATCGCATCGCCTGCCGCATGACCGGAGACGATGCACCGCGCGAAGTCATGGTGACGATCCGCGCCGACGCCGAGACGGTGCTCGAATACGAGATGGGCGGCACACCGGTGGTGACCCAGTCGCCGTCGGTGAAGTAATGGAGGCACGGGAACCATGCTCGCTATGATCGATTTTCGAAGAACGACGGCGTGCGCGTTGATCGCGGTCATGCTGGTTTCCATGGCGGCGCCCAGCGTCGTTTGCGCCGGCGCGCCGGCGGACGATCTCAAGCAGATCGAGTACAAGTACTACTTCCGCGGAAAGTATCAGCAGACCATCGAGTCGTTGCAGATGTTTTTGGCCCGCGTCGATCTCACCGCGGCGGACGCGACGCGCGCGCGGGAGTTTCTGGCGGCGTCATATGTGCTCGGCGGCGCACCGGCCATGGGCAAGGACGTGTTTCTGCAGATGCTGGCGAATAACGCCTCGTACGGCGGCCCCGACCCGACGGTGTTCCAGCTCGACGTCATGAATATCTACGGCGAGGCGCGCACCGAGCACGCGGCGATGGTGCTCCAGAATGCGCCACCCTCCGGGGAGGTCGTGTCTCCGGCGACGTCGTCGGCCGATCCATTGGCGACCACGCCCGAGAAGAAGGGCAAGCCCATCTACAAACAGTGGTGGCTCTATGCGGGCGCGGCAGCCGTGCTGCTCGTGGCCGGCGCCGCGGCGGGCGGAAACGGTGCAGGGACCAGCGATCCGCCCGAGTCGGGTGGCGTCACGGTGGGGGTGACGATCCGATGACGCGCGTCCACGGGTTCCGTCCCGGTTGGGTGGTGCTGGCCGCAGCGCTCGCCTCGTGCGCTTCGCCCAGCGAGCCCGTGCTTCCGAACGGCCGCGTCGTCCTGCACTTCCAGCCGGCGCCCGCGCCGGGCGAAGCGGGCGCGATGGTCCCGTCGTCGATCGCGGCGGCGCCCGACTCCGTCGCGGTCCGCGTGTTTCGCGGCGGCGGCACCATCACGCTTGAAGCCGTCAAGGGCGCGGCCGTCACCGGTCCCGCCCCGATCGAGCTTTCGATACCGTGCATCGCGGAGACCGGCAAGCGCGTGAGTGTCGAGGTGTTCGAGGCGGGCGTCATGTCGCACCATGGCGCAGACACGAACGTCGACGTGGCCACCGACAAGACCACGGCGATCAATATCGACGCCTATGCGTTCACGATCGACTCGCTCTCGGTGTCTCCGCAAGTCGTTCCCACCGGGTCCTCGTTCTCATTGATCTGGAACGCGGCGACGGCGGCCGCGTGGTATCGGGTGCAGTCGAGTAGCACGCCCGATTTTGCGGTGATCGAGTGGGAACAGACGGTCGCCGATACCGTGCTCGACACCCAGCGCGCCTCCGGTTCGCACTACTTTCGCGTCATCCCGAGAACGCAGTTCGCCGCCGGCACGCCGGCCGGGCCGGAGTTTGGCTATGTGGCGGGTGGCTCGGGCTCGCTCAAGGTCACCGGCTTCAACCCCGGGGCGGCCATCCCGGGAGAGACCTTCACGATTCTCGGCGAGAACCTGGACTTCCCCGGCACCCGGGCCTGGATCGGGGCGCAGCCGCTCGCCATCGAGTCGGCGTCGTGGGGCGCGTTGACCGTCCGCCTGCCGCTCACCGCTGTCACCAACACCGTCAGCGTCGTGAGCGGCGCGGGCTGGCTCGGCTTCGACACTTCCGACGACCCGTTCGTCGCGCAGCGCGTGGCCTACGTCACCGACGGGGGAGAATACGAACTCGAGTACATCGAGGTGCTCATGAAGTACACCGAGGACTTCG
>Ga0210379_10000496_pt1 | contig 12823 bp, 9 predicted proteins | sample PLMedo_2_FD_155468 | JGI IMG/M metagenome (GOLD analysis project Ga0210379, IMG submission 155468) | Groundwater sediment microbial communities from an aquifer in East River, Colorado, USA - PLM4_32_coex redo | ecosystem: Environmental > Terrestrial > Soil > Riparian zone | place: USA: East... | reverse complement strand
CCGAAGGCCGCATCAAGTTCCACGACTGGGTCGGCGACTCGTGGTGTGTGCTGTTTTCGCATCCGAAGGACTTCACGCCCGTGTGCACGACCGAGCTGGGGTACATGGCGAAGATCAAGCACGAGTTTGACCAGCGCAACGTGAAGATCGTCGGCATTTCGGTCGACTCCGTCGAGGACCACCAGCGCTGGAAGGGTGACATCAAGGAAGCGACCGGCGCTGCAGTAAGCTACCCGATGATCGGAGACTCCGATCTGACGGTGGCGAAGCTCTACGGGATGATCCACCCCAACGCGACGGGCGCCGCGTCGACGCGCACCGCGGCCGACAATCAGACCGTGCGCACGGTGTTCGTCGTCGGCCCGGACAAGAAGATCAAGCTGATGCTCACCTATCCGATGAGCACCGGGCGCAACTTCGACGAAGTACTGCGGGTGATCGACTCGATGCAGCTGACCGCCCGGCACTCGGTGGCCACGCCGGTGAACTGGAAGCAGGGCGACGACGTGATCATTCTCGCCTCGGTGTCGGACGAAGACGCGAAGAAGAAGTTCCCCGACGGCTGGAAGGCGCCGAAGCCGTACCTGCGTTTCGTGAAGCAGCCGGCCGAGAAGCGTTAGGGCGCTGTGAGGATGGGTGCGCGTCGGACGGCTCCGCCCAGAACGGTCGCGCATGCCTGCATGGTGACGGGGCTGGCGCTGTGCGCGCTGCTCGCGTGCAGCGACGACGGCACCGATCCGGGTGAGCCGCCGGCGTTCGCACCGACCTCGCCGGCGCTGCTCTCGACCGGCAGCCCGACCAAGGACGAGGACCCGTCGGTCATTCGTGCGCGCGACGGTTCGATGGTGGTGGCGTGGTTTTCGGACCGCGGCGCCAACGCGGGGGACATCTACATCACGCGGACGACGAACGGTGCCGACTGGGCGCCCGCGGTTCGCGTCACCACCAGCGTCGACGGCGATTTCTACCCGCAATTATTTCAGGACGACGCGGGGACGTTTCACCTCGTATGGTTCCGGTGGTACGCGTTCGAACGCGGCCACATCATGCACAACACCTCGACGTCGGCGCTCACCTGGAATACGGCCGACGAGGACACCGTGACCGCGGATGCCGACGTCGACGACTGGGTACCGAGTGTCACCGGCGCCGGCGATAGTCTGCTCGTCTTCTTCGTGAGCAACGTACGCGACGCGGTCAACGCCACCAACGAGGTCTACATGACCTCGCGCCCACCCGGCGGGACTTCGTGGAGTGCGCCGGTCAAGGTGCCCGGCGTGAACAGCGCCACCGAGCACGACCACCTGCCGTTCGCGGCGTGGACCGGGAGCGAGTTCACGCTGGCGTGGGTGCGGCACGACACGTCGCAGCCGTCGCCGTGGCTCAACCCTCCGCCCAACTCGCAGCTCTACTTCGCGACTTCCCCCACCGGAGCGTTGTGGTCGGCGGTGGCGCGGATCACGAACGAGGCGGCACCGATCGTCAACGTGTTTCCGCAGCTCTACCGGAGACAGGACGGCGCGTGGCGAATCCTGTGGCTATCGACCCGCGCGGGCGCGGCCGCGGTCTTCGAGCTTCCGTTCGCGAACACCGGCGTGTATCCAACCGGGATCGTCAAGAATACCAGTCTGCAGCCGGGCTACTCGCACCGGATCGCGCCCACGCCGACGCCGGGGGTCTATCTCGGCGCGTGGGTGCAGGGCCCGGAAGGGGCGCAGGAGATTTACTACCGTTACTTCGCGAACTAGAATTCTTCTACTGTGCCACAGGTGTCTTGCGGTCCATGGGCGCATGCGACACCCGGGTGGCGGTGATTGCCCGGCCCCGACGTGCGCGTGCTGCAGTTGCGCCCGCAAGCAGGCGATTGCAACCTATGAATTTGCGGATTAGCATCGCCACCGGGCGGGAGCGCGGCGATCGTCTCGTTCCAAGCCGTGGGATCACCCGCGAGGCCGTGTTGGAACGCGACGCGCACGCGCCGATCGCTCCACGCTCGGCCGCGGTGTGCAGCCTGGTGGTTCTGCTCGCGGCATGCAGCGCGGCGCCACCACCCTCACCGCCGCCGGAACTCGAGCGGCGGTTCGCGGCGCAGCAGCGCGCCGTCGAGGCGTTCTTCGGCGCGACGATGCCGAAGCCGTACGCGGTCCACGTCGTGCCGACCCGCGCGGCGATGATCGCCTTCGCCGCGAAGCGCTGGAAGTTCCCCGAGCTGCCGTGTTGGGCGGTCGCGATGGGGACCGGCACGACGCTGCTCCTGCTCGACCCGCCCGCGTGGAAGACCGAGGCGTGCGATCACGCGAACGACGGTCCCGCCGAGGTCGACAGGGTCATCGCCCACGAGCTCGTGCATGTCTATCACGGCCAGCATCGCCCCGACGACATCGAGTTCGATAAGGCAGACGCCATCGACTGGTTCGTCGAGGGGCTCGCGATCTACGCCGCGGGCCAGCTCGACGACGAGCGCCTCGCCCAGGTCGCCGAGCTCGTCGGAAGCGGCAACGAGCCGAAGCGCCTCTCCGACGCGTGGTCGGGTAAGGCGCGCTACGCCGTCTCCGGAACGCTCGTGCGGCTGATCGATCGGCGCCTCGGCCGCCCGCGCCTCTGCGCGCTGTTGCCGCTCTCGAAGCCCGCCGACCTGCTCGCAGCGATCGGCATGACCGAGTCCGAGCTCCTCGAGGCCTGGCGCAAATCCGTCAGCGATCCCGCGCACTAAGCACCACGATCGGGTTTGATCTGCCTTCGCCGTCTAGCTAGAAGGCTAAATATCAACCAGCCACAACGTTCCGTTGGAGAGAGGTCGAGCACGATCCGGAATGTCGAAATGGACGCGTTCCGCGAAGCACGCGCGTCACGGCGCTCCAGTCGCGCTGGTCCGTGGACACGAACAGCGAGTTGACCACGTCGATGATGCGGTCCTTCGCGATCAGGGTTTCGAGGTCGTTCACGGCTTCTCTCCTTTCAGCCACGACTCCGCCCGCGTTCGGCACGACGCGAGCGGGTCAGGTGCCCGCGGTGTTCCCGGCTCCGAACCCAGCTGGAGCTGCCACCAGCCCACGTCGTGCCGTGCGCCGCGCTTGAACCCGATTCGTTTCAGGTGGGCGATCTTCTCGAATCCGAGCGACTCGTGCAGCGCGACGCTCGCCGGATTGGGGAGCGCGATGACGCCCACCGCATTCACGAAGCCCTGGCCGCGGAGCACGCGGAAGAGCGCCTCGTAGAGCGAGCGGCCGAGGCCTCGCCGGCGAGCCTGCTCGGCCACGTACAGAGCCACCTCGACGCTCCACTGGTAGGCGGCGCGATCCTTGACCGGCGACGCGTATGCGTAGCCGATCACGCAATCGCCGTCGACGGCGACGAGCCACGGGCGCTGCGCGAGCGTCGACTCGATCCGACGCGCGAACTCGTCGCGCGAGGGGACCTCGGTCTCGAAGCTGACGTGGGTCGTTTCGACAAAGGGGCGGTAGATGGCGAGGCAGCCGGCGGCGTCCGCCGGAGCGGCAAGTCGAATGAGCATGGGCGAGAATAGCCGAGGCGCAAACCGCCTGTCCATCGCCGGTGCGCCCGCGGCCTGCGTACTGGCGATGTGCAACGCCGCGAGGCCCCCCAGTGGCCGCCGGCGGCGAAGCGCGGAGGAGAAGCAAGTGGTGCAATTTATGCAGTCGGAGTAGCATCTGCACAGAGCCGTCGCCGGCAACCGCTACGTAATGTGACTGCGACGGCACCGCGGGACGTACGGTTAGAGCGTCTCGTGCGGAGATTGTCCGCTGGCCGCACCAGGATGACTTCTTCGAGGAGGAACCTATGATGCGCGTCAGGGACAAGGTTGGTTTGAGTTTCATCCCTCTTCTGCTTTCCGGTGTCGGCATCGTGATTGCGTCCAGCGGCGGACCCCCGGCGTCGAGGACCGGGGCCCCCGCGTGCGGTACTAAGACGGCCGAGACAACCTGTCGTGGCTGCCACAGCGACTTTGCCATCGACAGCGGCGCCACTCTCCAGCTGGTCAACGCGCCCAACTTCTACGTAGCCGGTGTGACGTACACATTCTCGGTGCGGATCGCGTCGACCCAGACGGTCGGCAACGCCGGCCGGGTCTGGTCGTTCGAGCTGACGGCGGTCAACATGGCCGACGGCAACGGCGCGGGGACGTTTGCCAACGTGGTCGGACAGGGCACACAGATCAAGAGCGGCAGCGGCCAGTACTCCACCCGACGCTACATCCAGTCAACCACCGATGCGGTGGGCGCGACCACGCCGGTTGAGTGGCAGGTGCAGTGGACCGCGCCCGACCCGGGCGTCGGCTCGGTGGGGTTTTTCGCCACCGGGGTCGCAGGCAATGGGACCGGCAGCAACAAGGGCGACTGGGTGGTGTCGACCTCCTCGGTGATGCAGGACGTCACGGCCACCGAGGCGATTAGTTGGGGAAAGGTGAAGGCCATCTACCGGTAGTGTGCTCCTGCGACGCCTCGATGGACATGGCGCGCGTCCCCGGCGGCGCGCGCCACCTTTCCCTCGGGATTCCCGCGGTTGCCCCCCGACCGGCTTTTTGTTACCTTCACCTTTTGCCATTCGCGCACCCCATGAAACCAAGAGACCTCGTCGTCCGGGGCGCCCGGGAACACAACCTCAAGAACGTCAACGTCTCCATCCCGCGTAATCGGTTCGTCGTCATCACGGGGTTGAGCGGGTCGGGGAAATCCTCGCTCGCCTTCGACACCATCTACGCGGAGGGCCACCGCCGCTACGTCGAGAGCCTTTCCTCGTACGCGCGCCAGTTCCTCGGGCAGATGGAGAAACCCGACGTCGACCGCATCGAAGGCCTCTCTCCCGCCATCTCGATCGAGCAGAAAACCACCGGACGCAACCCGCGCTCGACCGTCGGGACCATGACCGAGATCTACGACTACCTCCGGCTCCTGTTCGCGCGCGCCGGCACGCCCCATTGTCCTAAATGCGGCCGCGTGATCGCGCAGCAGTCGCTCGACCAGGTGAAGGACCGCGTGCTGGCGCTGCCGCCCGGCACGCGGGTAACGATCCTGGCGCCGATGGTCCGCGGGCGCAAGGGCGAGCACCGGAAGGTGTTCGAAACCATCGAGAAGGAAGGGTTTCTGCGCGCGCGCGTGAACGGCGAGATCGTCGACGTCGAGACCGCGCCCGCGCTGCACAAGCAGAAGAAGCACGACATCGACGCGGTCGTCGACCGCCTCGCGGTGGATCCGAAGAACGCGCGCCGAGTCGGGGATTCGCTCGAGGCTGCGTCGCGGCTTTCGGGCGGGTTGATCGCCGTGGTGGCAGGAACCTCTGCTAAGGCAGAGGAGTTCCTCTTCTCCCAGCAGTTCGCCTGCCCGCACTGCGACGTGAGCTTCGGCGAGCTTTCGCCGCGCATGTTTTCGTTCAACTCGCCCTACGGGGCCTGCCAGTCGTGCGACGGCCTGGGTGCGCGCATGGAGTTCAACGAGCGGCTGATCGTGCCGGATGGCAACGCGACCCTGGACGAGGGCGCGCTCGCGCCGATGGGGAAGCTCAAGGGCGACTGGGGTCGCTCGCAGCTCGAAGCGCTGGGTGAGCATGTCGGCTTCGATTTGTCGACGCCGTGGGACCGGCTTTCGAAGAAGGCGCGCCGCGCGATCCTGCACGGCGTCGAGGGCGAGATCGCGGTCAAGATGAACTTCGCGAAGGTGCAGGGCGAGTACCGCACCAACTGGGAAGGCGTCGTGCCGTGGCTGCACCGCCGGTTCAAGGGCACGTCCAGCGACAGCGTGCGGTCGTGGCTCGAAACGTTCATGACGGTCGAGCCGTGCACCGCGTGTGGGGGTGCACGCTTGAAACCCGAGGCGCTGGCGGTCCGCGTCGCCGGGCACTCGATTGCCGACGTGTGCCGGTGGAGCGTGGCGCGCGCGTTGTTCGAATTGAACGCGCTCAAGCTCGACGGCACCGCGGCCGTGATCGGTGCCCCGATTCTGCACGAAATCATGGCGCGCACGCGCTTCCTCGCCGACGTCGGGCTGGGCTACCTGTCGCTGGATCGCGGCGCCACCACGCTCGCGGGCGGCGAGGCGCAGCGGCTCCGGCTCGCCACCCAGATCGGCTCGAAACTGATGGGCGTGCTGTACATTCTCGACGAGCCGTCGATCGGACTCCACCACCGCGACAACGCGCGGCTGATTCAGACCCTCAAGCATCTGCGCGACATCGGCAACACGGTGCTGGTGATCGAACACGACCGCGACACCATCCTCGCGGCGGACTACGTGCTGGACCTCGGCCCGGGAGCGGGCGTGCACGGCGGCGAAGTCGTGGCGGCGGGAACGCCGGAGGAAGTCATGCGGGTCCCCGGGAGCGCCACCGGCAAGTACCTGCGGATGGAGACGACCGCGATTCCGCGCGGCGCGCGCCGGCACCTGATCGCCGACGCCATCGTCGTCCGGGGCGCCCGGGAGAACAATCTCAAACACATCGACGTGGAGTTTCCACTCGGGGTGTTTACCTGCGTCACCGGCGTGAGCGGCTCGGGAAAGAGCACGCTGGTGAACGACATTCTCTACCGCGCGCTGCACCGGCACTTCTTCGGCGGCACCGAGCTGCCCGGCGCGCACCTCGCCGTCGAGGGCCTGGAGCGCGTCGACAAGGTGATCGACATCGACCAGTCCCCGATCGGGCGCACGCCCCGCTCGAACCCGGCCACCTACACCGGCCTGTTCACGCCGATCCGGGACCTGTTCGCGCAGCTGCCCGAGGCGCGGGCGCGCGGCTACAAGACCGGCCGGTTCAGCTTCAACGTCGCGGGCGGCCGCTGCGAGAAGTGCGAAGGCGACGGCGTCATCAAGGTCGAGATGCACTTCCTCCCGGACGTCTACGTGACGTGCGAGGCGTGCAAGGGGAGGCGTTACAACCAGGAGACCCTGCAGGTCACGTACAAAGGGCGCAGCATCGCCGACGTGCTCGACCTGTCGGTCGAGGAGGCGGCCGAGGTATTCTCGAGTTTCCCGGGGGTGAAGCGCACCTGCGAGACGCTGGCCTCGGTGGGGCTCGGGTACGTCAAGCTCGGCCAGCCGGCGACCACCCTGTCGGGAGGCGAGGCGCAGCGCGTGAAACTGGCGGCGGAATTGGCCAAGCGCGGTACCGGCCGGACGCTCTACCTCTTGGACGAGCCCACCACCGGGCTCCACCACGAGGATGTCCGCATGCTGCTGGACGTGCTCAACAAGCTTGTGGATAAGGGGAATACGGTTATTGTGATCGAGCATAACCCGGATGTAATATTGAACGCCGATCACATCATCGACCTCGGACCGGAAGGTGGGGAAGCGGGGGGCGCAGTGGTGGCGACCGGCTCTCCATACGACATCATGCAGTGCGCGGAGTCGCACACCGGGGCCATGCTGCGGGAGCTGGCGGCGGGAAATGAGCACGCTCAAACACACTCCGTTGTATGACGCCCACGTCGCGGCCGGCGCCAGGCTGGTGCCGTTCGCCGGCTTCGAGATGCCGGTGAGCTACGCGGGCGTGATCGAAGAGCACACCACCGTGCGCGAGCGGGTGGGGCTCTTCGACGTGAGCCACATGGGCGAGTTCGTCGTGAGCGGTCCGGACACGTGGAGCTACCTCGACCGCGTCGTCACCAACGACTGCTCGAAGCTCGCCGCGGACGGCGTGCTCTACACGGTGATGTGCCGTGAGAACGGCACCGTCGTCGACGACCTGCTGGTGACCCGGATGGCCGCGGACCGCGCGCTGATCGTGGTCAACGCGTCCAACATCGAGAAGGACTTCGCGCACATGAAGCGGCTGGTCGCCGGTCGCGTCGAGCTGGAGAACGCGAGCGACGAGTGGGCCCTGATCGCCGTCCAGGGGCCGCGCGCGCACGAGCTGGTGAAGACGACAGCCATGCTGGCTCCGGTTCGGGACGACGTGGACACGGTCGGCTACTACCGCTGGCGCGCGTTCACGGCCGGCGGCGATCGCTTCGTCCTCTCGCGCACCGGGTACACCGGCGAACGCGGCTTCGAGATCTTCGTGCCGCCCGCGCGCGCGCGGGAGCTGTGGGATCAACTGATGGCCACCGGTGCCGCCAGCGGGGTCGCCCCGGTCGGGTTGGGCGCGCGCGACACGCTGCGCTTCGAGGCGTCGCTGTGCCTCTACGGGCACGAGCTCGACGACGAGACGACGCCGCTCGAAGCGGGCCTGCACTGGCTGGTCAAACTCGGCAAGGCGGACTTCGTGGGTCGCGACGCGCTAGTGGGGGAGAAGGAGCGCGGTTCTCGCAAGCAGTTGATCGGATTCGAGCTGGAAGGGCGCAACATCGCGCGCCAGGGCTACGCGGTCATGCGCGGCGAGTCGATGGTGGGCAAGGTGACGAGCGGGACGTGGTCGCCGACGCTGAAAAAGAGTTTGTGCATGGCCTACGTCGACGCGGACAGCGTCGGCGCCGAACTCGCGATCCAGGTGCGCACGAACGCCGTCGCCGCGAAACGAGTGCCGATTCCATTTTACCCAAGCAAGGCGAGAACGTAAGAGCTGCCTGGCTTGGGAAGGAAGCGGGGTCGACGGTCTTCGACGCGATTTCCCGAGGCGCGCTTTCAACCATCGCGCGCGAAGGGCATGAGCGGAGAAGACCGTCGACCCCGCACAAGAGCAACGAAGAGGATCAACGCATGGATTTCAAGAACGTTCGTTTCACCAAGGATCACGAATGGGTTCGCTTCGCCGACAGCGGCGACGAGGTGACCATCGGCATCACCGACTTCGCCGCCGGTGAGCTCGGCGACATCGTGTACGTCGAGCTGCCGAAAGTCGGCGGGGAGGTGCGGGCGGCCGCGTCGATGGGCACCATCGAGGCGGTGAAGACCGTCGCCGATCTGTACGCGCCGGTGAGCGGCGTCGTCTCCGCCGTCAACGCCGCCCTCGAGCAGGGGCCCGACCTCGTCAACCAGGACCCCTACGGCGACGGCTGGTTCGTCCGCCTGAAGATGTCCAACCGCAAGGAACTCGACGCGCTGATGGATCAGGCGGCGTACCAGAAGATGATCGGGAAATAGATGCCGTACACCTACCACACCGACGACGAACGGGACGCGATGCTGCGAGCCCTCGGGGTCAAGTCCGAGGACGAGCTGGTCGACGTCATCCCCGAGAAGTACCACCTGCGCTCGCTCCTGCCGATCGAGAAGGGACGCACCGAGCCCGAGACGCTGCGCGTGATGAGCCTGCTCTCGCGCGCCAACCGCCCGGCGGGTCACCTGGTGAGTTTTCTGGGCGGCGGCGTCTACGACCACACCGTGCCGTCGGTCGTGAAAAATCTGACCAGCCGCCCCGAGTTCGCCACCGCGTACACGCCCTACCAGGCCGAGGCCAGCCAGGGGACGCTGCAGGTGATCTTCGAGTTTCAGACCCACATCTCGCGGCTCACGCGGCTGCCGGTGGCGAACGCCTCCATGTACGACGGCGCCACCGCGCTCGCGGAAGCGTGCCTGATGGCGGCCAAGATCACCGGACGCGACGTCGTGCTGGTGCCGCGCGCGCTCAACCCCCGCTACCTGCGGGTGGTGAGGTCGTACGTGTCGGGCCAGCAGATCGAGATTCGCACAATTCCGTCCACCGCGGCGGGCGACATCGACGACGCCGCGCTCAAGCGTGAGCTCGGCGACCAGGTGGCCGCGCTGGTGGTCCAGACTCCGAACTACTTCGGCGTGCTCGAGCGCGCGTGGGAATTCGAACGGGATGTCCACGCCGCGGGCGCGCTCGTGGTGGCCAGCGTCGACCCGGTTTCGCTCTCGCTCCTGCGGCCGCCCGGCGAATGGGGCGCGGACATCGCGGTGGGCGAGTGCCAGCCGCTGGGGAACGAAATGAGCTATGGCGGCCCGCTGGTCGGTTTCATAGCGTGCAAACAGGATTACATCCGCCAGATGCCGGGGCGGATCGTGAGCGCCACCCGGGACGTCGACGGGCGCGACGCGTTCGTGCTCGTGCTGCAGACCCGGGAGCAGCATATCCGCCGGGAGAAGGCGACCTCCAACATCTGCACCAACCAGGGCCTGCTCGCGACGCGCACGTGCATCTACCTCAGCCTCCTCGGAGAGCACGGGTTCACCGAGCTGGGCCGCGTGTGCCACGCGCGCGCGCGCAAGCTCGCCGACATGATTGCGGCCTGCGACGGTTACGCGCTCGCGTATCCGGGGCCGTTCTTCCGCGAGTTCGTGGTGGCGTGCCCGGCCGACGCCGACGCGGTCGTTGCCGCGGCGCGCCCGGAGAACGTCCTCGCCGGCATCCCGCTCGCGCGGTACTTCGGCCCGGCGGCGCGCCAGCACCTGCTCGTCGCCGTCACCGAGAAGCACCAGGACGAGGACTTCGACAAATTGTGCGCGGTCTTGAAGCGGGCCGCGCTGGTGAAGGTGGGATGACCGTGCAAGCGACGCCGCCGAACTTTGGACAGACCATCTACGGCAAGAGCCGGCGCGGCCGCCACGGGTATCACATCTCGTCGCGGCCAACGGAAGCGCCGCGGGACATTCCGCGCGAGTACCTGCGCGACGGCGGGATCGGACTCCCCGAGGTGAGCGAGCCCCAGGTGATGCGGCACTACGTCGAGCTCTCGACGAAGAACCACCACATCGACAAGGACCTCTTTCCGCTGGGCAGCTGCACGATGAAGTACAACCCGAAGGTGAACGACGACGTCGCCGCCATGACCGGGTTCGCGGGGCTGCACCCGGAGCAGGGCGACGCGGACGCGCAGGGCGCACTCGAGGTGATGTATCGTCTGGAACGACTCCTCGCCGCCGTCTCCGGCATGGACGCGGTCAGCGTCCAGCCCGCCGCCGGCGCGCAGGGGGAGATGCTGGGCCTCCTGCTCGCGCGCGCCTACTTCGCGGACCGCGGCGTCTCGCGCCACAAGGTGCTGGTCCCGGACTCGGCGCACGGCACCAACCCGGCGACGGCCACCATCGTGGGATTCCAGGCCCAGACCATCCAGTCGGGGCGGGACGGCCGCATCGACCTCGACGTGCTGCGCAGCGCCCTCGACGACGATGTCGCCGTGCTCATGCTTACCGTGCCGAACACGCTCGGACTCTTCGAAAAGAACATCGGCGACATCGTCGAGCTGGTCCACAAGCACGGCGGTCTCTGCTACATGGACGGCGCGAACATGAACGCGCTCATGGGACAGGCGCGGCCCGGTGACTTCGGCTTCGACATGATGCACTACAACCTGCACAAGACCTTTTCGACTCCGCACGGCGGCGGCGGCCCGGGTTCGGGGCCGGTGGCGGTCAAGTCGTTCCTGGAGCCGTTCCTGCCCACTCCGCGCGTGGTGGAGAAGGACGGGGTCTTCAGCCTCGATTACCAGCGACCCCAGTCGGTGGGCGCGCTGCACTCGTTCTTCGGGAATTTCGGCATCTATCTGCGCGCCTACACCTACATCACCCGCCTCGGATCCGACGGCATCCGCCGGGCCAGCTCGACGGCGATCCTCAACGCGAACTATCTGGCCAAGCGCATCGCGTCGCGCTTTCCGATCCCGTACGGCGAACGCTGCATGCACGAGTTCGTGGCGACCGGCGAGCCCCTGAAGAAATACGGCGTCAGGACGCTCGACGTCGCGAAGCGGTTGCTCGACTTCGGATTCTACGCGCCGACGGTGTATTTCCCGCTCACGGTGCCAGAAGCTCTAATGGTGGAGCCCACGGAAACCGAGAGCAAGGAGACGCTCGATCGCTTCGCGGAGGCGCTGCTCCAGATCGCACGCGAAGCGGAGGAGTCGCCGGAGGTGCTCACCTCGGCGCCGACGAAGACGCCGGTGCGCCGCCTCGACGAGACGACGGCGAATCGCCACCCGGTGGTGACGGTGCCGATGGTGTGATCGTGTGTGTGTGGGTGAGGGAGGACCCAACGGTCCTCTCCGCTCATGCACTGCGCGCGCGACGGTTGCAAGCGCGCCTCGTGAAATCGCGTCGAGGACCGTTGGGCCCTCCCCTGCTTGCCTGCGTGTGACCATGGTTCAATTCCTCGCCCGTCGCGCGTTCCACGCTCTCATTCTCGTCGCGATCACGCTGACGATCACCTTCGTCGTCCTCCACCTCGCGCCCGGCGATCCGGTCGCGCGCTATGTCCAGCCCGATATCGATCCCGTCGACCTCGAGCGCATCCGGCGTTCGCTCGGCCTCGACGCGCCGATCCACGTGCAGTATTTCCACTGGGCGAAGAGTTTCCTCTCCGGTGACTTTGGGATGAGCTTCGCGCACCACCGGCCGGTCCAGAATCTCCTCGCGGAGACCATTCCCCGCACGCTGCTCCTGACCACGCTGGCGCTCGGCGTGCAGATTCTGCTCGGCGTCTGGGTGGGCGGGATGGCGGCGCGCCACCGCCAGCGGACCGTCGATCACGCGCTCTCGGGCGCGGTCGTGGCCCTGTACGCACTCCCGCCATTCTACCTTGCGTACCTGCTCATCACCTGGTTCGCCATCGACCACGCGTGGCTTCCGACGGCGGGACTCGCCACGCCGGGGCTCGACGCGCACGGATGGGCGTACGTCGCGGACCGTGCGCGACACCTGATTCTCCCCGTTTGCGTGCTCGGCGTGGCCAGCGCGGCCGGGTTCGCCCGCTTCACGCGCGGCAGTCTGGTGGACGCGCTCGCGGACGACTACACGCGCACCGCGCGCGCCAAAGGCGTTTCCGAGGGGCGGGTGGTGTGGCGCCACGCGTTTCGCAACGCGCTGCCGCCGCTCTTCACGGTCGCCGGCCTGAGCGCACCGTTCCTGCTCGGCGGCGCGGTGGTCATCGAGACGGTATTCGCGTGGCCGGGGATGGGATCGCTGATGGTCGA
>Ga0210379_10000494_pt1 | contig 12862 bp, 13 predicted proteins | sample PLMedo_2_FD_155468 | JGI IMG/M metagenome (GOLD analysis project Ga0210379, IMG submission 155468) | Groundwater sediment microbial communities from an aquifer in East River, Colorado, USA - PLM4_32_coex redo | ecosystem: Environmental > Terrestrial > Soil > Riparian zone | place: USA: East... | reverse complement strand
TCAGCCATTTGTCCTGGCACGGCCATCGCCACGCCGGCGAAGGTGATGACGAGCGGGATGAGGATGACGTCGTCCGCCGTCAGGTTTTGACGCTGAAAGAATGCGATATCCTGGGATGCCGAGAGAGCCTCGCCCTCAATTGGGCGATGCTCGCGCCATCCTCGCTGGACAAGCTCTCAAAGTCTTCGGCGATCGCGTTGTCCGTTTGTTTGGCCATCGTGAGCGCGGAGATCCCGGCGATGAAGCGGTTCACCTTTCCGGCGTCGAGAACGTAGGCCTTGAACACGGCGTTGTCGGCGGGCGAGAAGCCGCTCTGCGCGGCAGACGGCAGCGGCGCCAGCGCGAAGAGGATCGCAACGGCAACGTTCATCCAGACGCGCAAATACATGATGCGTGGCATGGTCGTTCTCCGGAACGGAAGCGCTGCGCTACTGAGTGGGGTTATTGCATTCGCCGGACCGCGTGGCGCTGAGATTGATGGTCATCTCGCCTTGTGCCGAGGTGTACTTGATGGTGCCCTTCCATGCGTCGGTTCCCATGCGCGTGATCTCGCCTACGCCGGTCGAAGGCGGTGACTGGCAGGTGATCCTCCACGTCGCGGTGTTGGGCGCGGTCATCGCGAATCCACTGTTGACGCATGTCGGGTCGGGTCCGCTGCCCGCCGGCGGACTCGTCCATTGCCTCGCAGAGCAAACCTGTTGAGGCGGCAGCGGCATGGTCATGGGTCCCATCATCATCTGGGGCGTCACTTGCCAGAGATCGCCCACGGCCTGACCCGCCATAACCCCGGCGGGGCCCAGAAAGACTGCGGCCGCCATCACGCAATACGAAGTCCATCGTCTGTTCATGATCTCAACCTTGTTGTTCGGGTGTTGCGCTAACGAGCGGCAATGGGTGCAATGGTCCACTCGACGGTGGCGGGACCCTGATAGCCGTTGAACTGCATCGGAACGGTTCGCGTTCCGCTCAGGCCGGCTGGTGTCGGCGGCAACGGCACGTCATTGATCCCGAGCTGAAGCTGTCCCAAGTTTCGGAGCGCCGCTTTCGAATTCCCCGTCGCATTTGTGACGCGGTCACCGAGGCAGTGGTCAACTTTTCTGGTCGTTGTGACGACGTCGGCCTGCGCGGTGGAGCCTGCTCCCGCCATGATGTTGTAGGACGTCAATGCGCCGTTGATCTGGAACATCACCTGCGCGTAGCCCTGTGTCGCCGGCTTGATCAGCGGGCTCGAACCTGCGCCCGTGCCTTTGACCACGATCGCCGTATCCGATCGGTCGTACTCGATGCCCGTGCAGCCGCCGGTATCCATGTAACGGGTGATCTGCTCTTCCCATTCAAGACTTTCGGTCACCGGCGTTGCCTCGGCCTGTCGGCTTCCCGAGCCAGCTATCTGAAGAATGCTCCATGAAGGCCCTATGGTCGGAGGAACTGCGGGCGTGACGTAGTTGGTGGGGACCGACGCTGTGTAACGCATCGAAATGTTCGACTGCTGCCACCGACCGGGATCGGCGCCGCGCGGTTTCGCGGCTTTCATGGTGATGGTGAAACGCACGACATAGCCGGCGCCCGTCTCCCATTGCTGGGCGCGTGCGCCGCGCGTGGGATCGGCCTTGTTTTGCGCATCCATCTGCTTCGCCTGAGACAGCGCTTGCTGCATCAGAGCGGGATTTACGCTTGCGAGTGCGTCTGCGATCGCGTTGCCGCTGCCGCCGATATCGTCGACCTGCGCGAAGCCGGTCGGAACCGCGAATAGGTTCGCGGGTTGCGGCCCTTCGACGACGTTGCGGATCTCGTTTGTGGCGCCGGTATCGGCAATGGTCTTGATCGGGAACCGCAGCCTCGTAGCGATCCATGCGGTGACGCGCTCGCCGTCCGTGTTGGTGTATTCCCATTTCTGCGTGGCCTGACCGTTCACCATCTCCGCGCCAAGCCGCCTGCAATCGACCAGGTCGCCCGTGCCGCAAGGATTGTTGGGATCAACCGAGCCAAGTCTTGGAATGCGCACCGGTCCACCGGACTCGCCACGGGGCAGCTCCATGAAGTTCCGCTGCCGTGGCGAGACTGTCCGCTGCGTGTCGCTCGCGGGATCGACGATGGTCGGTCTCACTTCGCCGAATGCGGTAAATTCCAAAAGCTGCTTCGCAGCGCCGACATACAGCTTGCCGTTGCCCATTCCTCCGTCCAAATCGCGAACCTGAATCTCGCCGCTGAACTGCACCGGCGCTTGTGCTTGCGCGGCGGCGGCCAAAACGATGAGCAAAATGGAATAGGACGCTCGACCCAGGCACGTCCTGCTGGCTGCAACCATGGAAGCCCCCCTGTGGTCAGAACCGCAGCTAGGCTACCTGTAGTTGTTCCGGGACGGAACGTGCTCGCGCAATTTATTTACGCGAAAGAAGAGTCCCTACTTCGCGTTCGGATCGAATTCCGTGTGGCAGCCGCCGCAGCTTTCCACAAGCAAATCGCCGGCGGTCGCCAGCCCCATCTGATTCTTCGCATCCGCAGCCACCTTCGCGGCGTTGACCTGATCGGTCGTCTTTTTGGACCAATCTTGCCAGCCGCCCTGCGTTGCGCGCGCCTTCTCCTCGGCCGAGAACCCGCCGGCCGTGATGGTCGGCATCGCCTCGACCAGCGTGGCGGCCGCTTTCTCAACCTCGGCCCAATTCTCATCGCTCATCTTCTCGGCGTAGCCGTAATTCCAAAGCACCTGAGTCGCCGGCTGTACGACGTCCTTCATGAAGCTGCGGGAGTCGTTGGCAGTGGCGGTTGCGGGTTCGGTTGCGGGCGCGGACGGAGGTGGCGCGCTCGCTGTCGTTTGCTGCTCGCAGCCCGCGAGACCGCCAACAATCGCGGCCACAAGCACGCCGGCCACCGTCAGGGAAATCGAGCGCTCCGTTCTCCTCATTGGGACTCTCCCGAAAATTTGATCGTTCCGAAAAGCTACGCGCGGCGCGAGGATATCCCTCGCCGCGCCCAGGTTACAGATTCCACAGGTTTCCGGGGAGAGTGGCCCGTTCAGCGCCGAGCAACCAGAGCGCGCACGGCAGCCGCGACACGCCGCCAGGGTTTCCGCACCCTCGGGGCTCGTCGGCGAGCATATGATCCTGTGCCCGCATTCGTACGCGAAGCGAGCGCCCCAAAAGAAAAGGGCTGAGCGCTTGCGCGTTCAGCCCCTTTAACTCGGAATGTTTGGCGATCAGCCGGCTCTGGCTGTCCGCGCCGGGGTGATGTTGATCGAAAGTTCGCCCAGCCCTGCGATGGTGCCGACCATCTTGTCGCCGGCGACAACTGCGGCGACGCCGGCAGGCGTGCCGGTATAGATCAAGTCGCCCGCAGCCAGGCCGACTTGCGTCGAGAGATGCATGATGATGTCGGGCACGTCCCAGATCATCAGATTGAGATCGCCGTCCTGCCGCATCTTGCCGTTCACGGCGAGCTGGATCTTGCCCTCCGAGAGGTGCTTACCAAGACGCTCCACCGGCGTCACCGCAGAGCACGGCGCACACTGTTCGAACGACTTGCCGATCTCCCAGGGCTGTTCCTTCTGGCGCGACGCCGTCTGCAGGTCGCGGCGCGTCATGTCGAGGCCAATCGCGTAACCGTAAACGTGGGACAGCGCCTGCTCGCGCGCGATATTCTCGCCGCCCGATTTCATCGCCACGACGAGCTCGAGCTCGTGCTGATAGTCCTTGGTCAGGCCCGGATAAAAGACGTTGCTGCCGTTCTGCACGATCATGTCGCGATGCTTGGCGAAGAAGAACGGCGGCTGACGTTCGTCATTGCCGAGCTCGCGGATGTGCTCGAGGTAATTACGGCCGACGCAATAGATGCGCCGCACGGGGAACCGTTGCGAGCTGCCGACGACCGGGAGGGAGGTCGCTTCCGGGGCCGGGATGACATAGCCGCCGGTCTGTGCCTGGGCAGCCTGCGTCGCGAGAGGCGATACGGCCGCTGCCGCTCCCAACGCAGCACCAGTCAAGAGGAAGTCGCGACGGCCTGTTTTCGTGTTGCTCATGGGTTCTCCTGTTCCACAGAATCCGGGGTCCGCCCCCGGTCCGCCAAGCAATTCGGCAAAGTGCCATTGGCCGCGGTCAGCGGCAAGCGCTCCAGACTGCAAATGCATGTGTTAATCTCCTACTCGGCGGGGGCGCGGACCGGTCTCAGTTCCGGCTCCATATCCGATTCGGGGGCCGCCCGCTCCGGCCCGCGGGCAAGCTCGCGCGCGAGCTGGACCTGGTCGAGCTCGTTCTCCCAACGGGCGACGACAAGGGCCGCGACTCCATTGCCGATAGCGTTGGTCAAGGCCCGGCACTGGCTCATGAACCGGTCGATGCCGACGAGGACCGCAAGCGAGACGATGGGGATGGTGGGGATGATGGTCAGCGTGGCGGCGAGCGTGATGAAGCCCGCGCCGGTGACGCCGCTGGCGCCTTTCGAGGTCAGCATGGCGATCGCGAGGATCTCGAGCTGCTGCCAGAACGTGAGTTCGGTGTTGGTCGCCTGGGCGAGGAATAGGATCGCGAGAGTCATATAGATATTGGTGCCGTCGAGATTGAAACTGTAGCCGGTCGGAATGACCAGGCCGACGACCGAGCGCGAGGCGCCCAGCCTTTGAAGCTTCTCGAGCAATGCCGGCAGCACCGGCTCGGAGCTGGAGGTGCCCAGCACGATGAACAGCTCGTCGCGGAAATAGCGGATGAACTTGAAGATCGAGAAGCCCGAAGCTCTCGCGATCGCGCCTAAGACGAAAACCACGAAGAGGAAGGACGTCAGGTAAAAGGTGGTGATCAGAAACGCGAGCGGCCGAAGCGAGTCGACGCCATAACGGCCGATCGTGAACGCCATCGCGCCGAAGGCTCCGATCGAGGCAGCCCACACGATGATGTGGATGATCGAGAACAGCACCTTGGTCACGCTCTCCAGCGCATGCGCGACCTGGGTGCCGAACGATCCCAACCGGGCACAGGCAAACCCGGTGAGGATGGCAACGAAGAGCACCTGCAATAGATCGCCGGTCACAAAGGGGCTTAACAGCGTCGTCGGAATGATGTGGAGCACCTGGTCCACGAAAGACGACTGTGCCGCCACACCCTTGGTGTATTGCGCTGCGATGTTCGGATCCAGCGCGCCGACATCGATGTCGAACCCTGCGCCAGGGCGCACGATGTTGCCCACAAGAAGACCGATGGCGAGCGCGGCCGTTGAAACAACCTCGAAGTAGATCAAAGTCTTGCCGCCGACACGGCCGAACTTCTTCAGATCGCTCATATGAGCGATGCCAATCGCGACGGTGCAGAAGACAACCGGCGCGATGATCATTTTGACGACAGCAATGAAGGCATCGCCGAGCGGGCGCATCGCCTCCCCTGTCTCAGGCCACAAGAGGCCGACGATCACGCCTGCAACGGCCGCGATCAGCACTTGCACGTAGAGAAGCTTGAGCGGGCGGAGGACTGTCATGGGGTGTCTTCCCGGATGAAGGCGTGAGCGCGAAACCGTCGGATTTCAGTACCCATAGACGGCGGCCAGTCAACTATAGCGCAGGCGGTAGTTTTCGCTGAGGGATTCGGAGGCCGGAATCGCAATCCCCGCCACCTTGAGTTTGGCCGGGGGAGCCCTTACCCTCGCTCGGCCTGCGGGATGAATCCGCAAAAGGGAGCTCGGGTCCTATGAAGAATTTGCATCGCTTTCTGATGTGTTCGTGCTTCGCGTTGGCGCTTGTGCCGCTTTCGGCGTCTGCCGAAACGGCGCTGGTGTACATCACGAACAGCGCCGGGGACTCGGTCCATGTCATCGACCCCAAGACCAATAAGGTCGTGCAGACAATCAAGAACGTCGAAGGCGCCCACGGCGTGACGTTCTCGCCCGACGGATCGCGGGTCTACATCAGCAGCGAGGTGACCGAAACGCTCGACGCGTATGACCAGAAGACCGGTGCGCTGATCAAGAAGGTGAAGCTGTCGAACCACCCGAACAACATCGCGGTGGCGAAAGACGGCCGGATCCTCGTCGGCATCGCGCGCGGCGACGGCGCCGTCGACGTGATCGATCCCGTCAAGCTCGAAGTCACGAAGACGATCCCGGTGAAGGGCCGCGTGCATAACATCTACACGACCCCCGACAGCAAGTTCCTGGTCGTGGGTTCGGTCGCGAACTCGTATTTCACGGTCATCGATCTCGCGAAGGAGCAGATCGCCTGGGAATACGACTATGATCTCGGCGTTCGCCCCATGACGATCGAGACCAATCCCGATGGCTCGACCAAGCGGGTGTTCATCCAGATATCCGACTTGGACGGGTTCTCGGTCCTGGATTTCGCGCAGCGCAAGGAAGTGGCCCGCATCAAGTTCCAGAACGTCAAGAGCGGCGTGGACGTGGACCCGGGTCGTGAAGACGCGCCCGCGCACGGCCTCGGCGTTGCTCCGGACGGAAAGACGCTCTGGGCGACCAGCATTCCGCAGAATGCCGTGTTCATCTACGACCTGACGACCCCTGAGCTGAAGCAGATCGGTTACGTAAAGCTGCCGGATGTGCAGATTCCCGGAAAGCCGCTCGGCGGCGCGGTGGCGAACTGGGTGACCTTCTCCAACGACGGTCAGGTCTATGTCTCCAATTCGGGCTTGAGGTCGGTCACGGCGATCGACATGAAGACGCGCAAGATCAACGCGGTCATCCCCGTCGGCGAAGTTCCGAAGCGGATCGGTACGCTCTTCTTGAAGTAGGCGTCACAGGACGCGGACGTGAAAAAAGGGCCGGTGCGAAAGCACCGGCCCTTTTTCTTTGTCCGAAGCGTTTCCGTCTATTTCGAGAAGCCGCCTGAGTTCGCGGTGACGCCGACCCACTGCATCAGCACCTGATAGTCGGGATCGTTCTTGGATTCGAATTGGCGTCCGCCGGAGTGGAAGAGATCGCCGCCGGCTTCGGGGGCGAGCGGATGAATGAGCAGACGGCTCTGCGCGCGGTTCGCGGGCGACACGGCCTTCGACACCCATTCGTAGTTCTTCTTCGACTGCTCCTCGTTCCACATCGCCTGTCCGGGCGCGAGGCGTTCCAACCGGACGAAGTTGTTGGCCTCGGTGTGGCACTGGATGCAGCGCGCGTGATTCTCGCGCTTCTTGACGAAGATCGGCTGCACCTTGGTCTTGAAGAACTCGTAATCGAGCCCCGCAGCTGCCGCGACCGCTCCCGGCGACGCTGCCGCGGCGCCTAGCGCGACCGAAACCGCCACGAACATGGCCAAACGAACCCGCATCGAAGTCCTCCCAAAATGTTGTCTGAAGGCCCAAAACTAGCAGAACAAAACCGGCGTGGCGATGGTTACGCCATGCCTTGACGGGTCTCAAGGCGCGCGGGATTGTTGGGCAGAATCGGCTCGGGCCAAGGCGCAACAAGCATCCATGCCCCTCTATCGCCTCAATGTTAATGGTGAGACGCGGCAGGCCACGGCGGAGGCGGAGACGCCGCTGCTCTATGTCCTGCGCAACGATCTCGAGCTGAACGGGCCGAAGTTCGGCTGCGGGCTGGGCCAATGCGGCTCCTGCACCGTGCTGGTGGATGGACAGCCGCAGCGGTCCTGCCGGGTGCCCGTCAGCAGCGTAGGCGACAAGCCGGTGACGACACTCGAAGGGCTCGGCAGCCGCGACTCGCTGCACGCGCTCCAGAAGGCGTTCATCGACGAGCAGGCGATGCAATGCGGCTATTGCATCAATGGCATGATCATGAGCGCGAAAGCGCTGCTCGACCGCAACAAGCAGCCCGACGAAGCGGCGATCCGCGCGGCGCTCGAAGGCAATCTCTGCCGCTGCGGCAGCCATAATAGAATCGTGCGCGCGATCGCGCGCGCCGCGAAGGAGATGGCAGGATGAGCGCGCGCGAGTTCAATCGCCGCGAGTTCGGCGCCGGCCTCGCCGGCATTCTCGTCGCGTTCAGCATGGCGCCTTCTCTGTCGCCCGCAGCCGAGACGGGACGCGGGTTACCGGGAATGCTCGCCGCCAACCGCAGGCTCGACGCGTGGCTGCGTATCGATCCTCTCGGCACGGTGACGGTGTACACGGGTCGCGTCGAATTGGGGCAAGGCAACATCACGGCGCTCGCACAGATCGTGGCCGAGGAATTGGACGTTGCACTCGAACGCGTGCGCATGATCCCGGTCGACACGATGCGCTCGCCGAACGAAGGCACGACCGCGGGCAGCAACTCGATCGAAGCAGGCGGCGCCGCGCTGCGCGCGGCCGCGGCTGAAGCGCGCGCCATCGTGCTGAAGCGCGCGGGCGAGCGCCTGATGGCGCCGGCCGACACGCTGATCGTCAATGACGGCATCATCATCGCGAGGAACGCGCCGGGGCGGATCAGCTACTGGGAGCTCGCCGGAGAAATCTCGCTCCAGCAGGACGCAACGGGAAGCGTCGCACCGAAACCGCCAGCCGAGCACAAACTCGTCGGCACCGCGGCGCAGCGCCTCGATATTCCGGGCAAAGTCGCGGGCGAGCCAATGTATGTCCACGACATGCGGCTTCCTGGGATGGTGTTCGGCCGCGTGGTCAGGCCGCCTTCGCCCAACGCGCAACTGATGTCGGTCGATCAGGCGAGTGTCGCCGCGATGCCGGGCGTCATTCGCGTGGTGCGCGACGGTCGTTTTCTCGGCGTCGTTGCCGAACGCGAAGAACAGGCGATCGCCGCGCGCGAAGCACTGGCGAAGGCCGCGCGCTGGCAGATGCCGTCCGACCTGCCCGATCCCGCACGCGTGCACGAGCATCTGAAGGGCCTTAAGGGCATCGAAACCGAGACGGTGAACGAGAAGATCGGCCCCGCGCCCGCCCCGGTTAAGACGCATGCGGCGACCTACAGGAAGCCCTATCTCGCGCACGCGTCGATCGGGCCGTCCTGCGCGGTTGCGGGATTGGTCGACAATGTTTGGACGGTATGGTCGCACACGCAGGGGCCATACCCGTTACGCGGCGACCTCGCGAAGGTCGCGCGTGTTCCGGTCGAGCGCGTGCGCGTGATCCATTCGCAAGGCGCGGGTTGCTACGGCCACAACGGCGCCGACGACGTTGCGCTCGATGCGCTCTTGATGTCCGTCGCCACACAGGGACGGATCATCAAAGTGCAGTGGATGCGCGATGACGAGTTTGGCTGGGAGCCATTCGGCTCGGCGATGGAGATGTCGGTCCGCGCGGGCCTCGATGCCGACGGCGCGGTCGTCGATTGGCAGTACGATGTCTGGACCTGCCCGCACAATATGCGGCCGGGCAATCCGAGGGGAATGAATCTGCTCGCCGCCGGGCATCTCGCGATGCCGTTTGCGCGCCCCAAACCGGTCGAGGCGGCGCTTCCGGGCGGCGGCGGCGATCGCAATGCGGTCCCCTGCTACGAATTCCCCAAGCAGGCGATCGTCGATCACTTCATCACCGAAATGCCGCTGAGGACTTCGGCGCTCAGAACGCTCGGCGGGTTCGGTAATGTGTTCGCGCATGAATCCTTCATGGACGAGCTCGCGCATCTTGCGGGCGCCGATCCGGTTGAGTTCCGTTTGAAGCATCTGAAGGACGAACGCGGTCGCGCCGTGGTCGAAGCGGCGGCCAAGAAAGCAGGCTGGCAGAAGGGCGCACTCAGCGACGGAATAAGAGGACGCGGCGTCGCGTATTCGCGCTACGAAACGATCAAGGCTTATGTCGCGGTGGTCGTCGACGTGGCGGTCGATCGTGCAAGCGGACAAGTAAAAGTCGAGCGAGTCACAGCCGCTGTCGACTCCGGCCAGATCATCAACACGGACGGTCTCACCAACCAGATCGAAGGCGGCATCATCCAGGGTGTGAGCTGGACTCTGAAGGAAGCGGTGAAATTCGACCGGCAGAAAATCACGACGCGGGATTGGGCGAGCTATCCCATCCTCACCTTCTCCGAGGTGCCGGCGGTGGACGTCGTCCTCATCGACCGGCCGGAACAGCGCTCGCTCGGCTCGGGCGAGGCGTCGCAAGGACCGACGCCCGCCGCGATCGCGAATGCGATCTTCCACGCTACAGGCGCGCGGCTGCGCGACCTGCCGTTCACGCCCGACCGCGTAAAAGCTGCGATCCAGCGCGGCTGATTTTCGGGGATGCGCTCGTCGCGCGCCTTATTTATTCTTTATACGGATCGATCTGTCGGCGATTTCGTTTGGACCCGTTCGGCGTCTCGTTCGTTATCGTTGGGTGTCGAACCGGGAGCCTGACATGAGCACGAAGCCTGGAGACGATCCTTCCGGGAAGCCGGGTGCGAAAGACGGCTCGCGCGGCGGCCATCTGGGACCGACAAAGGACGCGCACAAGCAACATCGGCCGCGCAGCAGCGAAGAAACGCTCGACGAGGCGCTCGAAGAGAGCTTCCCCGCGAGCGATCCGCCCGCCCGGACGGAGCCCATCACGCATATCGGCGGCAAAAAGGACAAGCCCAGCGCTGAGCTGTCGTCGATGCAGACCGAGCAGAAGCTCGACGAGGCGCTCGCACTCACCTTTCCCGCAAGCGATCCGCCGGCGCAGACGCAGCCCATCGTGCATGTCGGCCTCAAAGCACCCAATGGTGGGCAGGGGCGCGCGCCCTAGGCGCCGCGCTGACATCGTTTCTTCGCATTGAACCGCCCGCGCCCTGCTGTATCCTTGGGCTTTCATTCCTACATTCACGCGTGATCCCACACGCGAAGGAGGCTCCCATGGCACTGAGGCTGGGCGATACGGCCCCCGACTTCCAAGCAACCACCACGCAGGGTCCGATCCGGTTTCATGACTGGCTCGGCAATTCCTGGGGCGTGCTGTTCTCGCACCCCAAGGATTTCACGCCGGTTTGCACGACCGAACTCGGCTACATGGCTAAGCTGAAGCCCGAGTTCGACAAGCGCAACGTGAAGATCATCGGTTTGTCGGTCGATCCGGTCGATCAACACTCGAAATGGGCGCGCGACATCGAAGAAACGCAGGGGACGGCTCCGAATTATCCGATGATCGGCGATCCCGATCTCTCCATCTCCAAGCTGTACGACATGCTGCCGGCCGAGGCTTCCGGCGACGTCGCCAAGCGCACACCCGCCGACAACCAGACAGTGCGCAATGTGTTCGTCATCGGCCCCGACAAGAAGATCAAGCTGATCCTCGTCTATCCGATGACGACGGGACGCAATTTCGACGAAGTGCTGCGCGTGATCGACTCCATGCAGCTGACCGCGAAGCATAAGGTGGCGACGCCGGTGAACTGGAAACAGGGCGAAGACGTGATCATCGCGGGCTCGGTTTCGAACGATGATGCGAAGAAGACCTATCCGCAGGGCTGGAAGGAGCCGAAGCCCTATATCCGGATCGTGCCGCAGCCGAAGGGCTAGCAAGCCCTATTGGACGGTGACGTCGGAGAAGCGGTCGACCTGACGGAGCGCCGGAAAGAGGCGCATCCACAGGCCGACGATGAGGACGGCGCCCACGCCACCGATCACGACAGCGGGAACCGTGCCGACGGCGCCCGCCGTCATTCCCGCGCGGAATTCCCCAAGCTCGTTCGAAGCACCGACAAACAGCGAGTTCAGCGAGCCCACCCGTCCGCGCATGTGATCGGGTGTGGCGAGCTGGATCATGGCCGAGCGAACGAACACGCTCACCATGTCGGAGCCACCGACGACGACAAGCGCGAGCAGCGAGAGATAAAAGTTCTGGGAGATCCCGAACACGACTGTGGCGACGCCGAAAATGGCGACACAGACGAACATCCAGAGTCCCGCATGCCGCTGAAGCTGATGGCGTGCGAGCACGACTGCAACCATTGCGGCACCGGCCGAGGGTGCGGTGCGCAAGAATCCGAGGCCGATGGGCCCGACCTGGAGGATGTCCCGGGCGTAGATCGGCAGGAGCGCGGTCGCGCCGCCCAGGAACATCGCGAACAGATCGAGCGAGATCGCGCCGAAGATGATTGGCCGGCGGCGGATGTAGGAAATCCCCTCTGCGATTCGCTCGAGCGCCGTGCTGCCAGCGCTTTCCCCCTCCCGTGGGCGGATCCGCAGATTCCACATCACAATGACCGTGAAAATGTAGAGGCAGAGGCAGACCGCGTAGTTCAGGTTCGGGCCGAACTCGTAGAGGAACCCGCCGACCGCCGGACCAGCGATCGTCGCTGTCCGGTACGAGGTGGCGTTCCAGGCGATGGCCTGGGGCAGTCGGTCGAGGGTCACGAGGAACGGCAGAAACGATTGCACCGCAGGCTGCGAGATGCCGAGCGCGATCCCCAAAAAGGCGATCGCGGCGTAGTAGGCCCACATATCCGTAACACCGGTAAGGGTGAGCGTGACCAATAGGAAAGAGGCCAGGATTTGAACGACATAGCTGCTGATCAGCATCAGCCGGCGATCCACGCGATCGGCGAGATCGCCGGCGGGGAGGACCAGAAGGAGCATGGGTAGAAAAATGGCGAGCCCGACATAGCCGAGCGCCACCGGATCGCGGGTCAGATCATAGACCTGAAGCCCCACCGCGACCGACTGGATCTGGGTGCCAAAGCTGGTGGCAAAACGGACGGAGAGATACGCCCTCAGGTCCCGGCTGCCGGGCTGAAACTCTCCGGAGCTTATAGCCGTCGAGGCGGTTTTGGAGTCCACGGGCCGGTGAGAATACTACGATTTCGATGGTGTCAATTGAGGCGGCGTAAACGCTCTTTCGCTAAAGCTTGTTGCCGAAAGGCGCGCCCGCTTTTGTCGCACACGTTCCCGGCAAGGAAAATGGCGGTTTTTCAGGCGTCTCAATATTGCGTCCATTTGACCGTCCGCGACGCCACCAAGCGGAGATTTGCGCGCTCCGACAAAGTTTTGAGACACATGGTCTTTATCTCGATAGTGGAAATGCTTGAT
>Ga0210379_10000493_pt1 | contig 12884 bp, 21 predicted proteins | sample PLMedo_2_FD_155468 | JGI IMG/M metagenome (GOLD analysis project Ga0210379, IMG submission 155468) | Groundwater sediment microbial communities from an aquifer in East River, Colorado, USA - PLM4_32_coex redo | ecosystem: Environmental > Terrestrial > Soil > Riparian zone | place: USA: East... | reverse complement strand
GCTAAAATTTCTTTACGCTTAGGTGCAGTTACTAATTCTAGGTCTTCTGATTCAATTTCTGATTCTTCAGACTCGTCTTTCGACTTATCTTTCTCTTCCTTAGTTTCTTTTTCTTCCTTTTCATCATCTAGGTCTAGAGTTTCTTCTTTATCAGTATCATCTAATAGTTCAATAGTTTCACCAATAGATAATTCTTCGGCGGCTGCGCCACTACCAGAACTAGCATCTTCTGGAGCATTAAACGGCTGGAGCAGATTCAGTAGCAGGTTCAACAGGAACATTAGATTCTCCCTCAACTGGTGCTTGTGGCTGTTGTTCAATCATTGCTAAATGATGACCTTTAGCATGTAACAAGCAATTTCTATAACCATCTGGATTTTTAATTTTAGCTTCTCTGCCTGCAGGACTTACCATCCAATTACGAATAATTGTAAATTCAATTTGATGATTATCAAATATTGGATCTACTTCTACTGATGGTGTTTCTTCAGGTGGTGGGGGTTCTAATCCTTGTTCTTGTGCTTGCATTACAGCTAACATAAATTCTTCAGTTGGCGCAACTTCAATAGGTTTAGAATCCAAAAGTTGTTTAATTTCATCATATTGCTTAGCCTTATCATCTTCACCTGGAATAAATATACTAGTCAATCCAATAGCTTCTTTAATTTGGCTAATATTTTCAGGAGCAAATAACATTTGTAGTAATTGCGGGTTATTCAATTGAATTAGATTCATGATTGCATCTTTACGTTGCATCCATGTCATAGGTAGATTTTCGGAGGGGTCTAATTCAATATTTCCGATTTTTCCTTCAGTTTCAGAACGACGGATAAATACATTAATGAAATTTCCTGATTCATCCTTAGCTACAAATTTTTCATCTTCTTTCATGTTTTTAATGTAAGAAGGTATAACCTTTCCAAATATCTGCTTCCACCATGTAGAAAAGATTCTATAAGTATTTTGTTGTCTCTGTAAGGCTTGGGTTCTAGACATATTATATTCAGAAGCTGTCTTTGAACCTTCAATCTGACCACCGAATAAACTAGGTAAAGCACCAGATACCAACTGCGCAAGATTTTGAATCTGCTGAGCAAAAGGCAATACTTCCTGTGAGAGAGTGGCAGTCTTAACTTCATGGAACCCATCACTTAATGTTCTACCTGAAGGCGCAGTAGCAGGATATATTGCACCTGGAGCAACTTCTAAAGTTTTATAACCTGCAAAACTTACAACTCTAGTATCAGCAAAAGTCTGAGGAATACCATGTTCGATAGTTTGGAGGACTAAACTAATTAAATCATTAGTTATTTCCTGAGTTGATACTAAACTTAAACCTATTGGGTCATGATGAATAAAATCAGATAACGGATTATGAGTTAAAGTCCAATGGTCATCAAGTTCTTCAATTACTACTTCAGCAAATATATCATTTACAAATACTGCTTTTAGTCCTTTTGGAAACTTCCCCTTAAAATGTTTAGAATCCTTTTCTTCAACTAATACTTCAAATGCAGATGGCCTTAACCAAACATTCTTAATTGTTACGTTATTTTCTGCTTGTTCACCTTGATACTGAACATTAGCCCTAGCATATCTTTCATATTCTTCACCTGAACTAGTTCGTTCCTCATGAATCTTATCTCTAATATGATTATACTGGTTGCGCGCGTTTGAATAATGAGTTTCAAACTTAAAAATCAGATAAGGACAATCTTCTTGTTTCTTTGCATAATTTGGAATCTGAACGTAAGTTCCTCCATAAACTTCCATACACTGGCGAGTTTTTGGGTTCTGTGTTGTTCCAACTAACTTAGTAACTTCAATTTCAACTTCAGTCTCTACTGGAATTACTTCAGTTTCACAATTCGGACAAACTGCTGTTGGTGAATTACCTACACTAGCACTATCAAATCCAAACGCGCACTCTGGGCATTTCTTTTCTTTAGTAATTTCATTTACTTTTTCAAATTTATTTTCTTTATAAGTTCCAAATTTCTCATCTGATTTTGAATAAGTATAACATGCAACCATACCTTCAGTGCAGAAAATATAAAGTGCATGTAACCAAATTAGAATTACATCATTATGTCTATAGATTAATTCTGCTATCTTGTCTGATGCCTTAGCAGTCATCAAATCTAATTGATTTTCCGCATCATCAGGATAACATTTTATAGATGGAATCGTAGCAGATAAAGCAGCAATAATAGACTCAAGATAGGCCCTAAATATATTAACAGGTTTATCATAATGTTCTTGGTCATTATTTTCTCCAGAATCTGGGTTGTATATTCTCCAATCATGCGCGACTTCACTATAATAATGATGAGAAAATCCATCCCAGAATAGTTTTAGTCTACGCCATTGTAGTATCTGTCGTTGGCGCGTAGTTCTATCTTCATCCTCGAAATGTTCGACGATTACTTTGAGATGTTTTTCTTCGTCGGCAGTTAGAGTTGGTTTCATTTACTTCTTTTTAAATAGAAACTTCTTTTTAAATTCCTCTGATGGTTCAACTGACTTTGAATTCTTTTTGTTTGATTTCTTATCCTTCTTGTCGTCTGATTTATCATTCTTCTTTTTAAACATTACAAACCTCTATTCAATAATCTGAATGTTCCGTCAGCGTTAAGAATACCATATTCTTCACCACGTCTTGGAGTATAATCTACAGCTTCAGGACCAATTAAAGGTCTAGTAGTTCCACCTTTACGAACTACAAATTGTTCACCTCTAGTTTTCATTCCTGCATTACGTGATAATGCTTCTATTGAATCCATTCCAGTGCCAGAAGCATTATTTCTTATGCCGCTTACATCATCTATATGTTGAAGTCCACTAACATTGTCATTACCCATTCCTCTAATTAATCTCTCTACTTCATCTGCTTCACTAAATGCCGTAGGTTTTAGCCCACTTAATAGTTTACTACCCGGTGGACCCGGCATCATACCTAACTTTACTCCAGTATCAGGCGTATAAGCAGTTTTAATCATACCAGATAAATTAGTAATGCCAGTAGCATCCGCAATTCTACCTAAAGGTTGCGCGGCGGCGCTTTCATATATATCTCTAAAAAAATCACCAATTCTTTCATGAGGCTTAGCCGCACGCATCATTGGACCTTTTGTAGGGGGCTTCAATAATTTATTGGGGTCGCGCGGATTTAAGTCTGGCATTATACTAATCCACCTTTAGCTGGAACTTCTTTCAATCCACCAGCTGCATTACTTTTAAGAATTTCATCTTCAAGCTTTTGTGTTCTAAGAATTTTAGCTTTTGCTCTATCTTCAGCTTCTAGCATCTGTCGTCTAGCATTCCAAGAAACATGAGCAGGCCTAATAGGTTCTAATTCTTCATGTTCTGAATGCTCAAGTATAATTGGTTTCGGCGCAAGCAAATGATTTAGTAATCGTCTATTTTCATCTTCTAAGCGCGCGACTGTTTGTTTTAATGTTTCACAGGATTTACAATACTGAGATTCATGCAAAGCAAGCGCGCAATCAGGGCAATTTGGATTTAATAGTCTATGCCAGAAGTTCAATGATATCTCCTAACAGGCTTATAAACTGAACCTTCAGATTCAATCTTTCTCATATTTCTATAGAATCCAGTCCAATCGTTAGTATCATTTAATTTTGCAACTAAAGCTTCTTGAGCCTGAACTTTAATAAATTCTTGTTCTGCCTCTAAGAAATAAGCTTCGGCAGAATCTACTGAATATCTCAAAACATCATAGGGGTCATCACCAGAAAACTCAGCTACATCTTCAATTCGTTTCTTATCATATGAACAAGATTTAATAGTATCAATCATAACAGGACAGCAGTTTTCATGTCCTGTATGGGTAGATTCATCACAACGAAAAATTTGGAGTTTTGGGATATTGGTTTCGGGCTCCGGTGGGTTAAATGATGCCATGTATTGTTTAAACTCAACCAAACCTCTATTTCTAAATATCCATTGCGCGCGTTCTTCATTATAAGATATGGATTCGACTGGTGGTAATGGCTTTGGTTTCCATCGTAAGTATTCATGAATTAGCATCTTGCCTGCAACTCTAGAACCTGGTTGATTTTTACTAAGTTCAACTTGATGGTCTAAAGCAGATGAAATTTGTTCTTGAATAGTATGTTCATTTCCGTGGTCCTGTCCTGTAGACTGGCAGAACTTAACCATTTTAGGTTTTTCTTTATCAATAAATATCTTAACTTCTGGCGCCCAATCAGCTACTTTCTGATTCTGATAGATTAACTCTCGATACAAGTAAAGTCTTTTGCTAGGGCTAATTGCTAAAAATGCAACATAAGTCATAGCGCGCATTCCCCAATCACCTATTACTATACGAGGCCACCATGCAGGAATGTCAAACGGCGCGATAGTATGTATTGCATTCTCAGGCTCATCAGGATAATGTTTATCTCTAAACTCATCAAATACCTGTCCTTGAAATGCATTCCAATCACCATAAAGTTTCGCGCGCTTTTCTGCTTCAGGTAATGCTTCAAGTGATTGTTTATAATCAGGGTCAATATGTGGATTATCTGCTAGAGTTGCATGAATGTAAATCCTTTTAAGTCCTGATTTACCTTGTAATATTACATTTCCATTTGGATATGGGTCTACGAATCGCTTTTTAACAAACGTATGCCCCACTCCACCTGGAGTGCCTGCAGCTCTAATAATAGCTGGTAGCAAGGGGTCACTAGTTCTAACGCGAGTGAGACCAATGTATAGATAAATGAATTCAGTATAAGAAGTAAGCTCGTCTGGAGTAAATAGATTAATTTCCATCGAGTCATATTTATAAACATCAGATTCATCCTCACAATGACCAAAGAATATCATTGCTCCTGAATTTATCGCTCCTGAACCGTATTGGTCTAATCTTGGAAATGTCCATATCATATCTGTCTTATTAAAGGACGCGCCAAATTTTTTATATATTTCTCTGCTGCGCGGAACGATTTCATTTTTTAATTCTGGAAAAGTCCGACGCATGAATACTTGTTTGAATCTAGGATTCTCATGCCATTTGTGTATTAATCCATAAACAAGTAATACGTCGGACTTTCCAAAACCGTTTGAACCCCCAATGAACGCTTCTTTAATAGACGTAGGGATAGCCAGAAATGAAGCTTGTTTTTTATTAGGTGTCCAACTATCCCTGTCGAAAGCCATTATGAATCTTTAGTTACTTTTTAGTTTGCTGACTACCCTTAGTAATTCCACTAGTATTTACTGTAGTAGGGTCTGTTAGATGTCCTACTGCTGATTCAACTGGAACTGATTTAGCAACTCTAGCATTTTCATCGCTACTAGTAAATACACTATCTGGTCGATTATTTACATCCCTAAAAAGAGTATTCATTTCTCCGTCTTCGCGAGTGCGGACGCCGGAGGGACTCATATACTGAACTGTGAAGATATTTCTGTCGAAGTCTAGTTCTAGAAATCTGACATTACCTAGAGTTCTTTCTGCTGCGGGTTTACCTGGTGTAGTAACTACTCCTTGAGGATTTTTTTCTTCTTTTACTTCTGGTGTGTAAACTTTGAGATTCATTTGTTTTTGTCTCCCTGAACTTTAAATTCTGCCAGTAACCAAAAGAACAATCAAAACAATTAATAAGATTCCAGCAAGGCTAATTCCGCCTGCAGTTTGACCTACAGCAAATCCTCCACCACCAAATAAGAGGATTAAGATGATGAGTAGAATTAGTAAGTTCATTTGTTTAACTCATTAAAATCAAAGTAATCTGGTAAGTTTAATTCTTTTAATATTGCTCTGAATGCATTAGATAATACTTTTTCTGTCTTAAGTAATTCTTCTTGAGTTTTCATGTTCGCGATTTGCGCTTCTTTGTTTAGTTTGATAGCTTTATCATGCTGAAGTTTTGCTTCTTTAAGTAGAGCAAATAAACCTTGTATGTCGTCCATTTTATTTTTCTCAAATATTTTGGGACTAATAATTATACTATGTGGTCCAAAGATAAACAAGTTTCACTCAACAAAATTGGCATTCACATTAAAACGTGCCTTCGGCACCAGAATTATTCAGCACCAACTTTATTTCAAAATAATATTACCCGGCGTAGCACTAGTGCATCTAAGGAATCCACCTGCTAATTCAGCTTGACCATTAGCTAATACTACAGCAATACTCGCAGTAAATGCTTCTGTATTTGATTGAAAAAATGTTGGAGCAGCAGCATCAGAAAATAGTAATACTCGTCTACCTGGAAGCGCGTAAATTGTATTCTGAACTATTGCGGTAGGTCTACCAATTGGAAGTGTTATCATTTTATTTCATTCCGATAATGTTTATTCTACAATCTCAGTAATTTTTAACTTGGCAATGTCAGCATCATTCATAAACAAAACACCTTCATCACCTGATTTCGTCTGAATTTCAAAAGCATGCCAATTTCTTGTACCGCTCACCATACCTAAATACCAACCAACGATTTTGTTTGGCTTGCCATACTTTTCATGGCCCTTATCCCACATCTCAGGATTCATTCCTTCAAGATAATACCAATGTTTTACTTTCACTTATCTAGTTTTTTATTTAATAAGTCATTATTGAAGTCTTGAATTTTCTTTTCTAGTTCATCAAATTCAACTTCATTTAAATGCGCTAACATAATATCCATTAGTTTAAATAGTTTGTATGTAGCTCTTTCTAATGCTTCCTTATTATCTAGTAATTCCAGATGATTCGAATAATATTCGGTAAGAACATTTGAAAATGCATGTCTTATTCCATGATGCAATCTCTCTTTTAAAGTTGCATCCTCTCCTAACGACATTATTTTTTCTTCTGAATTTCTTTCAGTGTAGTCTGTGTAGTTTCATCTACACGGTTTAATATTTCAGAGGTTGAAGCAGTTACTTTTATTTCCTGGGCTGGTATTTCAAGTTTATCTATTCTCTCATCAGATTTATCTTGAGCTTTATTACCAGCATGAGTTGCATCAGCAAATATTCTAGTTAAATCAGCAATAACTAACTTCGCTGAATTTGCTTCGTGAAATGCATTCTCACTAATCTTAGTATTCTCTTCAAGCTTTTCAACTATTACTTCATGTGACTTAATAACTTTACTTTCAATTTTTTCTGCGGTTGCTGTAACTTTATTTTCAAGCTCACGCGCTTTATATTCTCTATCTTCAATATCCCATTGTCTGTTACGTGCTTCAGTTATTCTAGCTTGTTTATCTTTATAAAAAGTTACATAGATTCCTATTATGCTAGTAAAAATACTACCAAGCATGGCAATAAATAAAGGAAACTGTGTTTCACTCATTAGTCGTTCACTTGTATTACTTCGAATTTCTCTTCTGTTACTTGATGTGGCGCATACAAAACAAAATTATTCTGATTTCCCTGCTTAGTCTGAATTTCTGGCTCAAGATTCTTGATAATCGCAGACATATCTCTGGCGATTGCAGATGCATCCTTAGCTTTTACTGCATCTAGTTTCTCCGGAGTTAAACTTTTAAGCGCTCTAAGTAATTTAAAAGACGCGCGTCTTGTAATTCTATTTCTTACTTTATCTAGGCGGGATTTTAATTCAGGAGATGGATTGTGATAACTTGCGGTTGATGTAGCGGAGTGTTTATATGCAGCTAAACTTGAATCACTTATACCTAAAGCATCTGTTAAGTGCTTAGTTGCTGCTGAGCCTTCAAGTAATGCATTTTCACCAATTAGTTTTCTTAGACTTTCAGGAACTTCTTTACTTCCTAAGCCTCTGCCTCGATTGATTATTTCGATAGAAGCTTCACTTATACTTGGTAGCTCTATTGGAAGTTCTACTGGTAGTTTATTTTCTGATTCCTCCGTAGTTCCTTTGACAGTATTATCAATAGTATTATCAGGCGCGCGCTTCTCTACAATGCCAAGCTTTATCATTTCAGCATCGAAGTCGTTAGAATTAACAACCCCCATTGGCATTTGTTTATTCCTTTTTAGTGATTCCTACATGAACTAATTAGCTAAAGCTCGCGCCGGAACTTGCTGATGAAAGTATGATACCCGGCGGGAATCCCCTTGCATATGGTCTTGTTCTGCATTATACTATTCCACGTTTCATTCTGACAGCTTAGTCGTAGGATTGGTCAGCTACGAAGCGCGCACCTCTCAATGCATTGTGGCGGTTTTTAGGGTGCTCACCCAAGTTTTAGATAATTTTTATGAATAGTCTTCCATCCAAGAAAGATTATATTCATGGATACTAAATTAAATTCCAAATCAAAACCAGATAACTCCCAATATAAAGTTATACCCTGTAAATTCTGCAATGAACCATTCAAACAGAAAACCAAATGGCAATTATTCTGTAGACCTAAATGCAGAAATGATTATTGGAGTTCTGTCAAAGAAAAGCTAGTCGATGAAGTTTACGAAAACAGAGCTGATAATTCAAATCAAAAGGAATCAAAACAATGAAATTCAAACCTCCATTTTATGAACCAATCAGAGTTAAGTTTACTGATTTAGAAATTATGGAATTAAGTTCTACGTCTGAAAAATTAAGAACTTACTTAATTAAAAGACTTGAAAGAGCAATTCGTAGTGAAATGATTAGACCTTGGTTAGAAGTTAAAGGTTCAGATACGGAATAAATCAAATGAAATCAGATGAAGATTTTATAGCAGCCTTTAATGAATATTCAAAGCTTCAAAGAGAAAGAATGATTAAAATGTTTGAAGAACGACTTAAAAAATTAATTGAGAAATTAACAGAAAAGGAATCAAACAAATCATGAAACCAATTGCAATTCTCACAAACGATATACAATATGCTCATGATTGGATAATAAAGAATCGCGAGATTATTCAATTTAATATTTATAATAACACCTACATAGATTCCGTTTACCAAAGATATATCATTGTTCGCGCAAGTGAACAATTATTAAGCTATGAATTATCAGCTGTATTTAATATTTCAAATCCAAATTATACTCCAATTCCATATTATGAAATTCAAGAAGCTCGAAACAGAATTCGATAAAAAGTTTAAAATTTGCTTTTTTAAAAATTTTACATAGTGATTTAGAAATTCATTTTTTAAAAACTTAAAAAGACAGAACTTAAAAAGACAGATGTTCAAGCTCCCGACCTACAGTATTTTCTGTGCCATTGTGCAGATGTGTATAGGGGAGTATAATTTTGTGCAGTGCAAGACTATGAATATTTGTAGAGCTATGTGCAATACCATGAACGTACAGTGCAACTATACGACAGAGCGCGCGCTTTCATATAAGAGTGCGCGATTTCATATAATAGTGTGAAGTAAAGATATGTATAATGACATGCAAGTATCACTCAAGCTCATACTATTGTCAACCATATTACACTTCTCGTAGTGTATAAAAGCGCGCACTCTTATGTAATTTTATGCAATCTTAAACTGGCATCACGTATGCAATATAGATAGTATCGGCGAGCACTCAAGACAAACACCTTGAGCGCCGAAAACAAAAGAAAAATCGGTTCAGGCACTATAGAGTTTTCATGTCCTGCCGATAAGATGTATGTAGGCGAGATAATAGCCTAACAAAAGCGGTAGAATCGAGCTAGTCTCAGGCAAGACCGCCCTTAGAACGGCGAATCTAACCCCTGAGACACAGCTAAAGCTACTAAACCGGCGTAAGCTCAGTATCGAAAGTAGAGCACTAAACATACCTGAACTTCGGTCAAGGCTAGCGGCAGTAACTTTTAGCAGAGTTACAGGTATGACAACCTCCGCGCAACAAGCCAATACGCTCCGGTAACTGAATACTAAGGTGCTACTTTTCAGTAGCTTGAAACGTGCAAGGTTCAAATTTGGACGAACGACAATCCAAAAATTACGCCCCTAACGGATTATAGCTTCGCAGAGAAAGTAGATTACACCGGGAAACACTACTGTGTAGTGTTTTAGTCGGCTGAGTAGTAGGTAATCAATCCTACGGCCTAGACTCATCTGCAGGTGAGAGGGTATCGTTAAAATCTATTCAGCCGACTAAACGACTACACAATTCAGTGTGAGGTAAAACAATGCGCAAACCCCGTTACATGGTTGGCGATACTGTAAAGACAACAGAAGGAACTTTGTATGAAGTTTACTCTGTTGTTATTGGTGGAACTACAGCGCCAGCATATTGCACTCCAGTCTATAATTGCTATAGACTCTCTAACTACGATGGCATGCCCATTGGTATGTTAGTTAACATTGACGAAACTCAAATTTCCCAAGGTTGGGATAGCAAAAGGAATTTGCGATGACATACGAACTTTGGTCAAACGGCAGGTTAGTTTCGGTTTTCACTAAACGTGATGCTGCATATCGCGCGTTACGTTACGTGCAGAAGTATGGCGAGTTTGCAAGGATTAGAAGTGTGAGGTTAGTTTGATTCTACTAATCACTCGCCGAACACTGCACAAGAAATGGCCTGCAGTTAGCAAGATGCTGAGTGCAGGTTATCAGATTCAAGTTAAGCAGAATGGTTGGGCAGTATGAATCTGATTATGACCCTTAATGAATGGGAGCATGAAAGTGGACGCGCATCTTATCTATACGATAAGGGTGTTGTTTACATTCACGATACTTTCAATCAATACAGCGAGAAGTATCGCACGAAGCTATGGCAGATACAGGACTACCGCGTAACATCTGTTACTGGCGGAGTCATTTGGTTGACTGTTCGATAACTTGAGTTTTTACCCTTGCGCGTTTATGAGGCGCGCAACATTAAACACTCGAATTTAACTCAGTTTGAAAGGACAAGATGATTACTACGCTTTACACGTTTTTCGATATGATGCGGAGTAAGCATACTGAAAAATCAATGATTGTTTCAGCGTGTCTTGTTTTAGCAGAATTAGACAGAAACCAAAAAATTCGATTGCGCGATGCTGCTCTTGAATTTGTTAAGTTTGTTGAATCACAAATTCAACAGAAAGATAACTAATCAATGAAACTCTATAGTCTCTACAGAAAATATGCAAACGGCAGATACGACCGCGTTTGCACCCACGCGTATCCATTTGCTACCGCAGCAACAGTTTACGCAAACAGAATTGCTTTCTCGAATGTAGCTCTTTACTTACGTAAAGTTGCACCATATCAGCCATTGCCTGTAGCTGATAGGTCAGCATTAGGTATCAGATAATGGTAACTGATAAACAATACCATCTAATCCGTAAATGCAGGCGATGCGCGAAATATAAACGAAATACGCGGCCAACTAAAGACGGCTATCGTATTTGCTTTGAGTGTTTAAAGAATGAATTGAATATCACTCAGAAACTACAGAAGTAGACAGCGCGCGACTCAACAGCTTTATACCGGCGACCATTCATAACGGACAATGCGGGCTGCGCCCAAGAGACAGTTTATTTTGGGCGCATCTCAGATTGTCTAGAATATCTCTTGACAGTCTATCCGGCGTTTGCTATACTTCTCTTGTTGACGCGATTGTTCAACAAGACTCTGACAGAATCGGTAATTCGGTATTTTGGAGAATTGACAATGCCTAAGACTGCTAACAAGACGGCAACGATTACGAAGGCGTTCGGTGAAGATTTGCGCACGCCACTCGATTTCTCATATTCGTATGAGGAACTCGAAACTGGTGACGAAATTCCTGCAAAGGAAGTTCCTGATGCTGATGACTTGCTGACTTTCGTGAATCAGCGTCGTAATGCTTCAGCGCGCGCTGCTGAACAGAATAAGGCTTTGAAGGCTGCAGGTTATGAGCCTAAGCCTTTGGAAGAGAATCAGGCTGCACAGATTCGTATGATGGTTAAGGCTTTGATGGCGGCCGATAAGAACCGTACTGAGGCTGATGCTACTCAGGTTGCTAAGACTGCATTGGGTATTGCCTAGTATTTAGGTAGTTGCTCTCTCAGACAAGAGGCTAGGGATTTGATGTCCTTAGCCTCTTTTTTTATTTACTTCCATTTTCACTAACTAAACTGACCGTGTAATTCTTACCTACTCTCTGAGTGGGGGTAAGAGTGTATGTCTCTCTCTATGGTATCGAAATGGCCGCATTCGAGGGGTCAAGTTTTGGTGTCCTCGAAAGTGGACGTTCGCGTGAGAGAGTTTTGATATTCTATTTTTATTTTTTTTTTTCATAATTACTAACTAAACTCAAACCGTCCTCGAAACAGGACAGTCGATTTCTCTTGACCTTTGGCGCCCTTTCGCATACCATAGAGAGAGATACACACTCACCCGGACAGAGAGACCAATTGACCTCTTTTGGGGACACCTTTAGCTAATAAGTGGACTAAGCCACTATAAATAGGATACTAAGCTTAGTGCGTTATGCGAAAGCATAGGGTATCCGCCTCAAAGTGCGCGATTTTGAGAATCTTTAGTGCGATTTTGAGAATCTTTAGTGGGGCTGTTATCACTTACTAAAGTAGGAGTTAGGTAGCACAGTAATTGCATCCTATCTAGTATCATGGCAATTTACTGATAATGATGCTGAGAGTAATTACCTCAGTAAAGAATCTAGGTGCATATTTTGAGTGTTGGATTAGTGCTGTAGGTTGAAGAAATCAGTAAAGCTGATTATTAATGAGTTGAAAGATACTCTAGACTATACAGCACTAATCGAATACTCGGAACTAAAGAGGTAACTAATAATTATGACTGAACCATTGCGCGCTATTAAAGTTAGAGACGTTATCTGTTATCAAACGATAGCAGGTGATTATTGCGCTAACTATGGCCGATATTTTGCATGGGGTAATAATAGGGACCGCGCAATTATTAAACTTGGACTGATACTAGCGGAAGATGATATTCCATTTGATTTTTCAGAATTAGAAAAGTCATGACTATCACCTGCGCTTGGTGCCTAAAGACTATTAAACTGGATT
>Ga0210379_10000491_pt1 | contig 12908 bp, 11 predicted proteins | sample PLMedo_2_FD_155468 | JGI IMG/M metagenome (GOLD analysis project Ga0210379, IMG submission 155468) | Groundwater sediment microbial communities from an aquifer in East River, Colorado, USA - PLM4_32_coex redo | ecosystem: Environmental > Terrestrial > Soil > Riparian zone | place: USA: East... | reverse complement strand
GCGCCGTAACGCGCGAGGAATTCGCGGTAGACCCCGTCGATCATCTCGGTCGAAAAGGCGCCGCGGAGCAGCACGCAGCCGGCATCGCGCAATAAGCCCTGCCCGCCGATGCGGGAAGCAGCGCGCCGGCAGCGCGCTCGGACTCCGAGACGGGAACGATCCAATCCATCAGCTGTTCACTCGGCGTCCTGCAGAGTCACTTGCGCTTGGCCTTGGCCGGGCGTGCTTCGACCCATGGGTCCTCAAACAAATATTCGTCTTCGAGGCCCAACTCTTTCATGCGCGCGCCAACGTCGACGCCACGTGCCTCGGCGCTCCGGCGCACATCGTCAAGGATTGCGAGAATCTCTTCCACTGACCGCATTTGAAATACGCTCATCCTCAAAAAATGTGAACACAAAGGACCCCAACAAGCACGAAGAGCACGAAGTTTCGTGAGCTTTGTGCCTCCTTTGTGTGCTTTGTGTCTATACGTTCTTTGCTCCCCCACTCCGATCCAACAGCTAGAAGTTTTGCCGCACGATGTCGGCGAGATACGACTCCCATTCGATGACCCGCGCTTGCCACGAATAGTTCCGCCGCGCGAACTCGATCTGTTCAGTGCGCTGGGCTTCGGCGCGATCGGGGTCGGTCCGCGCGGCCGCGAGCGCATCGATGGTCATTTGCGCAAACTCTCTTGCCAGACGCGGCTCATCATCCTCGTGCGGCTCGATCATATGACCGAAACCGGCCGTCGTCTCGGGCATGGCTCCGGATCGTGTCGTGAGGATGGTCGCGCCGGCCGACATCGCCTCCATCGCCGCGATGCAGGAGGTCTCAGGAAACGTCGATGGATAAGCGAGCGCAGCGGCATGACAGAGCTCTGCCGCAAGTGCAGGCTGCGCGACAGGGCCGATATATTCGACGCCCTCGGTGGATTTGCAGCGCGCATAAAGCTCTGCATAAGGATCATTCTCGATTGGAACTTTCAGCGTTCGATCGCCTGAGAAAACGCGCAACCGCATGTCGGGTATCGCGGAACGAATGACAGGAACCGCATCGAGAAGCACGTTCAACCCGCGATCAGGTGCACTCGTGTACACGAGCACCGGCGCCTGACCGCTTCTGAACCAGGGCCGCGCGGGCGTCGTGGCGGCGAACGCAGGCGAGATCGCGTTGCGCTTGACGCTCGTCTTGCTGCGATCGACCCAATAGATGTTGCAGAACTGCTCGCGCTGCCATTCGCTGACGAAGGCGATGCTCGCCCAGGCCTTGCGCTCGCGCGTGAATTCGAGCGCCTCGATCGCGGGTTGGTCGTCGGCGTGCTGGTTCCACATCACCAGCGGCTTCCTCGCGCGGAACTCGTCCTTCAGAACCCGGCCGCACGCTTCGTTCGAGACAACCATGACATCCGCGGCATTGATCAGATCGGGCGTCAAGCTGGTCTTGTAGTTGAGACACTCGACGTTTCTGTATCTCCCGGGAGCCGAGGTGTTGGTGAGGAGGCTCACCGCGTGGCCGCGCTGCGCAAGCTCGATCGACAGATAGCAGAGCGCCGATTCCGTGCCGCCGATGCCCCGCAAATACGGCGTCTCGACCGTGTAATCGTTGACAGTGCGGTGAACGAAAACGATCCGCATACGGCCTGGCCCCGGAAGAAGGCGATTCCCATAACACGCGGTATCGGCACCTTGACAGCCCGTCTTAAGCCTATAAGACCGCCCTTAAGCCCAGGGCCTCCATGAGCGATCCACGATTGCAGACTGCGATGCAGTTGCGCCGCGCCGGGCGGCTTGCGGACGCCGCCCGCATCTACAGCGAAATTCTCGCCTCCGAGCCTGGGCACTTCGAGGCGCTACACGGGCTCGGCATCGTCAGCTACCAGACGGGGCGGATCGAGGATGCCGAGCGGCTGATCGGCATGGCGATCGAGGCCAATCCATCGGCTGCCGACGCGCACTACAATCGTGCCTGCCTCTTGCAGAGGATGAACCGACCGGACGCCGCGCTTTCATCCTTCGATCGCGCGCTCTCGCTCAAACCCGACTACCTCGAGGCCCTGGTGAACAAGGCGAGCGTGCTCGCCGCACTTCAACGGCACCAAGACTCGCTTTCGAGTCTCGATAAAGTTTTGGCGCTCAATCCCAACATTCCCGAAGTCTGGAACAACCGCGGCAGTGCGCTGATCGCCCTCAGACGCCCGGACGATGCATTGGCGAGTTACGATCGTGCGCTAGCACTCAGGCCTTCGTATGCCGAGGTGTGGAAGAGCCGCGCCTCTGCGCTGATGATGTTGGGCCGGCCGCTTCACGCGCTCGAATGCTTCGACAAATTGCTTGCGCTCGACGCCAACAATGGCGAGGCCTTGCGGAATTCTGCCGATCTCCTGCTGTTGCTGAAGCGCAATCGAGAGGCGGCAGAGCGCTATGCAAGGTACCTTGCGCGCAAACCCGATGACAGCGATGCGTGGGCGAACAGCGGCGTCGCTCTCGTCGAGAGCGAGCGCTACGGCGAAGGACTTGCAGCCTTCGACAAGGCCGTCGCGCTCCAGCCCAGCAACGCAGAAGCCTGGAATCATCGCGGCAACGTGCTCTTCCAACTAAAGCGCTACGACGAAGCGGCGACGTCGTATGAACGAGCGCTCGCGCTTGTCCCGGGCCTGCCCTATGGCGCGGGCTATCTCGCGCAATCGCGCCTGCGCTGCTGCGATTGGAGCCGCATCGAGGATGATCGCGCGCGCATTGCATCGGGCCTGCGCTCAGGACTTCCCGTCATCGATCCGTTCGGAAACCTCGTTGTATCGGAAGCGCCCGCCGATCAGCTGCGCTGCGCCCGCATCGCCATCATGGACACGACGCCGCCGGACGCCCGTCCACTTTGGCAGGGCGAGCGCTACGCTCACGACAAGATCCGCGTCGCCTATCTGTCCGCCGACTTCCGTCCGCACCCGGTGGCGTTCCTGATCGCCGGTGTGTTCGAGCATCACGACAAGTCGCGCTTTCAAACCGTCGGCCTTTCGTTCGGCCCTGAAAGCGACAGCGACATCCGCAAACGCATGGCCGCCGCCTTCGACCACTTCATCGACGTGCGCAATGAGGGCGACTTCGATGTTGCTCAGCGCATGCGCCGCATGGAGATCGATATCGCGATCGACCTCACGGGATTCTGCGAGCACGGCCGCACCGAGATCCTCGCCTTCCGGCCCGCGCCCCTCCAGGTCAACTATCTCGGCTTCCCGGGGACGAGCGGCGCCGACTTCATCGATTACATCATCGCCGATGAGACCATCATCCCACCCGATCAGGCGCGGTTCTTCAGCGAGAAGGTGGTCTACCTCCCCGACACGTATCAGGCCAACGATCGGAAACGGAAGATCGCGCCACGCACCCCGACCAGACGGGAGGCCGGCCTGCCGGATGAAGGCACCGTGTTCTGCGCCTTCAACAACGCCTACAAGATCACGCCCCCCCTGTTCGACCTCTGGATGGGCCTCTTGCGCGAAGTCGAGGGGAGCGTGCTCTGGCTTCTGGGCGACAACCCGGCAGCCATCCGGAACCTGACCCAAGAGGCCGAGTCCCGGGGGATCGCACCTGCTCGCCTGATCTTTGCCCCCCGGGTGGCGCCCGAGGAGCATCTCGCGCGCTTCGGGCTGGCCGACCTCTTCCTGGACACCCTGCCCTACAACGCGCACACGACCGCGTCCGATGCGCTCTGGACGGGCGTCCCGGTCGTCACCTGCATTGGGGAAGCATTCGCCGGGCGGGTTGCCGCGAGCCTGCTCAAGGCGGTGGGCCTGCCGGAACTGGTTACCAGGACGCTTGAAGACTATCGGCGCCTGGCGATGGACGTCGGGAGCGACAGAAAAGCCTTGAAAGGCCTCAAGGAGAAGCTCGCGCTTGCCCATACGGCCTCGCCCTTATTTGATACCGCGCGCTTCACGCGCCATCTCGAAGCAGCCTACGGCCAGATGTGGCGGCGCCAGCTTCAGGGCCAAGCGCCTTCGAGCTTTACCATCATGTGAAGGCGTGACGCGGCGCCGCTGGCCTGACCGAAGGGTCATCCTGTACATTCTGCCCGAGAGGGGTCAGTTCACTGAGCGACGTCACCAGTCCTGAGGCGCACGCCTGGTACCGTACAGAGCGGCGACAGAACGTTCTGCGTCTGGTCTTCGGCGGCAATTGGATCACCGACGAAGCCGCCGCGCTGGACGAGAAGTTGCGCGAGCTCGAAGGCGATTTCGCTGACATCGAGCTGGACGCCAGCGGTGTCCAGCGGCTCGACTCCACCGGCGCGTGGCTCATGTTGCGCACCAAGCGGCAGCTCGAACGCTCGGGCATCCGCGTGATCCGGTTCACTTATCCCCCAATCTATCGGCCGCTATTCGATGCGCTTCAGCGGCCGGCGCCGCGCGGCGTCAAGGCGCGCCGCAAGCATCCGCTGACGGACTTCCTGGAACATGTCGGACGCGAAACACATGAGGTCCTCCAGCAGGGCTACCGCCTGCTCGGATTTCTCGGGCGCGTGACGGTCGAGGCGACCGAGGCTTTCTTGAGGCCCGATCGCGAACTTCCGTGGCCCGCATTCGTGAGGCAGATCGAGCAGACAGGGGTTACCGCGGTTCCCATTATTGCTTTGCTCGCCTTTCTCCTTGGCGTCGTGCTCGCCTATCAGGGCGCGGATCAGCTCCGTCGGTTCGGCGCCGAGCTCTTGACCGTCAACCTTGTCGCAACCGCGATGCTGAGAGAGGTCGGCTGCCTGATCACGGCGATTGTTGTCGCCGGACGATCCGGGTCCGCCTTCACCGCCCAGATCGGCACGATGAAGCTGAACCAGGAAGTCGACGCGATGCAGACGATCGGCCTCAACACGGTCGAAGTCCTGGTGCTTCCGCGGCTCCTCGGCCTGATGGTGGCGTTGCCGCTGTTGACGTTCATCGCCAACATCATGGGTCTGATCGGTGGCGCGATCATGTGCTACTTCCACCTGGGCATCACGTTCCCCGCCTTCGCGCGCCAGCTCTACACCGTGCTGACGATCAACAGCTGGACCTTCTGGCTCGGCTTCATCAAGGCCCCGGTGTTCGCCTTCATCATCGTGCTCGTCGGATGCTTCGAAGGACTGCGCGTCGAAGGCAACGCGGGCAGCGTCGGAAGCCAAACGACGCGCTCCGTCGTGGAGTCGATCTTCCTCGTGATCGTCTTCGATGCGAGCTTCTCCATCCTCTTTTCCTTGCTCGGTATCTGACCGTGGTGATGCGAAAGAAACCCAAGCGTGCCGCTCCCACCACGGACGAGGTGGTGATCAAGGTGCGCGGCCTGGTGAACGCGATGGGCGACAATGTCATCCACGACCATCTCGACCTCGACGTGAAACGCGGCGAAGTGCTGGGCATCGTCGGCGGATCGGGAACAGGCAAATCCGTGCTGTTGCGTTCGATCATTGGGCTCAACAAGCCGACGGACGGCACCATCCGCGTCTTCGGCGAGGATATGACCGAGCTGCACGGCTTGGAGCTGCGCGCGCTGCAAATGCGCTGGGGCGTGCTGTTTCAGGAAGGTGCGTTGTTCAGCTCGCAGACGGTGGAAGAGAACATCCAGGTGCCCTTGCGCGAGTACACGCACATGTCCGAAGAGCTGATGGAGGAGATCGCGGCCATCAAGCTCGCGATGGTCGGGCTTCCGGAGGATGCGGCCCGCAAGTACCCGTCGCAGCTCTCGGGCGGCATGAAGAAGCGCGCCGGGCTCGCGCGTGCGCTCGCGCTTGATCCGGAGATCGTGTTCCTCGACGAGCCGACGGCCGGCCTCGATCCGATATCCGCTTCTCAGTTCGATGAGTTGGTCCGCGGTTTGCAGAAGAGTCTCAATTTGACGGTGGTGATGGTGACGCACGACATCGACACGCTGCGCGCCACCACCGACCGCATTGCCGTTCTGGTCGACAAAAAGCTGAAGATCGGAACCATCGCAAGCTTGGTGCACGATCCGCATCCCTGGATTCAGGAATATTTTGCTGGGCCGCGTGGGCGCGCCGCGCTCGACGCATGACCGCTGGAAAGAAGATGTGCCATGGAAACAAGAGCTAGCTACGTCCTGGTGGGGTCCTTCGTGATGCTGTGCCTGTTCGGGATGATTGTCGCGATGCTGTGGCTGACGGGGTCGCAATACCGTCAGGAATTCGCCTACTACCGAACCGTCTTCACGGGCGGCGTCACGGGGCTCGGGCGCGGAACGACCGTGCGCTTCAACGGCATCGATGTCGGCAGCATCTCCGAGCTCGCCTTCGATCCCGAGAACCCGAGCAGCGTAATCGTCACCGTCCAGATCGATCCGAACGTGCCGATCCAGGCGGACGCGGTCGCCTCCATCCAGAGCCAGGGCTTCACCGGCGGTACGTTCCTCGAGATCGACGGCGGCAGCGCGAATTCGCCGCTGCTGACGGCGAAGGCGGGAGAGCAGTATCCGGTCATCCCCTCAAGACCCAACACGCTCCAGCAACTCGCGGAAGCAGGCCCCGAGCTCGTCGCGAACTTCAACACGGTTGGCGTCCGTGTGAGTGATCTCCTGAACGATCAAAATCGCAAGCTGATTGCGGAGTCGCTCGCTACCCTCGCGGAGACTCTGGAAAACGTTCGCAGCACGACGGACGTCTTCGAACGGCGGTCCGAAGATCTTGACGCAACCTTGGAGAACCTTCGCATTGCGAGTGCCTCTATCGCCAAGACACTCGGCAACGTGGACAACACGCTCGCAGGCGCGGACCGCGCGCTAGCCTCGGCCGATAAGGCGTTGGCCTCCGTGGACACTGTGGTCACGCAGGCCAAGACGGCCGTCTCAAGCGCCGACATGACGATGCAGAAGATCGGGCTGCTTTCCGATGACGCGCGCAAGGTCATCAACGGCCAAGGCGTCGCGCAACTCACTCAGGTGCTCGCGCAAACGCGCGCGCTGATCGCCTCGCTGACGCGCCTTTCCCAAGATCTGGAGCGCGAGCCGTCGCGCCTCATTTATGGCGACCGTCGTGAAGGATATACGCCCCAATGACGGAGCCGCTCTTGCATTTTCTTTCCAGACGGCACGCGATCCTTGGCGCGGGCGCGATGGCCCTTACCGGCTGCGCCGCGCTTCGCGGGCCGACCATCCCGCAGCTCTATGTCTTGCGGCCGCAAGTGCCGGCCATGATGGGACCACGTGTGTCCTGGCGGCTCGGCGTCGCCATGCCCGACGCCGTTGCGAGCCTGGACACCGCGCGGATTGCGCTGACGCGCACGACGACCACGATGGACTATTTCGCCAACGCGGCGTGGCCCGATCGCATCACGCTGATCCTGCAACGTCAGCTGATCGCCGCTTTCGACAGCTCGGGCCGCATCCTCTCCGTCGATCGCGACACGTCCGGGCTCGAGGCCGACTACGTGCTCCAGACCGAGGTGCGCGATTTCCAGGCCCACTACGAGACGCCGAACGGCGCGCCGCAGATCGTCGTCAACATCCAGGCGAAGGTCGCGCGCATGCCCCAGCGCGAAATTGCCGCCAATCTCAACACGACCCAGCAGATGATGGCCGCGGCTAACGACATCGACAGCATCGTGGTTGCGTTCAATCAAGCAACCGGCGCGGCGATCGGCCAGATCGTGGCCGGAACGCTGGCGATGTCGGCGCCTGGCGCGTAATCGCCTCAGTCCATGATCGCGGTGACGTGGAACTGCACGCGCCAGTGCTGCGGCATGCGGTAGTTCACGAACTTCGCGGCGGGCCCACGTTGCGAACTGGGGAATACCCTGGCCAGCGCCTCGGCGATTTGCGGCGCATCCGCAAAATCCTGAAGCATCACCGTCAAGTGACCGACCGCTTCCCGCCGGGTCTGCGCCTGCTCCAATAGCGAGAGGACATTGCGCAATCCGATTTCGAGCTGCGCTTCGAGACCTTCGACGGGCGCACCCGTCGCCGGATCGATGCCGAACATGCCGGAGGATTGCAGCAGCGGTCCGATGCTCGAGCCCATCGGGATTGGATCCTCGTGGCCGACGCCGGGCACTTCGTAGTTCTTGCGCGCAGCCCCAAGATAGCCCGTGAACTGCACCTGGATCTGCGTGTCGCCCGCGAGATCGTAGGGCACGGTCTTGCGCGCAGGCCGGTCGCCGAATGTCGGATAATCCTTCACCCAACGTTCGACCATCGTGGGCTGATGGGCAAAGTCCTTCATGAAAACCCAGGCGTGGTTGATGCCGGCATCGGTGCCGCCTGCGGACCGCATCATCAGCTTCATGTTGTCGAAGCAGCGGTCGATCTGCGCGAGCGCGCCCGACACGAGCCTGCCGTCCTTGGGGTCCTCGGGCGCGATCACCGACGAGAACAGGAGGTTTCCCATCCGCGCGCCCATCGGCAACGGGTCCTTGTGGGAAAGGCCCGGAATTTCCAGCGGCTCGCGCCTCTCCCCCAGAACCGCCGTCGCCATCAATTGCACTTCCATGCCTTTAGGCAGCGGAGCCTGATTGGTCTTCCGCGCCGGCCTGTTGCCGCCGGGAAAGTGCTTCAGCCAAGCCTTGTTGATGTAGGCGCGGTTGGTGCGATCCGGAATGAACACCGTCAGGAGCCCGATCGAATCCGGACCGGCCCCCGCAGATTCGAGCAAGGCGACAAGATTTGCGAAGGCGAGCTCGAATTGCCTCTCCGGTCCCTCCCCGAGCTCTCCCGTCGAGAGGTCGATCCCAGGAACGCCGGATGTGAAGATCACGTTGCCAACCTGGCTCGCCGCAACCGCCTCTTGGCCGATCGCGAGCCACTCTTTCGCGAGCGGCAGATAGACCGTCTTTTGCGTCACGAGTTCCCTCCACCACGCTTGTCCTCGACAACCTCTAAGCCCATGGCGCGCACCATGATGCGCGCGACCTCTTCGTCGTGCGGCCCACCGCCGCCCGCGCCAATGCCGCCCACGAACACATCGCCCTGCTGCACGACCAGCCCACCGGGCAAGGTCGTCAGATCGAGGTCGCCCCACTGATCGAGCGCGCCGCGCCGCTCTTCGAGATCGCGCTTGAAGGCCAGCGTGTGGCGGCACATCAGCGCTGCCGTGTACGCCTTGCGGATCGAATGGCGCAGGATGCGCGGGTTCGCGCCGTCCATTCGCGCCGTCGCGATCATTTCGGCGCTCACATCGGCGACCGCGAACGCCATGGGCCGGTTCAGCTTCGTTGCCGCCTCGATGCCGGCCGCGATCGCCTTCTCGGCCTCAAGCAGGCCAAGGCTCAAGAGTTGCCGCATCGTTGTCCTCGTTCCTCGAGCGTGCCTGAAGTCGGACGGCAAGATATCGCCACAAGCGACTGCGTGAAAAGGCGAACGCGCAGCTCAATCGGGCTTTTGCAGCGCGATGGCAAAGCCGGGCACAGGTTCCTCCCTTTCGTAGCGAAGGGTGCAGTCCATGCGTGCGAAATAGGTGAGACCGCAACGCGCGGCTTCCTCGCGCAGATAGGCTTCGCTATGCCGGAAGCGGCTGACGTCGGTCTGCTCCCAGCCCGTCCCGCCTTTCGCTTCGCAGGCGAAGAGATAGTAGCCGCCCGCAACAAGGCGATTGACCACACCCTTAAACGTCGGCGCGAGGTCGCCGAGATAGACCATCGTGTCCGCGCTCACGATCAGATCGTACGACGGGCCGGACCCGGCAAGCACGCTCTCGAGATCGCCCAGGATCAGATCGTCGTAGATGCTCCGCTTGCGCGCGACTTCGATCATGCGGGGCGCAAGATCGATGCCGTCCAGCCGCCCGCCCGCAGCCATATCTCTGAACGCGTTTCCCACGAGCCCGGTGCCGCAACCGAGGTCGAGAATTCTGAGCGGCGGCCTCAGTGGGGGCAACTTGGCATCGGCGAGCGTGCGCAGATGCAGGTGACCGCGATAGTCGAGCTCGTCGACCATCAGGTGATCGAACCGCGCTGCGACGTCGTCGAACATCTCACGCAGTGCGAAATCGGCAATGCGGCTTACTTTCCGCAGCTTCAGGAGCACCAGGAAGCGGTTAGTCCTCGCGGTCTCAAGGTCGGGTCGGATCGCCAGCGCTTGATCGTAGCATTGTGCCGCCTCTTCCAGGCGTCCCAATCCCACGAGCGTGTTCGCGCGGTTGTTCCAGCCCACCGCATTGTTCGGGTCCAGCGCAACAACGCGGTCGAATCCGGCAAGCGCTTCATCAAGCCGCTTGAGCTCCAGCAGAGCTGTTGCGTGGTTGACGATTGTTTCGATGAAGTCGGGGTTGAGTGCAAGCGCCTGCTCGAAACAGATAAGCGCGGGATCGAGCCGGCCGAGTTGCATGAGCGCCATGCCGCGCACGCGCAAGGCGTCGAGATAGGACGGATCGATCTTGAGTGCTTCGCCCGCGAAATGTTGAGCGAGCTCGAACTGCCTCACCTGGAAATAGATCAGCGCAAGGGCCTGGTTGGCGTCAAGGTCTTTGGGATTTGCCCGCAGGCGCTGGCGGTACAACAATGCCGCTTCATCCAGGCGCCCAGCCATATAGAGCCGCTGCGCCTGGTCGAGCGATGCATCTGTCAACCCGGTATCGGACATGGGCCCAATGTGTCCCAGAAAGCGGCCTCAGGCCAGCGCGATGTGCCAGCAGGCTCAAATAACAAAACCAGGCGGCGCCATGCGCCGCCTGGCGAAACTTGGTCCCGACGAGGACTTGTGAACTACTTGCCTTGGCCGACCAACTTCTTCACCGCATCCATCGTGTTCGCGGTGTGACCCGAATAATCGGGATTCGTGTACGAATAGACGATCTGGCCAGCCGGCGAGATCACGTACGAGGTCCGCGATGCGTACGTCGCGTTTGGACCGACCATGGCGTCGTAGCTCCTCATGATGCGCGCGTCGCCATCCGAGGCCACCGGAAACTTGCTGCGGCATTCGGTGAGCGAAAACCGGTCGAGCGTCGCGATGTCGTCATGGGACACGCCGATGACGGTCGCACCGAGCTTCGCGAAATCGTCCATCGCTTCGGCAAAATTGTTCGCCTCCAGCGTGCAGCCCGGCGTGAACGCCGCCGGATAGAAGTACAGGACGACCGGTCCCTTCTTCAGCGCATCGGCGAGAGAAAAGTCGAACTGCTTGCCGCCGATCGACGCCCTGGCTTTGAAATCGGGCGCCTTCGCGCCAACGTTCAGCATCGCATAGGCGGGGGCGGCCAGAAGGGCTGCGGTCACGCATGCGGACATCAAGAGGCGCTTCATCCTGTTCCTCCATCGAGAACGGGCCTTAATCGGCGCCGATGATGCTTCAAAACCCGGGGTTTTTCCAGGCGGGGCACTGGAGCCCAAAAGAAAAGGGCCGCGGCGCCTTAGCCGCGGCCCTTGAGAGTGTCAGGCGATCACCACTCCTTGGTGAGGATCAGCGAGATCGTGCGTCCCTGGATGCTGTTCAAGATGTCGCAGGTGCACGGGTTACCGCCGCCGGCGCCGATCCGGTAGCCGTATGCCGATCTCCTGTCGAAGATGTTCTGTACCACCAGCTGGATGCCGATGTTGCGCAAGTACTCGTTCGCCGGCGCGTCCATCGTGTTGTAGCCGAGCGACAGATCGAAGAAGTAATAGGAGGGAATGATGTTGGTGTAGTCGGAGATGGCGCAGGTATACGTGCCGCCATTGCCGTACTGGTCGAGCCCACCGTTCGAGGCGCAGAAATTGCCGTTGACGTTGGGCGGCGGGTTCTGCGTGTGGAAGAAGTGGCTGTTGACGTTCATGAAGCCGGTCAGTGACCAGGGACCGTTCGACCAGCCGAGCCGTGCCCGGTAACGGAACCGCGGCAGCGATTCCACGCCCCGCGATTCGTTGGGGGAACCGAGAAGAAGGTCGGTGTGGAACATGTCCTGGATGTTGCCGCCGAAGATCACCTGCTCGTAACGGTGCAGGTAGTAGGTTCCGACGATGCCGACATTGAACGCACCGATATCGCCCCAGTCCCAGTCGTAGCTGGCGCTGAAGTCGATGCCTTCGATCTTGATCGAGCCCTTGTTGAACGTGCCGCCGTCGTTGATCCAGTAGATCAGCGTCTTGGCCTGCGGATCGACCGTGTTGCGCGGATTGTCCAACAGACCCTGGAGGGCGGCCTGGAACGGTGCACACGTCGTCGGCAGCAGGTTGCTGGTGCAGGCAGCATACCCCGGCAGGTTCGGATTGTTGGCAAAGTCGGTCGGCACCAACATCGCAAACGGACCGATTTCCGGATCGTTGAACGAGTTCGTGCTCGGGTTGCCGAAGCCCTGCAACACGCTGCTCATCTTGATGATGTAGTAGGTGGCCTGGATGTTCAGACCCGTGAGGAAGCTCGTCGTCGGCGTGTAGTCGAAGCCGATGCCCCAGTTGGTCGCCGTTTCCGGCTCCAAGCCTGCCCAGCTTCCATCCCAGCCGCCGCCTGCACGGATGTTGTCCACCACCGCACCGGAGCCGCCATTGTGAGAGATGCCACCTACCCTCTGATTCGGATTGATGACCGTGCCGTTGACGATGACGTCCCCGGTGGGGCAAGCCGAGGCGCTACCGACCGTACCGTTGCTGCCTACGCCGATGGAGCTCATCACCTTCCAGGCGCCTGAACCTTCCGGCGGCAACTGGCCGAGCGGACCGCAGCCTGCTGAAATGTCGCCCGGGGACTGAGCCAGATTGGAACCTAAGTTCTGCCCCGCGATGGCGACGTTGGCGAGCGGCGACAATTCGCCGAACACCGGAGCGCGGAATGACGTGCCCCAGGTGCCGCGGATGGTCAGAGCGTCGATCGGCGCCCAGTTGAACGCGATCTTCGGATTGGATGTGCCCCCCACGTCGCTGTATTGGTCGTGACGCCAGGAGAATTCCAAATCCACGCGCCTCAAGAACGGCAACGCGTTCTGTTCGCTGAACAGCGGGATGTTGACCTGAGTGAATGCCGCCCAGATCTGACGGCCCT
>Ga0210379_10000488_pt1 | contig 12927 bp, 12 predicted proteins | sample PLMedo_2_FD_155468 | JGI IMG/M metagenome (GOLD analysis project Ga0210379, IMG submission 155468) | Groundwater sediment microbial communities from an aquifer in East River, Colorado, USA - PLM4_32_coex redo | ecosystem: Environmental > Terrestrial > Soil > Riparian zone | place: USA: East... | reverse complement strand
GTTCGGGGTCTCGCTCGCGCTGGGAGCCTTCCTCGCCGGGATGGTGGTGAGCGAGTCCCCGCTCAGCCACCAGGTGGGCGCCGACGTGCTGCCGTTCCGCGAGGCGTTCTCCGTGCTGTTCTTCGTGTCGGTGGGGATGCTCGTCGATCCCGCCCAGCTGGTCGCAAACGCCGGGACCGTGCTCGCGCTCACCCTGGTGATCCTCCTCTGGAAGGCGCTCGCGGGGGCCGCGCTCTGCGCGCTCCTGGCGCAGCCGCTCTCGACGAGCCTTGTCGTCGGGCTGGGGATCGCGCAGATCGGCGAGTTCTCGTTCATCGTCGGCCGGGCCGGCATGGACCTGGGAATGTTGCAGCCCGAGCAGTACTCGCTCATCCTGGCAAGCGCGCTGCTGGCGATCACCGTCAACCCGTTCCTCTTCCGTTCTGCGAGCCGGATCGAGCGGGAGCTCGGGCGGATTGGATGGATCCGCCGTCGCCTCAGTCCGCGGCTCTCCGCCGGGGCCGAGGCGATCCCGCGTGGGGAGAGGCACGTGGTGGTAGTCGGGTGCGGGCGGGTCGGGGGGCACATCGTGGATGTGCTTGGCAGCGTCCAGATCCCGCGGCTCGTCATCGAGTCGGACGCCGAGCGGGTGGAGGACCTCCATCGCCGGGCGATCCCCGTGCTGTTCGGGGACGCGGCGAACTCCGACATACTGAAGGTCGCGGGCCTCGCGAAGGCTCGCGCCCTGGTCGTGACGATCCCGGACGATGCAGCGGCCGCGCTCGTGGTCGCCGGCGCGAGAGCGATCGTCCCCGACCTCCCGATCATCGCGCGGGCCTCGACGCAGTCCGGGGTGAAGCACCTGAGCGGGCTCGGCGCGCTCGACGTCATCCACCCGGAGCTCGAGGGGGGGCTCGAGATCGTCCGCCATACGCTGCTGCGGCTCGACTTCCCCCTGCGGGAGATCCAGGAATACACCGACGTCGTGCGGCGCGAGAACTACGACGTCACGATCCAGACGCCCGAGGAGCATCGCGCGCTGCATCTGCTGCGCGACGCGGCGCACAGCACGAGAGACAGTTCCGGCGGCGCCGAATCCGAATCACGGTGAAGACAGAAAGGGAGCCACGTTGCGGAAGAGCAGGCTGGAGGCGTTCAGCGATGGCGTGATCGCCATCATCATCACGATCATGGTCCTCGAGCTGAGGGTGCCGCATGGCGAGGAGTTCGGCTCGCTCGCGCCGTTGATCCCCGTTTTCCTCAGCTACGTGCTGAGCTTCGTCTATCTTGGGATCTACTGGAACAACCACCACCACATGCTGCACACCTTCGAGCACGTCAACGGCGCGATCCTCTGGGCGAACCTCCACCTGCTCTTCTGGCTCTCGCTCATCCCGTTTGCGACGGGCTGGATGGGGGAGAACCACTTCGCCTCCGCACCCTCCGCAGTCTACGGGGCGGTGCTGCTGCTCGCGGGGATTGCCTACGTCATCCTGCAGCAGGCGATCATCGCCTCGCAGGGGCGCGACTCGCTGCTGCGGCGAGCCGTCGGTAGGGACTGGAAGGGGAAGGTCTCCCCCCTCCTCTACGCTCTCGCCATCCCGACGGCGTTCTGGTCGCCGACGCTTTCGCAGGCAGCCTATGTGACTGTGGCCCTGATCTGGCTGGTCCCCGATCGCCGGATCGAGCGCACGCTGGGGAACGCGGAGAGCTGAGGCGGCCCGACGGTGCTTCCGAGGCGGGACCTCCCGCGCCAAGCGGACAGGCGGGAGGTCCCCTGGCCGGCAGCTCAATCCAGCGTGAAGACCCCTTCGGTGATCGACTGGGCGCCGCCCGCGTCGATCGCCAGCACCTCGAAAGGATGCTCGCCTGGACCGAGCGACTCGACGAACTCCGCCGGCAGCGTCACCTCCCGGCTCGTGCCTGGAAGCGTGACCTGGAACGGATCCACGATCACCTGATACCCGACGATCTGGATCCGCTTCCGTGGAAAGCCGTCCGGCGGCGCGCTGGCCGGCCTCCAGCGGATCACGACGCTGTTGTCTCCGACCTCCGTCGATACGGCGGGCCCGTCCGGAATCGCATGCGAGAGCACCGCGGTGCTGAGCAAGGCGGTGCCGTCGGTCCTCACGCCGATGAAGCGGTACCTCCCTTCCGGGAACAGCGCCAGCAGGTCGCGGAGCGGCACGTCATCGAGCGAGGGTTCCGCACCCTCGAAGAACAGCTCGGTCATGCCGAGCTGCCGGTACGCCCCGGCCCCCTCGACCTCGAAGATGGTCCGCCCCAGCGGATTCACGATCGTCAGCTCCCTCCAGTCCTCGCCGTCCAGCGAGACATGGAACCCCAGATCGTTGGCAGAGTCGTTGTACTCGATGTAGATCCGTGCCTCCTCGAAGCGCGCCGCCCGGGCGGGTGCGCAGAGGCCGAGTATGAGGCCTCCCAGCAGTAGAAGTCGCGACAGGTGCATGTTTCGGATCATGTGGGTGGCTCCTTGGTCCGGGGGCCCGCCGGAGCGGGGCCCCCTGGTGGCTCGCGGGGGCGCCAGGACTGGCGTCACCGGCGAGGTGTCAATGGGGATCGCGAGGTCGAAACCTGCACCTGTTGGAGGGGCGGTCCGCAGCCGTTCCTTCGCCCCGGACCGGGTCGGAAATGGACGTCGGGCAGGTCGAAGGAAATAGCGTGCCAAGGCCCTCCAACGTCCGGCGGGCGCCCCGCTGGAGGGGGCTCGAAACGCGGGGGCAGCGGCGATATAGATAGAGGATGAACCGTCCGTACCGCCGCGCCTGACCGGGTTCGGGCAGCCCGGTGCGGTCTCGAGGCGTCGCGGCCGGCACCGCCGCGACGGGGGCCACACGCGTGAACCCTGACGATCGAGCCCTCGCGCGCCGGATGCTCGGCGGCGACGAGCGCGCATTCGACGAGTTCTTCGCCGGGCACTTTCCTCCCCTCTATCGGTTCGCGATGTCGCGGCTCGACCAGGACGCCGACGCCGCCGAGGACGTGGTGCAGAAGACGCTCTGCCTGGCAATCCGCAAGCTCGACACGTACCGGGGGGAGGCCTCGCTCCTCACCTGGCTGTGCACCTTCTGCCGACACGAGATCCACGCGTTCTTCGCGCGCGCAAACCGTCAGCCGAGGGCGCTCGACCTCGCCGGCGAGAGCCCCGAGGTGCTGGCCGCTCTCGAGTCGCTGTGGGCGGACGGTGGCGAGGATCCGGAGGCGGAGCTGAGGCGCAAGGAGATCGCCGGGCTGGTGCACCTCGTGCTCGACCGCCTGCCGGCACGCTACGCCGACGCGCTCGAGTGGAAGTACATCGATGGCCTGCCGGTGCAGGAGATCGCGGATCGGCTCGGGCTCGGGCTCAAGGCCGCGGAGTCGGTGTTGACGCGGGCACGACACGCATTCCGCGACGGCTTTGCGGCCGTCGGCGGAGCCCCCGCGGCGCGGCGCACCCGGGTCCCTGAGACCCCGTGAGGAGAGACTGATGAGCGATCACGAGGGGCGGACGGGCGACGCGGCGCGGGCTGCCGACAGGATTGGGGCGCTGCTGCGCGCCAGCGGCAGGCGGCCGGCGATCCCACCGGTCCGTGCTGTGCGGATCGAGCAGACGGCGCGCGCCGCCTGGCAGGAGACGCTGGTCGCGCGCGCGCGCGGGCGACGCCTCGTGGCGTGGACGGCACTCGCCGCCGCCGCGGTGGTCGTCCTGGGAGCCGGCCTGATCCTGCGCCCCCGGTCGATCCCCGCCGTTCTCCCCGAGGCGATCGGGCGGGTGGAGCTGGCGATGGGAGAGGTCTGGACGAGTCCGGCGGGGGAGGGCGCGGCGGCCGCCCCGCGGGCCTTGCGCGCCGGCGACGAGATCGCCGCGGGATCGGAGCTGACCACCGCGGGGGATGGGCGCGCGGCGCTGCGCCTGGCGTCGGGGCGATCGCTGCGCCTCGACGCCGGGACGCGGCTGCGCGCGATCTCCGAGCGGACGCTCATCCTCGAGCAGGGCGCCGTCTACCTCGACTCCGGAGGCGCGGCGCGCGCGGCGGCGTGGCCGGTCGAGATCCGCACCCCCCTGGGGGAAGTCCGCGACCTGGGGACGCAGTTCGAGGTGCGAATGCTCGAGGCGTCGCTGCGCGTCCGGGTTCGGGAGGGGAGCGTGTCGGTCGCGGGGCGCGGCGGGACGGAGGCGATCGGGGCAGGGGAGGAGCTGACAGTCGACCCCGACGGCCGCGCCGCACGCGGGCGCGTGGATCCCTTCGGCACGGAATGGGCCTGGCCGGAATCGGTTGCCCGGTTCGGGGACCTCCGGGGACGCTCGCTCAAGGAGTTCCTCGACTGGTACGCGCGGGAGCGGGGCGTCCGCCTCGAGCTCGCGGGGGAGGATCTCCCCTCCGCCGCCGGCACGATCATCCTCGCGGGTTCGATCGAGGGAATGACACTCGAGCAGGCGATCGACTCGGTCCTGGCGACCACCGCCATGCGCCGCGAGGAGCGGGAGGGAAGCCTGACAGTGGCCAGGAGCGGCGCTGCCGCGCGGCCTTGACGCCCCTCGCGTCCGCCCGGATGATGGCGCCACCATGTCGCCGATCGATGCCCCTTGCCGTCTCTCGCGGGGTACCCGCCCGCGACGACCCCGCATCTCCCACCTGGCGCCTGCCCTGCTTCTCGTCGTCTGCCTCGGCTCTGCGATGGCGGCGGCACCACGGCCCGCGGCGCTCAAGGGGCGGCCGCTCGCGGCGGTGCTGGCGGAGCTCCAGCAGCAGGGACTGAAGCTCGTCTACAGCAGCGAGGTCGTCGGGGAGGAGCTCGTGGTGACGCTCGAGCCCGAGTCGACGGATCCTCGCGCCGTCCTCGACGAGATCCTGCCGCCGCTTGGCCTGGAGGCGCGCCGCGGCCCGCAGCGCTCGATCCTGATCGTCCGCCGCTCGACACCACCGGTGGGGATCCTGCGCGGCCGGGTGGTCACCGCGGGACGCGGCGCCGCGCTCGCCGGCGCGGAGGTCGCGGTGCGCGGAACCCCCGCGCGGACCGCCACGCGCCCCGACGGCACTTTCGACCTGATCGACGTCCCGGTCGGCTCCCAGGAGGTGAGCGTCGTCGCGCTGTCGTTCGTCGAGGCGACAGTCGAGGGGGTGCGAGTCGTCGAGGGGCGCGTGCGCCGGATCGAGATCGCGCTGCAGCCCCAGCCGGGGCTCGTCGAGGAGCTGCTGGTGACGCCGGGGCGCTACTCGCTGGTCGAGCAGGATCAGGCCGCCGTCGTCGCCCTCGACAGGAACGACGCGGTCCTCGTCCCGACGATCGGCGGGGACGTCACGCGTGTCCTCGAGACGCTGCCGGGCGTGACAGGGGCGGACAACTCGGCCGCCTTCAACGTGCGCGGGAGCGAGACGGGGGACGTCTCGCTGGTGCTCGACGGCCTGGAGCTGTACGAGCCGTTCCACCTCCAGGCTTTCCAGAGCCCGTTCAGCTTCATCGACAGCGAGGTCGTGGACACGATCGACTTCCTCCGCGGCGGCTTCACCGCGGAGGCGGGAGATCGCCACGGCGGGTTCGTGCACCTGAGCACCCGGACGCCCGACGACCCGTATCACGCGCGGCTCGAGGCCGGCACGCTCAAGAGTGGCGTCACCTTCGCGTCCCCGACAGAGAGGGGCTCGCTGCTCGTCTCGGCGCGGGCCTGGTACCCGGACACGCTCGCCGCGATCCACCTGGGGGAGGATCAGATCAGCCCCCGGTTCCAGGACCTCTATGTCAAGTACGCGAACTACGTCTCGCCGCGGACGGTGCTGTCGGCCCACCTCCTGCTCGCCCACGATGAGCTCGACTTCGTCGAGTCGGACGGGGCGGAGCAGGTCGAGGCACGGAACGGGAGCGGCTACCTGTGGCTGCGCGCCCTGCAATCGTGGTCCGACTCGGTGCTCACCGAGACGGTCCTCTCGGGCGGCAGGCTGGAGCGGTCGCGCGAGGGGATCTCGGAGCCGGAGGACGAGGCCGTCGCGGTGGACGATCAGAGGACCGTCGGGTTCCTCGGCCTCCGTCACGACCTGAGCTGGAAGATCTCGGGCGCACACCTGGTCAAGGCGGGGATCGAGATCCGGCCGCTTGACGCGAGCTACCGGTACGGCGTCGGCGATCCCGGCGCCCTGGTCGAGACCCAGCTCGACCCCTCGGGGACGTCGTACGCGCTGCACGCGGCGTATCGCGTCGCGCCGACCGCCCGCTTCGCGGCCGAGCTTGGGGTGCGCTGGGACGCACAGACGTACGCCGACGACAGCCAGCTCAGCCCGCGGCTCAACGCGCTCTGGAGCCCGGGGGAGCGGACCGAGGTGCGTCTGGGACTGGGGGACTTCTATCAGTCGCAGCGCATCTACGAGCTCGACATCGAGGACGGGGAGACCGCCTTCCCGACGGCGGAGCGCTCGCGCCAGGCGGAGCTGACCGTCCAGCACCGGCTCCGCGGCGGCGTCGGCCTGCGCTTCGACCTCTACGCTCGCACCCTCTCCCACGTCCACGCGCGATCCGAGAACGCGTTCAGCCCGCTCGATCTCTTCCCGGAGACGGAGCCCGACCGCGTGCTCCTGGAGCCCGAGCGCGCCCACTTCCGGGGCGCGGAGGCGATGGTGCAGGGGGCGCCGGGGCGTCCACTCTCGTGGTGGGTGAGCTACGCCTGGTCGTCCGCCGTCGACGTGATCGACGGCGAGGATGTGCCGCGGAGCTGGGACCAGACGCACGCCGGGAGCTTCCTGGTTGCCTACGAGTGGGGGGGGCGGTGGTCGCTCTCGCTGAGCGGCACGGCCCACACCGGCTGGCCGACCACCCCGGTCTCGGCGCAGGTGACGACGCTTCCCGACGGGTCGACAGAGATCGAGCCGGTCCCGGGGGAGCGCAACTCGTCCCGCTTCGGCCCCTACGCCCGGCTCGACCTCAAGGCGGGGCGCACATTCTCGCTGCCGGACAGCCGCTTGCAGCTCTTTCTCGAGGTCACGAACCTCACGGATCGGGACAACGAGTGCTGCGTCGACGAGTTCCTCTTCACGCCGCAACCCGACGGCTCGGTCGACGTCGACCCGCAGCTCACCTTCTGGAACGACTTTGCCGCAGCGTTCCGGGCCGTCTGGAGCTTCTAACAGTACTTGGTCAGATTCTCCCGAGTTTTCATTCGCGCTGGCGCACCGGGATGGATGAAACACGGTGTGGACAACCACTGCGGGGACGAGCCGGGCGACGGCCTGGTGGACGAGATGTCGGGGGCGGGGGGCTTTAGCGATCCCGCCAACCCGAACAACTTCTGCTGGACCTCCCAGTCCGGGGCGACGCTCTACCAGGTGGTGCGATCCGACCAGGCAAGCTTCCCCGCGTGGTGCGCCGTCGTCACCACCTTCGCCACCTGCATGGTGCATCCAGGTGTTCCCCCGAGCGGCGCCAGCTTCTACTACCTGGCCCGGCCACTGCAACCGAACCCCGGCAGCTGGGGAGCCGATGCGGCGGGGAACGAGCGAATCGGGTCTGTGGTCTGTGAGGAAAAACGAAGGCGCCGGAAATCGGGAGGGGCAGGGAGGCTCCCTCAGACGACCCCGACCTTCACGCAGTGAATCGGTGGCAGCGAGGCGAAGAGCTGCTCCCATCTCTCTCCGTCGTCGCGACCGATCCAGAGCTGCCCCGTCGTCGTGCCGAGGTAGAGCGCCGGCGACCGGAGCTGGTCGATGTCCATCGCGTCGCGCAGGATGGTGAAGTAGGAGTCCTTCTTCGGGAACCCCTTCGCGAGTCGCTTCCACGAGGCGCCGCCGTCGGCGGTGCGCCAGACCGCGGGCGCGCCGTCCGGGCAGGTGCGCGTCTGCGGCACGAGCGGCGCGACGTACGCGGTCTCGGGATCGTGCGGGTGCACGACGATCGGGAAACCGAAGTCCGAGGGCAGTCCCCTGGCGATCGAGCGCCAGGTGTGGCCGTGGTCGTCGCTGCGCAGCACGCCGATGTCCGGGCGCGCGCCGCCGGGGCCGTCCCAGTTGGCCCAGCCGCCGTGATTCTGCATGTACAGCCTGCCAGGTGCCTTCGGGTGGCCGGCGATCTTGTGCACACACTGGCCGAACTCGGGGTAGGGGTCGGGGTTGGCCCCCGTGCCGACTCCGTTGTTGGCCGCCCCGAAGGTCGCGCCGCCGTCCTCGCTCAGGTAGTGGCCGCCGGTCGAAATGCCCACGTGCATCCGGTTCCCGTCGCGCAGCACCGTGTGCAGGCACATCCCACCGGCGCCCGGCTGCCACTTGCGGGAGTGTTCGTGGTTGCTGATGCCTGGCACCATCTCCCACGAGTCGCCGCCATCGGGGCTGGTGAACAGCGCCGCCGGCTCGACCCCCGCCAGCAGGTCTTTCTTGCCAGCGCCCAGCTCGAGCGACCAGATGTTGGCCAGTGCCCGGCCGTCGTCCTTGGGGAAGGCGGGGGCCGACTTGGTCTCCTTGAACGTCTTCCCGAGGTCCGCCGAGCGCATCACCTTCATGCCGAAGAATGGATTGCAGGACGATGCGTACAGCCGCGGCGTTCGGCGGGTGTCGATGAGCGCCGCGTAAACCCCGACGCCCGGGCCGAACGGCCCGCGCAGCGCGAAACGCCCACGGGCCTTCGACGCCTCGGCGACGAAAAGTCCCTTCTTGGTCCCGATGCAGAGAATGATGCGCTCAGGCATCGCTCAGCCTCCTGAGACAGCGGGTAGGATCCAGATGACGTCTCCCGGCCGGAGCGGGGTGTCGAGCCCCTCCCGGTCACGCACGTGGATCTTGTTGACGAAGACGTTGACGTGCTTCCGCACCGTGCCGGTTTCGTCGCAGATCCCCTGGTAGAGGTCTGGGTACAGTCCCTCGATCTGGCCGAGGGCGGCCCGCACGGTCGGGGCCGACAGGGGGATCTCCTCGACCCCTCCGCATCTGTCACGCAAGGGAGAGGGAACGAGGAGCTTGACACTCATCTGCGGGTCCTCGGGAAGGTCGCTCGTACGAGCTGCATTGGAGCGTATTCTGCACCCAAGACGCTCCGATCTGTCAACAGCTGTCACGAATCGTCCCCGCCGGCATCACAAGGGACATGACACCCACCAGCGGGACGTATCACCCCGGCGAGATCGAGGTCCAGCAGCGCGCCGGCGTCCGCGAGGAAGCCGAGCAAGTCGGACGCATCATCAGCGGACGCATCCCTCCCCCGCTCGCTCCCCTGCTGGCGGACTTCCGCCTCGCGGTGGCGGCGTCGATCGATGCGCGCGGGCGGGTCTGGGCATCCCTTCTTACCGGTCCTCCTGGCTTCCTGAAGGTCTTCGACGAGACGCGGCTCCACGTCGACGCGCATCCCGCGCCCGGGGATCCCCTGTGGTCGAACCTGGAGGCGCGGAGCGAGCTGGGCCTCATGATCTTCGATCCGGCCACGCGACGGCGCGCGCGCTTCAACGGTAGGGGCGTCCGCCGAGGCGGCGGACTCTCCCTCGACGTCGACCAGGTGTACGGCAACTGCCGGAAGTACATCCAACTGCGGCGCCTGGTGGACGAGGCGCGGCAGCCGGCTGCGTCATCCGAGCGCGGGGCGCCGGTGGGTTCCTCCCGGCTCAGCGCGTCGCAGCAGGCGCGGATCGCCGCCGCCGACACGTTCTTCATCGCGAGCGCCCATTCGCAGGGGGGAGCGGATGCCTCGCACCGCGGTGGCCTGCCCGGGTTCGTGCGCGTCACCGGCGACCGGACGCTGTCGTTCCCCGACTACCCGGGGAACAACATGTTCAACACCCTCGGCAATCTGGCGGGCAACCCCCAAGCCGGGCTGCTGTTCCCGGACTTCGAGAGCGGCGACCTCATCCAACTCACGGGGCGCGCGAGGCTGGTGTGGGATCGCGAGGCGGTCGCCGCGCACGGCGGCGCGCGGCACGTCGTCGTGGAGTTCGAGGTCGACGAGGTGCTCGAGACGCGCGCCGGCGGCGAAGCGCCGCGGTGGGTGCTGGTGGAGGCCTTGCCGTTCAATCCCTGTCACGATCCGGCCCGGTGTGCATCTCAAGGATCGTCGGCGGCCGATCAAGACCCCGCCGCAAGGAGGAGAGCGTGAGCAAGCAGATCGCCTGCAACGACGTCGTCGCCGGATGCGCCTTCACCGCCACGGCCACGAGCGAGGACGAGCTGATCCGGAAGGTCGCTCAGCACGCCGAGAACGACCATGGTGTGAAAGAGGTCACGCCGGAGCTGGCCGCGAAGGTGAAGGCGGCAATCACGGACCGTTGACCGCTCGCCGGGCTCCGCCTGCGTCGCGATGCGCTCCCGACGCGGACGGAGCCCGGCCTGTTACACTCCGACTTCAGGGAAAGGGCACACTGCACCGTCGGTGGAGAGACCTCTCTTGGAGCAGGACGGCGAAGCGCAGGGCGACGAGGCGTTGGCGCGGCGTGCCGGGGAGGGGGACGAGTCCGCCTTCGAGACGCTCGTGGCGCGCTTCCACGGCCGCGTCTACCGCCTGGCGCGCCGGCTCACCGGGAGCGACGGCGACGCGCAGGATGTGATGCAAGACACGTTCCTTCAGGTGTATCGCGGCCTGGGGTCGTTCCGGGGCGAGTCGAAGCTCTCGACCTGGCTCTTCCGCATCGCGACGAACGCCGCGCTGATGCACCGACGCAGACGCGAGCGCCGGCCGGCGGAGTCGCTCGAGGAGTACGCACCGCGCTTCGACGACGAGGGCCGGCACCAGCTTGGGGAGGCGGAGCTGTCGCTCCCCGCCCGGGCCGACGAGCTGCTCGACCGACGGCGGCTGGTCGAGCACGCCCTCGAGGGAATCGATCGCCTGCCCGACCTCTATCGGACCGCCTTCGTCCTGCGCGACCTCGAGGAGATGCCCACCGCTGAGGTGGCCGCGGTGCTGGGCTGCGAGCCTGCCGCCGTCCGCCAGCGCGTGCATCGCGCGCGGCTCCTGCTGCGCGGCTACCTGAGCCACCTTGTCGGAGTCGAGCCATGACCACGATGACCTGCCGCGACGGCGCCGAGTTCCTCATGGACTACCTCGACGGCGTGCTGCCGGCGGATGTCCGCGCGGATGTGGATGCCCACCTCGTGGGCTGCCCGAAGTGCGTCGCGTTCGTCCGCTCCTACCGCGAGACCCCGCGCATCCTGCGCGAATCGACGGCGTTCGAGATCCCGGACGGACTCGTCACGTCGCTGCAGAGGTTCCTGGCGGAGCGCCGGGGGAAGTAAGGCCGCCATCCGTGGCGGCGGGGGTAGGTACTCCAACGTGCGTCGTCAGGTAGTCGACGGCCGGTAAGGGCCGATCTGTCAACCTCGCCCGGGGTGTCCGGACCGGTGAGGACCGGAGTCGAGCCGGGCCGATGCTAGCACGCTTCCCGGCCGCCGGAGGCCATCCTCCCCGGGAATGGACGGCACTGGCAGGGCTTGCGGGCTCGCCTCATACGACGCCGATCGAAACGGCTGCCACCGCCCCGGACGAGCGTGAAGCCGGCGACGAAACCTGGCGGAAAGGCGCCCGTATCATCGTCCGTTGAACGAGCGGTCCACCCACCTCCGGAGAGCCACCATGCCGCGACGAAGCCCCCTTCCCCTCGCCGTCTTCGCCCTGACAGTCCTCCTGACCACTCCCATCCGTGCCGCCGAGACCGACCCGTTCCTCTGGCTCGAGGACGTGACGGGGGACAAGGCCCTCACCTGGGTCAAGGAGAAGAACGCCATCAGCACCGGGGAGCTGACCGGTTCCGACGCGTTCCGCGCCACGGACAAGCGGCTGCTCGACATCCTGGACTCGAAGGAGAGGATTCCGAACGCCGACAAGATGGGCCCCTACTACTACAACTTCTGGCGCGATGCGAAGAACACGCGGGGCCTCTGGCGGCGCACCACCCTGGACGAGTACCGGAAGGCCGAGCCGGCGTGGGAGGTGATCATCGATCTCGACGCCCTCTCCACGGCAGAGAACGAGAACTGGGTGTGGCACGGGTCGAACTGCCTGGAGCCGGAGTACAAGCGCTGCCTCATCTCACTGTCGCGCGGCGGGGCGGATGCGGACGTCGTCCGGGAGTACGACCTGCCGGGCCGAACCTTCGTCAAGGACGGGTTCGCGCTCCCCGAGGCGAAGAGCTCCACGAGCTGGCGCAACATCGACTCGGTTTTCGTCGGCACGGACTTCGGTCCGGACTCGCTGACGACCTCGGGGTACCCGCGCATCGTCAAGGAATGGCGCCGCGGCACGCCGCTCAGCGCGGCCGTGACCGTCTTCGAGGGGAAGGCCGAGGATGTCAGCACGAACGGCTACAGCGACACGACGCCGGGGTTCGAACGAGATTTCGTATCGCGCGGGCCGACCTTCTTCACGAACGAGACCTTCGTGCGCCGTGACGGCAAGTGGCTGAAGATCGACAAGCCGGATGACGCCAACCTCGGGGTCCACCGGGACCTCGTCCTCATTGAGCTGCGGACCGACTGGACGACCGGAGGAACCACCTACCCGGCGGGCGCGCTGCTGGCCGCGGACTTCGAGGCTTTCCTGAAGGGGGAGCGCAAGCTCGACATCCTCTTCAAGCCCACGGAGCGGACCTCCCTTGCCGGGTACAGCTTCACGCGGAACCATCTCCTGCTGACCGAGCTCGACAACGTACGCAACCGGGTCTACGTCCTGACCCACGAGAAGGGGGCGTGGCGACGCCGGCCACTGGGCGAAAACCAGGGGTTTGCGACGGTGAACGCCTCAGGCGTGGACGATCGCGAGTCGGACGACTACTGGATGACGATCAACGACTACCTCGCTCCGACGACCCTCTACCTGGGATCGGTGGACAAGGGGGCTCCGGAGAAGCTCAAGAGCCTGCCGGCGTTCTTCGACGCGAAGGGACTGGAGGTCACGCAGCACGACGCGACCTCCAAGGACGGCACTCGCATCCCGTACTTCCAGATTGCCCGCAAGGGGCTGGCGCTCAACGGCAAGAACCCCACGCTGATGTAC
>Ga0210379_10000487_pt1 | contig 12930 bp, 10 predicted proteins | sample PLMedo_2_FD_155468 | JGI IMG/M metagenome (GOLD analysis project Ga0210379, IMG submission 155468) | Groundwater sediment microbial communities from an aquifer in East River, Colorado, USA - PLM4_32_coex redo | ecosystem: Environmental > Terrestrial > Soil > Riparian zone | place: USA: East... | reverse complement strand
CGCCGCGACGGCCAAGCCGCGGGCCCTCGTGTACGCCTCGCGCGCGGCGGGGCGCTCCCGCAGGTCGGCGAACGCCTCCGCCAGCGCGAGCACGTTCGGCGCGTAGTCGGGGACGATCGCGACCGCTGCGCGCGCGTGCGCGAGACCCGCGTCCGCGTCGCCGGGGCCTAACGGCCAACCCGGGGCGCGCAGGAGCAGGAGGGCGAGGACGCGGTCGGGACCGCCGCGTTCGTAGCTGGGGTCCTTCGCGATCGCGCGCTCCAGCGCCTCGACCATCGTCTTCATCCCGGCCTCCGCGGTCGGGCGCACCTCACGCGCCTGGAGTCCGACCGCGATCGCGAGCCAGAAGTCGCACGCCCCGAGGTCCGGGCGGCGCCTCACGCACCACTGTGCGGCGTGGACCGCGGAGACGGCGTCGGCCTCCCGCGTGGGGAGGTCGGTACCGTGCTCGACGAGCCACGCCTTGGTGCGAACCGCGCCGATGAGGCCGCGCGCGTCGGCCTCGTCGGTGCGGGCGGCCTGAAGGAAGAGCGTCTCCGCCTGGCGCACGGCGGCGGCGTCGGGGCGGCGGGCCCAGAGCGCCGCCGCGGACTCGAGCAGGGCAGGCGCGCCTCCGGCCTCCTGCGGCATCTCCTTGCCGGCGAGCACGTCCACCGACGGCGGCTCGCGCAGGGCCGGGGCGCATGCCGTCGCGAGCGTGGCGACGGCCCCGAGGAGGAAGCGCCTCACTTCGCGGGGACGGGCTCGTAGCGCGAACGGACCGTGGCGATGGCGCGATCGTCGAGGGGGACGAACCTCGCGAGGCGGACCTCGTCGAGCGCGGCGGCCCCCTGCGGGCTCTCGTGCATCTTGAGGAGGCCGGCGACGAGGTTCTGCGTCGAGTCCGGGGTGCGCCCCGCGGAGCAGAGGACGACGCCGGGGAGGGCGGGGGACGTGGCGACGACGTCGAGATCCCCTGCGAAGGGAAGGGTCGGAAGCGCCGCGGCCTGCGCCGAGTCGAGGAGCACGGCGACGTTCTCGCCCGCCACCGCCTTGCGCAGCGTGGAGAGCACCTGTCCCGTGGGGACGAACGTCACCGAGGCCGGAATCTCACCCCACGACGACAGCGCGACGCGGCGCACGAAGTCGGGGGCGTAGGCGGGGAGCCCCGCGATCTGCCAGCCGCCGAGCGAAGCCGGAGACGTCACACGCCCCTTCTTCGCGACGAGGCTCCACGTCTCGCTCGAGGCCCCCCCCTTCGGAACGGCCTGCATGAGCGGCGAGAGCTTCAGCTCGCGGGCGTGGGAGAGGAAGAACGGGAGCGGGACGAGCGCCAGGGACGCCGGGCTGTCCTTGAGGCGGGCCACGCCGCCCGCCTCGGATTCCTGGTACTCGGCGCCCAGGCGCGACTCGGGCCAGCCCGCCGCGCGCGTCACCGCGGCGGCCAGACGGTCCATGCTAGGCTGCGCCTCCTTCGTGTTCGACGGATAGCCGGGCGCGCAGACGACCAGCGTGACCGGGGGCGCGACGGACGCGGCGACGAGTGCTCCCGCGAGGAAGCCTGCAAGGACGATCGGGGTTCGCTTCGGCATGGTCGCTCCCGATTATAGGTTCGCCCGCGCGATCGTCCGCCACCCGTGGATCATCGTCGGCGTCGCGGCGCTCCTGCTCGTCCCCGCGGTCCCGCTCGCCCTGCGCGTCGAGAGCGACAACTCGGTCGACCGGCTCATCGTCGAAGACGACGCCGACGCCCGGGAAACGCGTGCGTTCCAGTCGATCTTCCCGGAGGGGGACTACGTCGTTCTCCTCGCGGAGGCGCAAGACCCCTTCGACCCCGCGGTCCTGCGCCGGGTCGAGGAGATCGAGGCGGCCCTCGCGCGGCTTGGGGAGACGGTCCGCCCCCTCTCGGCGCTGACGATCTGGCGTCAGGTCAGCCGGGGGCTCGACTTCCGGACGTTCGCCACCGGCACCGATCTCCTCCGCAAGCAGGGGCTGGTCGGGGACGGCGTGCTCGGGATCCCGATCGAGATCCGCGCGGGGAGCACGGCGGAGCTGGCGCGCACCCTCGATGCGGTCGACGCCGCGGTGCGGCCCTTCGAGGACAACCCCGCGCCTTTGACCGCGCTTCGGAAGATCGGGCGCCCGTACGTCGACCGCTACCTCTCGCGCGAGACGCGCCGCTCCACGTTGATCTACATGCCGCTGTTCGGGCTGTTCATCGTCCTGCTCAACCTCTGCCTGTACCGGTCGTTCCGGACGCTCCTCGCCTTCCTGATCACGATCGCGGCCACCGTCCTCCTGACCGAGGCGACCGCCGGAACCCTGGGGTACGTCTCGACGATCGTCTCCTCGCTCGTCCCGATGACCGTGCTCATCACGTGCACGGCGACGCTCGTGTACATCCACTCCCTCTACGTCGCGTGCCCTCCGGATCGCGCGCTTCCGGAACACCACGCCTTCACGCTCGCCAACAAGCTCCTGCCCTGCACCGCGTCGATCTTCGCGGCGGCGGTGGGCTTCGCGGCACTGGGTGTGTCCGGGATCCGGCCGATCCGCGAGATGGGGTTCTGGGTCGCCGCGGGGATGGGGTGGACGTGGCTCGCCGCCTTCACGCTCTTCCCGGCGCTTCAAAGGCTGCTCCGCACCCCGACGCAGAGCGAGCGCCGCACGGCGGGGGCGTGGTGGCCGCACGTCGTCGACCGGCTCCCCGGCTTCACGTACCGGTGGCGATTCACGCTCGTGCCCGCCTCGGTCCTGCTCATGCTCCTCGGCCTCGTGGCGCTCCTCGGCGTCCCCGGGCGGATCGAGCCGATGCGCCTCGAGACCGACGCGCTCGACTATATCGACCCCGGCCTCCCGATCGTCCGGGACACGCGCCACTTCGAGGCGACGATGTCGGGGCTGACGGTCACCGAGGCTTGGGTCAAGATCCCCGACGGGCGCGCGCTCGACCCCGAGGTCCTCCGCGGCCTCCACCACTTCGCGCGGCTGCTCGAGACCGACCCGCGTGTGGGCTCGGTCATGGGGCCGACGACGCTCCTCCAGTGGGCCCGCTACGTTGCGGGGCAGGGGGATGTCCTCCCCGACGACCCCGCCCCGTGGCCGAAGCTCGCCTCCGACCTCGAGCAGCTCCTCCTCGTGCGCCCCGAGCTGCGCGGGTACGTCGACGTCGGCACACTCGGGAACGCGCGTCTGCGGATCATCAGCCGAGGATCGCTCGGCGGGTACCGGGCGCTCCGCGCGTACGTCGAGAGCCGGTGGGCGGAGGCCAAGGCGCGCGAGCGCGCGCTCTCCGGCTGCGAGCTGTCGGTCGTCGGCGAGGGGATCCTCCAGGCGAAGATCTCCCACTACCTCGTCCCGACGCTGACCGAGAGCTTCGCGCTGACGGCGGGGGTCATCTTCGTCGCGTTCCTGCTCGTGTTCCGCTCGCCCTCGGCGCGGGTCCTCGCGATGATCCCGTCGGTCTTCGCGATCCTGACGATGTTCCTCGTCATGCGCGTGACCGGCATCGCGCTCAACGTGGCGACGATCCTGATCGCCTCGACGGTCCTGGGCGCGTCGGAGAACGACCAGATCCACTTCTTCTACCACTTCCAGGAGGGGAAAGCCGCCGGCACGGAGGGGGCGCTCCGGCACGCGCTGACCGTCTCGGGGCGCGCGATCGTCTTCGCCACGCTCATCAACGCCGGGGGATTCCTGGCGCTCGCGCTGTCGCCGCTCCCGCCGATGCGGCAGTTCGGGATCGTCTCCGCGTCGGCGTTCCTGCTGTCGATGATCGCGGACTTCACCGCGCTTCCGGCGGCGCTGTGGCTCATCAGCCGGGACCGGCCGTGAGGCGCCGCCTCCTCGCAGTCGGGGGCGCGCTCGCCGCGCTGGCCGTGCTCGCTTGGTTCGTCGCCGGCCCGCCGAAGCCGCTTCCGACACGCACCGGGACGTTCGCCTTCGCGGTCCTGGGGGACGCTCCGTACCTCCCGTGGGAGGACCTCCAGTACCCGCTCGTCATGCGGGAGATCGGCGCGACCGATCTCGCCTTCGTCGTCCACGTCGGCGACATCTTCTGGCGGCCCTGCACCGACGCGCACTACCGCGAAGCCCGCGCGATGATCGACGCCTTCGCGCACCCCGTCTTCTACACCCCCGGCGACAACGAGTGGACCGACTGCTGGGAGGACGGGTCGGGGTCGTTCGAGCCGCTCGAGCGCCTCCGGAGCCTTCGCGAGATCTTCTTCAACGATCCGCCGCGGAGCCTCGGGCAGAGGACGCTCCCGGCGGTGAGCCAGGGGGGCGAGTACCGCGAGAACCTGCGCTGGGAGCACCAGGGCGTCGTGTTCGCGACCGTCCACCTCGTGGGGAGCCGGAACGCGCTGGCCCCGTTCCCGGGCCGGCGGAAGGACGACGACGCCGCCTCGGTCGGCAGGACCGAAGCGGCCGCGGCCTGGGCGAGAGAGGTCTTCGCGGAGGCTCGCGCGGTCGGCGCGGCCGCGGTCGTCCTCGCCTTCCATGCGAATCCGGGGCTCGAGAACGGCTCGATGGATAGCTACCGCCTCGCGTACGAGCCGTTCTTGACCGTTCTGCGAGAGGAGGTCGAGAGGTTTCCCGGCCACGTCCTGGTCGTGCACGGCGACGAGCACGAGTACATCGTCGACCACCCGCTCGCCGCGAAGAACGTCACGCGGATGCAGGTTCCGGGCTCACCGCTCGTCGGCTGGGTGCGCGTCGTGGTCGACACGAGGGCGCGGGACCCGTTCTCGTTCGACGAGCACGTGGTCCCGCGCTGGAAGTTCTTCTAGCTGGAACAGATCTGCGGGATGCCGAGGTTGCCCCAACAACAGGGATCGCACGACACACGCGGCAGGCCGTTGTACCTGCACGCACAGGTCGGTTGGTCCCTGCAGGGCTTGCACGGCGGTTTGGCGGATACGGCCGCGGCGGCGTCCTCGGGTTCGGCCGGCGTGAAGTTCAGCTCGCAGGCATCCGTGGGGTCGAGGGGCTCGGCTGCTGCGACCGCGGCCTCGGCGTCCACCGGCTCGACGGCCGCGACGACCGCGACCTCCGGTACTGCGACTTTCGGAGCCTCTTCGGCGAGCGCCGTCCCCGCGAGCCCGAATGCGACGGCGACCAGAGCGAACGTGAAGCGTGCCTTCATGGCAGTCCCTCCTCCTGTGGTGTGAAGCGTTTTGTATACCCCAGATCCGAACGCCGTGGAAGAATCCGCGGATGCCGAACACTTTGCTCCTGGCGGCGGCGCTCACGATCGCCGCGAGCCGCACGCTCGACGTCGATTCCGGAAAGATCCTCGCCGATCGCGTCGTCCGCATCGAGGACGGCAAGATCCGGGCGGTCGAGCCCCGCAAGCCGGGCGAGCGCGTCGACATCGACCTCGGCGACGCCACGCTCCTGCCGGGCCTGATCGACGTCCACGTCCACCTCGTCGGTGGCGAGGAGGACACGCCGTACGACCATCTCCGCGAGACGACGGCCCGCGCGGCGATCGAGGGCGTGGCGAACGCGCGCAAGACGCTCCTGTCGGGCGTCACCACCGTGCGGGACCTCGGCAGCCGCGACTTCGCCGACGTCGCCCTGCGCGACGCGATCGCCGCGGGCCGCGTCCCCGGTCCGCGCATGCTCGTCGCCGTGAAGTCGCTCTCGTCGACGGGGGGCCACGGCGACCGCAACGACCTCCCCGAGGACGTCCACGTCGACCGCTACGAGGCGATCGCGGACGGGCCCGACGCGATCCGTCGCAAGGTCCGCGAGAACGTCCAGCGCGGCGCCGACTGGATCAAGGTCCTCGCGACGGGCGGCGTCATGTCGGCGGGGACCGATCCGCGCTCGGCCGACTACACGCTCGACGAGCTGAAGGCCGCCGTCGAGGCCGCCCGCGAGAAGGGGCGGGACGTCGCGGTGCACGCTCACGGCACCGAGGGAATCCTCCGCGCGACCTTGGCAGGCGCCCGCTCGATCGAGCACGCCTCGATGCTCGACGACAAGACGATCCAGGAGATCAAGGCGCGCGGGACCTTCGTCGTCCCGAACCCGTACACGAACGCGTACATGGTCGAGCGCGGCCCCGCGGGCGGGTACCAGCCGTACCAGCTCGAGAAGTCGAAGGAGATCCTGACGCTCAAGATGGAGAGCCTCAAGCGCGCGATCCGCGCGGGACTTCCGGTCGCCTTCGGCACCGACTCGGGGGTCCAGGCACACGGCCTCGCGGCCCGCCAGTTCCCGCTGTTCATCGAGGCCGGAATGACCCCGACGCAAGCGATCCAGGCGGCGACCGTCGTCAACGCGCGCCTGCTGCGGATGGAAGGGAAAGTCGGCACGCTGGCGCCGGGCGCCTACGCGGACGTCATCGCGGTCAGGGGCGATCCCACGAAGGATGTCTTAGCGCTCGCGAAGCCGATCCTCGTCGTCAAGGACGGCGAGGTGCATCTCCGCCCCTAGCGCCGCGGCGCCTCGAAGAGCCGCTCGTTGCTCCCGTCCTTGCGGAGGCGGCGCACCCGCGCGCGCGCGCCTGCGGACTCGAGGATCAGCAGGTCGCCGTTCGCGGCGACGCCGACGCCGCTGGGGGCCCACGACCCGCGCGACCGCGCGACGACGCTCACCGTCCCGTCTTTGGCGATCCGCTTGACCTGCTCGCCGGTGACGTTCGCGACGTACACGCTCCCGTCGGCGTCGGGCCAGAGCCCCATGAGTCGGTGCTGCCGGCTCCACTCCATCGGGTTCAACTTGTCGGCATCGTCGATGTCCGCCGCGAGGAGCGTGACCTTCCCGCTCGGGTCGACCCGACGCACCGACCCGAGGTCGATCGCGTAGAGCACCCCCGCTTTCGACGCGACGAGCCACCGGATGTTCGTGAAGCCTCCGTCCTTCCCGACGAGCGTCGTCACGGTCCCGTCGGGCGCACGCTTGCGGATCGTCACGCGCGGACCCGCGTCCCCCTCGCCGTCGCCGGCCCAGTACATGTTCCCGGCGGCGTCGCGCACGAAGGAGTAGTTCGTGAGAAATCCCTCGCGCGCCGGGATGACGTCCGTCAGCGTCCCGTCCTTGGAGAGCTTCCAGACCCGGTGCCCCCACTTCTTCGTCGCGTCCCCCTCGTACCAGATGTGCTCGCCGTACAGGTTGTCGTCGGCATCGAGGTACAGCTCGTGCGTGTGGACCCCCGCGACCGCGCGCGTGATCGCACCCCCCGGCGTGATCTTCCACACCTGCGCGAGGTCGGTGAAGAAGACGTTGCCGCGGGAGTCCTCGACGACGCCGATCGCGGGGTGGGCGAGGGCGGGAGAGGCGAGAGCGAGGCCGGCGGCCAGCAGCGCACGTCTCATGCGAACAGCCACAGTCCCCGTGCCATCGCGGCCGCGACGAACGGGATGAACACCACGAGCACGATCTCGAGGTCGTTCAACCGGACGAGGCGCGCCACGGAGCGTGTGTCGATCGGCGCGCCCCTCTTCAGCGCCATGCGCCAGCCGATGAGCGTGACCATCGGGTAGACCTCGAGGAGGAGGATCAGGCCGAAGAGCGCCATCTTCAGCCAGAAGAAACCGTTGTTGAGGTAGAAGTCGGGAGACTTCTCGATGCCGCCGAAGGCGCGCAGGAGCCCGGTCGCGGCCCAGAGCCCGGCGGCGAGCCCCCAGAGTCCGTCCGCCGTCAGCACGCCCTGCACCGCGCCGAGGTCACCCGCGCCCACGCGCTTCAGCCCGCGGCCGCGTGCGACGACGGCGCCGAGGCCGAGGGCGAGAGCCAGAACGTGCAGTGCGGAGAGGATCACGCCGAGCATCGGCGGATCATACCCCGCTCAGCGCACCGTCAGCGGCTCCGAGCCCTTCGCGATGAGCTCGCCGTTCGGGTGGCGGACCGTCACCTCGAGCCGGTAGTCGCCAGCGGGGAGCGAGCCGCCGGGGATCGTCGCGAGCTTGTCGGCGCAGGAGATCTTCTTGCCGCGGTCGGTGAGCGTCAGCGGAACGGTCTCGAGCTCCTTCGCCTTCGTCCCCGCCGCGTCCCAGACGGTCGTCGTCACGACGACGTCCGAGGGCAGGGGGCTCGTCCCCAGCACGCACGCGCTCCAGTAGAAGACCAGCTCGTCCTGCGCCGCGACCTCCTGCACGAAGAGCGGCTCGAACCCCTCGTCCGCGCCCAGGACCTCGCCGAGGCGGTTCGGCTCCGCCTTGGCCGCGCGGAAGAACTGGCCGCCGGGGACGACGCGCCCCAGGACCGGGCCGCGGAGCATGAGCAGATCGGGGGGCACGGGTGGGACGACGAAGGCGGTGTGGGCCGCGACGATCTCCTCACCCCCTCGGTCGCCGAGGATGACGGTCAGCTCGTGCGCCCCCTCGGTGAGCTTGGCGTTCCCGAGGATCGTCACCGGGCGGGCCGCGCCACCCTCGGGCGGGGGGTTCACGTGCACCTTGCGCTTGAACTCCTCCACGATCCGGTGCTCGCGGCGCACGACCGCCCTCACGTCCATGTCCGTTCCCGCGGGGCGCGCGCGCGCCGGGAAGCTCACGGCGAGGAGCGTGTCCCACCGCTTGTCGCTCGCCGGCACGGCGGGGAAGGAGAACGCGCGCACGAGCGGGGTCTCAAACGGCCCGGGATCGACGTACGCCGCCATGGCCCGCGACCGGCGCTTCTCCGCGTCACGGAAGACTTGCACGGTCTCCGGCGCGCGGAGCGTGAGTCCCTTCCGCTCGAGCTTGACCGTGAGCTTGGTCGGGTCGCGCGTCTCGTTCGCGTCGATCCGCGCGGCGACCGTGTAGTGGCAGGACAGGTCGCGCTGCGCGCGGCGGTAGGGGAGGGAGAGGTCGTTCGTGTTGGGCTGCATGCGCCCGCCGGTCTCGTTCGCGAACCGGAAGAGCGTCTCGCTCGATCCGCCCGAGCCCAGAAGGCCCAGCTTGGCGGGATAGATGGACGCGCGGCTCGCGGCGGCGTGCGCGGCGACGCGGTGATGGAAGATGTCCATCATCGCGGCGGGGACCACGTTCGCCTGCGAGAAGTACACGACCGCCTTCGGTCCGTCGTAGCTCTCGAGCACGTCCATGAGCGTCGTCAAGCGCTGAAAGTAGCTCTCCCCCGAGACGCCGATCGGGAAGTCGCGCGCCCACAGCGTGACGTCGTGCCCCATGCGCTGGAGGGCCATCGAGAGCAGCCTCTTGTCCTTCGTGAAGCGCTGCTCGACGCGCACCTCGCCGGCCAAGGCGACGATCATGACCTCCTCGTCCGGCGCCTTCCCCTCGACGAGCATCCGCTCGGCGGCCGCGAGCACCTGCGGGCGTTCCGGCACGGCGAGGAAGGTGTAGTCGAACGCGAAGACGAGGCGCTGTCCCTGCCCCGACGTCGCGGGCGGGGGGAGCGAACTGGTCTCGTCCCGGAGGGGCAGGGGATCATCGGCCGCACCGCCCGGGCACAGGACGTCGAGTGCGGTGATCGGCACGGGACGCCCGGCGATCTCGAGGGTGAAGTCCTCCTTCGTGAGGTCGGTGACGGCGCGCCCCTGCTTGTCGGTGACGACGACGTCGACCTGGATGACGGTGACCTGGACCTGCTCCTGGAGCCCGGTGTCCACCGGCTGCGCCGCGGCCGCGAGCGCGGCGAGCAACGCGCAGCCCAAGGCCATCCCCCGCATGACGGAGACTTTGAACGAAGCGCGGCGCCGCCCGCGCACGTCGAGCAAACCCCGCGGCATGCGCCCCGCTACTTCAGCTTCTGCGCCAGGTAGGTGTACGTCAGCGCCCACATGTGGGCGGCCTGCCTGTGGTCCGCAGCACCGGCGTGCCCACCCTCGATGTTCTCGTAGTAGCGGACGTCGTACCCCAGGTCGCGCATGCGGGCGGTCATCTTGCGCGCGTGGCCGGGGTGGACGCGGTCGTCGCGCGTGGAGGTCGTGAAGAGGACCGGGGGATACGTCTTCCCCTTCTCGACGAGCTGGTACGGCGAGAAGGACTTCATGAACTCCCAGTCCTCCGGCTTGTCCGGGTCGCCGTACTCGTCCATCCAGGACGCTCCGGCGAGCAGGTGCGAGTAGCGCTTCATGTCGAGGAGCGGGACCTGGCAGACCGCAGCACCGATCAGCTCGGGGTAGCGCACGATCATGTTCCCCACGAGCAGCCCGCCGTTGCTCCCTCCGACGATGCCTAGCTTCTTCGCCGTGGTCACCTTGCGGGTCACGAGGTCAGAAGCGACCGCCGCGAAGTCCTCGAAGGCGCGCGGCCGCTTCGCCTTGAGCGCGGCCTGGTGCCATGCGGGGCCGTACTCGCCGCCGCCCCGGATGTTGGCGACGACATACACGCCCCCGCGCGTCAGCCACGAGCGCCCCACGGTGCCGCTGTACGCGGGGAGCTGCGGGACCTCGAACCCGCCGTAGCCGGTGAGGAGCGTCATGCTCGACCCGTCGAGCTTCAGGCCCTTCTTCGCGACCTGGAAGTAGGGGACGCGCGTGCCGTCCTTGGAGGTCGCGAAGTGCTGGGTGATCTCGAGCCCCGTGGCGTCGAAGAACGCCGGCGTCTTTTTGACCTGCTCCGGGACCGTTCCCGCGACGCCGTAGGAGAGGGTCGTCGGCGTCAGGAAGTCCGTCACCTTCATGAAGATCTCGTCGGAGGTGTCCGGATCGATCCCCCAGACCTGAACGGCCCCGATCGCGGGGGCGCCGGCGAATGCCGCGCGCTTCCACTCCGCGGACGCCGTCCCGTTCGGCGGGGTGACGAGCTCGAGGCGGTTCTTCACGTCGTCGAGAACGTTGAGGATCATGTGGCTCTTCGTGAACCGGTACTCGTCGATCGAGCGCGTCGGGGTGGGCTCGAACAGCATCTGGAAATCGCGCTTCCCCTCCAGAAACGCGTCGAAGCGCGTCGCCACCAAGGCGCCGGCGGGGATCGTCTTCCCGCCGACCGTCCACGCCGTTCGCGGCTTGACGTAGAGCCACTCGCGGTGGATCGAGGACTCCGCGTCGTCGGGGATCTCGACCTTCTTCTTCCCGTCGGCGGCGAGCACGTACGTCTCGCTCGTGAAGATCGACATGTAGCGGATGATGTAGTCGCGCTCGAACCCGGGGGCGTCGTCGTGCACCACGTACGCGCCGATGTCGTCCTTGTCCCCCTGGTAGACGACCGTCGCCTCCGACAGCGGCGTGCCGCGCTTCCACTTCTTCGCGACGAGCGGGTATCCCGACTTCGACATCGTCCCCGGGCCGAAGTCGGTGCCGACGTAGAGCGCGTCGCGGTCGAGCCAGGACGCGCCCCCCTTCGCCTCGGGGAGGAAGAAGCCGTCCTTGACGAAGCTCTTCGTCTCGAGGTCGTACTCGCGCGTGACGGTCGCGTCGGCGCCGCCGCGCGAGAGCGACAGCAGGCAGCGCGTGTAGTCCGGGCGGAGGCAGGTGGCGCCCTTCCAGACCCAGTTCTCCTTCTCGGCCGTCGCGAGGGTGTCGAGGTCGAGCACCGTCTCCCATTGCGGCTGCGGCTTGCGGTACTCGTCGAGCGTCGTGCGGCGCCAGATCCCGCGCGGGTTCTTCGCGTCGCGCCAGAAGTTGTAGTAGAGCGTTCCCTCGCGAGACACGACCGGGATCGTGTCCTTCGAGTCCATGATCGCGAGGATGTCGGACTCGAGCTTCTTGAACGCGCCGCTCGATTCGAACTCCTTGATCGTCTCGGCGTTGCGCTCGCGCACCCACGCGAGCGGCTTGTCCCCGCCGACGTCCTCCAGCCAGAGATACGTGTCCTCGTTCAAGGCGCTCACGCCGCCGGCCTCCGCCATCAGTAGGGTTGCCATCATCAACGCTCGAATCATCGCCATGTCCCCCGTAGCCGCGGCATGATAGAACGATTGACGTGAAAACCTGCCGGCGCGACACCCCGAGGCTCGAGGCTCCCCGCGCCCATCCCTGGACCGACGCCGCATCGAGCTCCGCCCACCGGTACGTCGACTTCAAAGCCTCCCCGCAGCTCGTGCGCACCGCGCTCGAGGACTTCACGCCCTGGAACGGCAGCGGGGCCGTCGAGACGTTCTACCGACTGGTCGAGTGGGTGAACGAGCCGGCCGGCGCCTTCGAGTCGAACGACTCCGAGTTCACGGGGCCCCACGCGAACGACAGCCACCCGCCGAAGTCGCAGGAGTGCAGCGGACGGCTGATGATCCTCTTCCGCGATCTCCCCGTGAACCTCTCGTACGCCCGCATGGAGGCGCTCGAGCGCGACGTGCACCTCCGCCTCGCTGAGCTCGATCCCGGGTTCGAGTGGGGGATCGTCGGCACGACGGTCATGCGCACGCACTACCTCGGACTTCCCGGAGGAGCGGGCGGTCCCCTCGGCTACCAGCTCATGCTCTCGTTCTGGGCGTGGGGCGATACCGAAGTCGAGACGATGGCAAACCTGGACCGGCTGCTGAGGAACCTGTCAGAGGCGTTGCGCGGGGTCGAGCGACATGAGCCGAAGGATGCCCTGGAACCGAGGGTGCGGGCGTAGCCAGGGCAATCGAGACTTCTCCGGACTCCCTGTTCGATGAACGGTCCTGGGGCCGTGCAGAGGTCTCGCTCGGGGTTCTCTGTCTCGCCGCCGCCCAAGTGAAGTGCAACGGGGAGAAGTGCCCGCGGCAGGAGTAACCGGCACGTCGAAAGATTTCGTCACGCGGAGATAGCGGCGGAGTAGATTCCGGCCATGACGGCCGAGGAACTGACGGACGACGGTCCCACGGGGATCACGGCGCACCTCGACCGGCTCGTCGAGGGGGACGGCGAGGCGCGCCTCTGGCTCCACGCGACGTTCTCGCCCCGCCTGTCGCGCCGGCTGCACGCGCGCTACGACCGGCACCGCGGGGTGGACGTCGACGAGCTCGTCCAGGACACGTTCGTCTTCTTTTACGAAAGCGCCCGACGAACCTTCTCGCGGTTCCTCGCCGAGGTGGCAGCACCGGAGCGCACCGAATCCCGGCTCGACGGCTACCTATGGGACCTCGCCTGCGGCA
>Ga0210379_10000486_pt1 | contig 12939 bp, 14 predicted proteins | sample PLMedo_2_FD_155468 | JGI IMG/M metagenome (GOLD analysis project Ga0210379, IMG submission 155468) | Groundwater sediment microbial communities from an aquifer in East River, Colorado, USA - PLM4_32_coex redo | ecosystem: Environmental > Terrestrial > Soil > Riparian zone | place: USA: East... | reverse complement strand
CCGGTCACGACGGCCCGGGCACCGCCCGCGAGCGCGTCGAGGTGCGCGTCGCGGGCGGCGCTCGCTCCGTACCGCGCGTTTTGCGTGCGGAGCGCGTCCACAAGGGCCGGTATCAGGACTTGGCCTTCTTCCAGTCGCCTACGGCCTTCTCGACGTCGGCCTTGAAGAAGTTCTGGAACGTCTCGTCGTTCTTTCCGAGCTCCTGCGCCTTCTGCGCCGCGGCGACGGCGTCGGCCGATCGCCCCTTCTTCGCGAGCACCTGGGCGCGGATCCAGTTGTTCCACCACGTCGGCTTGATGCTGATCGACGTGTCGAGGTAGCCGAGCGCCGTGTCGAGGTCACCGCCGGTGTCGTAGAGGTACCGTCCCGCCGCGAAGTGGGGGCGCCACGCGTCGCCCAGCGACTTGTCGATCCCGGTGCGCACCTGCGATTTCGTGTCCACCTTGATCGGGACCGAGACCCGCAGGCTCTCCCACTCGAGGTCGAGGCGCGTCGTCTCGTCGGTCGTGTCGGAGAAGAGGAACGCCAGGCGCTCGCGCGGGCCGGCGGTCGTCGGCGCGACGTCCACGCGGGCGACGTCGTCCTTCGGGTCGTACTCGGAGGTGCCGCCGAGGTCGAGCTTCTTGTTGAGGATGACGGTCCAGGTCGACGCCCCCGGTATCGTCACGAGCGAGTACGTCCCCGCGGGCACCGCCTTGTCGCCGAAGGTGAAGTCACGGCTTGCGGTGAGCTTCGTCGCGGCGTTCGCGCCGGTGCGCCACGGCTCGTTCAGGGGGACGAGGCTGCCCCAGATCTTCCGGCCCTTCACGCCGGGGCTCGAGTAGTCGACGGCGAAGTCGGTCAGGCCGACGCGCTGCTCGACCTTCGCCTTCGGGCTGGGCGCGGGGATTTCCGGGGCCTGCGCGAGCGCGGTCGTCGTGACGAGAGCGGCGAGGCCGGAGGCGAGAATCGGCCGGGTGCATCGGACGGACATGTGGGACCCTCCTTGGGATAGGGCCAAGGATTCTAGCGCGGATCAGAGATCCACGATGGCCTTGAACCCGCCGTACGCCATCTGTTTCATGTCGAAGGGCATCGGCGTGTTCTGCATCATCTCGAGGAGCTTCGGGTCCTTCATGATCTTGGCGTTGGCCTGGTCCCGCTGCTTCTTGGAGCGGTAGACGATCCACGAGAACATCACGGTCTCCCCCGGCTTGGAGCCGGCGCATTTCGTGAACGAGCGCATCGGCCGCTTCACCTTGAGGTCGTCCGCAACGCACTCCCGGTACTCGAGCGCCCCGTACTTCTTCCAGATCTTCCCGGCCTTGGCGGACATGCGCCGGTACGCCGCCACGTTCTTCTTCGGAACCGCGATGAGAAACCCGTCCACGTAGATCGCCATCAAGTCCTCCTTGTCTTGGCGTCGAGGCTCCACGGACCGGGACCGGCCGAGGAGATGTAGAGAAAGACGAAGCAGAACAGCGCCGCCGCCGTCCCCTGATTGAAGCTCGGCCAGAATCCCTGCGGTGCGTGGAACTGGAAGTAGGCAACCGCCATCTCCCCGGCGAGGATGAAGGCGACGGGGCGCGAGAACAGGCCGAGCAGGAGCAAGGCACCGCCGAAGACCTCGAGGATCCCGCCGATCCCGGTTTGGGAGAGGAGCTCCGCCGTCCGTCCATCGGGAGGCATCCCCATGGGCCACGCGAAGAGCTTCATGGTGCCGGACGGGATGAAGATGAACGCGCAGACGATCCGGAGGATGCTGAGGAGCTCGGGGCCCCAAGACTTCCACCTCGCGACGATGCCGTTGTCGGCCACGTGGCACCTCCTTGTCCGCCCACGCTACCTCGACTCCGGCGCCGTCCGCTATCCTCGCGCGCCGGAGAACGCGTGACACCTCAGCGCCGGATCGACCTGCTCCTCTTCAGCGCGGTCCTCCTCGCGTACGCGTGGTTCCACCAGGGGGGCGGCTGGAGCCAGAACGCGCGCTTCGCGATGGTGCGCGCGATCGTCGAGGAGGCCGAAGTCGCCGTCGATCCGTTCCTGATCTACCGGGCGGGCGGCCCCCCCGGCCGCCTCGCGCGGGCCGAAGTCACGGAGGGGAGCTTCGAGGCCGAAGGGCGCCGTGTCGCGCTCGCCTGGGAGCGGGGCCTGCGCGTCACCGGCGAGGCGGAGCCCGATCCGGAGAGCGTCCCCGTCCGCGCCGTCGCGGTCTCCGGCGATCTCGTCTTCGCGCGCGGGCACTTCCACCCGAACAAGGCCCCGGGTGCGGCCTTCGCGGCGGTGCCGGCCTACGCGCTGGTGCGCGTGTTCGGAATCGACCTCGACACCCCGCGCGGGCTCGCGATTGCGGCGTGGCTGACCGGCGTGCTCTCGGTCGGTCTGCTCGCGGCGATCGGGGCGGTGCTGTTCCACCGCATCGCGCTCGAGTACGCCTCCGGAAACGAGGCGGCCGCGCTGCTCGCGACCGCCGCCTTCGCCTTCGGGACGATGTACTTCCCGTACGCGACGATGCTCTACGAGCACGACGTCGTCGCCGCATGCCTCCTCATCGCCTTCTACGCGCTCCGCAAGTCGGGATCGGGCCCGATGTGGGCGGTGCTCGGCGGCGCCGCCGCGGGCTGGGGCGCCATCACGAACTACGTCACGGCGGCGGCCGTCTTGATCCTGGCCGTCCACCTGTTCGTCAGGGTCAAGGACCGCCGCGCCTGGATCGGCTACGCCGCGGGCGTCTCCGGTCCGTTCCTCCTGATCTGCGTGTACAACATCGCCTGTTTCGGAACACCTTTCACGACCAACTACGCCGCACAGAATCCGATGTTCCAAATGACCGGGGACTGGCTCGGCGTTTTCGTGGCCCCGAGCGCTTCCGTCCTGCTCGCGGTGACCTTCTCGCCGTTCCGCGGCCTGTTCGTGTCCTCGCCGGTGCTCCTGCTCGCCGTCTTCGGCCTCGCCCGGATGCTGCGCGACGTGCGTTTCAGGACCGATGCCTGGACGTGCGCTGCGATAACCGCGTTCTACGTCCTGTTCACGATCAGCTTCAACGCCTGGACGGGGGGGAGCGGCGTCGGCCCGCGCTACCTCGTCCCGGCGATCCCCTTCCTGGCGCTCGCGCTCCCCCACGCGATCTCGCGCCTGCCGAGGACCACCGCCGTCCTCGCGGCCGCGTCGATCGCGCTCCAGCTCCTGACCACCGCGGTCGATCCACAGGTTCCGATCGTCGAGGTGCCGGGCCGGCCCCTCTGGAAGGAGAGCCCGATCACCGAGTACCTGCTCCCGCTGTTCGTCACGGGGCGCGCCGGCCCGCTCGTCGACGCCGTCGTGGGCGGCCGGGAGGCGCTCCGCGAGCGCGCCGAGAATCTCCCCATCGCCCGTGTGCGGGGGCCGGTCTCGGCGAACCCGATCGGCATGTACGAAGGCTGGTTCTACATGCAGTTCGCCGCCGGCTCCCCCGAGGCGAATGTCAATTCGTTCAACGTCGGCGAGATCGTCTTTCCGAGGAGCCGCCTGAGCCTCGTGCCGCTCCTCGTCATCGAGGCGGCGCTGTTCGCCTGGATCAGGGTCCGTTGCAGGCGTCCGCGCAGGTCTGGACCTTAGATCCGGAGACGCAGAGGACGTCGGCGGGACATCCGAGATCGCGGCACTTCACCGACGAGCACTTGGGCAGCTTCGCCTCGACCGCGAGCGCGGCAAACGCCAGGACGAGAAGACCGCTTCCGATGGAGCGCTTCATGCTCGACCCTCCCCGCGGAGGATCGTAACCCAGTTCCACGCTAATGGACGCGCTGCGCTCGGCCGGCGCGGAGCCCTTTCCAGGAAGCCAAGAGGAAGACGCGGACTCCACAGCCCAGCGCGGGCGGCTCCCGCTGACCACCGACGGAATGGTCTCTTACGGCGAAGCGCTCGCGCAAGCGCGGGCCGAAGGGGGCGGTGACCCCCGTCACGCCTCTGCTTTCGCGCCCCCCGTGCGGATGCGGCGCATGACGCCGGCGACGATGCGCTCGCATCGGGCTCCGGCGAAGGGGTGGAGCTGGCGCATGTCCGCGCTCCCGTGCTGCTCCACGCGGGCGCGGATGTGCGTTCGCGCGCGATGGAGCCTCACGCGAACGTTGACGGCCGTGATGCCGAGGCAGTCCGCGGTCTCGTCGGTGCCGAGCCCGTCGACGTCGCGCAGGACGTAGACGATGCGGAGCGTCGCCGGGATCCCCTCGATGGCATGCTCGAGGATGTTGCGGAGCTGAGCGGCGCTCGCCGCATCCTCCGGTGTGGTCGTTGTGGCACGCTCGGGCTGTCCGTCGAAGCTCGTGAAGCGCCCCAGACGGCGCCGCCGCGCGAGGACCTCGTGGATCGCGATGCGCGTGAGCCACGTCGAGAAGCGCGCCCGGCCCTCGAACTGCGCGAGGTGCTCGTAAGCGCGGACGTAGGTCTCCTGCATGATGTCTTCGGCTTCGGCATCGTTCGCGACCGTCGCACGCAGGGTGCGGAAGAGGCGCTGGTTGTAGCGCCGCATGATGACCTCGAAGAGGTCGGCGTCGCCGGCTGTGACCCGGCGAACCACCTCCTCGTCGGACAGCGATTGCGCCGAGGTGGGGGCAGGGATCGCCGGAATGGAAAGAATGCCGGCCTCGGTTCGCTGGGCGAAGTTCTTCACGGTAACCCTCCTGTCAGCAATGGAGTTGCTCGTGCCACCAGGGTTACAGGGTTCGGGTCTTTCGACTATCGGCCGTTCACCTAGCTTTCGACGGGGCTTCGCGCCTACGGGAAGCCCGGCGGGAAACCCCCACCCCGCCGAGGGAGTTAGCGTCTACCGCCGGACACACGATCGACCGGCTGAGGCGCGCCGATGTCGAGGGCGCGAGCCGGCTCCTCGGCTCGCGGGGATCTGGGAGCCGGCGCTTCAGTCGTCCGCGGCCCCCTCGAACTCGACGCGGTCCTCGGAGAGGTCCATGCGGTAGCCGACACCCCGCACGGTCAGGATGCGGGGGCCGTCGGCCTCGAGGATCTTCCTCAAACGCCGGATGTGGACGTCGAGCGTCCGCGAGGTGACGCCGACGCCGGTCCGGTGCCCCCAGACGCGCGCGAAGAGCGTCTCGCGGCGGACGACGCGTCCCTTGACCTCGAGGAGCTCCCGCAGCAGCTCGAACTCCTTCGAGGTCAGCCGCAGCCGCCGGCCGTTCGAGGTGACGCGGTAGCGGTCGAGGTCCATCTCGAGCGGGCCCGCGCGCAGGATCCCCCCCTCGGTGGGCTTGCCGCTGCGGCGCAGGACCGCCTTCATGCGCGCGATCAGCTCGCGGGGGTTGAACGGGCGACCGACGAAGTCGTCGGCGCCGTGCTCGAGCGCTGCGACCTTCTCCGCGTCCTCGGACGTGCGGGAGAGCACGAGCACGGGGATGTCCGGGGCGTGGAGGCGCCTCCGGATCTGCCGGCACACCTCGAGCCCGTCGAGGACGGGACGCTCGAGGTCGAGCAGGATCAGATCGGGCGCCAAATCGGACGCGACGGAGAGCGCCTGATCGTCGTCCCTCGCCTCGACGACGTCGAAACCCTCGTCCTCGAGCCGGTCCTTCAGCTCCGGCAGCACCTCGGGACGATCGTCGAGCATCAGGATGCGATGCGACACGCGCGGACCTCCGAGTTCCACCCCTCCAGTGTCCCCCGGGAGAGAGCGGAACGCATGGGGGGATCGCCGTAACAAGGGGCGGGGAATTCCCTGCCTCAGGCTTGGATAATCCCTTCGCGGATCGCGTAGCGCACCAACCCCGCCGTTTCGTGGATGTCGAGCTTCGCCATGATGCGCCCGCGGTGCGACTCCGCGGTCTTGACGGACACGCCCAGCATCCCCGCGACCTCCTTCGTCGTCTTGCCTTCGGCGACGAGCTGGAGGACCTGGCGCTCGCGCGGCGAGAGCTCGATCCTCCCGAGCGGCTTGCGCGCCAGGTACGCATCGACCACATCCCGCGAGAGCCCGCGGCTCAGGTAGACACCCCCGCGCACGACGTCATGGATGGCGCGCACGAGGTCCTCCACCGCCCGGGTCTTCAGGAGATACCCGGACACACCCGCCCGCAGCGCCTCGAGGAGCCTATGGTCCTCCGAGAACATCGTCAGAAGGATCGTCCGCGTCTCCGGCGAGACGCGGAGGATCTCCCGCGCCGCGTCGATGCCGTTCAGGTTGGGCATCGCGATGTCGAGGAGAGCGAGATCGGGGTTGTAGCGCTTCACGAGCTCCACGGCGCCGTTGCCGTCCTCCGCCTCCCCGACGACTTCGAACCCCTCCTTCTCGAGGAGGGCCCGGAACCCTTGCCGGACGATCTGATGATCGTCCGCGATCACCACCCGAGTAGCCATAACGGTCAGACCTCCACTGGAATCGTCACTTGGACCACCGTGCCTTCCGGGCCTCATTCTGATTGCTCACCGTCGCCACGTTGTGCCTCCTGACCAACTGATCCGGTGTCGTCTCCATGGCAAACCCTCGCCTTCGCTTTTCCACTTCTACCATCCGGTCTCGACCCCCGCGAGCGGGGTCAACTTGTGAACCCAGCACCATGAAGGGCGTGTCACGACATGAGCTTTCGCGCCCGGTTCGGGTCGCATGTGCGTCAAGTCGTTTGAGCGCAGCACTTAGTCCGGCGAGGCATGGATCGAGCGTGATTCGCATAGGCGAATTCGCTCCGGTGTTTCCCTAGACCGGACATCGGGAAGTTACCGAGGCTCCCTAGGTTATTGACCCGAGGGAATTCGACCCCGCCTCCGTGACGAATGCGTAAAGACCCGCGTCTCGATGCACAGGAAATCCACAACGCCGTTAGGGTGATCCCACAAGGACGAGGACGGCGCTAGAGCGCTACTCTCCGGAGCCTGAGCGCGTTTCCGATCACGGACACCGACGACAGGCTCATCGCAGCGCTCGCGATCATGGGGTTCAACAACCCGGCCGCGGCTAGAGGCACAGCGACGACGTTGTAGACGAACGCCAGAAAGAGGTTCTGCCGCACGTTCCGCAGGGTCGCCCGGGACAGCCTCCGCGCCCGCACGATCCCCTGCAGGTCCCCCTGGACGAGCGTGATCGCCGCGGTCTCGATCGCGACGTCCGTCCCCGTCCCCATCGCAATCCCGACGTCGGCGACGGCGAGGGCGGGGGCGTCGTTGATGCCGTCGCCGGCCATCGCGACGACGTGCCCCTGCGCGCGAAGCCGGTCGACGGCCTCCCCCTTCTGCTCGGGCGAGACCCCCGCCTGGACCTCCGTGATGCCCAGACTCCGCGCGACCGCGTCGGCGGTGGACACATGGTCGCCGGTGAGCATGACGATCCTGATTCCCAGCCCAGCGAGCTCGGCCACCGCGCGCGGCGCCGAGTCCTTGATACGGTCGGCGACCGAGACGATCCCGGCGGGCCGGTTTCCGGTGGCCACGAACAGGACCGTATTCCCCTCGCGCCGGATCGCGGACGCAACTTCCAGCAGCGGATCGACGCCGATGCCCCGCTCTCGAAGGAACCGCTCCTCCCCGACCACGACCTCGACGTCGCCGACGCGGCCGACGACACCGCGCCCCACGAAGGAGGAGAACGACGTCGCCGCGAGCGTCGGCACGTTCCTCCCGGAAGCACCCGCCACGATCGCCGCCGCGAGCGGATGCTCGCTCCCCCGCTCGACCGCGGCGGCGAGCGCCAGGACCTCGTCCTCGGAGAACCCCGGGGCGGCCGTCACCGAGGTCAGCGCAGGCTTCCCCTCGGTCAGCGTCCCAGTCTTGTCGACGACGAGGACATCGACCCTCCCGAGCACCTCGAGCGCCGCGGCGTCCCGCACCAGGACTCCCACCCCCGCACCGCGACCGGTCGCGACCATGATCGACATGGGGGTCGCGAGTCCCAGTGCGCACGGACACGCGATGATGAGCACGGCGACGGCGCTCGAGAGCGCATGCACGAGGCGGGGCTCGGGACCGAGCATGCCCCAGCCGAGCGCGGTTAGACCCGCGATCACGATGATGATCGGCACGAACCAGGCGGACACGGCGTCGGCGACCCTCTGGATCGGGGCCCGGCTCCGCTGTGCGACGGCGACGCTCTGCACGATCCGCGCGAGCAGCGTGTCCTTCCCGACGCGCTCCGCGCGCATGAGGAACGTCCCGCTCCGATTGAGCGTTCCGCCCGTCACCCCGCTCCCCTCGCCCTTCTCCGCGGGCAGCGCCTCGCCGGTGACCATCGACTCGTCGACCGCGCTCCGCCCCGACAGGACGACTCCATCGACGGGGATCTTCTCTCCCGGACGGACGCGCAGCGTGTCGCCGACGCGAACGTGCTCGAGTGGGACGTCGTCCTCCTGGCCGTCGGAGCCAACCCTCCGAGCCGTCTTGGGCGCCAGACCGAGCAGAGCCTTGATCGCCCCCGCCGTCGCCCCGCGGGCGCGCAGCTCGAGCACCTGGCCGAGCAGCACGAGCGTCGTGATGACGGCCGCCGCCTCGAAGTAGACGTGGGGGTGATGGGGATTCACGGCGACGGAGGCGACGCTATATCCGAACGCCGCGGTGATCCCCATCGCGATCAACGTGAACATGTTGAGGCGCCGGTTCACGATCGAAGCCCACCCGCGCTCGAGGAACGGCCACCCGCCCCACGTCACCACGGGCGTCGCGAGCACGAGTTGTACGAGCGGCAGCCTCTCCGCCATGCCGAGCACGAGCACCGGCGTCGAGAGCGCCGCACTGATCCAGAACCGCCGCGTCATCGCGCGCAGCTCGGGGCTCTCCCCCGTCTCCCCGGTCGCGACGATCGGCTCGAGGTCCATCCCGCAGATCGGACAGGCGCCGGGCCCCGGGCGCACGATCTCGGGGTGCATCGGGCACGTGTACGAAACGGGGTCAGACCCCTTTTCCGGCATGGACGGCATGACGAGCGTGGGCCGCCGTCCGCCGAGGAACGACCCGGGGGCCGCGACGAACCGCTCGCGGCAGCGTGGATGGCAGAAATGGTAGCTGGTCCCGTCGTGGGTCGCCGAGCCGCCCGGGGCCTCGCCCGGGACGACCGTCATGCCGCAGACCGGGTCGATCGCCATCCCGTTAGCTTAGCTCTGGCGTACAATCCGGCCCGCACGGAGGGACCACTCATGAAGAAGACCCGGATCATCTGTACGGTTGTGACGCTCGTCTTCGCCGCTGCCACGACACACGCCGTCCTCGCGGCGAAGCCTGGCCCCGGCCCGGGCCCCATCAACTGCAAGTTCGTGCTGTGCGCGTATCCGGACTGCTTGCCGAACGAGCACACGGTGATCCCGCCCGGGCAGTGCTGCCCGGTCTGCGTTCCGAACTAGCTCGGCTCCGTTACTCCGCGACGCGGAACGCGGCCCACCACACCGACGTGTCCTCGCAGATGAGGCTCGTCAGGAGGCGCTGCCGCTGGCCGGCGCCGTCGTCGTCTCCGACGGCCTTCGTGCCGGACTGCGCCTGGATGTTGTAGACGAACGAGCGGCTCCAGCACTTCTTCGCGGCGCTGCGCCCGGCGGTCACGGGCGGCTTGCCGGTCGTGACGAGATCCTCCTCGTCCATCGGCTCGTAGCCATTCCCATAGACGATTTTCTTGAGGCGCTCGCGGATCTCTTTCTGTCCGATGCCCGCGTCCTTGGGCATGTCGTACCAGACGTACGAGTCCTTGATGTTCACGAAGCGGATCGCGGCGGACGGGTTCGACTGGTTCCAGTTCGAGATGCCATCGTCGAGCCACGCGGGAACGGACGCGGCGGGGGCGGGTGTCGCGACGAGTACGGCGGCGCCGAAGGCTGCGGCTACGGCGATCGTGCTGAGTCTCATGACGTCTCCTCCGCCCCGTAACATCGGCGCGAGTGGAACCGGGCGCAAGTCGCGCCCGGGCCCCACGCAATACCTAAAGGATACGGACCGAGATGACCGCCGGAATTCCGCCGTTCCTCACTTGATCTCGAGCGTCACGCCTGTCGCCGAGTTGGCGCCCTGGGTGATCGTGAACTTCGCGCCGTTCTTCCCTTCGACTTTCACCTTATCGTCATCGTACTTCTCGACCTTGTAACCGGCGCCCAGCATCACGGACAGCTCCTTCGCGACGTCGCGGCACACTTCGCCCTTGTCCATCCCCTTCTGCAAGGTGACCTTGAGCTCCTTCGCGGCGCCGCCGTCGGGGGTGAAGATGAGGGCGGCCTCGCCGCTGACCTTCACCTTGCCGTCGCAGATGATCTTGATCTCGTTGACTCCCGCGCGCGCCGGGGCGGCCGCGGGCGCGGGCGTCGCCGCCTGCGCGGGCGCGGGCGTTGCCGCCGGCGCGGCGGCCGGCTCCTGTGCGAGCGCCAGGCCCGACAGCATTACCACTCCGAGCAGTCCACCCATCGTTCGAAGCATCTCGTCCTCCGTCTTCACTTGGCGAGGGGAATGGCCGACAGGACCTCCATCTGTATGATCGCGTCGAGCCGATTCTCGATTTGGTAGAAGCGCAGGGCGAGCTTCGGCGGAATGACCTTCTCGAAGCGCGTCCTGTATTTGTCCTTGATCCTCACGCTGTCCTTCTGGATCGCCAGGTACTCGCTCATGAGGGCCGACGCCTGGACGTCGGTCAGCGTGTCGTAGCCCTCCGCGTAGTCCGTGATCAACTTGAGGGTGCGGTCGCCGATCTTCGACATCTCGCCCCGGTACTCCTGGTAGACCGGCCAGAACGCGCCCCCCTGGGCGTCGGTGAGCGGGAGGTTCTCGGCGACCAGCGCCTTGCGATCCGCCTGGATGTCGGCGCGGGTGATCTCGACGTCGTTGCGCGTCTGCGCCAGAGCGGGAAGGGCCGACAACACGAGCAAGACGAGGATCCTTCGCATGGTTCACCTCACGAATGAGTGGAATCACTATACTCCCGCGGTGATCGGCTCCCGCCTGGGGATCTACCAGAGGCCGACGAGAAAACCGCAGAACGCCAGCCTCGTGCGCTACGCGTAGGACGTCCCGGTATTGGGAAACCGGGCCGCCGGGGTATGCTCCTGCCGGCACTTATCCCACAAGGAGGAGACATGACCCCCAAGATCGCTGGAGTATTGCTATCCGCGGCCGTCCTGGCCGCCGCGTCCGCTTCGGCGCAGGCACCCCCGGAGATGACGCCCGAGCAGAAGGCCGAGATGGAGGCCTATGCGAAGGCCGGAGCCCCGGGACCGCAGCACCAGACCCTGGCCAGCAGCGCCGGCAGCTACGACCTGAAGCTCAAGACCTGGATGGAGCCGGGCGGCAAGCCCGAAGAGGAGACCGGAACCGCCGAGCGGAAGATGGAGCTCGACGGCCGCGTTCTGGTGGAGCACGTCAACGCGGCGATGATGGGAACGCCTTTCACCGGGCACGCGATGATGGGCTACGACAACATCACCGGGAAGTTCTGGTCCACCTGGAACGACAGCATGTCCACGGCGCTGTTCGTCAGCTCGGGTACGTGCGACGCGAAGAACGCCTGCAGCTTCAAGGGCACGATGACCGATCCGGTGACCAAGAAGACCAACACGACCCGGATGACGACCAAGTGGACCTCTCCGACCGTCGAGGTCTTCGAGATGTACGGCCCCGACAAGAAGGGGAAGGAATACAAGATGATGGAGATCACCTACACCAAGAAGTCCTAACGGTCGTGACGGTGTCAGGCACCGTTTCAAGAAGGTGCCTGACACCCCTCGAAACCCGTTTGCATCGATCACGTAACATGCGCACATGCTGAAAACATGCACCCTGCTCGCCGTCGCAACATCCCTCATCCTCATTCCCGCGTGCGGCGGCGCTGACGCCGCCCTGCACAAGCAAGCCGTGTCGAAGGTGGCCGAGCTCAAGCCGAAGGCCGATGCCGACCCGATGCTCGCCCCCTGGAGCGGGCCGTACGGCGGTGTCCCCCCGTGGGACCGCGCGAAGGCGGAGCTGTTCCCGCCCGCGTTCGAGCTCGGGCTGGAGACGTTGGCCGCCGAGATCGACGCGATCGCGACGAACCCGGAGCCGCCGACCTTCGACAACGTGATCGGCGCTCTCGGGGATGCCGGCCGGCACGAGGGGCGTGCGGATACGCTCTTCGGCGTGATGACGAACAACCTCAACCAGCCGGAGGTCCAGGCAGTCGACCGCGAGTGGTCGCCGAAGATCACCGCCGCCTACGACGCGATCGTCTTCAACGACAAGCTCTTCTCGCGGATCTCCGCGGTGTACGAGGCCCGCGACAAGTCGAACCTGACCGCCGAGCAGAAGCGTCTCGTCGAGCTGACCTACGACCGCTTCGTCCGCGCGGGGGCCAAGCTCGCCCCCGACCAGAAGAAGCGTCTCGGCGACATCAACAAAGAGCTGTCGACCCTCTTCACGGACTTCGCCAACAAGGTCCTCGAAGACGAGAACACCTCGGTCGTACTCGAGAAGCCGGGCGACCTCGCCGGGCTTCCCGACTCGCTCAAGGCCGCCTACAAGGCCGCCGCCGAGGAGCGCAAGGTCCAGGCGGCCGGCGTGGTCGTCAACACCCGCTCGTCGGTGGACCCGTTCCTGACGAACTCCTCACGCCGCGACCTGCGCGAGCGCGTCTGGAAGGCGTTCAAGAACCGCGGCGACAACGGCGACGCGAACGACACCAACGCGTCGATCGCCAAGATCGTCAAGCTGCGGGCCGAGCGCGCGACGCTGCTCGGCTACCCCTCCCACGCCCACTGGCGCATGTCCGACACGATGGCGAAGAACCCGAAGGCGGCGCAGGACCTGATGATGCGCGTGTGGCCCGCGGCGGTCGCGCGCGTCAAGGAAGAAGTCGCCGACATGCAGGCGATCGCCGAGACGGCGGGCGACAAGATCACGATCGAGCCGTGGGACTACCTCTACTACGCGGAGAAGGTCCGCAAGGCGAAGTACGACCTCGACCAGAACGAGGTGAAGCCGTACTTCGAGCTCGACCACATGATTCAGGGCGCCTTCTGGATGGCCGGTGAGCTGTACGGC
>Ga0210379_10000485_pt1 | contig 12941 bp, 13 predicted proteins | sample PLMedo_2_FD_155468 | JGI IMG/M metagenome (GOLD analysis project Ga0210379, IMG submission 155468) | Groundwater sediment microbial communities from an aquifer in East River, Colorado, USA - PLM4_32_coex redo | ecosystem: Environmental > Terrestrial > Soil > Riparian zone | place: USA: East... | reverse complement strand
AGGAACGACCAGCCGAGGTTCAGTGCGAGCTGCAATCCCCACGCAGCGAGCGCGATCCGCGTTCCGGCGTGGCCGCGCCGGCGCCACACCCGCCAGCCGGTAACCGCCACCATCAGGTAGAGCGCCGACCACACCGGGCCGAACAGCCAGTTCGGCGGGTTGAAGGAAGGCTTGGCGAGCCCCGCGTACCAGGTCCCGACGCTCGTTGCCGTCACCGCCCCGCCCACCGCGGCGACCGCAAAGCACAGCGCCACGAAACCGGCCAGCGCAACCAGGGACTTGCCGCGTGCCGCTGTCGTGCTGTCCTCTGAAGCCATGGGTAGCGGTTTATGTCCGGGGTCACCCGTACTCGTCACTACTTGTTTTTCGCCTTCGGCAACGTCTTGTCGGGGTGATCAGCGCTCATCAGCGCGCGGAACGTCAGCACGGGAATCGATGCCCGGTGCAGCACCCGGCTTGCCTCGCTACCCATGATCAGCGACACCAATCCCTTGCGATGGCGGGCAGTCATCACGATGAGATCGCAACCGCGCTCATTGGCGACATCAACGATCGCGTCGTAGGGGTGCTGGCCTTTCGCGATCAAGGTGTCGCATGGCACCCCGGCCGCGTCTGCAGCCCTTTGAACAAAGGCAAGGAAGCGCGTGGCCTGCTCCCGGGCCTGCTCGTCCATCTTTTCGTCGACGCTCGAAGGCACCATGCTGTCGTCGGCCATCAGCATACGAAAATCCTGCATGACGTGAATACCGGTAACCTTCGCGCCGCACAGTTTCGCCAGTTCGATGCCGCGCTCGACGGCTCTTTCGGAGTGCTCGGATCCGTCGGTGGGCATCAGGATGTGCTTGAACATAAACCCTCCTTTGCAACATGCGTTCCCCGAGGCGTATTCTGAGCCAAATAATGCCATTGGAGCACGTCCGCGAACAAGCTGCCTCCCGGGCAAGAAGTACAAACCGCGCTTTCAGGTGTTCGAGCGCGCCAATCCGCGATGGAGAAGGCGCGGACTATCTCGAAGTATAGCTTCCGTCCGGGCATCGCAGCCCTGCAAACCATCCGGCGGGTTGCGCCAGAGGTGATGCGGAGTCGTGGCGCCTGCGCTATCCTGCCGGGCATTCCATGAAGACGTTCTACGGCTGGCGTATCGTTGTTGCCGGCGGCGCTTTGCAGTTCTTGCAGAGCTTGCTGCTGAACCAGGCTTTCGGCGTCTACCTTGCGGTGCTGGTCGAGGATCGCGGCTGGAGCAAGACCGCCCTTTCCGGCGCAGCCGCGCTGAAATCGACGGAGGTCGCGCTGCTCGGCCCGGTACTCGGCTGGATGGTCGACCGCTTCGGGTCCCAGGGCATCGTCCGCGCGGGCGTCATTACGTTCGGACTCGGTTTCATGCTCCTCAGCCGGATCGATTCGCTGGCCGGCTTCTACGCCGCATTCGTGGTAATCGCGCTCGGATCGAGCATGTTCAGCAATTTCATCATGAGCGTGGCGATCATCCAGTGGTTCGAGAAGCGCCGTGCGCGCGCGCTCTCCGCGCTCCAGTTCGGAGGAGCGATCGGCGGACTTTTCATATTCCTGGTTGCCATGTCGATTCAAGCTTTTGGCTGGCGGGCGACGGCCCTGGGCTCGGGCGTCATCGCCATCCTGATCGGCTGGCCGCTCGCGCGCGTCATTCGCAGCCGCCCCGAGGATCACGGCGATACCGTGGACGGCCTGCCCCCTGCGTCCCGGGACGCTCGACATGCCGAGGCGCCCTCGCGGCGCACGTTCAGCGCGCGCGAGGCGTTGCGCACCAGCGCTTTCTGGCTGATCTCGCTCGGCCACGCCTTTTCGCTCTTGGTCGTGTCCGCGGTCAACGTGCACGCCATCACGCATATCAAGGAGGGCCTGGGCTACTCGCTCGCCCAGGCCACGCTCGTCTTCACGCTGGTGACGGTCGGGCAATTCTTCGGCGTGATCCTGGGATGGGTGATCGGCGAGAAATTCGAGAAACGCCTGGTCGCCGCCGCCTGCATGCTGATGCACGCGGCGGGCATGCTCATGCTTACCTATGCCACCGGCCCGGTCATCCTGACACTCTCGGCATTGATGCACGGCACGGCCTGGGGTCTGCGCGGCCCATTCATGCAAGCGATCCGCGCGGACTACTTCGGCCGGCGCTCGATCGGCATGATCATCGGGCTGTCGACCCTGATCACCGTTTTTGGCCAGATCGGCGGACCGATTCTGGCCGGTGCGTTCGCCGATTGGAACGGGAACTACCGCACCGGTTTTACGATCCTGGCGGTGTTATCCGGCCTGGGGTCGTTGTTCTTCCTGATGGCCAAGCCGCCCAAATAGTCGTGCTGTGGGGCGTTGCGCCGGGGTGACGCCTACCCCCGGGCTGTAAGTGACTTCGTACACCAGCGCCACGCCCTTAGTCGTTTGCCCCGGTTCCTCGACTCGGAATGACCCTCAAACATGGTGTCGAAGGTGGTCGCCGCCAGTTCGCCTCAGGTACACCCGCAAGACGGGGCGCGCACAACAGCGAAAGCCTGGGCAGCAACCGGATCAGGCGTTAGTTCGAGAATCCATCCCGACCCGAGTCACCGTAGCACTTCCACTTCACGCCTTTCCCGGGACTCCGTCAAGGCGTATCGGTGACCATTCGCATGCTGACTTGATCTGGGTCAAGAATCGTCCACATCAGAGCTCGTGCAGATGGGAGACCGTGCTTTCCTCCGCCGTAACGAATTCCAGCAGCGCTGCTCTGCCGCTTTCCGTGACCTTGCGTGCCCGCCCGATGGCGTCCTTGATCTGCTCCGGACTGGAGACCCGCTCCGACCACCCTCCCAGGGCTTTCGCTATGTCCGCGTAATTGCCGCGCAGATCGCGGGTGCGAAACAAGTCATGCGACGTCTTCATGTGCCGCGTCTCGACCGCCATGCTGCTGTTATTCAAGACAACGGTGAGTATGGGGATATTCGATCGCACCGCCGTCTCGAAGTCCAGGCCGGTCATGCCGAATGCGGCATCCCCCATGAAGTTCACGCAGAACTTGTCCGGGGAGGCCAATTTCGCACCCATGATGAGACCCAGGCCCGTTCCCAGTTGGTGCGACTTGCCCCACCCCAGATACGACCTTGGCCCGCCGGCGCGGTAGCAGGGCATCATCTGATAGCGGGGGCTGCCGGAATCGTGGGTAACGATGGCGGTATCCGGGTCCACCACCTGCATGAAGTCCGAGATTACGCGGTATGGGTTGATGGGCGTGTCGTTGGAGGTCGACTTCGGCGACCAGTGCTTCAGCCATGCAGCACGCAACCTTGCAATCTCCTCCCGCACCGGCGCGCCGTCACGCGCCTTGCCCTTCAGCAACTCCCTGCAGGCATCGATGAACTGTCGCAGCACGAGCTTGGCGTCGCCCAAAACCGGAAAATCAGCGTAGTAGGACTTATTGTGATCGATAGAGTCGGCCGTGTTATGGATGATGATCTTGCGCCCGGGGATGTTGGCGCACATGTTGTGTTTGGATAATGACGAACCGGCCGCGAAGACCAGGTCCGCTTCCTTGAGGAAGTGGAAGGCTGCGCCATTCATCGCCGCCTCGGCGCTGCCCAGCGCCAGCGCGTGCCGCTCGGGGAACGCGCTCTTGCCCGCGAGCGTGGAGTAAACGGGGATCTGAACCAGTTCAGCCAGTTCCACCAACTCCTTCGTGGCCTCGGCGTAGAGCACCCCCTGCCCGGCCTGGATGACTGGACACCGGGCGGCAAGCAGCGCCTTGGCCGCGCTCAGGACCTCCTCCGGATTGGCCTGCGCCCTGGCGATTTTCACCGGACGGTAGTTTTCCACTACCGAAGGCTCAACCTCGGCGTTGCCGACGTCGACGGGTATCTCGACGAGCGCGGGGCCCGGCCTGCCGGAACGCATCTGAGCGAAAGCGCGGCGGAGGGTGTCACCAACCCGCCTGGGCTGATTGACCTGCTCGGCGAACTTGGTGACGGACTCGTACGACCGGATCGACGAGAAGTTGGGAAAGACGCGGTCGCGGTCGAGCGGATGACCCAGCGGCAGCAGGAGCATGGGGACGGCGTCGGAGAAGGCGGTCGAAACGCCAGCATAGGCATTCTCCGCACCTGGGCCGTACTGCATCGCGAACGCACCAGCCGGTTTGCCGTTCTTGACGCGGCTCCACCCGTCAGCGATGCCCACGCCTACGCGCTCCTGCCGGCAGACCACGGGCTTGATGCCCGCTGCGGCGGCCGCCTCGATGACCGGCGTGGTGGGAAATGACGGAAGAATGTTGATGCCTTCGCGCTTGAGTATCTCTGCAATGGCGTCGATTGTTCGCATGTGGCTCCGTCCAGGTAAGCGCAGCCCCCGGCCCGGGGGCAAAGTCGCATTCTACGTGCGCGTCTGCAAAAAAAGGTTCCTGGCACCTTTTCTCCGGGTAAACTCCGATCAAGAATGCCGGTTGCCGGGACCAAGCTCATGCGGTATTGCGTGCATATAGGCATGTACATTACTGGCTGCATATTCATTGGCACAGCCTGGGCCGCGAGCGTCTATGTGAAGGAACTGGGGTATGGCAAGGCGGAGGTAATGATCAACGGCTCCGAGGCGCGCCCGATGTGGGTGGGCGAAACCTCGCCGGAGGGCGTAAAGCTGCAGAGCGTTGCGGATGATGCCGCCTTGTTCGAGATCGAAGGCAAGCTCTGGACCTTGAAGCCCGGGCAGGGGACCTACTCGCAGACAACGCTGCGAGCCGATCCGCATGGCCAATTCATCCTGACGGCCCAGGTTAACGGAACGCCGCTCCCGGCCATCATCGACACCGGGGCCACCTCGGTATCCATGAACAGCGAGGACGCGTATCGCATGGGCATCGATTACATGCGCGGACAGCGTGTCGTTGCGCGGACCGCCAGCGGGCTCTCAATCGCATACCTGGTTACGTTTTCCAGCGTACAGGTAGGCGAAATCGTGCTGACGAATGTCCCGGGTTTCGTCATCGAGGTCGGCAAGCAGGAGTTGCCCCTGGTCTTGATCGGGATGAGTTTTCTCAGCAAAGTCGATATGCGGCACTCGGGCAATACCATGCTGCTCCAGAGGCGTGACTACTGAGGGGATGAACACCAATTTGTTGGTCCCCATCTTCTTGCTCTTTCCGCCTCAGGTCTTCCGCACCTCTCCCTTCTCGATAAGCCGCGCGAGATCGTCCGCGCCGCCGACCAGGATGCCCTTCACGAACACCATGGGAAACGTCGGCCAGCCGGTCCATATCTTCAGCGCGAGGCGGCGGCGCCAATCGCCAAAGTAACTGCCGTATTCGAGATACCGGTACGGGATACCGGCCGCGTCGAGGAGCTTCCTCGCCTTCTTCGGAAACGGGTTCTGCCGCATGCCCACGACGACGATCTCGTTCGCCGCCGCGGCCGCCTGCACTTCCTTCACGATGTCCGTGTTGTAATTCGCGATCTTTTCGCGCACAGCGGGATGGATCTGCGCTTCGCCGAGAATTGTTCGGGGCATGGGTTCTCCTCTTTGAAATCAAAGGGGCAAGGCTCGGATTACAATACATCGAGCCCGGTCCCCTTGATTCGATGTTTCCTGCATTACGCCGTCACTCCCGCCCGGGAGACGTATTCGCAGTACTCGCACTCCGCGCCAGGCTTTGGCGGCCCGGCCGCGGACAGCGTCTCGCGGATCCCGCGCAGCGCATCGACGGCGGAGTTGAGGTTGAACGGAAACCCGGGGGGCCGCCCGATTCCCAGCCGACGATCGAGGTAGAAGCACCGCGGGCAGTCGATGAACAATTCGACCTTCGAGCGCGAGAGCGCGAAGGGCTTGTCGGAACGGGGATCGAAGAGCTTCGCGGCGGCCATGCAGGGTAGTGTATCGCGCTACTGCCGGCCACGTAGGTCGCGGATCGACCCTTCCTCCTTCCGCCCGCCGACTCAGAATAGCCGGCTACCGCAATGCATCCCGTCATTCTCCCTTGTCGCCGTCGGTCGGATCGATCATGATAATCTTGTCCCTGACGGTACCGTCGGTGTTGAAGCTCACGACCATGAATCCCGGCATTATGCCGAACTTCTTGAAACGCCAGGACCATGTCTGGCCCGCGCCGTAGATCGTCTCATCCGAAGGCGGGCCGAGCTGCTCTTTCACGTCGGCTTTGTTCATCGTTCCGCGGACGACCTTGTCAAATCGTTCCTCGGTCAGCAGCTGAGTGACTTCCTTCACCTTCCCGTCGGCTCCAATACGCACGCGGTGGGTTTCGATGCCCTCGGGACCAGTGGCATAGTCCCAAAGCTGGTCCCCATTGCTATCCACACGGGTTTCGGTTGGAGTCCCGACTCGCGCTTGCACGTCCGCGCGCGTGGACTGGCCGACTATCAGAGAATTGGGATTGGCGCAGCCGCCGAGCAAGCCGATGCAGGACAACAATACCAGGGTCGCGAAATGTCTCATGGGCCATCTCCTTCAATTGGGGTTACATATCGTAAACACCAGGCGCACGCAAATCATTCCCGATTCTTCTCGTGCAACCGTTTGGCAGCCGGCCCGTTGCAGCGCGCTGACAGAACCTTCGCCACGCCTCGGTTTACGCATCTCGAATACCCTTGAAAAACCTACACCTGAACTCGCTGACAGCTGTTGATCCACGTCAAAGCCGTAAGCGGGCGATCTCAAAGCGCTTCGCCCGCCTTACCGTGCAGCTCCTTCTGCCGCTCGTCACCCGATTGCGCGAGCGCTTGGAGTGCGCCACACCTAAAGGAAATCCTATTTCAATCAAACATGTATATTCCCTGGCGGCTCGTCCCCTAAGATTACGCATTGGGAGGAGGAGACTATGGTCATGAAAAACGAGCATGCACAGATGAATCAGATTCTCGGAATTTGCCTTGCCGTGATCGTGTTTTTTGCATTTCCTGCACCGGTCACGGCAGCCGCCACTTATCCGACCAAACCGATACGGCTGATTGTTCCGTTCGCACCCGGTGGCGGAACCGACATGGTAGCCCGCGTGATTGCCCCCAAAATGTCGGAACGTCTCGGCACATCGGTCATCGTGGACAACCGGGGCGGAGCGGGAGCCATCATCGGCACTGCGCTGGCAGCAAAGTCGTCGCCGGACGGCTACACCCTGCTGGTGTGCGACACCGCCCATACCATACAGCCTGCGCTGCAGAAGCTGGAGTACGACCCGATCAAGTCATTCACGCTGATCGCGTCGCTGGTGACGGGGGACAGCATGCTGGCCTCTCCGGCAAACCTTCCCGCCCGCAACATCCAGGAGTTCATCGCGCTGGCGAAGCAGAAACCCGGCCAGCTGGTGGCGGGAACCGCCGGCGCGGGCAGCAGCGGTCACATGGCGCTGGAACTTTTCAGGGTGATGGCCGGCATCGATATCATCATGGCGCATTACAAGGGTGCCGGTGCCGCGACGATCGACCTGCTCGGGGGCACCATCCATATCTCCAACATCACCATCCAGGCCGCGGTTCCCCACATCAAGACAGGACGGATCAGGGCGCTGGGTGTCGGGGGACCGAAGCGTAGCGCCCTGTTGCCCGACGTTCCTACCGTGGACGAGTCGGGTTTGACCGGGTACCTGTCGACCGGATGGCGGGGGCTCATGGGACCGGCGGGCATACCCGCGCCCGTCTCCGCGAGGCTGACCCGGGAAATCAAGGCAATCCTCTCCTCGGATGAGGTAAGGACGCATTTCCTGAACAACGCGATGGAAATCGACTACCGGGATCCGCAGCAGTTCGCCGTGTTCATCGGGGAAGAGATCAAGCGCTGGTCAGTCCTGGTCCGAAAGGACATCAGCCTCGATACGAAGAAGTAAGTGACGAGTGATGAGTGACGAGAATCGAGTGACGTATGCTGAGCGCCAGCTAGTACCCGCTTAGCGGGAGACCCGTCACTCGTCACTCACTCGTCACTCATCACTCGTCACTCACGGCGCGGCGACGAAGTCGGCAATGAGCGCGTTAACTTTCTCCGGAATCTCCGTCGGCGGGAAATGCCCGGCGTCGGGGAGCTTGATGTACTTCGACCCCGGCACCGCCTCGTGGATCTCTTTCTCGTACTCCGGCGGATTGCCGTGGTCCAGCAGGCCGCGCAGCAGGAGGAGCTTCGGTTTGAGGGTCGCGATACGGTCGCGCACGTCGAAGGCGTCTATCGCTATCAGGTCGTGATACTGCGACTGCGGCCCCACCTGGCGATGGCGCTCCATCAGGCGCTCGCGCAAGCCCGGCTCCACCAGGTGCATCGCCTTGCGCTGATACGCGAGCCACTCTTCGTAGACTTTCGGGTCCTCCAGCGCGCGCAGGCGCATCTCGTAGGTGCCCGGCGCGCGCACCTTGGGCCGCGCCGCAACCGTCATCACCACGATGCCCTTCACTTCATCCGCATAGTCGAGGCCGTACTGCAGCGCGATCGACGCGCCCAGCGTGTACCCGACCAGCACGAGGTCTTTGTTCAGGCCCTGCGCCCACAGCCAGCCGCGCACCCACTCCGTGTAGCGCGCAACGTCCGGGCAGCGGGTACCCTCCAGGTGCCCGGGCAGGTTGGGCGCGACGCTGCCCGGGAAATGCTTGCGCTGATAGTAATACGCATCCGCGCAGGCGCCCGCGCCCGGACCGTGGAGAAATACGAGTTGCGACATGTGGAAGTTACTCAATAATTGCAGAGGATGAATGCGGAATGATGAATGACCCCCGGCGTCCGCCGGAATGTTTACATTGCCTCATCATCACATCACTGGGCTTTGGCCTCAATCACGAGCAACGAGAAACGAGCAACGAGTCACCCGGCTCGCAACTCGTCACTCGTCACTGGGTTTAGGTTCATCCCTCATCCCTCATCCCTCAGTAAGTGCCGGGATACGTCCCCCCGTCGATCAGGAAGTTCTGGCCGGTGATGAACGAGGCCTGGGCGCTGCAGATGTAAGCGCACAGCTCGCCGAACTCCGCCGGGTCGCCGAAGCGGCCGGCCGGGATGACCTTGGCGCGGGCTTCCAGCAACTGCTCGAGCGTCTGGCCGGCGGCCTTGGCCTGGATCGCCATGCGGCCCTTCAGGCGGTCGGTCGCGAACTGGCCGGGCAGGAGGTTGTTGATGGTCACGTTGTGGCGCACGGTCTTGCGCGCGATGCCGGCGACGAACCCGGTCAGCCCCGAGCGCGCGGCGTTCGACAGTCCCAGCTCCTCGATCGGCGCTTTCACCGAGTTGGACGTGATGTTGACGATGCGCCCGAACTTGCGCGCGATCATGCCGTCCACCGTCGCCTTGATCAGCTCGATCGGCGTCAGCATGTTGGCGTCGACCGCCTTGATCCAGTCCTCGCGCGTCCACTCGCGGAAATCCCCCGGCGGCGGCCCGCCGGCATTGTTGACGAGGATGTCGGGCTGCGGGCAGGCCGCGAGCGCCGCCGCCCGCCCGTCCGCGGTCGTGATGTCCGCGGCAACGGTCGCCACCTTCGCCCCGGTTGCCGAGCGGATGTCGGCGGCCGCCTGCTCGAGCGCCTCGCGTCCGCGCGCGACGATGGTGACGTTCGCGCCCTCGCGGGCGAGCGACATGGCGCAGCCCCTGCCCAATCCCTTGCTCGCCGCGCACACCAGCGCGTTCCTGCCCTTGATGCCGAGGTCCATATGAATCTTCCGGTCGATGCGGCCGCGATGGCGCCGCGGATGAAAAGTGCATTGATGTTAGCATGGTGATTACCGCGAATCTGAGCGTGAAGCGCCGGCGGCGGCAATGTCCCGAGGAGGTCCCCGTTGCAATCGACAAACATTCCGCGGCCGGCCCGCGTGCTGCTGTTCCTGGCGCTCGCGGGCGCGGCAGGGGCGGCGCAGGCCCAGGCCTATCCCGTCAAGCCGGTGCGCATGATCGTGCCGTTCGCGCCGGGCGGCAACACCGACATCATCGCCCGCATCGTCGTGCCCGAGATGAGCAAGGCGCTCGGGCAGCAGATCGTCATCGAGAACCGCGGCGGCGCCGGCAGCGTGATCGGCACCGAGGTCGCGGCGAAGTCGCCGCCCGACGGCTACACGCTGCTCATGGTGTCGGCGGCGCACGTCATCAACCCGGCGATGGTGAAGAGCCTGCCGTTCGACTCGGTGCGCAGCTTTGCCGCCATCTCCAAGGTCGCCGACGTGCCGAGCGCCCTGGTAGTGCACCCGTCCATGCCCGTCAGCAACGTGAAGCAGCTCATCGCGCTGGCGCGGGCGCGCCCGGGCCAGCTCAATTACTCGAGCGCGGGCCGCGGCAGCATCGGCCATCTTTCTGCGGAGCTGCTCTGCTCCATGACGAAGACGCAGATGACGCACGTGGCCTACAAGGGCGCGGGGCCGGCCATGATCGACCTCATGGCGGGGCACGTGGAGCTGCTGATCAGCAGCATGCCGGCGGTGATCGGCCAGTCGCGCGCGGGCAAGGTACGCATGATCGCGCAGGGCGGCGAGAAGCGCTCGCCCGCCGCGGCGGACGTGCCCACCATGATCGAGTCGGGCGTCCCCGGCTTCGTCGTGACCGCGGGCTTCGGCCTGTTCGCGCCGGCGGGCACGCCGCGCCCGGCCATCGATCGCGTGCTCGCCGCGCTGAAGGCGTCGCTGTCGGACGCGAGTGTCCGCAAGCGCCTCTCCGGCGAGGGCGCGGAGCCGGTCGGGAGCACGCCGGAGGAATACGACCAGTTCACCCGCGCCGAAATCGAAAAGTGGATCAAGGTCGCGCGCAGCGCCGGCATCCAGCCCGAATGAAGGGAGTAGTATTTGTTTTCGCCAGGAGACGCGCATGACCAAGCCCATACGCAAGAAGCCCGCTGCAGGCAGGACGCCCGACCGGAGCTTTTCCTGGCTGCTCCTTCCCGAGCCCACAACTCTCGAGCCGGCCGTGCGGCGGCTCCAGGATGAAAGCCGCGAGCGCCTGGGGTATGTGCGGAACTTCCTCAAGCTGCCGTTCGGGCCCGGGCGGCTCGAGCTCTATCAGGGCTATCTCGACCGGCTGATGCGCTCGCCCGACGGCCAGCTCCCGCCGCTCGAGCGCGAGCTGCTCGCGCTGGTGACGAGCGTAGAGAACCGCTGCGAGGTATGCATCCTGTCGCACGCCGCGGCGCTGAAGAAGTACGGGATGGACCGGCACCTGGTCGATACGCTGGCGCTCGCCTGGCGCCGTGCCGGGCTTTCCCCGCGGCACCGCGCGCTCGCGGAGTTCGCCTCGAAGCTCACGCTGCACCCCGCCGACGTGGACGCGAACCTGATGGACGGGTTGCGCGCGGCGGGGCTCGGGGAAGAGGAAATCCTGGAGGCGGTCCAGGTCGTCGCGATCTACAACTCCAACAACCGGATCAACAACGCCCTCGGGATGCAGCCCAACGACGAGGCCCGGGCGTCCGGAGTCACGCGCTAGAGCTTTTAGCCGAACTGCCGCAGCAGGTTATTGCTGAACGTGCGCCCGGCACCGCGCCAACGAGCGCCTCGTGGATTCACTGACCCCATGGATTCCAGTGCATTGACCGCCGGCGGCGGGCCAATTAGCCTGATCGTCCGGCGGATCGCCCCTGGCGACCGCGCGGCGCGACATCATTCGAATACAAGGAGGAGAATCCGATGCGTACAGCAGGACTATTGGCCACGGTCACCCTCCCGGCGCTCATGGCAACCTCGGCGGCATACGCCGCCCAACCGGCATTCCCGGACAAGCCGATCCGGCTGATCGTCGGCAGCGCGTCGGGGTCGGGGCCGGACATCATGGCCAGGCTCATCGCCGATCACCTCTACGGCGTGTGGGGCCAGCGGGTCGTCGTCGACGCCCGTCCCGGGGTCGCCGGCATCATCAGTGCCGAGCAGGCGCTGCGCTCGGAGCGCGATGGCTACACCTGGATGATGCTGACCTCCCAGCTCTTCATCGCGACTTCGGTCTATCCCGATCTCAAGTTCAATCTCGACAAGGATTTCGTCTCGGTTTCCCTCGTCGGACTGGTGCCGTGGGTGCTGACGGTCAATCCGCAGGTGCCAGCGCAGTCCGTCTCCGAGCTGATCGCGCTTGCGAAGAAATCACCGGGCAAGCTGCGTTACGGCTCCGGCGGCCCCGGCAGCGGGGAGCATTTCACCACCGTGATGTTCACGCACCTCGCCGGCATCAACATGCTGCACGTGCCCTACAAGGGCGTTGCGCAGGCATTGCTCGACACGATCGCCAACGAGATCCAGATGCAATATGCCGTGTATCCCGCCGCTTGGCCCCAGGTCAGTTCCGGCAGGTTGCGGGCGCTCGGCGTGAGCACGGCGAAGCGCGCGCCGGGGCTGCCCAATGTCCCGACGATCGTGGAAACGGTGCCGGGCTACGTGAACTTCGGCTGGTACAGCATCGTGGCGCCCAAGGGCACGCCCACGGCGGTGCTCGCCAAGGCGAGCGCGGAGATCGTCAAGGCGGCGCGTGAGCCCGCGTTCGGTGAACGGCTGAAGGTTCTGGGCATAGAGATCATCGGCGGCGGGCGCAAGGAACTGGACGACTTCCGGACGACCGAACGCAAACGCCTCACGGAGCTGGTGAAGGCGACGGGGATCAGCATCGCCAAGTGACGGGTGACGCCGGCTGACGGAAAAAGGTGTGCGTCCCCTTATTTCGAGGAGTACATCGGCTTGGAAAAGATCAGGATCCAGTTCACCTTGTTTTCCGCGTTCTACTCGCCGCTCATTCGATGAGAAGGTTCTCGCCGATTGCATCGCGACGTACCAGAAGCTCGGCTGCTGGACGCCGCACGTCGAGATCACGCGCGCCGCCTACGAAAAAACGCTGGACGTCTTCGAATACAACGGCCAGTTGAAGCAGCGCTACCGCTACGAGCAGGTCTGCGCCGCCCCGCCCGCCATTGACTGAGAATGTGACTCGTTTCTCGTTTCTCGTGGGTCGTTAGTCGTTAGTCGTTAGTCGTTAGTCGTTAGTCGTGATTCGATCCG
>Ga0210379_10000483_pt1 | contig 12961 bp, 13 predicted proteins | sample PLMedo_2_FD_155468 | JGI IMG/M metagenome (GOLD analysis project Ga0210379, IMG submission 155468) | Groundwater sediment microbial communities from an aquifer in East River, Colorado, USA - PLM4_32_coex redo | ecosystem: Environmental > Terrestrial > Soil > Riparian zone | place: USA: East... | reverse complement strand
AATTCTCTTGCGCCCTTGGCGAAGATTAGAGCGTTTTTGACTTGTACGTAGTACTCGGCCGTGGTACTTCTCCGAGCAGGAGGAGCCATGGCGCCGTACTCAATGGACTTGCGGACGCGTGTATTGCGCGACTCAGAGGCAGGCCTGCCGTCGAAGGACGTCGCTGCGAAGTACTCGGTCAGTCGCGCGTGGGTCGACCGCGTGAAACAGCGGCAACGCGAGACCGGCGAAACGACCCCGCGGAAACAAACCACATTTCGACACCGCGTCCTCGAAGGCCACGAGGATCGGCTCGCCGGGCTGATCCTCGCGCGGCCCGATGCCACGCTTGTGGAATTGCGCGCCGCGTTGCGCACGCGCGCCGCGTTGAGCACGCTCTGGCGCGAGATCGATCGCCTGGGCCTGACGGTTAAAAAAAACGGTCTACGCCGACGAACAGCGGCGCGCTGATGTCGCCGCCGCGCGGCGGTGGTGGCAAGACACACAGCCGCTCCACGATGCGCGCGGCTACGTCTTCATCGATGAATCCGGGGTCACCACCGATTTGCTGCGGCGGTATGGCCGAAGTCCGCGCGGGGTGCGCCTCCGCGACTACACTCCGTGCGGGCACTGGCAGACGCACACCGTAGTCGCCGCGCTCCGGGTGGAAGGCGTGTCCGCCACCGCGGTGTTCGATGGGCCGATCGACAATCCCACGTTTCTCGCCTACGTCGAGCAAGTCCTCGTGCCGACGTTGCGGCCCGGCGACGTCGTCGTGCTCGACAACCTCGTCGTCCATAAACAACCCGAGGTGCAGGCGGCGATCGAACGCGTCGGCGCGCGGCTGCGATTTCTGCCGCCGTATAGCCCCGACTTCAATCCCATCGAACTCGCGTTTGCCAAGCTGAAAGCGTTTCTGCGCGCCGCGCGACCGCGCACGTTCGACCAGGTCGTCGAGCTCGTCGCGATGGCCCTGCCGCTCTTTACGGCACGCGAATGCCTGAATTTCGTCCGGCACTGCGGCTACCGCGTCACTACAGGGTTGTGAAAAACGCTCTAGCGGAGATAAGCGAACACTCCAACGCGCACTTTTTCCAGAGGGCCTCGCTTGGGGCGCGAGTGGATTTGGAACCGCCGTAACCTGCCGCGCGTTCAGTCAGATACGGGTTATTGCGGTGGTCGAAAATGGAGTGGCGTCCCCACCGGGATTCGAACCCGGGTTTCAGCCTTGAAAGGGCCGCGTCCTAGGCCTCTGGACGATGGGGACCGTGCATCGATGATCTCGTCATCGATTCTCAAATGGTGGGCCCCCTGGGGATCGAACCCAGGACACCGTGATTAAAAGTCACGTGCTCTACCACTGAGCTAGGGGCCCGCCCCGCGCCGTACTCTTGGACCTCCGGCGCTGGTAGAACATCAAATGGTAGCACGCGCTCTATCGCGTCCTCCCTCGCGGTGGCGGCAATCCAGATGCAGTGGGAATCGTGGCGTCATTCCTGACACTCCCTGACACTCTCGCGTTCGTCGCCATTTGGCCGCCACCGCGCGCTGTTCTCAATCGCGCATCACCATTCGACGATTCGCGCGGGCCGTTTTCCATTCTCGCGGCACCATTCAAGGGTCACGACGGACTGTTTTTTTGACAGGCGTGACCGGTCGACGACCACTGCGCGCTGTTTTTCATCCATACCTGACCATTCGACGGCCATGGCCCGCCATTTTCCATCCACGCGCCGCGATTCGAGGACCTCTCGTCCCGCAGAAATGAGGTTTCGCGCGATTCGACGTCAGCCGACTGCCACGAAGAGCGCCAAGACGTTTCAACCACGAAGTTCACGAGGCCACGAAGGAAAGGAACACAAAGAAATGCTTTTATGATCGATTCGAGCCCGATTCGTCGCGCCGAACCCTAAACCGTGACGCCGAAAGCGTCACATGTGCCGGTACGGCGTCGGATGGCGCGGCACATCGCTCAGCGCGCTTGCAGTTGATTCAGAAAGCGATCGAAATACGTGCTGATGATCCCGTAACACTCACACGCCTCCGCTTCCAGGCCCTTGCGATCGGTGACGGTCACCTGGCCGCGGTGGTACGCGATCAGGCCGGCTCGTTCGAGCTGCTTCGTGACCACGCTCACCTGCGGCCGACTCACGCCGAGCATCATGCCCAGAAATTCGTGCGTCAACTTGAATTCGTCACTGAAGACGCGGTCATGCGTCATGAGAAGCCATTTGCAGGCGCGCTTCTCGACCGAATGAAGCGCATTGCACGCGGCGGCCTGCATGATCTGGATCATCAGCGCGTGCGCATAGTGACCGATCAGCCGGTGCAACGCGCCCTTCCGCGCCATTTCCTGGAGAAACACCTCCGCGGATAGCAGCCGACCGGCGCCGGGCACCTGGATTATTGATTCGCTCGGCTCGGTCGTGTCGCCGAAAAAGAGCGCCACGCCCGTCACGCCTTCGTTGCCGATCGTTCCGACTTCGGCCGTCCGTCCCGTTCGCATCACCGACATCACCGAACAGACGCCGCTGTCGGGAAAGCACACCAGGTTGATCGGCTGGCCGGCTTTGTGGAGGCTTCGCTTGAATGTCAGCGGCGATTGCTGCAGGCGTGGCCCGAACCGCTCGAACTCGTCGGGTGGGAGCGCCGCCAGGATCCTGTTTTCCCGATATTGGATCTTCCGGCCGCGCGAGATATGCGAACCAGCTGTTTGAAGTTCAGCCATCCCTGTCTGCTCAGCGCGCTTCGATCTCGATAATGTGCGCGCCGCCGTCTACCGCGCTCACGTAATGAGACGCAGCTCGTGGGATCGAGACCCACTGGCCGGGCCGGCGGTAGCGCACGGGCTCTTCACCACCTATCCCACCGTGCTCAAAGACGCCCTCGAGAAGAATGATGATGGTGGACCACGTATGCGTGTGCCTCACCTCGCCCATGTCCGGCTTGAGATACTCGTCGTAGATCGTGAACGCGCGCGTCTGCTGCAAAACTGACGTGCCCTCTACGATCATCGGCATCGGCGTGACCCATTTCCCGTCGTCGCGCACGTTCTCGACCTCGAGCGCGTGATACTCGGTCGTGCCGGTGTTCTGAACGCGGTATATCGCCGGCGCGCCGGTGTGATCGGTGACGATGACGCTGCCGCGCGCGTTCGGAGCGGGCGCGGCCACGTCCTGGCCATTCCGACTGATCCGCAGCGTTCCGTCGCCGATGATCAGCGTCGCCATGTCGTATTCATGCACATGGTCTGCCGTCGCTTCGCCTGGGGAAATCGTGACGTCGAACATCCGGACGTCGTTCGTGTACAAAAGACGCTTGTGGTGCGGCTCGTTGTTCGCCGGCGGCGCCGCCGACTGCGCTGATAGGACTGACACCGCCGCGGCGCACAGAACCGGGACGCCAACAGAAGTGATGAGTCGCATCATGAACGCGGATTATAAACGGTGGCAGCACGCTTCTGGAACGATTCCGGCTCATGGCCGAGTAAACATGCGGACCTACGTCACTGTTGGCGGACGGCCAGGAGTCTACTTCTTCAGCCTGGACGCGGAAAGCGCGCTCGCGGTAGCAGCAGCGCGATCGCTACTCCACCTCCCCTATTACACGGCGCGCATGGATGTGCATGACGAGGCTGGTTGGATTCAGTACACCAGCCGACGTATTGGTAGGCATGCCGAGCCGGCGGAACTGACTGCGCGGTACCGTCCGCTGGGACGTGCGGTCGAGCCGCTTCCGGGCACGCTGGAGTATTTCCTCACCGAGCGCTACTGCCTCTACAACATGGGCAATCGGTCGCGCCCGTATCGGCTCGAGATTCACCATCCACCGTGGACACTTCAGCATGCGGAGGCAGAGATCGAGCTCAACACGATGGCGGCCGCCGCGGGGATCCGCCTGCCCGCTGTTGCACCGCTTCTCCACTTTTCCACGCGTCAGGACATGGTGGCATGGGCGCCGATAACGCTCGAGCCGGTGTAGGTCCGCGCCTTGCAACTCAGCCCAACATCATGGCCTCCACGCCGCGCGGTTCCAGCACGCTGGTTTTCAAGGCGTCCAAACGCCCCAAGTCGCTCATCGAGTGGAACGACCCGTCCAAGCAGGCGCACATTCTCGACTGGCGCCATCGCGCGCAGGACTTTGGGCTGACGGTCGAAACCGGCGAGGACCTCGAGGAGGGTCAGCCGTTCGTTCCAAATGCCGAGCAGATCCTGCAAGACCAGGAGCCCGAGGCCTTCGAAGACCAGGTCGTCCGCGCCCGGGCAGGAGAAGACGAGGTAGAGCCCGAGGATCCGCTCGAAGCCCGTGCCCCCATCGGCCGTGAAGAGGTTGACCTTGTCCGCACATATCTGCAGCACATCGGCAAACGCAAACTCCTGAAGGCGGCCGAGGAGCGCACGATTGGTGAGCGCATCGAACATGCGCAACGCGGCCTCGTCATCGCGCTCGGCGACGTTCCGTCCGCGGTTCAGACCCTCATCGCACTCGCCGATCGGATTCGCACAAAGGGCGACCCGGCGGCGGAGTTGATCCTTCTTCCTGAGGGCGGCGAGGTGCGCGACGAGCACAAGGAGCCGGTCCTGAAAGCGTTTGGCCGTATCAAGCGGCACCGCTCGATCATCGACGCGGCACGGACGAGGCTCCAGCGCCCGCGACTCGCGGAGAAGTCCAAGGCGCAGCTCGAGCAGCAGATTGCGCGCACGCGAAAAACCATCGCCGAAGAGCTCGCCGCGCTCCCTATTCGTCCCGCACTCGTCGACGACATCGTCACCGAGCTGCGCCACGTGGACGAAGAGTTTCACGCGCTGGAACATCTGTTGCGCGAAGCGCGCGCCGCCCGCTGCAACGAGCTGGAGACGCGCGTCGGCCTGACGCGCGCCGAGTACCGCCGGCGCTACGCGCGCGTTCAGGCCGCCGAGGACACCGTTCGCGAGGAGAAGCGGTACCTGATGGAGGCCAACCTCCGGCTGGTCGTGTCGATCGCGAAGCGGTACATGAACCGCGGTCTCTCGTTCCTCGATCTGATTCAGGAAGGCAACCTCGGCCTCATGAAGGCGGTCGACCGATTCCAGTTCCGTCGTGGATTCAAGTTCTCCACCTACGCCACGTGGTGGATCCGGCAGTCGATTAGTCGCGCGATTGCCGACCACGGACGGACGATCCGCCTGCCCGTGCATGTCATCGAGTCGCTCAACCGCCTGGAAAAGGAGCGCAAGGCTCTCCGCAGCGAGACTGGCCTGGACCCATCGGCGGACGACCTCGCCGACCGGCTGAAAATGCCTGTGGCGAAGGTGCGCCTCCTCCTCGATGCGCAGAAGACGCCGTACTCGCTCGAGATGAAGATGGGCGAAGACGAGAACAGCGAGCTCGGAGATCTGCTGCGCGATACGTCCATCCGATCGCCGGAGGAAGCCACGCTTGAAGGCGACCTCTCCAACGAAGTCAGGCGCGCGTTGGCGCCGTTATCGGATCGCGAGAAAGATGTCCTGCGCCTTCGGTACGGGCTCGGCACCGATCGCGAGTACACGCTCGAGGAGATCGGCAGGCGCCTGTCGGTGACCCGGGAGCGCGTACGGCAGATCGAAAGCCGGGCGCTTCAGAAGATCCGCGCCGCGAGGGATGGCGGCGCGCCCGCAAAATCATCGGTTGCAGCGGCCCTTGCGAAGCGCAGGCCCGCCTAGGGCCGGTGTACGTGGGGGCCGCCTTTAGGCGGCCCAACACGACAACCCTACAAACAATTCGGCGATACCACCTTGAGCGTTTTCACGTGCACCCGGCCGGTGAGGTCGGCTGTCGTCCCCTTGTTGATCGCCAGCGGCACCGCGTCTGGCGGGACCGTGTTGTCGCGCGGCGTACCCGTTGCCGTCACGTCGGACTGACCGCCGGTCGCCGTCTGATCCTTCGGCGGGGACGACTCAACGGCCTTCGCCTTGCCGCTCGTCGCGCGGGCACCAGTGGATCCCATCTCCAGAAGGCCAGTGACTTCGACCCTCTTGCCGAGATACTGCTCCAGCTCCTTTTCGTCCTTGCCAGTCAGCCGGTACGAAATACCGTTCGACGCGATGCTGGCGTCTCCACCGTTCGCGGCGTCACGTACTAGACAGCCCGCGATCGTCGCCTCCTGCTTGCCTTTCCCTGCCTCACGTGTCGTCGACTGTTTGTCGGGCACGCGACCCTTGCTGCCCTGCGTCCGTTGGGACGTCCCCTGCGGCGCCGTCTGCCCCGCGGTCAGCGTCACCGACAGCAGCGCGGCCATGCAGGTTGCTCCTGAAATCCATTTAGCCATGATGCCCTCCCCGAGATGTGCGAACGTCGCCGTCTAACCACGACGAACTCATCGTGACTGGAAGACTTTCGTGCCCATCGTGGTTGAGGGACGGACGCCCGGAGCATATGCGTGCAAAGTTGACGCCCGCGGATATTGTTGAATTGACGAAATTACGAAATTACCAGTTGCGATTCGCACATACGTAAATTCCTCACTTGGCCAATTCAGCCGTAAGGATCTTGACCGTCGTGATCGCCTGGCCGGCGTGACGCGTCGAATGCTCTGCCGCGTGAAACAGCAGGCCGAGCACGTTCGACGGCAGCTGTGCCCGACCGATGCCCCGGTGATCGAGGAGCCGATCGCGATTCGTTTGGCGGAGCTGCCCGAGCGCCCGCTCAATCGTCGCGCTGGTTTCGTGGACGACATCGGCAAGAGTGGCGGGGGGATCACCGGCTGCTGACTCTGCGCGAAGAGCGGTTTTCTGCGCGTCGGTGAGCATGTCACCGCGCGCGTACGTAAAAAGACGGTCGAGAGCGCCGCCAAGATGGCGCACATGGAACCCGATTGACGCAGCGCCGCCAGGGCGCGTCCAGACCTGATCGACAGGTACCTGCGACACGAGCTGTTCCAAATCTTCGCGAACCTGCACGAGAGCGTGCGCTACGGGCATCAGCATCGGATCGATCCCGTCGATTGGTCCTCGCATCCAGACTTCCGGCTGTGGTGTGGTCGACATGAAGGTCGAGTGTAGCGCGAGACGAACATGCGTGACACACGCGCATGTCGCTTGCATAAGTTTCGCTGCATCTTGTGGCCGGGGTGAATCATGGGCGAGCGCATTGGATCAGCTCCTCCGATTGCAACCGCCGCCCCTCGAGGCGCACGACGAACAATTCGGGACCTCGTCAGGCAGAGCGTTCCAGCGCTGGCTGACTTCTGTGTCGTGTTCGTCGTGGCCGGGCGGACAATCGTCGGCATCGCGTCGGCACACTCCAAGCCGGACGGCAACCGACTGGTGCGCGCGCTTCAGCGGGTCTACCGCATCCGCCGCGCAGACCTGCAGAGCACCGTCGCCCAGGTCGTGCGCACTGGACGTCCGTTGATTCGCACCCACATTCTGCCCGAGAGCCATCCCCGTCCGGCGCCTCGCGGCAGCGTCGCTGATCTCCATCGGCGTCTCGCCTGTCGATCGGCTCTCGTTGTCCCCATACATGTTGGTCCCAACGTGTGCGGCGCGGTGAGCCTCTGCTACGCTGTGTCGGGCCGCACTTACGTGCACGCCGACATCCCGGCCGGGCGGCGCGTGGCGCTCGAGATTGCGCGCGCGGTGGCGCCGGCCGATGCTTCCTATGGCGCACTCCGACTACGAGCCGCAGCTGGCGACACTCGTCGCGGAACCACCGTCCGGCGACGAGTGGTTTCACGAGATCAAATTCGACGGCTACCGCATCGGGGCCCGCGTTCGTAAAGGCGCAGTCGCGCTGTACACGCGTAACGGCAACGACTGGACGACGGCGTTTCCCGAAATCGCGGAAGCGGTGACACGGCTCGGCGTAGATGATGCGTTGATCGATGGTGAAGTGGCGGTCGTGCTGCCGGACGGCCGCACCAGTTTTCAGGCGCTGCAAAACTCATCGAGCGCCAACCGCGGTACGCTTGTCTACTTCGTCTTTGATCTTCTTCGGCTCGACGGCCCGCGCATCGCTGCGCTGCCGCTCGAGGAGCGGAAAGCGCGGCTGAAGAAGCTCGTCGGCTCGCGAAAGACCGGAAGGATTCGCTTCTCTGAGCACGTGGTGGGCGACGGTGATGCCTTCTTCGCCCAGGCGTGTCGTCACGACCTCGAGGGCATCGTCTCGAAACGCCGTGACCTTCCGTACCGCGCCGGACGACACGGCGGATGGCTGAAGACCAAGTGCGTGCAGCGGCAGGAATTCGTCATCGGCGGCTTCACCGACCCCGAAGGAGCGCGCGCAGGGCTGGGCGCGCTGCTCATCGGGTACTACGAAGGGGATCGCCTGGTATTCAGCGGCAAAGTCGGCACTGGATTCACGCATAAGGTGGCGGTGGACCTGCGGGCGCGACTGGATCGCCTGGAGCAGAAGACGTGTCCATTCACCCCCCCGCCGGCCGGGGCGCTTGGCCGCAATGCGCATTGGGTAAAGCCGCAATTGGTGTGCGAGGTCGTGTTCACCGAATGGACCAGCGACGGAAAGATCCGCCATCCGTCATTCCAGGGCCTCCGCGCGGACAAGAAACCGAAAGAAGTTGTGCGCGAAGGTTAGGCGGCGGCGCTTTGAAGAGATTCGCCGCCGAGCGTCACGGTGGCCCCGATCATCAGCGCGATCCAGAGGTCCAGCGCACCAGGTTCGCCAGTCCACTGCGCGAACCGGAATACCGGGCGATTCTGCAGCGACACGATCGTCTCGTGCGGAACCAGCACGAGCGGTGCGCCGTCGCCATCGGGCAGCACGCAGGCGACATCGCTGCCGCGCGTGAGAATCGGGAGATTCGCGCACGATTGCGCCGGGTGTTGCAGCGCACCCGTCATATCGATCGCCAGGAAACGCAGTTCATCGCCGTCAACCTTTTGGACAAACGAGACGCCCGGCGGCCAGGATTCATTGCCTCCCCGCTCGTCATCGATGAGCGCGTAGGTCCCGCCAGCCTTCAGGACGCCGAGCAGCACCACGGCTGTTTCCGGTGATCGCGGAAGGCGCACGGTCGCGAGCGATCCCCGCCGGAATCCATTCGCGATGAGATGACGAGCGACAGCGTTGGCGCGCTGGTTGAGCTCGCGATATGTGAGGGATTCCCTGGCGGCCGAGATAGCCGTGAGGTCTCCGTGGGTTGCCGCCCGCTGCTCGATGATTCGATGAACCGCCATTTCAGTCCCGTGTTTTCCTCAAATCGGCCCCTCAGTTCCACTTCGGCCGACGTTTCTGTTATGGAGCAAAGGCGCGGCCATGCCATGTCCTGTCGAGATTCGGATTTGGGGCTTGGGGTTTGGGATTTGGGATTCGGGATTTGGGTCTTACCTAACGCCACCGAAAGAACCGCAGCGCGATTCCGAATGACGCGACGCCCCAGGCCGCCAGAACCGCAAGCTCGCGCGATACGCCGGGAACGCCGGCACCCTCGAGCACGACGTCACGCAGCGCGTTGATGAGCGCCGTGAGCGGGAGCGCCTGGATGATCGGCTGCACGGGCTGCGGAAAATTCGCCGACGAGAAGAACACGCCGCTGAGTACCCACATCGGAACCATCGTCAGGTTCATCAATCCTGAAATCGCTTCGAACGTGCGCGCGCGGCTGGCCAACAGCAGTCCTATGCCCCCGAATGCCAGCGCCCCGACAAGACAGACGATGGAGATGGTGACGATCGAGCCTTGAATCGGCATGCCGAGCACGAACGCGCCGAAGACGAGCGGCACGCCCGCCTCGGGCGCGAGAAACACCAGCCGGCCACCCACTTGCGCCAGGAGGTATTCACGTTTCCGCATCGGGCTGGCAAGCAGGCGCTTCAGCAGCTTCCGCATCCGCGTCTGCACGACGGAAAAACCGATGCCCCACATGCTCGTGCCCATGATGTTCATGCCGACGATCCCCGGGATGAGCCAGTCGACATAGCGGGAACCGGCGATCTGGACCGGCTGCTCGCGCGCCGTAAACGGATCCGCCCGTCCCGCCGCGCGCTTCAGCGCGTCATCCACGAGGAGGCGTGCGATACGACTCTCGTCGCGCGCCGCATCGAAGCGATAGGTGGGCGGGTCGGTCGGCACGATCAGAAGGTGCACCTCTCCTTCCCGCAGTGCGCGCTCTTCCCCGCCGGGCGGGACGTCACGAATCGTGATCCCCGGCGTGGCCGACAGCGTCTGGCGAATCGCAGCGCTGCCGGCGCCGGGCTCGATTGCGACGACCGCCGGCTTGCCGCCACCACCGGGAAAGGCGATGGCCAGCGCGATCGACATCAGGATCGGAAAGACAAACGCCCAGAAGAGCGCCTCGGGTTCACGGACGAACTCGCGCAGCCGCGCGACCGCCAGCTCGATCAGCGGATGGTGGGCGCCGCCGCGATCAATCACCCGCGCGTTACTCTTCACGGAGGTGCCTCCCCGTCAACGCCACGAAGACATCTTCCAGCGTCCCGTGATGCGTGACGACGCGCGGCGCACCCAGCGAGTCGATAAGGCCACGCGGCGATCCCTGGGCGATCACCTTGCCATGATCGACGATCGCGACCCGATCACAGAGCGTCTCGGCCTCGTCCATGTAGTGCGTCGTGAGGACAATCGTGCCGCCGTCGGTCCGAAACCGCGCGAGCAGCTCCCAGAGCTGGCGGCGCGACTGCGGGTCGAGGCCCGTCGTCGGCTCGTCGAGAAACAGCAGATCCGGATCACCCGCGAGCGCGCATGCCACGGCAAGGCGCTGCTTCTGGCCGCCGGAGAGCTTCCCCACCCAGCTCCGGCGCTTCGACTCGAGCTCGACGATACGCAGCAGCTCGTCGATCGTGCGACCGCGATGATAGAACGATCGGAAGAGCCTCAGCGTTTCTTCGACCGTCAGTTTCTCCGCGAGCTGTGTCTCCTGCAATTGGACCCCGAGCCGCTGGCGCAACTCGCGTTCGTGGTCGCGCCACCGCAATCCGAGAATCTGCACGTCGCCCGCATCGGGCTCGAGCAGCCCTTCGAGGATCTCGATCGTGGTCGTCTTGCCTGCGCCATTCGGGCCAAGCAGTCCGAAGCACTCACCACGGTCGACTGAAAACGAGAGAGCGTCGACCGCCATGACGTCGTCGTATTTCTTCACGAGTCGATCACATTGCACGGCAACCATCGATCGCATTGTGCACGACTGCGCAGGTCCCTGCATTTTGAATTTCGCGTTTTGAATTACACTTGGTCGCCTGTGTCGACCATTCTGATCGCGGCGCCTGAGCATCTTCAGGCGCTCAAAGAACGCGAGGATTTCAGCGACGCGCAGACCTTCTCCGACAGCGAAGCTCTGCGTGCGCTCGAAGTCATAACCCGGAAGCGCCCCACGGTCGTCGCGCTCGAGCGTCAGTTCGCCGCCACCACTCGCGGCGCGGCGCTCATCAATCGCATCAAGGCGGACCCGAAGCTTGCGTCGTGCGAGATCCGCATCATCGCGCACGACAGCGAATATTCGCGGGTGCCTGGCGCGCGTCCGGACAGCGAGGCCGACAGCGAGGCCGACGGCGCGGCCGGGTCAGTCGCCGTAGCGGCGCCCGCGCCCGTGGCAGCGCCGCTCGATCAGACAGGCACGCGGCGTGCGCCGCGGTTCCCGATTGTCGACGGCGTGGAAGTGATGGTGGACGGCAATACCGCGACGCTTATCAACCTTTCGCTCGTCGGCGCCCAGGTCGTGTCGCCAACCATTCTCAAGCCGAACCAGCGTCTGCGCATCGCGCTCGCCGAAGGCAAGCGGCCGATTCGGATCAGTGCCGGCGTTGCATGGGCGTCGTTCGAGCTTGCGAAGGCGGGACCACAATACCGCGCGGGCATCGAGTTCTTCGACGCCGAGCCCAATGCCGTTCAGAAGTTCTGCGACAAGAAGAAACGGTCCTAACGGAAATCAGGCCAACTGTTTCGAAAACCAGTTCTGAATGATTGTGTCGTCGCGAACGATCGTTTCCCCCCGGTCGGAACCGGTCGAGATGATGGCGCACGGCACGCCGCTCACTTCTTCCAACCGCTTGATGTACCGCTGCGCGTCGGGGGGGAGCGCCGCGAATCGCGTCGCGCCGCGCGTGGCGATGTTCCAGCCCGGTAAGGTTTCGTAGACGGGCTCCGCGTCGGTCAGCGCACGAAGATCGGCAGGAAATTCCGTCAGGATCCCTCTCCCGGTCTTGTAGCCGGTGCAGATGCTCACGTCGGGCAGACCATCCAGCACGTCGAGCTTCGTCAGCGCGAGTGCGTCGATGCCATTGATGCGCGCGGAGTAGCGCACGACCACCGCGTCGTACCATCCGCAGCGGCGCGGACGCCCGGTTGACGCGCCGTACTCCTGGCCGCTCTCACGCAGGCGGTCGGACAGCTCCCCGAACAATTCGGTCGGGAGCGGCCCTTCACCGACGCGTGTCGTGTACGCCTTGGCCACGCCCAGCACGCCGTCGATCGCGCTCGGCGGCACGCCCAGTCCGGTGCAGACGCCGCCAATCGACGCGTTAGACGAGGTCACGAACGGATACGTGCCGTGATCGATGTCGAGGAGCGTCGCCTGCGCACCTTCGTACATGACGCTGCGATCGTCCGCGCGCGCCTTCGCGAGAAACAGCGACACGTCCCCCACCATCGGACGCAACCGATCGCCGTAGGCGACAAGCTGGTCGAATACCGGCTTCCAGTCGAGCGTCGACTCCTTGATGATCTGGTTGCGGGCGTGGACGTTCTCGCGCACCTCGTGCGCCAGCGCCTCGCGATCGCCAAGCAGGTCGCAGATGCGGATACCCCGCCGTCCGATCTTGTCCTCGTACGCCGGACCGATGCCTCGCGACGTCGTGCCGATCTTCCGTTCGCCGCGCCGCGCTTCGGAGAGCACGTCCAGCTCGCGGTGATACGGCAGGATGACGTGCGCCTTTTCGCTGACGAGCAGACGCCCATCCACCGCCACGCCCATCCGCGCGAGCTCATCGACCTCCTTGAACAACGCCTGGGGATCGATGACGACGCCGTTGCCGATGATGCAGGTCACGCC
>Ga0210379_10000482_pt1 | contig 12964 bp, 15 predicted proteins | sample PLMedo_2_FD_155468 | JGI IMG/M metagenome (GOLD analysis project Ga0210379, IMG submission 155468) | Groundwater sediment microbial communities from an aquifer in East River, Colorado, USA - PLM4_32_coex redo | ecosystem: Environmental > Terrestrial > Soil > Riparian zone | place: USA: East... | reverse complement strand
AAAAGCTCTACTCCTGTGAATCGTGTAAATCCTGTCTATTTGCTCTCTACGGCGAGCGGGGCGACCACCTCGAACTCCAGCCGCACGCTGCGGTTTTGATTTTCCCGCAGGCCGGCGAGCCGCGCCTCGAGCGCGGCGCCGCGGTCCATCTGGCGCGCCACCGCGGCGTTGTCGCGGCGCGGCACGTAGCCGAGCTTGACGCCGCGCCACTCGACGCGGACGGCGTTCGCATCATACGGATTATCCGGCTCGCGCACCAATTCCAGCCGGTCGCCCGGCTTCAGATCGCGCAATACTTCCCCGCCATTGTAATGACGGAATCCGGCAAGGGGCGAACGCTGCACGACGATCACCGCCTCCGCCGCCTGCGTGCAGGGGGTCGTAAGGGTTGAAACAAGGGCGAACGCGGCCAGCGCCATTTCGCGGGGGGTCATTCCCCCTAGAACGGCTTGACGACGGTAAGGATGACAGCCGCGATCAGTAAGACGGTTGGGAACTCGTTGAACCAGCGGTACCAGACATGGCCGCGGGTGTTGCGGTCGTGCTTGAAGTCCTTCATCAATTGGCCGCACCACAGGTGGTAGGCGATCAGCACGGCTACCAGCGCGAGTTTTGCGTGCAGCCATCCTCCGGTGAATCCGTAGCCCAGCCACAGCCAAGTTCCGAAGGCGACAGTGAGCACCGCGCCCGGCGCCATGATGCCGTAATAGAGCTTGCGTTCCATCACCTTGAAGCGCTCGCGGCCCGCCGCGTCCTCCGCCATCGCGTGGTACACAAACAGCCGCGGCAGGTAGAACAGTCCCGCGAACCACGTTACCACGAAGATGATATGGAAGGCCTTGATCCAGAGCATCTTAAAAACCGTTACTCGTGACTCGTTTCTCGTTGCTCGTGACGCATCACCGGTGCGCTTCGAGCCTAATCTAACTTATTTCAGGAGCCGGCGGCGGGTCAGCACCAGCGCGATGTAGAAGCTCGTTACTGCATAGGCGGCGAGTATCGCGAGATGCAGCGGGATGGCGGACGGCACTGCGCCGGTCATCAGCGGGCGCACCAGCTCCACGGCGTGGGTAAGGGGCAGGACTTGCGTCACCGCCTGTAGCGGGCCGGGCAGCTGCGAGGCCGGAAAGAACACGCCGCACACCAGCATCATGGGCGTGATCACCAGCGTGAAGTAGTACATGAAGAAGTCGTAGCTGGGGGAGAGCGCCGTCATGACGAGACCCATGCCGGCGAAGGTGAGGCCGGTCAGGAACACGACAGGAATGGCCCACAGCGCGAGAGCGGATTGCGTAAGCCCCAGCGCCCAGGCCACCAGCAGTACCGCCATGCCCGAAAGAAAGCTCTTGCTCGCCGCCCAAACCGTCTCGCCCAGCACCACGTCGTCCAGCGTCACCGGCGCGTTCATGATCGCGTCCCACGTCTTCTGCACGTGCATGCGCGAGAAACCCGAGTACATCGCTTCGAAGGAGGCGCTCATCATGGCGCTCGAGCAGACTGTGCCGGCGGCCAGGAACGCGATATAGGGCATGCCGCCAACGTCCGCGATCATCGCGCCAAGCCCGTAGCCCAGTCCCAGCATGTAGAGCATGGGATCGGCGAGGTTGCCGAGCATGGAGGGGATCGCGAGCTTGCGCCACACGAGGGAGTTGCGGCGCCACACGTGGAGATGGCGCAGGCTGAATGCGGGAATTGCGAGGGTCTTCGCGTTCATGTCATGTCCTCACTTCTGCCATTCAAAAAGTGAATCGTTGCTCGTTACTCGTTTTTCGTCCTGCTCGATTCGCGGCTTTCTTCCAGTGACAAGCAACGAGAAACGAGTCACGAGAAACGAGTCACCCCCTGAATTAGTCTCTCAGTTCGCGGCCGGTCAGCTTGAGAAAGACGTCCTCCAGGTTGGCGTGGCGGTGCAGGTAGCGCAGGTCCTCGCGGCGCTCGAGATCCTGGACCAGCGGGGTGGCATCGTGCGTGTAACAGAACACGGTCTCGCCCGCTTGCTCGCAGCGCTCGCTGCGCGCCTGGCCGAACTCGTGCCCCCAGCGCTCGGCCCCGTCGCCGTAGACCTCAACCACCTGCGGCTCGATGTTGCGGGCGATCAATTCGCGCGGGGCCCCCTGCGAGATAATGCGACCGCGGTCCATGATGGCGAGCCGGTGGCACAGGCGCTCGGCTTCGTCCATGAAGTGGGTGGTCAGGAATATGGTCTTGCCCTGTGCCAGCAGCCGTCGCAGCCGCTCCCAGATGAGGTGCCGCGCCTGCGGGTCGAGCCCGGTGGTCGGCTCGTCGAGAAAGATCAGGTCGGGATCGTTGACGAGCGATCGTGCCAGCATGAGCCGCCGCTTCATGCCGCCCGACAACGTCTGGATGCGCGATGCGGCGCGCGCGCCGAGCCCTGCGAAGTCGAGCAGGGCGGGTATGCGCGCGCGGACTTCCGCTTCGCCGAGGCCGAAGTAGCGGCCGTACACCAGCAGGTTTTCTTCCACGGTGAAATCGGGATCGAGATTGTCCGCCTGCGGCACGACGCCGATGCGGCGCCGCGCTTCACGCGCCATCTGCGGCACCGGCAGTCCGAGCACCTCGATCTCGCCGCCGTCCGGGTCGATCAGCCCGAGGCACAGACGCAGCGTCGTGGTCTTGCCCGCGCCGTTGGGCCCGAGAAGACCGAAGCACTCCCCGGCTTCGAGCGCGAGGTCTATGCCGGCCACCACCTCGTGCTCGCCGTAGCGTTTCCGCAGGCCCGCGGCGCGCAAATGAACTGGATGTCGAATATTCATTCAGGCCTGCGACGCTCGTGTCTACGCTGCCGGGCGGCTGAAGAAGCGCGTGACGATATCGGCCAGCAAGTTGAGCCGTCCGTGGAAAAAATGCTCACCGCCCGGCACCACTACGACCGGCAGGCTCTGGGGGCGCGCCCAGTCGAGCACCGCGGCGAGCGGCACCACGTTGTCCAGCTCGCCGTGGATCACCAGCGTTTCAGGCGGTACTGTCTCGGTGGGAAAGCGATTCACCGCCGCTGCCACCAGCACCAGGGATCGGGCGTGCACGCGCTTCGCCACCCGCGTCTGCACGAAGCCGCCGAAGGAGAAGCCGGCAAGGAGCAGCGGGAGCTCCCCGTATTGACGCCTGAGGTGACCCGCGACGGCGAGCAGATCCTCGGTTTCGCCGCGGCCCTCGTCGTGACTGCCGGCGGAGGCGCCGACGCCGCGGAAGTTGGGCCGCACCGCGACATAGCCCAGGGCGAAAAATGCCTTGGCAAGAGTAGTCACCACCTTGTTGTCCTTGGTACCGCCGTGCAGCGGGTTGGGGTGTGCGATCAACGCGATGCCACGGCGCGCGCCGCCGGGATCGTTGACGTCGGTCTCGATTGCGCCCGCCGGTCCTTCGATCATTATCCGCGCCAATGACGAGGCCGGCATCGGACGGACTTCGAGCGACTTCACTTGAAGATTGCGACGAGTGACGGGTGACGAGCGACGGGTTTACGACCCACAACCCACGATCCACGACTCACGCGATCAGATGCGGAGGCGCTGGACGATGCGGCCGTGGACCAGATGCTCGTTGATGATCTCGTCGATGTCGTCGCGGTCCACGTAGGTGTACCACACGGCCTCGGGATAGACGACCAACACCGGCCCTTCCTTGCAGCGGTCGAGGCAGCCCGACTGGTTGACTCGCACCTTGCCGGGGCCGGAGAGACCCAGCTCTTTTACCCGGTCCTTGGCGTAGTCGCGCATTTTCTGCGAGCCGCGGTCGTTGCAGCACTGCTCGCCGGCCTCGCGCTGATTACAGCAGAAAAAAACGTGCTTGGCGTAGTAGCTCATAATAATTTCAGGCGTTACTCGAATTGAACGGCGCCCCTGCGCGCGGCGTCCGTTCGAATTCGGGGTGATGCAGCAGGCCTTTGCGACGCCGCAATTGGAATTATAAACGATGACCGCGCAAGCTTGCGGTCATGATCCGCGATCACTCGCCATCCTGCTTGCGAGCGGCTAGCGCGTACATAAGGAATCCGATCGCGAGCAACGGCCACAGCTCGGACAGCGCCCGGACGATGCCGGAGAAATTCAGGAAATGGCTCGCGCCCCTGACCAGCAACCGCGGCGGCACGCTATGGTAGGGGTTATCGGGGGCAAGATTGATCGCAGCCGTCGCAGCCGCGATGCACACTGCCGAGGCGGCGAGCTGCGCAGGACGCGGAAGTCGCGCCGCGCCCCATAACAGCAGCCAGCCCGCGCACAGACCGAGCAGGACGCCCGGCGTGAGCCAGGCGAATGGAGCGGATGTCTGCACGAGCGCGACGGCAGTGAAAATCTTGAAGCCGAGCGCTGTGCCGATCACTGTGCCGATCACGAGCATGCGCCGCTCGCCTTCCCGCGTGAGCGCGGAGAGCATGAGCCCCACGCCCAGGAGGCTGAATAGCACCACCGCCGCTTCGCCGCTCAGCGCGAGCCAGGGAGTGTGGTTGGAGTACGGAGGCAGGTCCAGCGTGGCGCGGATGGCTCCGGCGCCGAAGAGCTGTGCCATGGGATGAAATTGCGTCATGAGCCACAGGCCGACGATCACGAGCCCGGTATCGGCTGGCATGCCTTCGAGGAACAGGCGACGGCGCGCGGCATGGATCCTGCCGCCGAGGACCCGTGTGGGCGCCAGCAACGGCGCGGCCATGGCGCCGACCAATGCGCCCAGACCGTTGGCGAGCAGATCCACGTTGGATGCGATGCGGGCGGGCAGAAACATCTGCACCGCCTCCATGGCGAGAGAGAGCGTCGCAGCAGCGAGCGTTGCCGCGACCGCCCCACGTGCCGGACCGTAACGCGCGCCAAAGACTATCGAGGCGAGCAGGCCAAGCGGAACATAGGCGGCGAAGTTCACCACGACGTCCGGCAGCGTGATGTAGCGCGGCCACGGCGCAGAGAGAAAGTGCAGGATTTCCTCGGGCGGCGGGCGCCAGTCCCGGAACGGCTGCAAGCTGGCATCCACGATCACGAGCAGGTAAGCTACGGCGAGTATCCACGCCAGCCGCACGCTGTGCGGCGAAAACCCAGCACGCGCTTCGTGTGGCCCTTTTCTTTCGCCTGGCATGGAGCTCGACATTGTTCATTGAGGCGAATTGAGGCGTGCCCGGCGACCTCAGTTCGCGACGCATTACGCCATGCAATTCTATGACATCTTCAACGGCGATGCCGACGGCATCTGCGCGCTCCAACAGCTGAGGCTGGAGGAACCGCGCGCGAGTGTGCTGGTGACGGGAGTGAAGCGCGACGTGCGGCTGCTCGATCGCGTGCATGCCGCGGCGGGGGACGAGCTCACCGTGCTCGATATATCGCTGCAGGCCAATGCCGGCGACCTGAAGCGCCTGCTCGGGGCCGGCGTGCGGCTGCGCTACTTCGATCACCACGCCGCGGGCGGGCTACCGCAACACGCCAATTTGAAGGCGTTCATCGACACCGCGCCGGACACCTGCACCAGCCTGATCGTGGACCGTTATCTTGGCGGCCGCCAGAGACTGTGGGCGGTGGTGGCGGCCTTCGGCGATAATCTCCAGGGGCCGGCGCAGCGCGCAGCAGCGGGACTCGACCTCGACGAGGGCGACCTCCAGCGCCTGCGCGAGCTCGGGGAGTGCATGAACTACAACGCCTATGGCGAGAGCGTGGACGATCTTCACTACCATCCGGCGGACCTGTTCGAGACGGTGAACCATTACCGCGACCCGCGCGATTTCATCAATGGCGAGCCAGTGTTCGAGGTGCTGAAGAACGCGCTTGCCGACGATTTCGACCGCGCCGGCGCGGTCGCGCCGCGCGCGGCATCGGGGCACGCCGCGCTCTACGTGCTGCCGGACGCGGCCTGGAGCCGGCGCATTCACGGCTCTTACGCCAACGAGCTCGCGCGCCGTCATCCGCGGCGCGCCCTTGCCATGCTGGTGGCCCGGCACGGCGGCTACACGGTAAGCGTGCGCGCGCCGATCGAGAACCCGCGCGGTGCGGAGACGCTGTGCCTGAAGTTCGAAACCGGTGGCGGGCGGCAGGCGGCGGCCGGGATCAACTTGCTGCCCGAAGCGGATTACCCGCGCTTCGTCGCCGAGTTCAACAAGGCCTTTCCGGGCTGATTGCTTTGAACTGCGTGAATCGTGATTCGTGAATCGTGATTTGAACTGCAAGACCGACTCGCTCTACCGCTTTTCGAGGACCACGACGTGAGTCGTGAATGACGATCCACGGGTTTCACGGTCGAATCACGAATCACGACCCACGAATCACGTTTCTTCGGGTGACCGACCTCCGGTCGCCCGCTTCGGGCGGCGCCGGGCGGTGATGAGAAAGCCTTCGAGCAGGGCGTAGGCGCAGCCCAGCATCCCGACTGCGATAGCGGTCCCGACCCATTCCTGCGCGCAGGCACCGACGCAGGTGTAGTAGCGGTGCACGATGTAGATCGCATAGGCCCAGGCAAGCGCGTTGGGCACGAGAATCAGGAAAGCAAACAGTCTGAAGGTCGCGCGCGCCAGAGCGTGCCGGGGTATCTGGGAACGGAACCGCCCGGTGCCGAATTGCCAGCAACGCAGCGGGATCCCGGCCAGCGCGATCACGCCCGCGGTTACCGCGAGCGATACGAGCACGTTGTTTATCATGCAGCAATCCTAACCTGAGCGTACTTCGACGATCGTTCGTTGCGCCGCCTTGAGGACGTTCATCTCGATCGTCGCGAAAGCAACCAGCCACAGCGCCGCGTCGTAAGCATCGAACCACTCGCCCCGCCACAGCCAGACGAGGACCAGCGCGCCCAGGCCGGAGTAGAGCGTCACCACCGCGGTTATGAACCGCGCACGGTGCACTGTAACGGTGGCCGGATGGCGAACCTCCAATTCCAGGAGCGCCACCACCGCGATCCATAGCCCGCTATTGGTGGCGTCAAGCCACTCCATATTGTAGAGGAAGCCCGCCGCGGCGGCGCCGACCGCCGCAAGGGCGGCAAGCCGGAACCCATGGACGGCGACGATGGCGGGTCCTGCGGGGATCATGTGGCCAGCGCTGGTTTCCAGCTCGAAGAGCGCGAGCAGGGTCAACCACGCGATCGAATCGAGCCCTTCTCTAAACGTTCCGGAGCTCAGGAAGATCCCAGCGTTCAGAGCGAGCAGCGCAAACACCGCCGCCTTGAACCACGGATATCCCGGCACAGTGCGGAGGGAGGGCACGGCAATGGCGCGTCTAACCATGCGGCCGCTTGCGCTGCCCGGCCTAGACGGCTGCCCGGTGATGCGACGTCGCGCCGTACCACTGCGGCGCGAGCGAGCCGGCGGTCATACCGACTGCTGAGACTCCGAGCCCGATCAATTGCGGCGGCACGAGGCTCGCTTCGCCGACCAGCGCTTCGACCAGAATCCAGGAAACCAGTCCGCCAAGCGCGGCGGCGAGCGCGCCCTGCGTCGTGGCGCGCTTCCAGTAAGCGCCGACGATAAGGGGGACAAATGCGCCGGCGAGGGTGATCTTGTAGGCGGACTCGACCATGTGAAAGATGGAAGACTCCGAATTGAGCGCAAACCCGAGCACCACGCCGGCAAAAGCGACCATCGTGACGCGCATCACCCACAGCAGTTTGCGGTCGCTGAGGTGGGGGTAGTAGCCCTTCACGATGTTTTCCGCGAACGTCACGGAAGGCGCCAGCAGCGTCGCCGAAGAGCAGCTCATGATGGCGGAGAGCACCGCGCCGAAAAACAGCACCTGCGCGACCGGCGGGGTATGTTGCAGCACGAGCGTTGGCAGCACCAGTTGCGGATCCTTCTCCAGCAGCTCGGAGAAGAGCCGGGGGTCGATCAGGGTGGCCGAATAGGCGATGAACATCGGCACGAAGGTGAAGCAGAAGTAAATCGAAGCGCCGAGCAGCGAGCCGCCGATCGCCACCTTGGCGCTCCGCGCCGACGTCACGCGCTGGAACACGTCCTGCTGCGGTATCGAGCCCAGCATCATGGTGATCCATGCGCCGAGAAACGTGATCCACATCCAGGGATCGGGTGGCGGAAAGAAGTCGAACTTGCCCGCCCGGGCCGCGTGGTCGACCACGGTCGCAACGCCGCCTGTCATCCCGCTCACCACCCAGCCGATGTAAAACAGCCCGCCCATGGTGACCATCATCTGGACGAAATCCAGGAAGGCGACCGAGAACATGCCGCCGAACGTCGTATAGGTAAGAACGATCGCGGCGCCAAGGACCATGCCGGCTGCCGGGCTTACGGCGCCCCCCGTCACCACGTCGAAGATCAACCCCATGGCCTTGATCTGGGCCGCGACCCAGCCGAGGTACGAGCCGACGATGCAAAGCGAAGTGATCACTTCCACGGTACGGTTGTAACGCATCCGGTAGAAGTCGCCGACGGTCAGGATATTGAGCTTGTAGAGCCGCGTGGCGAAAAAGAATCCGGCAAGGACCAGGCAGAGCGAGGAGCCGAAAGGGTCGGCGACGACGCCGCGCAAGCCGTCCTTCACGAACTGGGCCGAGACGCCGAACACCGCCTCGGCGCCGAACCAGGTCGCAAACACCGTGGCGGTGACGACCGGCAGCGGCAAGGTGCGGCCGGCGACCGCAAAATCCTTCGTGTTATGGACTCGTGTGGCCGCCCACAGGCCGATGCCCACCGAAACAGTCAGGTAAAGAACGACGAACCATACCAGCATGCCATCAACTTCCTGTCGCTACGCGCGGCCGCAGCGTGGGGGAAGTGTACAGGCGCGGAGCGGTTTTGCAACGGGACTGGCGCAGCCCCTCGGACCGGGCGGGCGACGGGCTGCCAGGAGCAGAACCGCCACAGACCTTGCCTGCCGATCTCTTGCAGGCGGTTCTCCTCAGGAGCTTGTCGGGCCCAAGGCCGACAGACTCCTAGCGCGCGAGCAGCAGGAGGACAACGACGCCGAGCGCGATGGCGATGGCCGCGAGCAGCCGGTTCTGGTGTCGCTCCGCTTCGAGCAGCGTGGCGAGCTCCCGGCTGCCCTGCATCTGCGCCTGGTGCGCGAGGGCCTGGTGCAGGAGACGCGGCAGCTGCGGCAGGATCGTGCTCCAGTACGGCGCTTCCTGCTTCACGTGCTCGATGAAGCCGCGCCAGCCGACCTGCTCGGCCATCCAGCGCTCGAGAAAGGGCTTGGCGGTTGCCCACAGGTCGAGGTCAGGGTCGAGATCGCGCCCCAGGCCCTCGATATTGAGCAGCGTCTTCTGCAGCAGCACGAGCTGGGGCTGGATCTGGATGTTGAAGCGGCGCGAGGTCTGGAACAACCGCAGCAACACGCGCCCGAAGGAGATTTCCCTGAGCGGTTTTGCGAAGATCGGTTCGCACACCGCGCGGATCGCGGCCTCGAAATCGTCCACGCGCGTATCCTTCGGCGCCCAGCCGGACTCGATATGCACCTCCGCCACCCGCCGGTAGTCGCGGCGGAAGAACGCGAGGAAGTTCTGAGCGAGGTAATTCTTGTCGATCTCGGTCAACGTGCCCATGATGCCGAAGTCGAGCGCGACGTAGCGGCCCTCGGGCGTCACCAGGATGTTGCCGGGGTGCATGTCGGCGTGGAAGAAGCCGTCCCGGAACACCTGCGTGAAGAAGATCTCCACGCCGGCGCGCGAGAGCCGCGGGATGTCGACGCCCTGCGCCCGCAGCGCGTCGATCTGCGAGACCGGCGTGCCGTGCATGCGCTCCATCACCATCACGTCGTTCGAACAGAAGTCCCAATGGATCAGCGGCACCAGGAGCAGGGGCGAATCCTTGAAGTTGCGCCCCAGCTGGCTCGCATTGGAGGCTTCGCGCAGGAGGTCGAGCTCGACCTCGAGGTGCTTGGCAAACTCATCCACCACCTCGTGCGGGCGCAGCCGCCGGCCGTCGGACCACAGCCATTCGATCAATGTGGCCCCGGTATGGAGCAGAGCGAGGTCGCCCGCGATCACCCCCGCGATGCCGGGACGGAGCACCTTGACCGCAACCTCCGTGCCGCCAGGCAGCCGCGCGAGATGCACCTGGGCGACAGACGCGCTCGCCACCGGCTCGCGCTCGAACGACTCGAACACCCGCTCGACCGGTTTCCCGTAGACGCGGTTGAGGATCACCGTGACCTGCTCCGCCGGGAAAGGCGGCACCTGGTCCTGGAGCTTCGCCAGCTCGTCAGCGATGTCGGATGGCAGCAGGTCGCGGCGCGTGGAGAGCACCTGGCCGAACTTGACGAAGATCGGCCCCAGCGCCTCCAGCGCCTGGCGCAGCCGCACCGCGCGCGGGGCATCGAGCGTGCGCCAGAAAAAGGCCGCGCTGATCAACGCGCGCAGACCGCTTACCCGCTCGTGGCCGAGAAAGAACTCGTCGAGGCCGTAGCGGATGCTGACGCTGAGGATTTTCAGCAGGCGGAACAGGTGCATGCAACGATTTTAACCGCGCGTAGGCAAGGCACGCCAAACGGAGGAACGTAGAACTCAGGAGCAGGGGTGAGAGGAGAGTGCTGTTTGTTGCCGGCGCCAATCGGCGTTCATCGGCGGCTCGACAGCTGTTCGATCCGCTTTTCGAGGCGCGCCGCGTCGTCGCGCAGCTGGTCCACCGCGCGGCCGAACTCCTCGAGATCGCGCGCGCCCGCGATGAGCGGCTGCTCCTCGGTCCAGTACTCGGCGAATGCGCGCCCGGTATTCTCCACCGCCTGCTCACCCCAGCGCCGCAAGGTCCTTCCGGTCTGCGTCATGCGGTGGGCGGCGACGTCGCCGAAGACGCGGGAGAGGTCCTCCTCCACGTCCCAGCGCAGGTTGCGCGTGACATGGTGGATGGCGGATGCGAAGTCCGTATCGCCGGCGATGTCGATTTCCCGCCACGCACTCTCGTCGCGGGCGGCCAGCCGCAGCAGGAGCCCGGGGGCAAGCTTGACCGTGGCCGCGGGAGCGGCGTTGGCCCCGGCCGGCGCAACCTCGCCGCTGTCCAGCACGGTCAATGTAACCGCAAACGGAAAAACCTCGAAGCGGGCGGTCTTTCCGGCGTGTCGCCTGAGCGCGTCGCGCGCCCAGCTCGCGCTCCGCAGGAGATGATTGATCGCGGCGGCAGCCGCGTGGGCGGGGGTCGGTATCCCGGACCCAGGTAGAGGTAATGGATCCTGCATTCAGCTCTCAGCTACCGGCAACTTCTTCCGGCTGCTCATGGTTTCCGCTGATCGCTGACGGCGGATCAGTCAGTCATGCTTGTTGTATTCCAGCAAGCATCCAACCCGAGCGCCCGCTGAGTGGCTTCTCGAGGTGCCAGATTTCGCTGAACGGTTCCGCCTCGCGGCCGGCCGACTCGCGGATCATGCCGGTGAAGCGCACGCTCACGATGTAGGAGCCGGCCTCTTCCGCGACATCGAGCACCTCGGCCTCGAGCGTAAGCACCTCGGTCTGCTCCTGCGCAGCTCCTGCGGCACGGATGTCGGCTTCAATCTCGCGAAAGACGTCGGGTGCAAGGAAATCGCGCATCGTCGAGAGATCCTTCTTGTCGTAGGCTTCCTGCAGGCGCACGAAGTTGAGCCTGGCGTGCCGTACGAATTCGGTTGCGTTGAACCCGGCGGGCCAGCGGCCGGTGGTGGCTGCAACAGAATGCATGCCGGCTCCGCCCGGCAACGCGTCGAACGTCGGCTGAGCCCCGGCTCCCGCTCCCGCGTACTGCAACGGTCCTTGAGCAGTCCTATTGCGCAGCATGGCGCGCGCCGCGAGCGTCACCGCCGCGATGATGAGGCCGATCAACAGCATGCCTGCAAGCAGCCCGGCCGGGCCGTTGTTCAGGAACAGCGCGGCAAGCCCTGCGCCGAGGGCGAACCCGGCAAGAGGACCGAGCCACTTCGACGCGCCAGTCGGCTGCTGTGCCGGCGTGGCGGGAGCAGCTTGCTGTTGTGCGGGCGATTTGGGGGCGGCCTGTTGCTGTGCGGGAGCGCTACGCTGCATGCCGAGATTGCGGCTGCCGCTGAGGCGCCGCGCGTCGGCATCCTCGATCACGAGCGACATCGAGATCAGGGCGATTGCGAGCGAAATCAGGGTCTTCATAATTGCTCCTTCGAGCGCTCGATTCTACACGCCAGCGGCTCTCCCTGTGCCGCAGTCCCCGCCGCCCGCAGGAACCACAGCCGATTCAGGCTGTTAAGCCAGTGGAGCTCAGCGCTTCGGTTGACTCACCAACTCGACCACGTTCCAGCCACCGTCGATCCACTGGTTGCAGGGGGGGCAACTGCCACGGGTGTCCAGATGGCGGGAGCGGCTGGAATGCTTGACGATTCCGCCTGCCCCGGGCGAATACCAGTCGATCTCGGTGATGTTTTCCTCGCTCAAGAAGTAGTCGTGGTTGCCGGCGTAGACGACCCGCTGCACCGCCAGCGCGTCGAACTCACCGGCCGGAACCTTCACACGCTCCCAGCCCAGCACCTTGCCGTCAATGCGCACGCGGTTCACGCGCCCGGTGGCGGGATCGGTCGCGTTCACGAACGCCTGCCAGGTCTTCCCTGCCTCCAGCGGGAACGGCAGCGCCGGGTAGGGCGGATCGTAGCGGAAGTTCTGCAGGTTCGTCATCGGGCGCTCGCGCCAGCTGAAGTCGCGGGTGTAGCGCTCCGTGGATTCGCGCCCCTCGTGGCGCCGTTGAACCGTCACCGCGTCGCCTTCGACCGCGGTCACGCGGTATTCGAGCGTGCCGCGGGAGAGCTGGGTGTAGCCGTCGTGAAGCGAATACCTCCACTCATCGCCCATTCGGATGGCCGGGGCGGCCACCTGAACCGGCATTCCGGCAGGCGGGGTTTGCGGCAAGGAGGCACAACCGGCAACGAGTAATAATATTGAAAGAGACAAGAGTCGTTTCATATACCCCTCCACGTTTCGAAACGGTGCGTTCACGTTCCAGCTAACACCCCGCTTGATGATCGTATTCCAGCCGGGCTGCGCGCCCCTGGGTCAGAGCTTGTATCCCCGGTGCAGGGCGACCACACCGGCAGCAAGG
>Ga0210379_10000480_pt1 | contig 12988 bp, 13 predicted proteins | sample PLMedo_2_FD_155468 | JGI IMG/M metagenome (GOLD analysis project Ga0210379, IMG submission 155468) | Groundwater sediment microbial communities from an aquifer in East River, Colorado, USA - PLM4_32_coex redo | ecosystem: Environmental > Terrestrial > Soil > Riparian zone | place: USA: East... | reverse complement strand
GGGATTTGCTTCACTCCTCACTCCTCACTCCTCACTCCTCACTCCTCACTCCTCACTCCTCACTCCTCACCGCAGTTTCAGCGTGGATAATCCGATCAAAATAAGCATCATCGTTATGATCCAGAAGCGGACTCGTTGGTTGTGGCTCCGGCCGCGCTGCGCGCTTAACTTGCTGCGCAAGTCAGCCTTCGCCGAAACCAACTCGTAGTCCGCTTCTCTCATATCCGGTTACCTCAACTTGAGCGTGGACAATCCGACCAGAATGAGCATCATCGTGATGATCCAGAAGCGGACCACGACCTGGTTTTCCTTCCACCCCTTCAATTCGTAGTGGTGGTGCAGCGGCGCCATGCGGAAGATCCGCCTGCCCGTCAACTTGAAGGAGGCGACCTGCAGCATCACCGACAGCGTCTCCACCACGAACACGCCGCCCATGATGAAGAGCACGATCTCCTGCCGCACGATGACGGCGATCGTGCCGAGCGCCGCCCCGAGCGCGAGCGCGCCGACGTCGCCCATGAACACCTCCGCCGGATAGGCGTTGAACCACAGGAAGGCGAGGCCCGCGCCTGCGATGGCGCCGCAGATCACCGCGAGCTCGCCCGCGCCGGGGATGTAGGGAAACCCGAGGTACTTGGCGAACACGGCGTGCCCGGCGACGTAGGCGAAGACGCCCAGCGCGCCGCCGATCATGACCGTCGGCAGGATGGCGAGCCCGTCGAGCCCGTCGGTCAGGTTGACCGCATTGCTGGTGCCGACGATCACGAAATAGGTCATGACGATGAAACCGAGCGCACCGAGGGGGTAGGTCACCTGCTTGAAGAAGGGCACGATGAACGCGGTCTGCTGCGGCAGGTTCGAGTAGTAGGCGAGGAAGCACGCCGCGGTGACGCCGATCACCGACTGCCAGAAGAGTTTCGCCCGGACCGACAGCCCCTTCGGATTGCGCGCCACGACCTTGCGGTAATCGTCGACCCAGCCGATCGCGCCGAAGCCAAGCATCACCCACAGCACGAGCCAGACCAGGCGGTTTCCCAGGTCCGCCCACAACAGGACGGTGATGGTGATCGCGGTGAGGATCAGCGCGCCGCCCATGGTCGGCGTGCCGGCCTTGGCGAGGTGCGATTGCGGGCCGTCGTCGCGCACCGACTGGCCGACCTTGTAGGCAGTCAGCCTGCGAATCAGCGCCGGCCCGATGAGGAAAGTGATGACCAGCGCCGTCAGGCACGCCAGCACCGCGCGCAGCGTGATGTAGCTGAACACGTTGAACGCGCGGATGTCCTTGGCGAGCCACTGGGCGAGCTCTAACAGCATTCGTCCCTCGCGGTCCTGGGTAGAAGATCGGTCCTCATCGTGACTCGTGACTCGTGACGGGTGACTCGAAGCTCTTGACGACCCGTTCCATCTGCATGAATCGCGAGCCCTTCACGAGCACGACGACGTCGGGCGCGAGCGCGTTCTCGACCTCGGCCAGCAGGTCCTCGATGCGCGTGAAGTGTCGCCCCCCTGCACCGAAGGCGCGCGCCGCATGCGCCGCATGCTCGCCCAGTGTGAGCAGCCGCTCGACGCCGCTCGCGCGCGCGAACCCGCCGACCTCAGCGTGCATCTGCGCCGCGCCGGCTCCGAGCTCGCCCATGTCGCCCAGCACCAGCAGCCTCCTGCCCGGGGCCTGCGCCAGCACCGCGACCGCGGCGCGCACCGACTCGGGGTTGGCATTGTAGGTATCGTCGATCAGCGTGGCTCCGTGCAGCGCTGCCTTCTTCTGCAGCCGCCCCTTGATTCCGGCGTAGCCCGCGAGCCCGCGCGCGATGGCGGGCGCCGACACCTCGAGCGCCGTCGCGGCGGCGCTCGCGGCGAGCGCGTTGCGCACGTTGTGCAGCCCCGGGGCCTTCAGCACCGCCTGGACCTCGCCGTGCGGCGTGCGTACCACGATCTCGCTCTCCAGATAGCGCAGCGCGTAGCGCGCGCTCACCGTCGCCGGGCGCGAGAGACCGAATTCCACGACGCGCCGGTCGCCGGCGAGCGATCGCCACAGGCCGGCAAAGCGATCGTCAGCGTTGATCACCGCTGTGCCGCCGGGCAGGAGCCCCTCGAAGATCTCGCCCTTGGCGCGGGCGATGGCTTCGACGGAGCCGAAAAACTCGAAGTGCGCCGGGCCGGCGTTGTTGACCAGCGCGACGTCCGGCGCGGCGAGCCGCGTGAGATAGCGGATCTCACCGGCGTGGTTCATGCCCATCTCGACCACGGCATAGCGATGCCCGGGTCCGAGCTCGAGCAGCGTGAGCGGCACGCCGATGTCGTTGTTGAGGTTGCCGCGCGTGGCGAGCACCGAGGATTGAGGATCGAGGATTGAGGATTGAGCCGCGCAGGCTTCTCGTAAGATTGCCGCCAGCATTTCCTTCACCGTGGTCTTCCCATTACTGCCGGTGAGAGCGACCAAAGGCATCGTAAACTTGCCGCGCCAGTAGGCGGCGAGCCTTCCCAGGGAGCGCCGGGTGTCATCGACGATCAACAACGGCAGTCGATCGCTCAATCCTCGATCCTCAGTCCTCAATCCTGAGTCCTGGACGAGCGCGCCGGCCGCCTTCCGCTCGGCCGCCTGCGCGAGAAAATTGTGTCCATCGAAGCGCTCGCCCTTGAGCGCGACGAACAAGGCGTGCGGCAGCAGCGCGCGCGTGTCGGTGCTGACGGCATCGAAGGCGCGGTCCTCCCCCCGCAGCTCGGCCGGGATCGCGCGCGCGGCTTCCGACAGTCGCATCAGGCTCATCTGGACAGCGCCTCCCTCGCCACCGCCGCATCCGAGAACGGGTGCCTCGCGCCGCGAACCTCCTGGTACGCCTCGTGGCCCTTGCCCGCGACCAGCACGATATCGCCGCGGCGTGCTCCCGCCACCGCGCGCAGGATCGCCGCGCGCCGGTCGGGCTCGATCTCGACGCCACCGGCGCCGCCCCGCACGCCCGCGACGATGTCCCCGATGATGTGCCCGGGCTCCTCGCTACGAGGGTTGTCCGAGGTCACCACCACGCGGTCGGCAAGTTGTGCCGCGACACGTCCCATTTGCGGCCGCTTGCCGCGGTCGCGGTCGCCTCCACAGCCAAGAACACAAATCAGGCGTGATTCGCGATTCGAGATTCGCGATTCGTCCGTCAAGAACTCGCGCAGCGTCGTCAGCGCATGCTCGAGCGCGTCGGGGGTATGGGCGTAGTCGACGACCACCAGCGGACGCAGGCCGCCGCCGAGGCGCTGCAGCCGCCCGGGCAAAGGTTTGAGCGCGGCGAGCGCGGCGACCGCGCGGCGCAGCGGGATCCCGCCCGTGAGCAGCACCGCCAGTATCGCGAGCAGGTTGCTGGCGTTGTGCCGGCCAAGCATTGGGCTCGACACGCGCGCAGCGCCCCATGGAGTCCTCACGTCGAAGCTCACGCCCTGCGCGCCAGTGACCAGATTGGCACCCGCCACGCGCTCGGCGCGCATGCCGCGCGCTGCGCCGAACCCGTATCCGATCACCTCGAGCCCGGGCCGCCGGATGCGGCGCGCGAGCTCGGCGCCAAAATCGTCGTCAAGGTTCACCACCGCGTGCTTGAGCGTCTGCCAGGCGAACAGGCGCGCTTTCGCCTCCCGGTAGCGCCGCATGGTGCGGTGGTACTCGAGATGGTCGCGCGAGAGGTTGGTGAAGAGCGCCGTGTCGAACTCGACCCCCGCCACGCGGTCCTGGTCGAGCCCGATCGAGGACACCTCCATCGCCACTGCCTGCGCGCCGCGGCGCGCGAACTCCGCGAGCTGCGCATGCAGCCACAGCGCGTCGGGCGTCGTATTGGCGAGGGGCTTCAGCGGCGCGCGCAGGCCGTAACCCAGCGTGCCGATCACCGCGCAGCGCCGCCCGCAGCGCGTCAGCGCCTGCGCGATCCACTGGCTGCAGGTGGTCTTGCCGTTGGTGCCGGTCACGCCGATCACCCGCTGCCTGCCGCTGGGCCGGCCGTAGACGCAGCTCGCAATCCCGCCGGTGTGATGGCGCAGCGCCTGCACGCCGAGGTTCGGCACGCGCCACCGCGGGTCCCAGCGGAACCCCGCGCGCTCCCACAGCACGCTCGCTGCGCCGTTCGCGATCGCCTGCGCGATGTAATCGCGCCCGTCGCGTGACTGCCCGGGATAGGCGACAAAGGTGTCGCCGGGCCTCACCTCGCGGCTGTCGTTGATGAGCCGCCGCACGCCCAGCGACTCGACCGCCTTCCAATCGGCGCCCGTCAGGGTATGCGCGCTCGATCCTTGGTCCTTGATCCTTGATCCTGCCGTCACACTTCTTCCTTGATCTCCTGGGCATCCGGCGGTGGCATCACGCTGTTCACCGGCGCATCGGGCGGCACCCCGAGCGCGCGCAAGGCCCCCGCCATCACCGCGCTGAATACCGGCGCCGCGACAGCGCCGCCGGTGTGCTGTCCCGCTGCGGGCTCGTCGATCATCACCGCCACCACCAGCCGCGGGCCGGAGGCCGGCGCGAAGCCGACGAACGAGGACACGAACTTGTCCGACGCATAGCCCTTGCCTTCGAGCTTGTGCGCGGTGCCGGTCTTGCCCGCGACGCGGTAGCCGGCCACCTGCGCGCGGGGGGCGGTGCCGCCCGGCTCTACCACCATCTCCAGCATGCGGCGCACCGCCTGCGCGGTCGAGGCCGAGATCACCCGCGTCGCCTCCGCCGGGGCCTCGCGCCGCACCAATACCGCCGGCCACAATTCCCCATCGGTCGCGAAGATGAGGTAGGCGCGCGCGAGCTGCAGCAGCGACACCGAGATGCCGTGGCCATAGGACAGGGTGGCCTGCTCGATCGGCCGCCAACTGGCCGCGGCGCGGAGCCGCCCCGATACCTCTCCCGGAAAGCCCGAGCGCGGCGGCACACCAAATCCAACCTGGTGGAACAAGCTCCACAGCGTCTCGGGCTTGAGGTCCAGCGCCATCTTGGCCGCGCCGATGTTGGACGATTTCTGGATCACCTGCGCGACGGTGAGCGCACTCTGCGGGTGCGCGTCGTGAATCACGCGGTTGCCGACGGCGAACTGCCCCGGCGCGGTCTGGATGACGCTTTCCGGCCGCACCGTGCCCGCTTCCAGAGCCGCAGCGGCGGTGAAAGGCTTCAGCGTCGAGCCCGGCTCAAAGAGGTCGGTCACCGCGCGGTTGCGCGCCCGCTGCGGGTCGAAGCGGTCGCGGTTGTTGGGGTTGAACGAGGGCACGTTCGCCATCGCCAGCACCTCGCCGGTGGCCGCGTCGAGCACCACGATGCCGCCCGCGCGCGCGCGGTGCGCAGCCACGGCGGCCTTCAACTCGCGGTAGGCCAGATACTGGATCCTGGCATCGATCGAGAGCGCAAGCGTGCGCCCGTGTTGCGGCGCGCGTATGCTCTCCATGTCCTCGACGATGTGCCCGAGCCGGTCCTTGATCACCCGGCGGTTGCCAGCCCTGCCCGCGAGCTCCTGCTCGAAGGCGAGCTCGAGCGCCTCCCGCCCGCGTCCGTCCACGTCGGTAATGCCGATGAGGTGCGCCGTCACCTCGCCCGCCGGGTAATAGCGGCGGTACTCGCGCTGCAGGAACACCCCGGGGATGCCCAGGGCGACCACGCGCGCGGCGTCATCCGGCGGCAGTTGCCGCTTGAGGTAGACGAACTCGCGCTGGGTGTCGGCGAACTTTTTCCGCAACTCACCCGCGTCCATCTCGAGCAACCGGGCGAGGCGCTTCTCCTGCTGCGGCGTGATCTCGACGTCCGCCGGGCTCGCCGCCACCGACTCCACGGGGGTGGAGATCGCGAGTGGCTCGTTGTTGCGGTCTACGATCCTGCCGCGCGTGGCCGTAAGCTCGATCACGCGCGAGTAGCGCGACTCGCCCTTCTGCTGCAGGAAGTCGTTGTGCAGTCCCTGCAGGTAGAGCGCGCGCAAGGCGAGTGCGGCAAACCACGTGAGCAGTGCCAGCAACAGCAGCCGCGAGCGCCACGCCGGGAGCTTCAACGCCAGCTCGGGGTGCGCGACCGGGCTCACGGCCTGCCCCCCGGCGCAGCGGGCGGCACGACCTGGACGTGCGAGGCCGGCGGCACGCGCATGCCAAGCATCCGGGTCGCGAGTTTCTCCACGCGCGCGTGGGTCGCCCAGGTGCTCGCCTCGAGTTGCAGTTGTCCCCATTCGACTTCGAGCTGCTTGGCGAGCTCCTGTTCCTTCTGCAGCTCGACGTAGAGCTTGCGTGCCTGGTGCTGGGAGGTGACCAGCGCCAGGGCGCAGGCGGCGAGAGCGCCGAGCAGAAGCAGGTTGAGCCTCAGCATTCTCTTCCGGCCGCTGCGGGCAGCTTCTCGGCAATGCGCATCACGGCGCTGCGCGCGCGCGGGTTCGCCGCGACTTCGGCGGCCGATGGCCGCTCCGCGCGCCCGATCAGCCGTAGTGGCGGCCGGGGCAGCTCGTGGGCGCGCAGCGGCAGCCGTGGCGGCAGCCGGTCGGCCCGGGCGTTATCGCGCAGGAAACGCTTGACGATGCGGTCCTCCAGCGAATGGAAGCTGATCACCACCAGACGCCCTCCGGGCCTGAGGAGTTCCATGCATTGCGGCAGCGCTAGCGACAACTCTTCAAGCTCCTGATTGAGGTGAATCCGTAAAGCTTGAAACGTGCGCGTCGCCGGATCCTGTTGTGGCTCCCGCGCGGGAACGGCCTTTGCCACGAGCGCGGCAAGTTGTCGTGTGGTGCTAACAGGTCCCCGCGTTCGAGCCGCAACAATCGCTGCTGCAATCGATTTAGCAAACCGTTCTTCGCCATGGTTTCTTATGACCTCCCGGATCTCGCGCTCGGGCGCGCGCGCGAGCCACTCCGCGGCAGTGATGCCCGCGCCGGGGTCCATGCGCATGTCGAGCGGTGCATCGAAGCGGAAGCTGAAGCCGCGGGCGGGGTCGTCGAGCTGCGGCGAGGACATGCCCAGGTCGAGCAGAATGCCGTCCGCCGCCGTGACGCCCGCCCCCGCCGCCAGTGCGGCGAGCCGGCCGAAGCGCCCGTGCAGGATACGAAAACGCCCATCATCAATCCCTCCTCCCGCGGCCACCGCCTGCGGGTCGCGATCGAGCGCGAGGAGCCGCCCCGCTCGTCCCAGCCGCGCCAGGATCAGCCGGCTGTGCCCGCCGCGCCCAAACGTGCAGTCGACGTAACAACCGTCGCCGCGCACCTTCAAACCCTCTACTGCCTGCTCCAACAGGACCGCGGTATGTGAGCCTCCGCTCACAAGGAGAAGCCCTCCAGCTCAGGCGGCAGTCCGCCCGTGCCGGTAGCGCCACCCTTCTCCATCAACTCGTCCCAGTGGTCCTTGTTCCACAACTCGAACTTGTGGCCCTGCCCGACCAGCACCACGGCTTTGTCGAGCTGCGCGTAGCGGCGCAATGCCGGCGGCACCAGGATGCGTCCCGTTGCGTCCATCACCACGTCTTCGGCGTAGCCGACGAGCCGTCGCTGCAACTCGCGTATCTGCGCGTTGAAGCTCGACAGCGACATGAGCTTTTGCTCGATCGGCTCCCAGTCGGGCAGCGGGTAGATGAGCAGGCAGCGGTCGGAGTCCGCGGTGAGGACGAGATGCCCGCTCGCCCGCGTGATGAGGGCGTCGCGAAACCGGGAGGGCACCGCCAGCCTCCCCTTGCTGTCGAGATTCAGTTGCGCGACGCCACGAAACACAAGTCCCCCTTGGCCCGCGGGAAAGCGCCGCCCTTGTTAGATCAGGACGGCGCGTTATCCCACTTTTCTCCACTTCTTCCCACTATATTGGAAAGAGCGGGAAATGGTCAAGGACGATCAAGCGTTTTCTGTTTTTAGGACAATGACTTATGAGGGATAGGTTAGGCGAGTTTTTAATTGTATTTCTCGTCTAATTATCCCTTAAAAACAGTGTGATAAAAATTGAAGTGAAAGTGATACTTTAAGTAATGCTCGGGGTTGGTACTTGGGGTTGAGAATTCGAGCGGTGTTGCGGAGTGGCAACACCGGCGTGGTAATAAATTAGAAATGGGAAGTCGGCCGATAAGCCGGGTTTTGTTAGGGCCTCGCGGCCCTCGACAGCCATTCCTCTAGGCCGCGGATTGCTCCGCGGCTCGAGCCACCTACCCGCAAGCTCGGCGGGTCACGTCATCGCTTGCCTATTTGGTGTTGCTCCGGGTGGAGGTTGCCTCGTTTCACCCCTCCGCGCCCCGCGCCCTGGTGTAGGAGCGTTTCCGCACCCATCCCATTTTTACGAGACTTTGCCGCCTTGCGGCGTCAAAGCCCGGAGCGCGGACCACGTCGGACTCGTCTCTGTGGCCCTGTTCCTCGCCTCGCGGCGGGCGGTGATTAGCCGCCACCCTACCCTATGGAGCCCGGACTTTCCTCTCCGCGCGGTACGAACCATCGTAGAGGCTCGCTTGATCCACGCGCAGCGGCTGTCTGGCCGACTTCCCACTTGTATTTTACCACCCGGGCAAGTCAATCGACGGCGCGTGGCCGCCGCGCGCGTATCGCTTCCATCACGCGCAGGAGGTTATGGTCGCGCACGCCCAACTCGGTAAGATGCCTGAGGGTAAGCGCAAGATATTCGATGTTCGGCCCGCGGTCTCCGGAGCAGTTTGCAATGAGTTCGGCGGTCCGCTCGGTCGACAGCGTTCCCGCATAGCCCGGATGCAGCGGGTTTGCAACGAACGCCAGCACGCGCGCCACGCGACGCAGAAGCCGCGCGCGCAGAAGCCGCGGATGGTAGACGCCGCGGCTCATTTCGCGTTTCCACAGTGCCTCGAGCGACGTGGACACATCGCAGTGAGCGATCCGAAACGCGATGCCGCGGCACGCTCCGCCCCGGTCCAGTCCCAGCACCAGGCCGGGCCGTTCCGGCGTGCCGCGCCAGCGACTGGAATAAATGCATAGGGCGCGGTGATAGCCGTAGACCAGTCCCGGCGCCCATTCCACGTAGGGGAATCCGGGGTCCCACATCAGCGAGCCGTAGCCGAAGATCCACAGGTCGCCCGGAGGAATGCTCAGCTCGGAAGGACGCGGAGCCGAGGCGTCGGTCATGGCTGCAGTGTCCATCCCGTTCTTAACGAACCAGCGTCCCGATGGATTACACGAGCTTCCACGCCACGTTCTCCCCGGCACGCAACGGCACCAGCCGATCGGCATTAAATGGAACGTCGGCTGGCACCAGCCATGGCTCTTCCGCGAGCGTAATGGTGTCGCCATTCACTGGCAGACCGTAGTACTGCGCTCCGTGCCGGCTTGCGAACCCCTCCAGCCGGTCCAGCGCCCCCGCGGCCGCGAACGCCTCGGCATAGAGCTCGATGCCAGCGTGCGCGGTGTAGATCCCGGCGCAGCCGCACTCCGCTTCCTTGGTATGGCGCGCATGGGGCGCGCTGTCGGTGCCGAGAAAGAACCTGGGATTGCCGCTCGTCGCCGCCCGCATCAGCACCTGGCGGTGCGTCTCGCGCTTGAGTACCGGCAGGCAGTAATGGTGCGGACGGATACCCCCGGCGAAGAGGGCGTTGCGGCTGAGCAACAGATGGTGCGCGGTGATGGTCGCGGCCACGCGTGGCGGGGCCGCCATCACGAATTCGGCCCCTTCGCGGGTCGTGATGTGCTCCAACACCACCTTGAGCCCCGCGTGGCGTTCGATGAGCGGCGCGAGCACTTTCTCGACAAACACGCGCTCCCGGTCGAACACGTCCACCGCCGGGTCGGTAACCTCGCCGTGCACCAGCAGCGGCAGGCCGTGCTTTTCCATCGCCCCCAGAGTCCGGTGGCACTTCGCGATGTCGGTCACCCCCGCATCGGAATGCGTGGTGGCGCCCGCCGGGTAGTACTTGACGGCGTGCACCATGCCGCTCGTGCGCGCGGCCGCGATCTCGCCGGGCGGCGTATTGTCGGTGAGATAGAGCGTCATCAGCGGCTCGAAGCGCGCCTCCGCCGGCAGCGCGGCCAGGATGCGGCCACGGTATTCGAGCGCGAGCTTCACGGTCGTAACCGGCGGCTTGAGATTGGGCATCACGATCGCGCGCGCGAAACGGCGGGCCGTATCGGGCAGCACGTCGCGCAGATGCCCACCGTCGCGCAGATGAAGGTGCCAGTCGTCGGGACGGGTGATCGTGATTCTTCTCATCACGAATCACGCTTCTTCATGGCGAGCGCCGCGCGGTAGAGTTCGTTCTTTCTCCCATCCGTGATCCTCGCGGCGAGATTCACCGCTTGTCTGAGCGGCAGCTCGCCCAGCAGCACCTCGAGCGCCCGCTGTCCGGTATCGTTCGACGCCGGCGCGCTGGCGGCGCCCTCCACGATCAGCACGAATTCCCCCTTGCGCCGCACCGGGTCGGCGGCAAGCCAGTCAGCCGCCTCTGCCAGCGTGCACGCGTGCACCGACTCGAACAGCTTGGTGAGCTCGCGTGCGAGCACGATGCGTCGCTGCTCCCCGAGCACCGCACGCAGGTCGGTCACGCATTCCTCCACGCGGTGGGGCGCCTCATAGAACACCAGGGTGAACGGCAGTTGCGCCAACCCGGCCAGCGCGCGGCGCCGGGCAGCGCCGCGTTCCGGCAAGAATCCGTAGAAGAGGTGGTGGGGTGCGGCAAACCCGGAGGCCGACAGGGCGGCGATTGCCGCGTTGGGACCGGGCACCGGCGTCACCGGGAAGCCCGCTGTGCGCGCCGCCGCGACCAGCAGGGCGCCCGGATCGGAGATCGCCGGGGTGCCGGCGTCACACGCCAGCGCCACCGATCGCCCGTCGCGCAGCAGCGCGAGGATGCTGCTCACGGCGCGCTTCTCGTTGTGCTCATGCACCGCGATCAGCCGCTTGGCGATGCCGTAGTGGGCCAGCAGCCGCCGCGTGACCCGCGTGTCCTCCGCCGCCACCGCGTCGACGCTGCCCAGCGTCTCCAGCGCCCGCTGGCTGAGGTCGGCGAGGTTTCCAATCGGGGTGGCCACTACATATAATGTCGCTCTCCGTTTCCCGCTGGTCCCCCCATGCGCTGTGGCGTGCTCCATCGCTGGCTCGTTGTGCCTCTAACTGCGGCCGTACTATACGGTGGCTCCCCGGCATTGGCCAGCGAACCGGTGGGGAGTTCCCCCGCTCCGCCGACCGCGCTCCCGTCAGCCGCGCCGCTGCCGCCGCCTGCGCCGATCGCGCTCCCGTCGTCCGTTCCACCGCAACCGCCGTCCGCGCCCGCCTCGGCCCCGTCGCTTGCGCCGCTGCAGCCTCCGCCCTCACCCGTCGCGGCCCCGTCGCCCGCGCCGCTGCCGCCGATCGTCGAAGGCCCGCACCTCGCCCTGCTGCTGCCGCTCAGCTCGAAGGCGTTTGGCATGCATGCCGAGGCCGTGAGGAATGGCTTTCTCGCCGCTGCGCGGGCGCAGGGTGGCACCGCGTTGCCAGTGAACGTCTATGCCGTCGGCGACGATCCGCAGCAGGCCGTGGAAACCTACATCAAGGCGCTCGGCGCGGGGGCACGGGTTGTCGTCGGCCCGCTCACTCGCAACGGTGTGACCGCGCTTGCGGAGAGCGCGGTGGTGATGGTGCCCACCCTTGCTCTCAACGTGCCGGAAGGTCGCATTCCCGCCGTCCCCGATTTCTACATGCTGAGCCTGCACGCCGAGACCGAGGCACGTCAGGTGGCGCAACTCGCCTGGCAGGATGGGCGCCGCAATGCGCTGACCGTCATCGGCGAAACCACGCTCCTCAGGCGCATCCACCAGGCCTTCGTCGAGGAGTTCACGCGCCTCGGCGGCACTCATCTCGCGGCGCTCCCGTTTACCACCGACCCCGAAGGTCTAGTGCGCATCAAGAAGGCCGCCGACGCGGCGATCGATACCGAGACCGCCGACATGGCGTTTATGGCGCTGGATCTCGCGCGCGCGCGACTCTCCCGCCCCTACCTCAGCACGCTGCCGATCTACGCGACTTCGCAGGTACACCCCGGGAACACCGGTCCCCTGGTCGCATTCGACCTTGCGGGCGTGCGTTTTCTCGACATGCCATGGCTGCTGCAGCCCGAGCACCCGGCGGTAATGGTCTACCCGCGGCCGGACTACGACGACTCCGTCGAGTTCAGCCGCTTCTATGCCCTGGGCATCGACGCGTTCCGTATCGCGATGGTGCTGCTCGCGGGCAAGCCCGGGGCCGTAATCGACGGCGTCACCGGGCAGCTCACGCTGGGTCACGACGCTCAGTTCGTCCGCGCCCTGACTGCCGCGCAATTCAACGACGGCAGGCTCATCGTGCACGAGCGCCGATGAACCGTCGCGGCGATGCCGCCGAGAGCCTCGTTGCCGAATTCCTCGAGCGCCAGGGGCTGAAGATCCTCGAGCGCAACTACCGCTGCCGGTTCGGCGAAATCGACCTCGTCGCCCGCACCGGCGCGCTGCTGGTGTTCGTCGAGGTGCGCGCCCGCAAGTCGGAGGCGTTCGGCGGCGCGGCCGGAAGCATCACCGCCACCAAGCGCCGGCGCCTTGTCGCTGCGGCCCGACACTTCCTCGCCGCGCGCAAGGTTGACCGCGCCTGCCGTTTCGACGTGGTACTGGTGCACGGGAGCGAGCAGCGGGTGGAGTGGATCACCGATGCGTTTGGTGAATGACCGCGGCGGTCGGTAGAATAGCGGCACACACAGCATCGGCGGCCCTCAGTGGACCTCATCACGCGCATCAGCGAGAACTTTTCGGAGTCGGCGCACCTCAAATTGCAGTCGATGGACGCGCTTGCGCGCCCGATCGCGACGGCTGCCGAGCGCATGGTGCAATGCCTGAGGAACGACGGGAAGATCATGAGCTGCGGCAACGGCGGCTCGGCCGCCGACTCGCAGCACTTCGCGGCGGAGCTCGTCAACCGTTTCGAGAGGGAGCGGCCGGCGCTGGCCGCAATCGCGCTCACCACCGACACCTCGACGTTGACCTCGATCGCCAACGACTACCACTACGACCAGGTATTCTCCAAGCAGGTGCGCGCGCTGGGGCGCGCCGGCGACGTGCTGCTCGCAATCTCG
>Ga0210379_10000479_pt1 | contig 12992 bp, 13 predicted proteins | sample PLMedo_2_FD_155468 | JGI IMG/M metagenome (GOLD analysis project Ga0210379, IMG submission 155468) | Groundwater sediment microbial communities from an aquifer in East River, Colorado, USA - PLM4_32_coex redo | ecosystem: Environmental > Terrestrial > Soil > Riparian zone | place: USA: East... | reverse complement strand
CCTGGTGGTGAGTTCGCGGATGGAAGGCGGCGCCAACGTCATCGCGGAAGCCGCGCGCATCGGCATGCCGGTGCTCGCCTCGCGCGTCCCCGGCAACGTCGGCATGCTGGGACGCGACTACCCGGGCTACTTCCCGTTGGGCGATGCGCGCGCGCTGGCACGCTGCATCGCGCGCGCGCGCGGCGAAGCTGGCTTCTATGTTCAATTGCGTCGCGCGCTGCAAGCGCGACGCAAGCTGTTCGCGCCCGCGGCGGAGCGCGCCGCGCTGCTGCGCGCGCTCGCGCCCCTGCTAACCCGCTAGCCCGGCCAGCACGCGCACATGCTGCACCACGCTCCGTCCCAGCGCCGAGAGCGCATAGCCGCCTTCCAGCAGTGACACGATGCGCCCCTGGGCGTGGCGATCGGCCACGCCCTTCACCTGCTGCGTCACCCAGGCGTAGTCGGCGTCGGTCAGGCGCAGCATCGCCATGTCGTCTTCCGCATGCGCATCGAACCCAGCGGAAAACAGCACCAGCTGCGGCTTGAAGCCCTCGAGCGCCGGCATCCAACTCTCCAGCACCGCCTCGCGGAATTCGCTCGACCCCGCGCCAGAGGCGAGCGGCACGTTGACCATGTTCGATGCCGGGTCTTCGGTGCCGCTGTAGGGATAAAACGGGTGCTGGAAGGTGGAGGCCATCAGCACATGCGCATCGTTCTGGAAAATGTCCTCGGTGCCGTTGCCGTGGTGCACGTCGAAGTCGATGATCGCTACGCGCTCCGCGCCGTGCGCGAAACGCGCATGGCGCGCGGCGATCGCCACGTTGTTGAAGATGCAGAAGCCCATCGGCCGCGCGCGGCAGGCATGGTGCCCCGGCGGGCGCACGCTGCAGAAGGCCGATTCGGCCTCGCCGCGCATCACCAGGTCGGTGGCGAGCACCGCGGCGCCCGCGGCGCGCAGCGCGGCGCGCAGGCTGTGCGGGTTCATTGCCGTGTCCGGGTCGAGGTGCACCGTGCCTTCCTGCGGCGCGGCATCGCGGATCGCCCGCACGTAGTCGATGGAATGCACGCGCGCGAGCTCTTCGTCGGTGGCGAGCGGCGCATCGTAGCGCGCGAGATACTGTCCCACGCCGGAAGCGATCAGCTGGTCTTCGATGGCGGCAAGGCGTTCCGGGCACTCCGGATGCCACGCCCCCATCTCGTGCTTCAGGCAGTCGGCGTGGGTGATGAACGCGGTCGACATGGTGCGTCAAATCATACCCTGTACAATCAGCCCATGCTCCTGAAAACACACATCAAAGCCGCGTCCGCACCGTCTCCGCTCGAGCGCCTCATCGAGGCGGCCGGCGAGGTGATCCTGGGCAAGGAAACGCAGGTGCGCCTGGCGCTGGCGTGCCTCATCGCGCGCGGCCACCTGCTGATCGAGGACCTGCCCGGCGTGGGCAAGACCACGCTGGCGCACGTCATGGCGCGCACGCTGGGCATGCACTTCCAGCGCATCCAGTTCACCAGCGACATGCTGCCCGCCGACATCATCGGCGTCTCGGTGTACGAGCGCGACAGCGGCGCGTTCAAGTTCCACCCGGGGCCGATCTTCGCGCAGGTGATCCTCGCCGACGAGGTGAACCGCGCCACGCCCAAGACGCAGAGCGCGCTGCTCGAGGCGATGGAGGAGCATCAGGTGACGGTGGAGGGCGAGACGCGCAAGCTGCCCGAGCCGTTCTTCGTCATCGCCACGCAGAATCCTTCGGAGCAGGTGGGCACGTTCCCGCTGCCGGAGTCGCAGCTCGACCGCTTCATGATGCGCATCGAGCTCGGCTACCCGGACCGCGACGCCGAGCGCGCGCTGCTCTCGGGCGCCGACCGTCGCGACCTGCTCGCCGGCCTCGATCCGTGCATGAGCCCGGCCGAGCTGGTGGAGCAGCAATCGAACGCGCAGCGCGTGCACGTCGCGCCGGCGCTGCTCGACTACGTGCAGGCGATCGTCGAGCACACGCGGCGCTCGCCCGACTACGTGGCGGGACTCTCGCCGCGCGCGGCGCTCGCGCTGGTGCACTCGGCGCGCGCGTGGGCGCTGCTCGAGCGTCGCGACAAGGTGATCCCCGAGGACGTGCAGGCGGTGCTGGCCGGCGTCGCGGCGCACCGGCTGCGCCCGGCGCACGACACTGCGCGCCGCGTCGACGTCGGCGCGCAGCTGCTCGCCGCCGTCCCCATTCCCTGAGCCGGCCAGCCACGGACGCGACCGGCGACACCCACGTCGAACCCGCCGTGGCGCGCGCCCGCAGCGGCGGACTGCTGGCCACGCCAGCGCGCATCGCCGTCGTCGCCCTGTCGTGTGTCACCCTGGTGGCGCTCGGGTACTGGACCTATCGCGCGGTGGAAGGTTCGCTGCGCGAGATGCGCGCCAGCTCGATGCAGGCGCTGCTCGCCACGCACGCCGCGGCCTTGCGTGCCACGCTCGAGGACCGGCTGGAGGGGGTGCCCGCCGCAGCGCGCGCCGCGCGGGTGCGAGAGACCGCGGCGCGCTATGCCGAGGCCGCCGGGAGGGTCGGCGAGAGCGGCCAGGTGTTCGCTTTCGACGCGGGCGGCGCGATTCTCAATCCCAGCCGCACCGGCGATACCACCTCCACCCTGCTGCGGCAGGCGGCCCCCGGCGGCGAGGGCATGGTGCTTGAACCCTTCATCAACGTGCGCGGCGAGGAAGTCATCGCCGTGTGGCGCACGCTGCCCGAATACGGCGTCGGGCTGGCGATCAAGCTGGCGGCCGCCGAGGCCTATGCGCCGCTGCGCTTCCTGCGCATCGCGTTCGGCGTGGTGTTCGGGGCGCTGGTGATTGCCGCCATCGCGGCGCTGGCCTCCGCACTGAAGATGCTGCAACTCAAGAGCGAACTGGGCGACGGGCGCCGCCTGGGCGCCTACGTGCTGGGCCGGCGCATCGGCGAAGGCGGCATGGCCAACGTCTACCTCGCGCGCCACGACCTGCTCAAGCGCCCCACCGCCGTGAAGCTGCTCAAGCCCGCCCGCGCCACCGACGAGATGATCGCGCGCTTCGAGCGCGAGGCGCAGCTCGCGAGCAGCCTGGCCCACCCGAACACGGTGGAGATCTTCGACTACGGCCGCACCCGCGACGGCCTGTTCTACTACGCGATGGAGTACCTCGACGGCGTGACCGCGGCGGACCTGGTGACGCGCGACGGCCACGTGCCGGTGGCCCGCGCGGTGTACATCCTGCGCCAGGTATGCGCCGGGCTCGCCGAGGCGCACGCCAAGGGCCTGGTGCATCGCGACGTAAAGCCGGAGAACCTGATGGTGTGCCGGCGCGGCGGCGAATACGACGTCGTCAAGATCCTCGACTTCGGCATGGTGAAGAACATCGCCAGCCCGCACAGCCGCGACCTGACGCGCGGCCTGCGCATCCTCGGCACGCCGCTATACATGGCGCCCGAGCGCTTGAACAATCCAGCCGACGTGGATGCGCGTGCCGACATCTACGCGGTGGGCGCGGTGGCGTACTTCCTGCTGACGGGCAAGAAACTGTTCGAAGCGCCGGACGACCTGGCGCTCACGACGCGGATCCTCAACGAAGAGCCGCAGCGCGTCGCCGCGGTCGCGCCGCAGCCGATCCCGGCGGAGCTCGATATCCTGATCGCCGCCTGCCTGGAGAAGAAGCGCGAGGACCGGCCGCAGCGCATCGCGGGCCTGGTCGAGACTTTCGCAGCGCTCTCCTCGGAACTGCGCTGGACGCAGCGCGAGGCCGAGGACTGGTGGGCGAAAGTGCCGCCGGCGGAGCCGGCTTAGGCGGCGGCGCCGCGGCAGCCTTACGCTGCCGCCCTTTCAGCGCGCCGGCGCTCGTTTTCCTGCAGGAAGCGCTTGCGCAGGCGAATCGACTTCGGCGTGATCTCCACCAGCTCGTCGTCGGCGATGAACTCCACCGCGTATTCGAGCGTCAGGCCGATCGGCGGCACGAGGTCGATGGCCTCGTCCTTGCCCGAGGCGCGGATGTTGGTGAGCTGCTTGGTGCGGATGGGATTGACCACCAGGTCGTTGTCGCGGCTGTGGATGCCCACGATCATGCCCTCGTACACCGGCTCGCCGGGTGAGACGAACATGCGGCCGCGCTCCTGCAGCTTCCAGATCGCGTAGGCCACCGCCACGCCGTCGTCCTGCGACACCAGCACGCCATTGCGACGCTCGGCCATTTCCTCGGCCTTGGCGGGGGCATACTCGTCGAATACGTGGCTCATGATGCCGGTGCCGCGCGTCAGGGTCATGAATTCGCCCTGGAAACCGATCAGCCCGCGCGCCGGGATGCGGTAGTCGAGGCGCACCCTGCCCTTGCTGTCGGGCTGCATGTCGAGCAACTCGCCGCGGCGCCGGCCCAGCTCCTCCATCACGCCGCCCTGGTTGGCTTCTTCCACGTCCACCGTCAGCACTTCGAAGGGCTCGCAGCGCACGCCGCCGATTTCCTTGTACACCACGCGCGGCCGCGACACGGCGATCTCGTAGCCCTCGCGGCGCATGTTCTCCAGCAGGATCGTCAGATGCAGCTCGCCGCGGCCGTGCACGATGAAAGTGTCGGTGTCCTCGGGGTACTCCACGCGCATCGCCACGTTGCTCTTGGTCTCGCGCTCCAGGCGCTCGCGGATCTGCCGGCTGGTGACGAACTTGCCTTCGCGGCCGGCGAGCGGCGAGGCGTTGACCAGGAAGTTCATGGTCAGCGTGGGCTCGTCCACCTTGAGCAGCGGCAGCGCGTCGGCGTGGTCGGGGTGGCACAGCGTGGTGCCGATGTTCACTTCCTCGATTCCGTTCACCAGCACGATATCGCCGGCCTCGGCCTCCTCGACCTGCACCCGCTCCAGGCCCTCGAACATCAGCACCTGGTTGACCTTGGCCTTGATGGGCTGCGCGTCCGGGCCGTTCAGCACCAGCACCTCCTGCGCCGCCTTGAGGCGGCCGCGGCGGATGCGGCCGATGCCGATCTTGCCGACATAGCTCGAATAGTCGAGCGAGCAGATCTGCAGCTGCAGGGGCGCGTCGGAGTCCTCGTCGCGCATCGGCACGTACTGGAGGATCGCTTCGAACAGCGGCTTCATGTCGCCGCTGCGCGCCTCGGGGTCGAGGCTGGCCCAGCCTTCCAGCGCCGAGGCGTAGACCACCGGGAAGTCGAGCTGTTCCTCGGTCGCTCCGAGCTTGTCGAACAGATCGAAGGTCTGGTTCACCACCCACTGCGCGCGCGCGCTGGGACGGTCGACCTTGTTGACCACGACGATCGGCTTGAGGCCCAGCGCCAGCGCCTTGCGCGTGACGAAGCGCGTCTGCGGCATCGGCCCTTCGACCGCGTCCACCAGCAGCAGTACGCCGTCCACCATGGAGAGCACGCGCTCGACTTCGCCGCCGAAGTCGGCATGGCCCGGGGTGTCGACGATGTTGATGTGGGTGCCCTCGTAGCGCACCGCGCAGTTCTTGGCGAGGATGGTGATGCCGCGCTCGCGCTCCAGGTCGTTGGAGTCCATCACCCGCTCCTGCAGCTCTTCGTGCGCGGCGAAGGTGCCCGTGGCGCGCAGGAGCTTGTCGACCAGCGTGGTCTTACCGTGGTCGACGTGGGCGATGATGGCGAGGTTGCGGAGGGCGCGCGGCATGGTCTTGATCAGAAGAGAAAAACGTCGCGCATTGTACGCGACTTGCCTGTCGCCGTGTTGCGGCGCATCAGTCCCTGAACGCCGCGGCGATGCTCGCCTGGATCGCCTCGGCCGCGGCGCGCGGGTCGGCCGCGTCGCGGATCGGGCGACCGACTACGATATAGTCCGCGCCGTTTGCGAAAGCCTGCGCCACGTCGACGGTGCGCTTCTGGTCCGCTGCCGCGGTGCCGGCAGGCCGCACGCCCGGCGTCACGACCAGCAGCCTGGTGCCGAAGGCGGCCTTGATCTTCGGTGCTTCCAGCCCCGAGGCGATGACGCCGTCGCAGCCCGATTCGAGCGCGGCGCGCGCGCGTTGCAACACCAGGTCCTCGACGCTGCCCGCATAGCCCATCTCCGCCAAGTTCCTCCGGTCGAAGCTCGTGAGCACCGTCACCGCGAGGAGCTTGAGCGCGCCCTTCTCCCGCGCCGCCGCCTCCATGATCGAGCGCTCCGCGTGCACCGTGAGAAACGTGGCCCCGCTGCCCCGCAGGTTGGCGACCGCGCGGCGCACCGTCTCCGGGATGTCGTAGAGCTTGAGGTCGGCGAACACCTTGGCGCCGCGCGAGCGCAGCGACTCGAGCAGCTCGAAATAGCCGCCGGCAGTGAACAGCTCCAGCCCGATCTTGTAGAACTCGACCGCGTCGCCGAGTTTTTCCGCGTAGGCGCGCGCCTGCGCGGCATCGGGCACGTCGAGCGCGGCGATCAGGCGTTCGCGGCGGGCTATGTCGCTCATGGGCGTTGCTCCTCTGCGGCAAGGTCCTGCACGGTCATGGTGAGAGTCTCGCCGGCGCGCTCGAAGTGCTCCGCCAGCGCCCGCGGCGCCTGCGCGCGCAGGGCGGATGCGTCGATAGCGAAGGCGCTCACGACGTCGGCGACGCGGATGGCGCCCGCGTCGCGCGCCAGCAGCCAGGTTTCCTTCTCGGTCCGCGTCGCCCAGCCGAGCGTGGCGCAACGCTCCAGGACGCGTTCGCAGCGCTCCGGCGTCAGCCCCGCCTGCGCCGCGATGCGGCCGACGGTGAGCACGCCGCGCGCGCGCGCCAGCGCCCGCAGCACGGCAAGCGCATCGAGCAGATCACGCCCCGGCGCGTCCGCGCGCAAGGCGTGCTCGGCGCGCCACGCCGGCAGCATGGCGGTGAGCGTCGCGCCGAACAGCACCACCACCCAGGACAGGTACAGCCAGATGAGGAAGATGGGGATGGCGGCAAACGCGCCGTAGATCAGCGTATACGTCGGGAAATTGGCGACGAACAGCGCGAAGCCGCGCTTGGCGATCTCGAAGATGACCCCGGCCACGATGCCGCCGGCGAGCGCGTGGCGCAGCTCGATCCTGCGAAAAGGCACCACCAGGTAGAGCATCGTCAGTGCAGCGCAGGTGAAAAGGAAAGTCAGCGACCCCAGCACGGCCTTGGCGAATCCACCCAGATCGAGCATGCCCAGGGAGCTGCCCACGAGGAACGAGGTGATCGAAAGGCTGGCGCCGATCAGCACCGGCCCGAGCGTCAGCACCGCCCAGTACACGGCCAGGCGCTGCGCGAGGTGGCGCCGGCGCTGCACGCGGAAAATCCGGTTGAGGACCTCGTCGACCGTGAGCATCAGCATCAGCGCCACGACGGCGAGGAACACGAGGCCGACCGTCGTCAGGCGCGCGGCGCTGTCGGCGAAGGCCCCGAACTGCCGTGTGACCCTGGCGCTGCCTTCGGGCAGCAGCTGCGCCGCCACGAACCGTCCCAGCGCCTCGATGGCGTGCTCGAACGCCGGAAAAGCGCTCGACAGCGCGAGGGCCACCGTGATGAGCGGCACCAGCGCGAGCAGAGAAGTGTAGGTGAGGGAGCCGGCCGTTTGCAGGCCGCGGTCTTCGTGCAGACGCCGTACCAGCGCGAGGAAGAACTCGAGCAGGCGGTGTGCGGTCCGGCGCATGCGGGCCTTATGATACAGGCCCATGGCGGAGATCCTGGTCCTCTACTACAGCGTAGGCGGCTCGGTGCGGCGCATGGCGGAGTTGGTCGCCGAGGGCGTGGAGCGCGTTCCCGGCGCCATGGCGCGGCTGCGCACCGTGCCGGAGGTTGCGCCGCTCACGCAGACCGCCGTGCCCGCCATTCCGCCCGAGGGTGCGCCCTACGCCGAACTGAGTGACCTCCGGAACTGCGCCGGGCTCGCGCTCGGCAGCCCTGCGCGCTTCGGCAACATGGCGGCGCCGCTCAAGCATTTCCTCGATGGCAGCGGCCCGCTGTGGCTGAGCGGCGCGCTCGCCGGCAGGCCGGCCTGCGTGTTCACCTCCACCGCCAGCCTGCACGGCGGGCAGGAAACGACGCTGCTCTCCATGATGCTGCCCCTCCTGCACCATGGCATGCTGATCGTCGGCCTGCCCTACACGCAGGCGGAGCTGAATGCGACGCGCACCGGCGGCACGCCCTACGGCCCGAGCCACTTCGCGGGGGTAGCGGACGATCAGCCGGTTTCGGATGCCGAGCGCGCACTGTGCATTGCGCAGGGCAGGCGCCTGGCGGAGATTGCGCTTAAGCTCAAGGCATAGGCCCCGCCATGCCGCGCGTCGTCTTCACCTCCAACCTGCAGCGCCACGTGAACTGCCCGGAAACGCAGGTTGCGGCGGGTACGGTGCGCACTGCGCTCGCGCAGGTGTTCGCGGCGCAGCCCCAGGCGCGCGGCTACGTGCTGGACGAGCAGGGCCACCTGCGCAAGCACGTCGTGGTGTTCGTAGACGGGCAGCGCGTGCGCGACCGCGAGACGCTGGGCGACCCCGTGCACGACTCGAGCGAGGTCTACGTGATGCAGGCCTTGACCGGAGGCTGAGGATGAAACTCTACGTCGGGACGAAGAAGGGGCTGTTCGTCGTCGAGGAAAGCCGCATCGGCGCACCGCATTTCCTCGGCGACCCGGTGAGCATGGTGCTGCCCGACCCGCGCGATGGGACGCTCTACGCCGCGCTCAACCTCGGGCATTTCGGCGTGAAGCTGCGCCGCACCGCAGACGGCGGCGCGAGCTGGGAAGAAGTCGCCGCGCCGGAGTATCCGCCGCAGCCTGCGGAATCCAAGGACAAGACGCCCTGGAAATTGGTGCAGCTTTGGTCGCTGGAATCGGGCGGCGATTGCCTTTGGGCGGGAACCATCCCGGGCGGCTTGTTCCAGTCGAAGGACCGCGGCGCGAGCTGGAAGCTCGTGGAAAGCCTGTGGAACCGGCCCGAGCGCGCCGAGTGGGCGGGCGGCGGCTACGACCACCCCGGCATCCATTCCATCGCCATCGATCCGCGCGATGCGCGGCGCATCACCGTGGCCATTTCCACCGGCGGCGCCTGGCAGACGAGAGACGGCGGCGAAAGCTGGGCCATCGCCGCACAGGGCATGTACGCGGAGTACATGCCGCCAGAGCAGAAATTCGACCAGAACGTCCAGGACGTTCACCGCCTCGTGCAATGCGCCGCGCGTCCCGACGTGATGTGGGCACAGCACCACAACGGCGTGTTCCGCACCACAGACGGCGCAAAGAGCTGGCAGGAGGTCACCGCGATCCAGCCCGCCAAGTTCGGCTTCGCGGTGGCGGTGCACCCGAAGGATCCGGATGTCGCCTGGTTCGTGCCGGCGGTGAAGGACGAGTGCCGCGTGCCGGTGGACGCGAAGCTGGTCGTCGCGCGCACGCGCGACGGCGGCAGGAGCTTCGAGGTGCTGCGCAAGGGCCTGCCGCAGGAGCACGCCTACGACCTCGTCTACCGGCACGGGCTCGACGTGGACGGGACGGGCAATCGCCTCGCCTTCGGCTCGACCACCGGGGGCCTGTGGCTCTCCGAAGACCAGGGCGATTCCTGGCGCTGTCTGTCCACGCAATTGCCGCCCATCCATTGCGTGCGCTTCGGTTAGCCGCGTCCGGCAGCCTGATCGGGCTGCTGGTGCTCTGCCTCGCCTGGGAGATGTGGCTGGCGCCGCTCAGACCCGGCGGCTCGCTTCTTGCGCTGAAGGCCTTGCCGCTTTCGCTCCCGATCCCGGGAGTCCTCAACGGCCGGCGCTACACCTACCAGTGGTCCTCGATGCTGATCCTCGCCTACTTCGCGGAAGGCGTGGTGCGCACCTGGAGCGAGCGGGGCCTGTCGCAGATGCTCTCCGGCGCCGAGATCGCGCTCAGCCTCGCTTTCTTCGCCTCGGCGGTGGCGTACGCGCGGCTGACTCGAGCAGCCGCTTAGCCGCTGCGTAGATCGGCACCTCGATCAGCGCGCCGTCCAGCCTGGCGCGCTCCTTACCTTGCTTGCGCGCCGTCTCAAACGCCGCGACGATTCTCGACGCACGCGCGACATCGGGGCTCAAGACCTTGTTCACCGCCTTCGCGTGCGACGGATCGACCAGGCTCTTCATCCGGTAGCCCATGCGTTGCGCCCACTTCGCGTCGGCTACCGCGCCCTTCACGTCGCTGAAGGTGTACGGCGCATCGATCGCCTCCACGCCAGCCGCGCGGCACTCCACGAGGAAGCGCTGCCTGACGTAGGCGAGCTCTTCGCCCCCGCGGCTGCGGGTCGTGCCCAGGTCCGCCACCATGTCCTCGCTCGCCACCAGCATGGCGGTGACGCGCGGGCTTGCCTTGGCGATGTCGAACGCGCGCCGCAGCGCGGCCGCCGACTCGATATTGGGCACCAGTTCCGGGCCACCCCCGGTCGCCAACTCGAGCGCGCGCACCTGCTCCGGACTGGACACCTTTGACATCATCACGACATCGGGCTTGCCCGCGAGCACCGCACCAAGGTCGGCTACGCCATCGGTCTCGAGCGGATTGACACGCACCGCGGCGAGCGCGCCGGCCTTGCGCCAGCGTTCGAACGCGCGCGCGGCCAGGGCCCGTGCCTTCGGCCGCAGTTCCGGCGGCGTGAAGTCTTCCAGTTCCAGCACGATGACGTCCGCACCAGAGCGCGCGGCGGCCTCGTGCGCGCGCTCATCTGCGCCTGGCACGAAGAGCCAGGTGCGCCGCTGCGTCACGGGCGGTCGGATGCCGGCGGCGAGGGAAAGCGCGCCGAGCCGTAGCGCACCACCAGGTTCGCCAGCGCGAGCAGCAGGATCGCGCCCGACACCATGACGATGCCCCAGTCCAGGCGGTGGTGCGCCTGGATGTCGCCGATCAGCAGGCGCACCAGCGCGGTGATTGCGACGTAAATCAGAAAGCGCACCGGCATGTGATTGGTCTTGAAGTAGATGCCGATCATCGCACCCAGCTCCAGGTAGATGAACAGCAGCAGGATGTCCTCGATCGAGGCATGGCCCTTGCCCGCCATGCCGATGAAGGCGAACACCGCCGACCAGACGATGGCGCCGCCGATCGCGAACAACGCCACGTAGTGGAAGGCGTCCACCAGGAGTTTCCCCGCCGTCTCGGCGAATAGGTTGATGCGCTCATGCACCTTGTTCATCTTCTGCGCTGGCATACTCCCTCCCCATTTATTGCCGACTACAACTGGTGCTGCGGATTCACTCGCTCCACTTTACTCGCCAGCTTGTTCAGCGCGCTGATGTAGGCCTTGGCCGAGGCCACGATGATGTCAGTATCCGCGCCGACCCCGTTCACGATGCGCCCGCCCTTGGACAGCCGCACCGTGACCTCGCCCTGCGATTCCGTGCCCTGGGTGACCGCGTTGACCGAATACAGCAGCAACTCCGCCCCGCTCTTCGCCAGCGACTCGATCGCCTTGAAGGTCGCGTCCACCGGCCCGTCGCCCTGCGACTCGGCCTTCTTCTCCGTGCCCGCCTCCGCCATGACGATCTTCGCGTGCGGCTTCTCGCCCATGCCGCTCGCCTGGCTCATGGTCACCAGCTGCCAGTGCTCATCCTTGACGATCCCCGCCTCCTGCGACACCAGCGCCTGCAGGTCCTCGTCGAAGATCTCCGCCTTCTTGTCGGCGAGATCCTTGAAGCGCTGGAACGCCTTGTTGTACGCGTCCTCGTTGTCCAGTTCGACGCCGAGCTCCTTCAGGCGCTGGCGGAACGCGGTGCGACCCGAGAGCTTGCCCAGCACGATCTTGTTGGTCGACCAGCCCACGTCTTCCGCGGTCATGATCTCGTAGGTCTCGCGCGCCTTGAGCACGCCGTCCTGATGGATGCCGGAGGCGTGCGCGAACGCGTTCGCGCCGACCACCGCCTTGTTCGGCTGCACCACGAAGCCGGTGATCTGCGACACCAGGCGCGAGGTGGGCACGATCTGGGTGGTGTCGAGGCGCGTCTCCAGGTCGAAGAAGTCCTTGCGCGTGCGCAACGCCATCACCACTTCCTCGAGCGAAGTGTTGCCGGCGCGCTCGCCCAGGCCGTTGATGGTGCATTCGATCTGCCGCGCGCCGCCGATCATCACCGCGGCGAGCGAGTTGGCCACCGCCATGCCGAGGTCGTTGTGGCAGTGCACGCTCCACACCGCCTTGTCCGAGTTCGGCACCCGCTCGCGCAGCCGCTTGATCATGGCACCGAACTGCTCCGGCACCGCGTAGCCCACGGTGTCCGGGATGTTGATGGTGGTGGCGCCTTCCTTGATCACCGCTTCCAGCACGCGGCAGAGGAAATCCGGGTCCGAGCGACTGGCATCCTCGGGCGAGAACTCGACGTCGGGGCAGGCGTTCTTCGCGTAGCGCACCGAAAGCTTCGCCTGCTCGAGCACCTGCTCCGGGGTCATGCGCAGCTTCTTCTCCATGTGCAGCGCGCTGGTGGCGATGAAGGTGTGGATGCGCCAGCTCTTCGCGTCCTTCAGCGCGTCGATGCCGCGCTGGATGTCGCGGTCGTTCGCGCGGCACAGGCCGGCGACGGTGGAATCCTTCACCACGCCGGCGACGGCGCGCACCGCCTCGAAGTCGCCGTTGGAGGACGCCGGGAAGCCGGCCTCGATCACGTCGACGCGCATGCGCTCCAGCGCGCGCGCGATGCGCAGCTTCTCGTCCCTGGTCATGGACGCACCCGGGCTCTGCTCGCCGTCGCGCATGGTGGTGTCGAAAATGATCAAATTGCCTTTGCTCATGGTCTGGTCCTCGTGGATATGGATGGACTGATCCCTGGCCGCCTTGTGGGCGCCACGGGCACTACCGAATTGTGGGGTTTAGTTTGTGCGCGCGGGGCGCAGCAGCAGGCCGCCCAGCGCAAGAAGCGCCAGGGAGAGGAGAGCGGCGAGAATGACCTGATGCATGCGAGGCACTATAGCCCGTGCCGCGCGCCGCCGTCAAGGATGCGGCTTGGCGCGCTTACCCAGGGCCCACAGCACGTAGCCCGACACGCCATAGGCGCAGAACAGCAGGAACAACACGATGGGCGGGTCCGAGGACACCAGCACGAACCCGAGCACGATCAGCAGCAGCGCCCAGAACGGCAC
>Ga0210379_10000477_pt1 | contig 12997 bp, 12 predicted proteins | sample PLMedo_2_FD_155468 | JGI IMG/M metagenome (GOLD analysis project Ga0210379, IMG submission 155468) | Groundwater sediment microbial communities from an aquifer in East River, Colorado, USA - PLM4_32_coex redo | ecosystem: Environmental > Terrestrial > Soil > Riparian zone | place: USA: East... | reverse complement strand
CTGTCGCAGTTCTCGCGCCTGAAGGAGGACCTGCTGCGCGGCAATGCACGCGCCTTCGGCCACCGCTACCTGATGGACCGCGTGGTGCCCGGCGGGGTCGCCTGCGACGTGGACGCCGCGGCCGCGCGCGCGCTGCTCGAGGAGGGCGATCAGCTGGAGGCCGAACTGCGCAGCCTGCGCGCCATCTACTACGACCACTCCGGCCTGCAGGACCGCTGCATCACCTGTGGGCGACTGACGCCGCGCACTGCGGCGCTGCTCGGCGTGGTGGGACTGGCGGCGCGGGCAAGCGGGCATGCCATGGATGCGCGCGCCTACCCAGGTTTCGCGCCCTACGACGAGCTGCCGCCCGCGGTCGCCTCGCACCGCAACGGCGATGTCGCAGCGCGCATCGTGGTGCGCTTCGAGGAAGCGTTCGAATCCCTCAGGCTGCAGCGCCTCATTCTCGAGCGCTTGCCCGAGGGAGAGCTGCGTGCGCCGCTCGGCGCAGCCGCCACCGGGGCGTTCGGCATCGGGTGGGTGGAGGGTTGGCGCGGCGAAGTCTTCGTCGCGCTGTATGCGGGCGCAGGCGGCCGCGTGCGGCGCTGCCACCCGCACGACCCGTCGTGGCAGAACTGGCCCGCGCTCGAGCACGCGGTGATCGGCAACATCGTCCCGGACTTCCCCCTGATCAACAAGTCGTTCAACCTGTCCTACGCGGGAGCGGACCTCTAGCCGTGCACAAGATCCTGTTCAAGATCGCGCAGGTCGGCGTGAAGACCGAGCCCGCCCCCCGCGCCGACGAGGCGCTGCGCCTGGGCGCGGCGCGGCTGAACGAGGACGTGCTGCGCCTGCTCGGCCGCGCGCTCGCCATCCGCCACGTCGATGCCGGCTCCTGCAACGGCTGCGAGCTGGAGATCCACGCACTCAACAATCCCTACTACAACCTCGAGGGGCTCGGCATCAAGTTCGTCGCCAGCCCACGCCACGCCGACCTGCTGCTGGTCACCGGGCCGGTGTCGCGCAACATGGAGGAGGCGCTGCGTCGCACCTTGGAGGCGGTGCCGGAGCCGAAACTGGTGGTGGCGGTGGGAGACTGCGGCTGCGACGGCGGGATCTTCGGCGAGAACTACGCCAGCCGCGGCCGCGTGGCCAACGTGATCCCCGTGGATGTCGCGGTGCCCGGCTGCCCGCCGGCGCCCGCGGCGATCATGCAGGCCATCGTCACGGCGGTGACCGCAGCGACGGCAGCAAAGCGCTAGCTCAGGACTTTCCGCCGCAGGCCGCGGGCATCGCGGTGATCGGGAAGCCGCGGCAGCTCCAGCTAACCTTGCCGCCCTGCAGCGCCGGGATCACCGACACCTCGATCGCGTTCTTTTCGTTCCAGCCGCGGATCGCACCGTTCGGCTCGACGATCCACTTCAGCTCGCCGTGCTTGGCATCGCTGCGCGCGGCGACCTTGACGTCTTTGCCCGCGCCCGCCAGGTTGCCGGCTTTCTCGGCGGCGGCGGCGACCTGCTGCTTGGCCGCGTCCGCGCCCGAGATCAGCGAGTGGGCCGCATCTTTCGCTTCGCTGCCCGCCATCTGCGGCAATACCACCGCGACGGCGAGGAATCCGGCCAGGGCCAGAGCAGCGATGATCAGCAGTGCAGCGCGCATCGAATTTCCCCCTTGCGATCCCGTCCCGCAGCCGCAAGTACGGCGCCAGGATGGGAGGATAAATTTGCGGAGCAGCTTACCATGGAGTCTGGGCGCTTTCACGGGCGCACGCGCCACGGCGGAGCAGGTTTTGCAACACCGGACAATTCAACTGCGCATTTTTGGACGCGTGCAGGGTGTCGGCTACCGCGAGGCCATGCGGCGCGAGGCCGAGCGCCTCGGCGTGGCCGGCTGGGTGCGCAATCGCGCCGACGGCAGCGTCGAGGCGCTGGCGCAGGGCAGCGACGCCGGCGTGGCCGCGCTGCTCGCCTGGGCGCGCCGCGGCCCCGCCGCGGCGCGGGTCGAGCGCGTGGAGAGCGGGCCGCCCGAGGACGGGGACGCGCCACCCTATGCGCGGTTCGAGCGCTGGCCGAGCGCCTGAGCGCGCTTCTTCAGCGCGTCCACCACGGAGAATTCCCAGGGCCGGCAGGCCACCAGCAGGCCGACGCCCTCGCGCCGACGCGGCGGCAGGCTCGAATCCACTTCCGCGAGCTCGCCGAACTCGGCGAGCAGCCGCTCCAGCCGGCGCCTGAGCACCGCGGCAGACGCAGGGGAAAGGTCGCGCGCTTCGAACCGCAGTAGTTCGAGCGGACCCGCGAAGCGCGAGCGCAGGAATTCGGCGGTGACGCGCAGCCCGTAAGCCTTCTTCACCGGCCCGCCCGCGCGCCAGACAAAATCCTTCGCCACGCGCAGGCGCACACGCTCGCCCGCGTCCCAGTCGATGAGGCGCGCGCGCTCCAGCTTTGCCAGGACCAGTGTCAGCTCGGTGCGGGTGATGGCGAACGCCTCGACGATTTCGGCGAAACGCCAGCCGTTCAGCAGCAGCCAGAACACCGACAGCAGGCGCTCGTCGCGCGCCAGCACGGCCTCCTGCTCCACGCTCAGCTCGGACGGGCCGTCCTCGCCGCCGCGCGCCATGCGCGCGAGCTCCATCAGGTCCATGTCCAGCACCCGCAGGATGTCGTCGATGCGTGCCAGCGTGAAGCGGCCTTGCGAGAACTGCCGCTTCACGCTCGCCTCGGACAGGCGCAGCTCTCGCGCTAGCGCAGCGTAGGTCATGCCGCGGGCGCGCAGGCACTTCTTCAGCGCTTCAACCAGACGGTGGGTACGGGACATGGGACGCCTAGTAGCGTAATACGATACTTCTCAAAATTGGTATTGCATCGCAGCAAGTGCCGCCGGAACAATGGGCCACCCTTCAACCCGAGGAGACCACCATGCTCGCGACGCAAAGCCTTCCGCTCCCCCGCGTGTGTTCCGCGGGCGACCTATGCAAGGCCATGCTGGCCGGCGCGCCGCGGCCGCAACGCTTCGACGATGCGGGACTCGACCGCGTGCTGTGCCACGACGCCAGGCGCGGAATGCTCGAGGTGCAGTCTGGCACGCCGTGGCGCGCGCTCGCCGAGCATGGCAGCGCCGCCTTCCAGGACGGTACGGTGGGCGCGAGCATTGCCGCGAATGCCGCAGGCCCCGACGGCCGACCGATGGTGGCGCACCTGCGCTCGTTCACCCTGGTCACGGCCGACGGCGAGCTGCGGCGCGTCAGCCGGGACTGCTCGCCGGAGCTGTTCAGGCTGGCGGTGGGCGGCTTCGGCGTGTTCGGCCCCTTCTACAGCCTGACGCTCGACCTCGCTTCGCTGGCGCAGGCCACCGCCGCGGCGGCGGCGCCGGTGCGCCTCGAACTTCCGGAGGCGTGTGCACAGGGCAGCCGCGGCGGCGTGGAACTCCTGGTGCCGCCCGAGGCTGCCGAGGCCCTGATTGCGCAGGTTCGCGCCGCGCTGGAGGAGCGGCGCTGCCTGCTCACCCGGCTGGAGGCGCGCCACACGCTGTCCGAGGAGGAGACGTTCCTGCGCTGGGCGCGGCGCGAATACGCGGCGCTGCGCATCGAGTACGGCTTCCGCTCGACGCTGGGCGCCTGCGCCAGTGCCACGCAACTGAGCGCGCAGTTGGTCGAGCTCGCCCTGGCGGCGGGCGGCGCGATCGCGCCGGCGAGCCTGCCGCTGGCGAGCCGCGAGCAGGCCGAAGCCTGCTACCCGATGCTCAGCGCGTTCCTCGCGGAGAAGCGGCGCTACGACCCGGCCGAGCGCGTGTGGAGCGCCTGGTACCGCGGCACGCGCGACCTCCTGCGCCGCGAGCCCTGCGCGGTGCGCTGGTCGCGCGACTAGGCCGCGCCGCTCGAGTAGACGACCTGCACGTTCTCCGGCGCGAGCCAGTCGCCAAGCCGCTCGATCAGCTGCGCGTCCGGTCGCACGCGCCAGGCATCTCCCAGGGCCACATCGCAGGCGGCGGCGCCGGTCACGTAGTGCACGAACACCGGGCAGGTGCCTGCCGCCCGGTAGGGTGCAAGCGTATCCATCAGCCGCTTGGCGTCGGCCTGGCCGTTCATCTCCAGCCGCAGGCGCGCCGCGTAGCGCGCGCGCAGGCCCGGCAGGTCATAGAGCTCGTCCGCGGTGACGCGAAAGCCGCCGGCGAAATCGTCGCGCTGCACTTTGCCCTGCACGATGAGCAGCGCATCTTCCTTCAGCTTGTCGCGGTGCTTCTCGAACAGTTCGTTGAACACCGAGACCTCGACCTGCGCAGTGCCATCGTCGAGCAGGACCCCCATCATGCGGCCGCGGCGCGTCATCTGCGTGCGCGCCGAGTTCACCACGCCCGCCAGCCAGATGCGTTGCTCGGACGGCGAGAGCCGCGCGAGCGGCGTGCGCGGGAAGCCTGCGATCTCGCGCGCGTATACCGAGAACAAGTGCCCGGAGAGGGCGAAGCCGAGCGCCGCCTTCTCTTCCAGCAGCAGTTGCCTCAGGTCCCAGGGCTTGGCCGGGATCAGCACCTCGGCGCCGGCGCGCGCGCTGTCGGCGTCGCCGAACAGGCTCACCTGGGCCGCCGTGCGCTCGGCCTGCTCGGCGGCCTCGAGCGAGCGCCCCACGCTCGAGAGCAGGCTCGCGCGGTTTTTCTCCAGCATGTCGAATGCGCCCGCGCGCACCAGCGCCTCGACCACGCGCCGGTTGACGATACGCTTGTCCACGCGCCGGCACAGGTCGAACAGGCCGGTGAACGGCCCGGCCTTACGTGCCTCCAGGATCGCGCCGATCGCAGACTCCCCGGTGCCGCGCACCGCGCCCAGGCCGTAGCGGATGGTCCGCGCATCGACCGGGCGGAAGCGGTAGTCCGAGGCGCTGATGTCGGGCGGCAGCAGGGTGAGGCCGTTGGCGAGCGCGTCCTCGTAGAACTGGCGCACCTTGTCGGTGTCGTCCATCACCAGCGACAGGTTGGCCGCCATGAACGCGGCGCCATGGTGCGCCTTCATGTAGGCCGTCTGGTAAGCGAGCAGCGCGTAGGCCGCGGCGTGCGAGCGGTTGAAGCCGTAGCCCGCGAACTTCTCCATCAGGTCGAACAGCTGGCTTGCCTTGCCCTTCGACAGGCCGTTCTTCTCCGCGCCGGCGACGAACACGTCGCGCTGCTGCGCCATCTCCTCGGCCTTCTTCTTGCCCATCGCACGCCGCAGCAGGTCTGCGCCGCCCAGCGTCAGGCCGCCGATCACCTGGCCGATCTGCATCACCTGCTCCTGGTAGACCATGATGCCGTAGGTAGGGCTGAGGAGCGGCTCGAGGCGCTTGTCGAGGTACTCGACGCGCTGCTGTCCGTGCTTGCGCGCGATGAAGTCCGGGATCAGGTCCATGGGCCCGGGGCGGTATAGGGCCACCAGCGCGATCACGTCCTCAAAGCGGTCCGGGCGCGCGCGCTTGATCAGGTCGCGCATGCCGCGCGATTCCAGCTGAAATACCGCAGTGGTATTGCCCGAGGAGAGCAGCTGGTAGGTAGCCTTGTCGTCTAGCGGCACGCGCTCCAGGGAGAAATCCGGCTCGCCCAGCGCGCGCACGTAGCGCTCGGCCCAGTCGAGGATGGTGAGAGTGGTGAGGCCGAGGAAGTCGAATTTCACCAGGCCGACCGCCTCGACGTCGTCCTTGTCGAGCTGCGATATGGCGTGGGTGGTGCCTTCGGCCGCGTACAGCGGGCAAAAATCGGTCAGCTTGCCCGGCGCGATCAGCACGCCGCCGGCGTGCATGCCTACGTTGCGCGTGAGGCCCTCGAGCTTCTCGCCCAGCGCGAGCAGCTCCCTCACCTCGTCCTCTTTCTGCTCGCGCTGCGCCAGCAGCGGCTCCATCTCGCGCGCGTCCTGCAGCGTGATGAGACGACCGGGCTGGAAGGGGATCAGCTTGGCGATCTGGTCGCAGAAGTTGTAGCCCAGGTCGAGCACGCGCCCTACGTCGCGCACCACCGCGCGCGCGGCCATGGTGCCGAAGGTGACAATCTGCGACACACAGTCCTCGCCGTACTTGCGCCGCACGTAGTCGATGACCTTGTCGCGCCCGTCCTGGCAGAAGTCGATGTCGAAGTCCGGCATCGACACGCGCTCCGGATTGAGGAAGCGCTCGAACAGCAGGTCGTAGGTAATCGGGTCGAGGTCGGTGATGCCGAGCGAGTAGGCCACCAGCGAGCCCGCACCGGAGCCGCGCCCGGGTCCGACCGGCACGCCGTTGTGCCTCGCCCAGTTGATGAAGTCGGCGACGATGAGGAAGTAGCCCGCGAAGCCCATCTGGATAATGGTGCGGATCTCGAAGTCGAGCCGCTGCTGGTAGCGCGGCGTCGCGCCCTCGCGCGCCGCCTCCGCGGGAAACAGCTTCGCCAGGCGCCGCGCGAGACCCTGCTCGGCCTGCTGGCGCAGGAACTGGTCGACGGTCACGCCCGGGGGCGTCGGGAAGGCCGGCAGGCGGCTGCGGCCGAGCTCAATCTCGAGGCTGCAGCGCCGCGCGATCTCGAGCGCGTTCTCCAGCGCCTGCGGCACGTCGGCGAACAGTTGCGCCATTTCCGCCTGCGACTTGAAGTACTGCTCAGGCGTGAACAGCTTTGGCCGGCGCTGGTCGCCCAGCACGTAGCCCTGCGCGATGCACACGCGCGCCTCGTGCGCCTTGAAGTCGTCGGGCGCGAGGAACTGCACCGGATGCGTGGCGACGGGCGGCAGCGCGAGCCGCGCGGCGAGCTCGAGCGTGCGCGAGACAAGCGCTTCGCCCTGCGGCAGGCCAGCGCGCTGCACCTCGAGGTAGTAGCGGCCCGGGAACAGCGCCGCCCACTCGCGCGCCGCGCGCTCCGCCGCGGGCGCATTGCCCGCGGCCAGCGCCTGGCCGACGTCGCCGGCGGCGGCGCCCGAAAGCGCGACCAGCCCGTCGGTTCCCAGCTCGCTCAGCCAGGCGCGGGCGAGTTCGGCGCGCCCGCGGCGCTGGTTCTTCAGCCAGGCGCGCGACAGCAGCTCGCACAGCGCGAGATACCCGGCGCGGGAAGCGCACAGCAGCAGCAGCCGCGAGGGCTTGTCCGCTTCGGTCTCGTTGTGCACCCAGCAGTCGGCGCCGATCAGCGGCTTGACGCCAGCGGCGCGCGCCGCGCGGTAAAACTTGACCATGCCGAACAGATTCGCGCTGTCAGTAAGCGCGAGCGCCGGCATGCCGTCCTGCGCCGCCTTGTGCACCGCCTCCTCCAGCCGGACGATGCCATCCGTGACCGAGTACTCGCTGTGCAGCCTTAGGTGGACGAAGCGAGGAGCAGGCATGGGAAGCAGCGAAAGTTTACCATCGGCGCATGCGCGCCTATGCGCTCTTCGCGCTCTTCGCCGGCGCCACCTGCATCGCGCTTTCGCCCATCTGGGTGCGCGTCTCCGATGTCGGCCCGACGGCGAGCGCCTTCTGGCGCGTCGCGCTCGCCGTGCCGCTGCTTTGGGCGGCGCTGGCGCTGCTTCCGCGTTCCGATGCCGCCGCGGCGCGAACGCAGTGGCCGCTGCTCGCCGCCGCGGGCTTGGCATTCGCCGGGGACCTCGCGTTCTGGCATTGGTCGATCCAGTTCACCTCGGTCGCCAACTCGACGCTGCTCGCCAACCTCGCGTCGATCTTCGTCACGCTCGCGGCCTGGCTGCTGTGGCGGCAGAGGCCGAGCGGGCAGTTCCTGGTGGGGCTGGCGCTCGCGCTCGCCGGCGTCGGGCTGCTGGTGCGCGCGAGCCTGGGCTTTTCCGAGACGGCGTTGCGCGGCGACGGATTCGGCGTGATCACGGCGATGTTCTACGCCTGGTACCTGCTGACCGTGAAGCGCCTGCGCGACCTCGGCGCGGCGACGCTCCGGCTGATGGCGGTCACGACCACCATCACCGCGGCAGTCCTGCTGCCGGTGGCGCTCACATCCGGCGACACCATGCTCCCCGCTGGCGCGCAGGGCTGGCTGGTGCTCCTCGGGCTCGCCTGGATCACGCACGCCGGCGGACAGGGGCTGATCGCATATGCGCTCGCGCACCTGCCGGCCGCGTTTTCCTCGGTGGGGCTGCTGCTGCAGCCGGTGCTGGCGGCGCTGTTCGCCTGGGCGTTGCTTGCCGAGCCGCTGGGCACGCTGCAGATTGCCGGCGGCGCCGTGGTGCTGGCGGGGATCTACCTCGCACGGCGCGGGTCGGGCTAGACCACCAGGGCCACGGGCTCGCCCTTGCCCTTTTCGATCACGCCGATTCTGTTGACGGTCTCTCCGAGAGCGCTCAGCTGAACTATCGCTTTCGAAGCATTCCTGGCGGAAACGGCGATCACCAGCCCGATCCCGCAATTAAAAACGCGATGCATCTCGTCTTCCGCGACAGCGCCTTGCTCTTGCAGCCAGCGGAAGACTACCGGCCGCGGCCAGGACTTGCCGTGGATGACTGCCTTCGTTCCCTTCGGCAGCATTCTTGGCACGTTGCCGACGAGCCCGCCGCCGGTAATGTGCGCCATGCCCTTGATCAGGCCGTTCTCCAACAGCTCGAGAATCGGCTTCACGTAGATGCGCGTCGGCTCCATCAGCGCGTCGAGCATCGCCGCGTCCGGCCTGGCCCGCTCGACGATCTTGCGGATGAGCGAATAACCGTTGGAGTGCGCGCCGCTGGAGGCCAGGCCGATCAGCACGTCGCCGGGCCTGATCGACTTGCCGCTGATGATGCGCTTTCTCTCCACCACGCCGACGCAGAAGCCGGCGAGGTCGTACTCGCCCTCGGGATACATGCCGGGCATCTCGGCGGTCTCGCCGCCTATCAGCGCGCAGCCCGCGAGCTCGCAACCGCGCGCGATGCCCTGCACCACCTGCGCGGCGACCCGGTTGTCCAGCTTGCCGCAGGCGTAGTAATCGAGGAAGAACAGCGGCTCGGCGCCCTGCACCAGCACGTCGTTCACGCTCATCGCCACCAGGTCGATGCCGACCGTGCCGTGCCGGCCCGTCGCAAAGGCGAGCTTCAGCTTGGTGCCGACGCCGTCGGTGCCCGAGACCAGCACCGGCTGGCGGTATTTCTTCGGGATCGCGCACAACGCGCCGAAGCCGCCGATGCCGCCAAGCACCTCGGGCCGCAGCGTGCGCCGCGCAAATGGCTTGATCGCCTCGACGAGGGCATCGCCGGCATCGATGTCGACGCCGGCATCGCGATAGGAAAGCGCTTTGCTCATGCTAGAGTTTCGCGTTTGCAGCACGATTCTACTTGAGATGCCCACCCCGCTCGCCGCCACTCCGCAGATCCGGGGCTGGATTGCTGTCGCGCTGTACGGCGGCGCGCAGTGACGCGCCAGCTCGCGCTGCCCATCTCGCCCGCGCCCGAGCCCACGCTCGAGAACTTCGTGCCGGGCGCCAACGCCGAGTTGCTGGCGCGGCTGCGCGCGCTCGCCGCCGGAGAACTCGCGGAGTCCGTGCTCTACCTGTGGGGCGAGCCCGGCAGCGGCCGCAGCCACCTGCTCGCGGCGAGCGCGCGGCCCGGCCTGGAGGTCGCCGACGACGTCGAGCGGCTCAACGCGGCGGGACAGATCGCGCTATTCAACGCCATCAACGCGGCGCGCGATGCCGGTGGCACGGTGCTCGCCGCGGGTAACGCCCCGCCCGCGCAGCTCGCGCTGCGCGAGGACCTGAAGAGCCGCCTCGCCTGGGGCCTGGTGTACCAGGTGAAGCCCCTCACCGACGCGGAAAAAGCACTCACCCTGCACGGCGAGGCCGCGCGGCGCGGCCTCAAGCTCTCCGACGAGGTGGTGTGGTACCTGCTCACCCACGTGCGCCGCGACCTGCGCTCGCTCATCGCGCTGCTCGACCGCATCGACCGAGCCTCGCTCGAGCAGCGCCGCGCCGTCACGCTGCCGCTGGTGCGCGAACTGATCCGCAGTCTGGAAGAGTGAACGTGCAGCTTTGCCTGTTCGACCTCGACAACACGCTGCTCGCCGGCGACAGCGACTACGAGTGGGGCCAGTTCCTCGTCGACCGCGGCGTGCTCGCGCGCGAGGAGTATGAGGCGCAGAACGCGGCCTTCTTCGAGCAGTACAAGGCCGGCACCCTGGATATCCACGAGTACCTCGGCTTCGCGCTGCGGCCGCTCGCCGCGCACACGCCCGAGGACCTGGCGCGCTGGCACGGCGAGTTCATGCGCAGCCGCGTGCTGCCGATGATCACCGCCAGCGCGCGCGCCCTGGTGCGCCGCCACCTCGCGGCGGGCGACCTGTGCGCGGTGGTCACCGCCACCAACAGCTTCGTCACCGCCCCGATCGCGCGCGAGTTCGGCGTGCCGCACCTGATCGCCACGGAGCCGGAGGCGCGCGCCGGCCGCTTCACCGGCCGCGTCGCGGGCACGCCCTGCTTCCGCGAGGGCAAGATCGAGCGCGTCGAGGCGTGGCTCGCGGGCAGGGGACAGCGGCTGGAGGACTGCGCCGAGAGCCGTTTCTACAGCGACTCGCACAACGACCTTCCCCTGCTCGAGCGCGTGCGCCGGCCCGTGGCGGTGGACCCCGACCCCCAGCTGGCGGGCGAGGCAGCGCGCCGCGGCTGGCCGGTGATCTCGCTGCGCTAGAATCGCCGCCTTCATGATCAAACGCTTCATCCGCCGCGTACTGGGACTGCGGGAGGACGCGCCGCAGCGCGTCCCGCGCGAGCGCCACAGCCTGCGGCGCGACGCCATCAGCAACGGCGCGCTGAAGGTGTGCGACGTGCTGCGCGACGCGGGCTACGCCGCCTACGTGGTGGGCGGCGCGGTGCGCGACCTGCTGCTCGACATCCGGCCCAAGGACTTCGACATCGCCACTGACGCGCGCCCGGAGCAGGTGAAGCCCCTGTTCCGCCGCGCCCTGCTCATCGGCCGGCGCTTTCGCCTGGTGCACGTGATGCTCGGCGGGGAAACGGTGGAGACCTCCACCTTCCGCGCCGCCGACGCCGACACGACGCAGAAGAGCGAGCACGGCCGCGTGCTACGCGACAACGTGTTCGGCAACCAGGAGGAGGACGCGCGCCGCCGCGACTTCACCATCAACGCGCTGTACTTCGACCCCGCGAGCGAGGAGATCGTCGACTACCATGGCGGCCTCGCGGACCTGAAGAAGCACCTGCTGCGCATCATCGGCGACCCGGAGACGCGGTTTCGCGAAGACCCGGTGCGCATGCTGCGCGCCGTGCGGCTGGCGGCGAAGCTCGGCTTCACCATCGAGTCCGCCACCCGCGCGCCGATCCGCCGCCTCGCGCCCCTGCTCGAGCACGTGCCGCCGGCGCGTCTCTACGACGAGATGCTGAAGCTCCTCATGTCCGGCCACGCCAGCGCCTGCGTGCGCCAGCTGCGCGAGGAGGGGCTGTCCAAGGGCGTGCTGCCGCTGCTCGACGTGATCCTCGAGCAGCCGCTGGGCGAGCGCTTCGTCACGCTCGCCCTCGCCCAGACCGACGAGCGCGTGCAGTCCGGCCGCCCGGTGTCGCCGGCGTTCCTGTTCGCGGCGCTGCTCTGGCACGAGGTGCTGGCGGCCTCCAAGGCGCGCCAGGCCAAGGGCGAGCGGCCGCTGCCGGCGCTCGAAGCGGCGATGGACAAGGTGCTCGACGCGCAGTTCGAGAAGCTGGCGCTGACGCGCAAGCTCACCGCCATCATGCGCGAGGTGTGGGTACTGCAGCCCAGGTTCGAGCACCGCGGCGGCCAGCGCCCCTACCGGCTGGTCGAATCGCCGCGCTTCCGCATGGCGTACGACTTCCTCGCGCTGCGCGCCGCAAGCGGCGAGGTAAGCGCGGAGCTGGAGGCCTGGTGGCGCGCCTTCCAGAGCGCCGACGCGGAAACGCGCCAGGCGATGCTGCTGCCCGATACCGGTCCGCGCAAGAAGCGCCGCCGGCGCCGCCGCCCCAAGGGCGGCATGGAGCCGGGCCCGCTGCCCGCGTGATCACCGCCTTTGTCGGCATCGGCTCCAACCAGGGCGATGCGCGCGGCCATGTGCTCAAGGCCTTCGACGAGCTCGCGCGCCTGCCCGACACATGCCTCGCCGCGCACTCGTCGCTGTACCGCAGCGCGCCGCTGGACGCGCCCGGGCAGCCCGACTATGTCAACGCCGTGGCCGCGCTCGACACCGAACTTTCCGCCGCGCAGCTCCTCGCGGCGCTGCAAGACCTCGAACACAGCCACGGCCGCAAGCGGCCGTACCCCAACGCGCCGCGCACGCTCGACCTCGACCTGCTCCTGTACGGCGACCTGTGCCTGGCCTCCGCCATGCTGACCCTGCCGCACCCGCGCATGCACGAGCGCGCGTTCGTGCTCGCGCCCCTGCTGGAGCTCGACGCGCGCCTCGAGATCCCTGGCCGCGGCGCGGCGCGCGCGCTGCTCGCGCGCTGCGCGGGCCAGCGCATCGAGCGGCTTGACTGAGGTGCAGCGCTACCGCTACATCGCCATCGAGGGTCCGATCGGATCGGGCAAGACCAGCCTCGCGCGGCGGCTCGCCGCGAGCCTGGGCACCGACCTGCTGCTCGAGCAGCCGGCTGAGAACCCCTTCCTCGCGCGCTTCTACCAGGACATGGCGCGCTACGCCCTGCCCACCCAGCTGTTCTTCCTCTTCCAGCGTGCGCGCCAGCTGGAGCCGCTCGCCCAGCCCGACATGTTCGGCCGCGCCACGGTGGCCGATTTCCTGCTCGACAAGGACCCGCTGTTCGCGCGCATCACGCTCTCGGGCGACGAGCTGGCGCTGTACCAGCGCATCTACGAAGCGCTCAAGGTGCGCGCGCCCGTGCCCGACCTGGTGATCTACCTGCAGGCGGCGCCGCAGGTGCTAATCGAGCGCGTGCGGCGGCGCGCGGCGGACTTCGAGCGCGGCATCGGCGAGGAATACCTGGCGCTGCTGGCGGAAGGCTACGCGCGCTTCTTCTACCACTACGCCGCGGCGCCGGTGCTGATCGTGAACTCGGAGAACCTGAATTTCGTCGAGCGCGACGCCGACTTCGACCTGCTGGTAGCGCGCATGCGCGCCATGAAGAGCCGGCGCGAGTACTTCAACCTCGG
>Ga0210379_10000476_pt1 | contig 13007 bp, 14 predicted proteins | sample PLMedo_2_FD_155468 | JGI IMG/M metagenome (GOLD analysis project Ga0210379, IMG submission 155468) | Groundwater sediment microbial communities from an aquifer in East River, Colorado, USA - PLM4_32_coex redo | ecosystem: Environmental > Terrestrial > Soil > Riparian zone | place: USA: East... | reverse complement strand
AAACTTGGCACGCGCTGTGAGATCAAGAACCTGAACTCGTTCTTGTTCATGGAACAGGCGATTGAATTCGAGGCGCGTCGCCAGATCGGAATCCTCGAGGATGGCGGCAGCATCGCGCAGGAAACGCGCCTGTACGACTCGGACAAGGGCGAAACGCGTTCTATGCGCTCCAAGGAGGACGCGCAGGACTATCGCTATTTCCCTGATCCTGACTTGCTTCCGCTTGTGATTGGCGAAGAAATGATTGAGCGAATTCGAAAGTCATTGCCGAAATCCCGGGACAAACAGCGACACGAGTTCATTTCTGTGTACGAGCTTTCTCCTTCGCAGGCGCAATTTCTGACCTCTAACCGTGCAACATCGACTTTTGCGCTTTCCACTTTTGATGGCACTCCGAAGGAAGAGGTGCCGAGTCTCGCCAACTGGATCGCGGGCCCGCTCAGTGCGAAGTTGAATAAAGAGAACGTTGATTTCTCGAAAAGTAAAGTGTCTCCAGATCAGCTCAAAGAGCTGCATAAGTATGTTGTTAGCGGCGAAATTTCCAATTCCACCGCCATCGCAACCGTTCTAAGCGCAATGTGGAACGACGGGGGAACCGCAGCCGATATCATTCAGGGAAAAGATCTTCGACAACTTTCCGATGCTGGCGCGATCGAGAAGATCGTCGACGAAGTTCTCGCGCAGAACGCCAAGCAAGTCGAGGCCTACCGCGCCGGAAAGGAAAAAGCCTTCAACTCCTTGGTCGGCCAGGTGATGAAAGCCACGCAGGGCAAGGCCAACCCCGCGCAGGTGAACGCGATTCTGAATGCCAAACTCTCCCGCTGACTACTTCTTCTGCGGGCCCTTGGTGAGCTCGAGGTACTTGCGCTTTTCCTCGTCGTAGCGCGCGTTGATGGCGGCGGCCTCGCTCTGGCGCGAAACGAGCAGCTGCTCCTGCAGTGAAAGGTCGTAGGCCACCGCGCGCACGTCCTGCTCGAACTTGTCGTCGGGCGTCTTGCCGCCCGTGAATTTCGCCGCCTGCTTGGCCAGCTCGTCCTGGCGCTTTCTCAGCGCGGCGATGCGCCGCTCCACGTCTTCCCGCGCCTTCAGGTTGTCGGCGAGGGCGCGCTGGCGCACCAGGTCGATGTCCTTCTCGCTCGCGTAGGTCTGCAGCAGCGCCTGGTCGCGCCGCTGCTGCACCTTCGCCGCGTTCGCCGCGTCGCGCTTGGCCTGCTCGGCGGCGGCGTCCTTCCCTGCCGCCGCTTCCCTTGCGGCGCGCTGCTCAGGCGTCAGCGGTGCGTCGAAGCGGCGCAATACCGTGCCCTGCGCGGACAGGCCTTCGACCGCCACGTTGGCGCACTGCGCCGGCCGCATCGAGCCGTAGTACTTCTTGCCGTCGGTGCCTACGCAGCGGTAGGAGCGGATCTGCGCGTCGAGGGCCGCGTCCTTGGCGGCTTTGACCCTCTCGGCCGTGGACTTCTCTCCCGCGGACTGCGCGAGCGCGCCGGGCGGCACGGCGGCAATCGCGAGCAGCAGCGCGGCGGTGACGGTTTTGCGGGACATCGCGGGTTCCCTTGGTGGCAGTCGACAGAGCCATTTTAACGCGCCGGCCCGCTCTGCGTTGACCTGCTAAAATCCGCCCGCCATGCACTCCGCGGATCGCGCCTTCATCGCCGAAACCACCGCGAAAATGCTGCTCGAGGTGAAGGCGGTGCTGTTCTCCGAGGGCAAGCCGTTCATCTTCACCTCCGGCTGGGCGAGCCCGGTGTACATCGACTGCCGCAAGCTCATCTTCTACCCGCGCATCCGCGCGCAGCTGGTGGATTTCGCCGTTGCGACGCTGGCGCGCGACGCGGGCTTCGAGCAGTTCGACGTGGTGGCGGGCGGCGAGACTGCGGGGATTCCCTACGCGGCGTGGATCGCCGACCGGCTCGGCCTGCCGATGCAGTACATCCGCAAGAAGCCCAAGGGCTTCGGCCGCAACGCGCAGATCGAGGGCGACATCCGCGAGGGCGCGAGGACGCTCTTGGTCGAGGACCTGACCACCGACGGCCGCTCGAAGATCAACTTCTGCAAGGCGCTGCGCGACGCGGGCGCGGTGGTCGAGCACGTGTTCGTCAATTTCTATTACGATATTTTTCCGGAGTCGAAGAGGGTGATGAGCGAGCTCGGCGTGCGCCTGCACCACCTCGCCACCTGGTGGGACGTGCTGCGCGTGGTGAAGCAGGGCGATTACCTCGCCGGCGCGCAGGTCGACGAAGTCGAGAAGTTCCTCAACGCGCCGGCCGAGTGGTCCGCCGCGCACGGCGGCGTTGCCAGCTTCCCCTCGTCTTGAGGGTCATAACCCTCAACGTCAACGGCATTCGCTCCGCGGCGAAGAAGGGGCTGGTTCCGTGGCTCGCCGCGCAGAAGGCCGACGTGGTGTGCCTGCAGGAAATCAAAGCGCATGAGGCGGATCTGGACGCTTCACTGCTGGCGCCCAAGGGCTTCCACGGCCACTTCCATCCAGCGCAGAAGAAGGGCTACGCCGGCGTCGCGCTCTACAGCCGCGTCGCGCCCGATCGGGTGGTGAAGGGCTTCGGCGTGCGCGAGTTCGACGCCGAGGGCCGCTACCTCGAGGCCACCTACGGCAAGCTCAAGGTCGTGTCGCTCTACCTGCCCTCGGGATCTTCGGGCGAGCACCGGCAGGCGTCGAAATTCCGCTTCCTCGAGGCTTTCGTGCCGCAGCTGCGCAAGCTCGCGCGCTCCGGGCACGAAGTGGTGCTGTGCGGCGACTGGAATATCGCGCACCGGCAAATCGACCTGAAGAACTGGCGCTCCAACCAGAAGAATTCCGGTTTCCTCCCCGAGGAGCGCGCGTGGCTCACGCGCGTGCTCGGCGAGCTGGGCTGGGTGGACGTGTTCCGCCGCCTGAACGCCAAGCCCGAGCAGTACACCTGGTGGTCGAACCGCGGCCAGGCTTGGGCGAAGAACGTGGGCTGGCGCATCGATTACCACATCGCCACGCCGGGCATCGCGGCACGAGCGAGGAAGGAATCGATCTACAAGCGCAGGCGGTTCTCGGACCACGCGCCGCTGGCGATCGAGTATGACTACGAGCTCTAGGCGCGCCCGCGGCTGGCTGCAGGATCTTCGCGTTTACGCCGAGCCGCCCGTGGCGCGCATGCTGCTGCTCGGCTTCGCGGCGGGCCTGCCGCTGCTGCTGGTGCTCGGGACCCTGTCGTACCGGCTGCGCGAGGCGGGGATCGACCGCACCACGATCGGGTTCCTGAGCTGGGTCGGCCTCGCCTACGCCTTCAAGTGGGTCTGGGCGCCGCTGGTCGACCGCCTGCCTTTGCCCCTGCTCACGCGCGCCCTGGGCCGCCGGCGCAGTTGGCTGCTCGCGGCACAGCTCGTCCTCGTCGCGGGCCTGGCGGGAATGGCGCTCACCGACGCGACACAGAATCTGCCCCAGCTGGTCGCTCTTGCCTTGCTGGTGGCCTTTGCATCGGCCACGCAGGACATCGCGCTGGACGCGTACCGCATCGAGTCCGCCGACCTGTCCCGCCAAGCCGCCATGGCGGCGGCCTACCAGGTCGGCTACCGCGCGGCGATGATCACCGCCTCGGCGGGGGCGCTGTGGATCGCGGCGGCCTTCGATCCCGACGAGAAGACCTACCAGCACGCGCCCTGGGTGGCCGCGTACCTGTGCATGGCGGGGCTCATCGGCGTGGGCATCGTCACCGTCCTGTTCTCGAGCGAGCCGCGGGTCGCGGTGTCGCCGGACACCGTGCGCCGGGAGCAGGAAGTGGCCGCGCGCCTGCATTCGCGCCTGCTGTCGTGGATCTTCTCCGCAGTGGTGAGTCCGTTCCTCGACTTCGTCCTGCGCTACCGCTGGCATGCGGCGCTGCTGCTCGGGCTCATCGGCACCTACCGCATTTCCGACATTGTCCTTGGCGTCATGTCCAACCCGTTCTACCGCGACATGGGTTTCACCAAAGACGAGGTCGCAGCGGTTTCCGGCGTCTACGGGGTGGTCATGACGCTCGTCGGCGCCGCGCTTGGCGGCGTACTCGCGTTGCGCTACGGCGTGATGCGCATCCTCATGCTGGGCGCTGTGCTGTCCGCACTCACCAACCTGCTGTTCGCCTGGCTGGCCACGCGCGGGCACGACCTTCCGGCGCTGGTGTTCGCGATTTCGGCCGACAACCTGAGCGCGGGCATCGCCAGCGCGGCGTTCGTCGCCTACCTGTCGGGGCTCACCAATGTGGCCTATTCGGCCACCCAGTACGCGCTGTTCAGTTCGGTGATGCTGCTGCTGCCGAAGTTTGTCGGCGGCTGGTCGGGCTGGGCGGTCGACAACTTCGGCTACCCGGCCTTCTTCGTCGGCACGGCGCTGCTCGGCCTGCCGGTACTCGTGCTCACTTGGCTCGCGTCGCGCCTGGCGGCGACGCCGCCGGCAGATCGTGGAGGTGCCTGATGCGCAAGTCGCAGGACGGATTGGGGTGGTTCGGATCGCTGATCGTGCTGGCGATCGCGGTGGCAGCGGGCTACTACGCCTACAAGGGGATCGCCGACAGCGACGAGGCGCCCAGCTGCGCGGCCGCGCAGAACGCGTGCCAGAAGAAATGCCGGCGCACGTCGACCGAGGCGCCCGATGCGCAGCGCTGCCAGGAGGCTTGCCAGCGCGAGGCGGACGCCTGCGCCGGCGCCGGCCGGTAATGAGGCTCAGGGTTGCAGCTGCGCGCGCACTTCTCCGCCCTTGTGCTTGTTGCTGTGCACGTTGACGTAGAGGCCGCCCTCCTTGAACGCCTTCATCTGCGCGTCGGTGAGCTTGCGCCCCTCCGGCACGCTGTAGGTGTCGCCCTTCTTGTTCAGCGGCAAGATCACCGGGCCGTTCCTGCCGCGGGCGCCCAGGTGAATATGCGCCATCGTGCCCGGCACGTCCTTCGTCGTGACGCTGCCGCTGAGGCTGCCGTCCTCGCCGACGCGGAAGCTGCCGCTGCCCGTACCGGGGGTATTGACCTGCGGCACTTCCTCGGCGCCGCTCAGCTTCACGCTGATTGCACCGCTGCCCGGCATCCAGTCGGGCATCTTTCCGCGCATGTCCGCGCAGCCCGCCACGGCGATTGTCATGACGACCACCAACGCTCCCGCAATGCCGACTTTCATGTTTGGGTTTCCTCCCGATGATGACAGCAGGCCGGATGCTGCGCCGGCGGGCCGCGCCGGGTCAAGCGCCAGCCGGCAGCGCTACGCGCTGACGCGGTAGACGGCGAGGCTGCCCAGCAGGTTGGGCAGCACGGCGACCGGGCTGCCGTCGCGCAGCACCACCCGCTCGAGGATGCGGATGTCGAGCTTGGCGCACAACGCCTCGAAGTCGATCAGCGTGCAGTGGTGCACGTTGGGCGTGTCGTACCACTGGTAGGGCAGCTCCTTCGACACCGGCATGTGGCCGGCAAAGGCGATCTGCATGCGCGCCTTCCAGTAGCCGAAATTCGGGAACGAGACGATCGCCTCGCGCCCGACGCGCAGCATCTCCTTCAGCAGCGGCTCCTGGCGGTGGATCGCCTGCAGGGTCTCGGACAGGATCACGCTGTCGAAGGAGCCGTCGCGGAACGCCGAGAGGCCGTCCTCCAGGTCCATCTGCAGCACGTTGACGTCGTTGCGGATGCACTCCAGCACGTGCGCGTCGTCGATCTCCACGCCGTAGCCCGGCGCCTGCTTCGCTTGCCACAGGTGCTGCAGCAGCCGGCCGTCGCCGCAGCCGAGGTCCAGCACCCGGGCTGCGGGGGCGATCCAGCCGGAAATGACCTCGATCTCGGTCACAGCTCGATGTTGCCGAAGTAGGCGCGCAGCGCGCCGTGGTAGCGCGGGTCGTCCATGAGGAAGGCGTCGTGGCCCTGCGGCGCGTCGATCTCGAGGTAGGACACCACGCGCCTGTTGTCCAGCAGCGCGCGCACGATTTCGCGCGAGCGCTCCGAGGTGAAGCGCCAGTCGGAAGTGAACGACACCACCAGGAAGTTGGCCCTGGCGCGCGCCAGCGCCGCCGACAGGTCGCCGCCGTAGTCCGCCGCCGGGTCGTAGTAGTCGAGCGCCTTGGTGATGCGCAGGTAGGTGTTGGCGTCGAAGTAGCTGGCGAACTTGTCGCCCTGGTAGCGCAGGTAGCTCTCGATCTCGAAGTCGACGTCGAAGTCGAAGCCGGGGCCGTCCTTGCCGCGCAGCACGCGGCCGAACTTCTCCATCATCGCGTCGTCGGACAGGTAGGTGATGTGGCCGATCATGCGGGCGATGCGCAGGCCCCGCTTCGGCACCACTCCCTTCTCGTAGTAGTGCCCGCCGTGGAAGTCCGGGTCGGTCATGATCGCCTGGCGCGCCACCTCGTTGAAGGCGATGTTCTGCGTCGAGAGGCGCGGCGTCGCAGCGATCACCAGCGCATGGCGCACGCGCTCCGGGTAGGAAAGGGTCCACTGCAGCGACTGCATGGCGCCCAGCGAGCCGCCGATCACCGCCGCGAAGCGCTCGATGCCCAGGTGATCCGCGAGGCGCGCCTGCGCGGCGACCCAGTCCTCCACCGTCACCACCGGGAAGTCGGCGCCCCAGGGCTTGCCGGTGGCCGGGTTGGGCGAGGCCGGGCCGGTCGAGCCGAAGCACGAGCCGAGGTAGTTGTTGCCGACGACGAAGAAGCGATCGGTGTCGAGCGGCCTGCCGGGGCCGACGAGGTTGTCCCACCAGCCGAGGTTCTGCGGATCATCGGCGTACGCGCCGGCGACATGGTGCGAGGCGTTGAGCGCATGGCAGACCAGGACCGCGTTCGAGCGCCGCGCGTTCAGCTCGCCGTAGGTCTCGTAGGCGATCTCGTACGCGGGCAGCACGGCGCCGCCCCTCAGCTTGAGCGGCTGGTTGAACCTGGCCTTCTTCGCTTCGACGATCACGGCGCGCCCGCAAATGAAAAAGCCCGTTCAGCTTGCGCGAGGACGGGCTTTCGGGGCCGGTCTCTTTAGCGGTACTTGTAAAGCGCCCGCAAGCTGAACATCAAATCGGCGCTGTGAAGCCGCGCGAACGTTACCCGCCGTCGCCTTCGGTGTCAAGGAAGCGGCGCGACGATTCGCGGCGCAGCTGCTCGCGCAGCCGCTCGAGCCATCGCGGCACGCGCGCGTTGCGCGGGCGGAAGCGCCGCGCGGGGCGCGCATACTCGTCGATCTTTTCGCGCACGAAACGCGCCACCTCCGGCGGCAGGCCGCCGGCGGCCGCGTCGTAGCGCTCGCGCAGCGCGAGATAGGGCATGGCGCCGTCGAGGCGTAGCGCCCAGGTGTCGTCCTCGAGGAAGGAATCGCCAGCGTGCAGGCTTTCGGCCTTCAGGTGCTGGAAGCCGCGCCCGCGGCGCCAGTCGAGCACTCGCTCGTCGCGCGTGTCGCGCCGGTAGCACAGTTGAAATTCGAGGATTGCGCCGGCGCGATCCTGCCACAGGAACAGGTCGAAGTAGTCGTCCTGGAACCAGCGCTTGGCGCGCCGCAGGCTGCGCTGCTCGAGGCCGCGAATCTCGCGCAGCATCTCAGGCCGCCTTTGCCGCCCCGCTCTTGGTCAGGCCGTCGATCTGCGCGTCGCTGTAGCCCGCCTCGCGCAGCACCTCGCGCGTGTGCTCCCCGAGCCGCGGCGCGTGGCGCCGGACCTCGGGCTGCGTCCCCGACCACTCGGAGGGCACCTTCATCGACACGAGCGTTCCCTCACTCGGATGCTCGATGGGGCGGAAGTAGCCGATGGCGTTCAGGTGCGGGTCGCGCATGATGTCTTCCAGGCTGTTCATGCGCTGCACCGGGATGTCGGCACGCTCCAGTGCGGCGAGCCACTCGTCGGTGGTCCGTTTCGTCATCTCGTCGGCGACGAAGCCGTACACCGCGTCGAAGTTCCGGCTGCGGCCCTCGGCCGAGGCGAAGCGCTCATCCGCCAGCATGTCCGGCCGCCCGATCATCCCGAAGAAAGCCTTCCAGTGCTTGTCGTTGTAGATCAGCACGCAAACATACCCGTTCTTCGTCTCGTACGGCCGCCGGTGCTTCGACAGCATGCGCGTATAGCCGCCTTCGCCCAGCTGCGGCTCGAAGGTGTAGCCGCCCATGTGCTCGCCGAGCACCGACTGCAGCAGGCTCTCGAACATCGGCACGTCCACGCGCTGGCCCTTGCCGGTCCTCTCGCGGGAGTACAGTGCTGCGCACACCGCGTTCACCACGTGCAGGCCCACCGAGCGGTCGGCCATGGTCGCCGGCACGAAGCGCGGCGATTCCGCGCCCGCTTCGCGCAACAGCCAGGGCAGGCCTGCGGCGCCCTGGATCAGGTCGTCGTAGGCGGCCTTCGCGGCGTAGGGCCCCGACTGGCTGTAGCCGAAGGCGCCGACGTAGATGATCTCCGGGTTTACCGCGCGCACGTCCTCATACCCGAGCTTCAGGCGCGCCATCGCCTGCGGACGGATGTTGTAGACGAGGGCATCGGCTTTTTTCGCGAGGGCGAGGCAGGCCTCGCGTGCCGCGGGCTGCTTCAGGTCGAGCACGATCGCGCGCTTGTTGCGGTTGGCGTTCAGGAAAATGTGCCCCATGCCCTTGGAGCGGAAAGGCCAGGCGTAGCGCATGATGTCGCCCTCGGGGGGCTCGACTTTCACCACGTCGGCGCCGAAGTCGGCGAGGATCTGGGTGGCGTAGGGCCCCATCACCACCGTGGTGAGGTCGAGCACCTTGACGCCGTGCAGTGGGCCGCTCATTGTGGCTCGATGCCGGCTTCTTTCGTGAGCCGCGCCCACTTCGCGATCTCGGAGCGGATGAAAGCGCCGAGCTGCTCGGGGTTCATGGGAGCCACGTCGGTGCCGATGGTGGCGAAGCGCGCGACCACCTCCGGTTTGGCGAGCGCGGCGGACGTCAACTGGTGCAGTTGCGCGACCACCGCGGGCGGCGTGCCGGCGGGCGCCATCAGCGCGAACCAGGCGATCAGCTCGTAGCCGGGCAGCTCCTCGGCGATCGCCGGCACGTCGCGGGCAAGCGCACTGCGCTTTTCCGAGGTGACAGCGAGACCGCGCATCTTGCCGCCCTTCTGCTGGGCCAGCGCGTTCGCGAGGTCGGCGAAGGTGAAGGCGATCGAGCCGCCCAGCACGTCGGTAATTGCCTGCGGCAGGCCCTTGTAAGGCACGTCCACGAAGTCGATCTTCGCCATGGAGCGCAGCATCGCCTGCGACACCTGCGAGCCGGCGGAGCCGTAGCCCGCCGAGAGCTTGCCGGGGTTTGCCTTCGCGTGCGCGATGAACTGCTTCAGGTTCTGCGCGGGGAAGTCGGCGCGCACCATCAGCATGAACGAGATGGTGCCCAGGCGCGCGACCGGCGCGAAGTCCTTCACCGGATCGTAGGGCAGTTTCTTGAACAGGCTGACGTTGGCGGCTTGCGGGGTATTGGTGGTGAGCATCAGCGTGTGCCCGTCGGGCGCGGCTTTGGCGACTTCCGATGCGGCAATCGAGCCCTGCGCGCCGGCCTTGTTCTCGACGACGAAGGGCTGCTTGAGGGCCTCCTGCAGCTGCTGGCCGATGACGCGGGCCACCTGGTCGGTGGCGCTGCCGGCGGGGAAGGGCACCACCAGCTTCACCGGGCGGGACGGGTAGGGCTGGGCGAGCGCGCTGCCCGCGCACAGCACAGCGACCAGCAGCAGGGTCTTCTTCATGACGTCTCCTCAGGAATTCAGTTTCGCGAGCAGCTCGCGCGTCCTCGCCGCATCGCTCGAGCGCAGCACCTTCTGCGCCAGCGGCTGCACGTCGGCGAGGCTCGAGCGCAGCACGCGCTCCTTGATCGCCGGCAGCTGCGCCGGGTGCATGGAGAAATTGCGCAGCCCGAAGCCCAGCAGCAGGCGCGTGAGCGCGAGATCGCCCGCCATCTCGCCGCACACCGCGACCGGCGTGCGGCCGCGCGTGGCGGTCTGGATGACGTGCGCGATGAGGTGCAGCACCGCGGGGTGCAGCGGATCGTACAGGTGCGCCACCGCGTCGTCGGTGCGGTCGATGGCGAGCGTGTACTGGATCAGGTCGTTGGTGCCCAGCGACAGGAAGTCCAGCCGCTGCATGAACATCGGCAGCGAGAGCGCCGCCGCCGGGATCTCGATCATGCCGCCGACCTCGATGCCCTTGTCGTAGGCCACGCGCTGGTCGTCGAGCTGCTCCTTCGCCTGCCGGATGAAGGCGAGCGCCTGCTCCACCTCGTGCACGTGCGCCACCATCGGCAGCAGGATCCTGACGCGGCCGTGCTTCGAGGCGCGCAGGATGGCGCGCAGCTGGGCGAGGAACATCTGCGGCTCGGCGAGGCAGAAGCGGATCGCGCGCAGGCCGAGGGCGGGGTTGGGCATCAGCTGGGCGTTGCCCGAGAGTGCCTTGTCGGCGCCGACGTCCAGCGTGCGGATCACCACCGGCTTGCCGCCCATCGCCTTCGCCACTTCGCGATAGGCCTCGTACTGCTCGTCCTCGCTGGGCAGGTCCTTGCGGTTCATGAACAGGAACTCGGTGCGGAACAGGCCGACGCCTTGGGCGCCCGCCTCGTGCACGCCCGCCAGGTCCTGCGGCAGCTCGATGTTGGCATACAGCTCCACCGCTGCGCCGTCGAGCGTCGCCGCAGGCGTGGTCTTCAGGCGCCGCAGCTTCTTCTTCTCCAGCTCGTGCTGCGATTGGCGCAGCTGGTACTCGGCGAGCACGAGCGGGTCCGGATCCACGATCAGCACGCCCTGGCTGCCGTCCACGATCAGCAGCTCGCCCTCGCGGATCATGTGGCGCGCGTGGTGCAGGCCGACCAGCGCCGGGATGTTGAGGCTCCTCGCGACGATCGCGGTGTGCGAGGTGACGCCGCCGACCTCGGTGACGAAGCCGCCGAACTCGTGGCGCTTGAACAGGATCATGTCGGCGGGCGACAGGTCGTGCGCCACCACGATCAGCTTGTGCTCCTCGGACAGCTGCGGCTCGGCCGGCGCCTTGTTGCCCATCAGCGCCCTCAGCACGCGCTCCACCACCTGCTGGATGTCTGCCTTGCGCTCGCGCAGGTAGGGGTCTTCCATCGCCTCGAACTGCTCGACCAGGGTCTCCATCTGCTGCACCAGCGCCCACTCGGCGTTGCACTTTCGTTCGCGTATCAATTCGCGCGGCGCGTGCGACAGCGACGAATCCTCCAGGATCATGCGGTGCAGGTTGATGAAGGCGCCGAACTCGGCGGGCGCGTCGGCCGGCATCTGGCTCTCGAGCAGCGCCAGCTCCTGCTTGGCGCGCGCGATGCCGGCGTCGAAGCGGAAGATCTCGGCGGGCACCGCCGCATCCGGGATCTCGTGGTGCGCCACGTCGAGGCGCGCGCTGGAGACGAGGTGCGCCTGTCCGATGGTGATGCCCGAGGCGACGCTCGAGCCGTGCAAGACGAAGTTCATTCCCCTTCGCCGAACTTGTCGGCGATCAGTCCGCGCAGCGCCTCGAGCGCGGCGTCCGCGTCCGCGCCCTCGGCCTCCACCATGACCGAAGCGCCCTTGCCGGCGGCGAGCATCATGACGCCCATGATGCTCTTCGCGTTCACGCGGCGGCCGTTGCGCGAAAGCCACACATCGCACTTGAAGCTGTTCGCCACTTGCGTGAGCTTCGCCGAGGCGCGCGCGTGCAGGCCGAGCTTGTTGACGATGGTGAGCTCGGCGCTAAGCACCGCAGCTGTCCGTGTTCATGTGCACCACGCCCTCGGCGCCGCCGGAGAGGGCGCGCTGTACCGCCGCGGGCAGCGAGCCGTCGCGCCTGGAGAGTACCCGCACCAGCATCGGCAGCGAGACGCCGGAAACGCCTTCCACGCGCCCGTCGGCGAGCAGGCGCGAGGCCACGTTGCAAGGAGTGGCGCCGAACATGTCGGTCAGCACCAGCAGGCCCGCGCCGTCGTCGAGCTGCGCCGCGAGCTTGCGCGCGCGCGCCAGCACCACCTCCGGGTCGTCGTTGCGCGACACGCCGAGCGCCGCCACCCGCGCCTGCTTCGCGCCCAGGATCTGCTCGGCGCTGTAGAGCAGCGCCTCGCCGATGGCGCCGTGCGTGACCACCAGGACGCCGATCACGCCTTGACCTTCGCTTCGAGCGCTGCGACGAACATGCCGGCGACGTCGAAGCCGGTCTGGTCCTGGATCTCGCGAAAGCACGTCGGGCTGGTGACGTTGACTTCCGTCAGGTGGTCGCCGATCACGTCCAGGCCCACCAGCAGCAGGCCGCGCGCGGCGAGCTTCGGCCCCAGCGCCTCGGCGATCTCCCGGTCCCGCCTGGACAGCGGCTGCGCCACGCCGGTGCCGCCGGCGGCGAGGTTGCCGCGCGACTCGCCGGCCTTCGGGATGCGCGCCAGGCAATGCGGCACCGGCTTGCCGTCGATCAGCAGGATGCGCTTGTCGCCGTCGCGGATTTCGGGGAGGTAGCGCTGCGCCATCACGCTGCGCGCGCCGCCCTGCGCCATCAGCTCGACGATCACGTTGCGGTTCGGGTCGTCGGCGCGCACGCGGAAGATGTTTTCGCCGCCCATCACGTCCAGGCGCTTGAGCACGACATCGCGCTCGCTGTCGATGAATGCGTGCAGGCGCTCCGGCTCGCGTGTCACCAGCGTCGGCGCGACGAAGCGGGGAAACTCGGCGATGGCGAGCTTCTCGTTGTGGTCGCGGATCGCGTCGGGCGCATTGAACACGCGCGCCCCCTCGCGCACCGCCGCCGACAGCAGCCACGTAGTGGTTACGTACTCGAGGTCGAACGGCGGATCCTTGCGCATCAGCACCGCGTCGAACGAGGCGAGGCTGCGCTGCGCGTGGCCATCGCCGCGGTACCAGTCCTCGTCGTTGTCGGTCATGCGCAGGCGCGCGGCCTGCGCGCCGACGCTGCCGGCGTGCCAGGCGAGGCCCGGCTGCTCGCACACGTGCACGGCATGGCCGCGGCTCTGCGCGGCGCGCATCATGCTGACGGTCGTGTCCTTGTACGCCTTGAGCGAGTCCGGCGGATCGATGATGAAGAGCAGGTTCACGCCGTGGGGGCGCCGCGG
>Ga0210379_10000474_pt1 | contig 13012 bp, 14 predicted proteins | sample PLMedo_2_FD_155468 | JGI IMG/M metagenome (GOLD analysis project Ga0210379, IMG submission 155468) | Groundwater sediment microbial communities from an aquifer in East River, Colorado, USA - PLM4_32_coex redo | ecosystem: Environmental > Terrestrial > Soil > Riparian zone | place: USA: East... | reverse complement strand
CCTGGCGCAACAACTCTGCGAGTGTATAGCTAAACATATCTGACAACGTACCAACATCGGATGTAATTCGACTCATCAATTCACCTACTCTTCTATTATCAAAAAAACTTAATGGAAGCCAGATTATTTTTTGATACACAGCTTTCCGAACGTCTGCTAAAGACCTCTCGCTTACGACAGAGAATGTATAAACACGCGTGAAGGAAAATACTCCCTGTACAAATAAAATAGCAATGAGGGCCAGTGCAATTTGGCCGATGGAACTAAAGTATGGAACCGGCTTTCCTTCTGCAACATCCAGCAATTTGCCCGCCAGGTATGGAAAGGCTAAAAGAGTTACACTCGACAGCCCAAGAGAAGCAAGTCCTACGATGAACCAGCCCTTATAAGGAAGCACAAATCTGAAAACGCCGAGTAACTGTTTTAGGTTTTCTTTATTGATTTTCCTTTTTTCCTCGTCTCTTAATCCTTCCCTGCTGTTTCGTTTAGCCATGATAACTTAATTTGATATCGACAAAGCTCCGCTGATCTTGTACTGTACGGAGTCAGCCAGGAACATTTTCTGACCTCCGGCAATAGCGTAGGATGTCAGCACCGTTTTATTATCAACTTGGTGAAATTCCATCGTTAGCGAGCGGCTACTTTCATAAAGTGAGTTTGATTCATTGAATTGTGCCTCAATCTTTCTAATCTTATCCGGGGCTTGTTGATAATAGATTCTCAAATATTTCACAGGCAGCTCGGTTTTTGCCGTAAAAGCCTTTACCCTCAAATTACTTTTATCGTCAGCAAGACTTTCAATTTGATACAGATCTTTATTTACAGGCTTATTGATTATATCCAGTGCGGCAAACATTTCTAATTCCTTTTTCCAGGCCAGGGTATCTTTTGGGGTAAAGGATATTTTATCGTGCTTGTCTCCTAGCCTCGTTTCCTTTGTGAGCGCTGCCTTATTTTCTGACAAGTATTTAACCTGAGCCGTTAGCAAACTATCAATCGAATAAAGACTTGACCCGTACTTTTCTTTGTTGGAACAAGAAAAAAATAGAGTGACAGAAAAACAAAGTAGACTAATCTTCCTCATACAACGGCTCATCAACAAAACCTCGGGTTATTTTTCAAGCAGAATGTTTCCAGTCATTTGTGGGGGAATGGCAACGCCCATCATGGTGAGAATAGTAGGAGCAAGATCTCCAAGTTTCCCATTCTTTAATTTCCCTTTATAAGTATCATCAACAAGTATACAGGGTACCAGGTTTGTGGTATGGGCGGTGTTCGGCGTACCGTCTTCATTGATCATCACATCTGCATTTCCATGGTCGGCAATGATAATCGTACTGTATCCATTCTTCAGCGCTGCCTCCGTCACTTGTTGAGCGCAGGAGTCGACGGTTTCGCACGCTTTTACGGCTGCTTCAAAAACACCCGTGTGCCCCACCATATCTGGGTTTGCAAAATTCAGGCATATAAAGTCTGCTTCCTTTTTTCTTAATTCCGGTATGATTTTGTCTTTGATATCGTTCGCACTCATCTCGGGTGCAAGGTCATACGTTGCAACTTTAGGCGATGGACAAAGTATGCGAGACTCACCCGTAAACGGTACTTCTCTTCCTCCGGAGAAAAAGAAGGTAACATGGGGGTATTTTTCCGTCTCTGCAATACGAATTTGTTTTTTGCCAACGTTCGATACAACCTGTCCTAGTGTTTGATCAAGGTTATCTTTATTGAAGATCAGTTTTACATTATTAAACGAATCATCATAGTTGGTAAGTGTAATGTAATAAAGCGGTAACTTCTTCATGCCGTGATCCGGGAAATCTTTTTGCGTCAGTACCTCTGTAATTTCCCTGCCACGATCCGTCCGAAAATTGAAACATAACACTACATCTCCTTCTTTGATCGTGCCAATGGGTTGTTGGTTATGATCAACGACTACAATCGGTTTGATAAATTCATCCGTTACATTGTTATCATATGATTTCTGAATAGCACTTAAAGGATCTTTTGTTTTTTCGCCAACGCCATTCACCAAAACATCATAAGCCAGCTTCACACGTTCCCAGCGTTTGTCTCTGTCCATGGCGTAATACCGTCCAACAATACTGGACAGCCTACCGGTAGTTTTGTTAAGGTGTGCTATTACTTGTTTCAGGTAATCCAGACCCCCTTTTGGATCGGTATCTCGTCCGTCAGTGAAGGCATGGATGAATAAATTTTTAATTCCATGGCGGTGCGAAATCGAAATGAGCCCATTAAGGTGATCAATGTGTGAATGCACTCCGCCATCCGAGACTAAGCCCATAAAGTGAACATTCTTATTATTCTTTTTAGCGTAGTCAAATGCATCCAGCAATACTGGATTTGAATCCAGTTCATTTTCTTCAATCGCTTTGTTTACTCGAACCAGGTCCTGGTAGACTACCCGACCAGCGCCAATATTCATGTGTCCTACCTCAGAGTTACCCATCTGTCCTGCAGGCAATCCAACGGCTAAACCGGAGGCTTCAAGTTTACTGTGCGGGTATTTCAAGTACAAAGAATTGACAAAAGGAGTTTTGGCGTTGTCTATCGCTGAAACCGCCTTGTTCGTGGCGATTCCCCAGCCATCTAATATCATCAGTAGAACTTTCTTATTCATGGAAAATATATTTATTGGGGTTACTTCCGAGAGGCGCAAATATAATCAGGATTAAAGGAATATAGGGTTAAACAACATAGTAATCGATTGCATTCCAGAACATAAATCAATAATTCATTATCTTGCGACAATGGCATAGTTTTAGCCTGACTCTATTCATCATGAAATTGAACAGATATCTATTATCAATAGTTTTAGTACTGGCTAGTTTTCAAGTTGTTGTGTTAGTTGGACAAACAGATGTCATTAGCCAGGTCAAGGAAACCATTAAAGCAGGCAGTGCAAAGGAACTTTCCAGGTACCTCAACCAAACGGTTGATGTAACCCTGGATGACGGACCGCAATCATACAGTAAGGCTCAGGCCGAATTTGTTTTCCGCGATTTTTTCAAACAACATCCGCCGGCTGAGTTTAACATCATTCATCAAGGTACTTCCAAAGGTGGACAGACCTTTGGTATCGGCCAGTATAAAAGTGGCCCTGAAACCTATCGCGTATACATGAAAATTAAGGCAGTCGATAGCCAGCAGCTTGTCCACGAAATTTCCTTTGCAAAAGAGTAGAGGAAGACAGTGGAGTATTGATCACACCAAAAAATCCTGGTTATCCGTTAATCCTTGGAATTTGCATCCTACTTTTGCACGGTGCAGCCAAATTACATCACGGAAGCGTTTCTTGCTACATTCATCACAGAAGCATTAGCCGAAGATATTGGCGATGGCGATCATTCTACTCTTGCGTCAATTCCCCTGAACGCAACGAATAAGGCCAGACTTGTTGTCAAGGAGAATGGCATACTTGCCGGCATAATGTTAGCGGAAAGGATCTTCCACTTTTTTGACAAAACGCTTAAAACTGAATTTTACTGTAAGGATGGAACAGTGGTCAAAAAAGGAGATATTGCCTTCTCCATTGAAGGCTCTGCCAGGTCGATTCTTACGACTGAGCGGCTGGTCCTGAATTGTATGCAGCGGATGAGTGGCATTGCCACAAAAACCCATCACCTGACAACTTTAGTGGCTGGGACAGGTGCTAAACTTCTCGATACGCGCAAAACGACCCCCAACTTTCGTTTATTGGAAAAATGGGCGGTGCGAATAGGAGGAGGGGGCAACCACCGCCTGGGGCTATTTGATATGATCATGCTAAAAGACAATCATATTGACATGGCAGGGGGTATTGAGCAGGCAATCAATCGCACAAAAGATTATCTTCGCGCCGGAAATAAAAACCTGAAAATTGAAATCGAAACCCGAAACCTGGAAGAAGTAAAAAAAGTATTGAGTGTTGGTGGAATCGACATTATCATGCTCGATAATATGGGTCTGGCAGAGTTGAAAGAATCTGTGAGACTCATCGCTGGTAAATACAAGACGGAAGCGAGCGGGAATATTACAGAGGAGACGATTAAGGATGTTGCTGAATGTGGTGTTGATTTCATTTCAGTAGGTGCTCTTACGCATTCAGTAAGGAGCATGGATTTGAGCTTAAAGGCCTATTAAAATATTTGGGCAGGGTAGAAAATGATAACGGTGAACTGAACTATGATTGTTAGAACAAAAAATTACAAACTTGAAAAGAAGACGTACATCAAAATGGCGTTAAGCAGCATACTAAGAAAGCAAGGATGGATCGCTGGTGTGGTGGCTTTATTATTATGCCTTTGTTACTTTATTCCCGGCGCCTCAACCTTTTGGTGGTTCATTGGCGCGGTACTTGGCTTGGGCCTTTATTTACTATTCTGGTGGATACAGTTTTATGGTGTAACCCAGCTGGAGCAGGGCAAAATGCTCTTCGAGAAATTTTCTTATGAAATTAGCAGCCAGCAAATTCTAATGAAGATCAATCCCCGGGAAGGTATGCCGCTGAAGTGGGACCAAATCAAAAATGCCGCGATCGGCAAAGATCACTTTGTGCTTTTTGTAAATAAGGCCCAAATAATTTATTGGCCCTTCAGGATTTTTAATACAGAAAATGAGCGGAAATTTGTAGCGAGTATTCTTAAAACAAAAGGGCTGGTAAAGTAATTGCTTCTCTTATAAAAAACATCGTGGGGGTTAGATCCTCCTGGCCCGACTTTCTAATTTTTACTTCGTGCAAAAACCTGTTAAGAAACTTTCTCCCGCAGAGGTAAAACAGAAGATTTATGCTTACTGTGCATACCAGGAGCGTGCTCACCAGGAAGTTAAAAATAAACTGTTTGAGTTTGGTTTACCCTCGCACGAGGTAGATGAAATTTTAACGCACCTCATAACCAGTGGTTATTTAAATGAGGAGCGATTTGCCAAAGCTTTTGCCGGTGGGAAATTCAGGGTTAAAAACTGGGGCAGAATAAAAATAATTCACGAATTGGAAGCAAGGGGCCTCACGAAAAACTGTATCCATTCAGGTATCCAGGAAATTGATGAAGCCGATTATCTGGAAACGCTTCAAGCGTTACTGATGAAGAAATCAGCGCAACTCGAAGGGGAAAATTCCTTTCTAAAGAGAGACAAACTTGCCAAGTATGCCATCCAAAAAGGGTTTGAATCTGAATTGGTTTGGAAATATGTCAAGGAAATGGTGAAGGAATAGAAGCCCAAGCATATTGTTCTTGGCAGATTTGTCACTTTTTTATAATAATTTGCGTTAACCTACTGGGGCTATTACTATGAAATCAAAATCCGATAATAAAGAGCATTGGGTATCCAACAAAGTAAAGAAGAGCCGCGAGTTGGTCTATAAACTAATTGACATCAATAAGGAAATTAATGCAGAAGGAAAAACTTTTCGCCTGGGCGAGAAAGTTTACTTCGTAAGGGAACTGGGCTAAACCAGCACGAACTGTGGCGTTAGCTGTATCTACTCTTTTCCTCTTTCTTTTTATCCTTCCGGGTATAACGTTCAAGCGGGCTTACCTTTCATCCTCCTTCTCGCGAAAATTAAAATTCTCCGGTCTGTTAGACGAGGTGTTTTGGGCCCTCTTCCCTTCCATCATCATGCACTTTTTATCCTATGCCCTGCTTTTGGCTGCGGAAGTTATCCTTCAATTTGAATTTGAGTTGACGCCTGTGATAAGCAGGGCATTGTTTCAAAATAGCAATGAGGGATACGGAGGTATTTTTCTGTCTTACCTTTACTACTGCACCTTTGTCATAACTGTTTCTTTTTTCGCTGGACATATCAGTCGCAAAATCATAAGGGTATTAAAGTTCGACCGTAAGTTTAAACTGTTCCGGTTTTCAAATGACTGGCACTATTTACTAAGTGGTGAGTTCCTGGATTTTCCCGAAGTACCCGATCACCCCGAAGAAGTGAGTTTCAAACTTGTAAATGTCTTGACCAATGTTGGACAAGAACAGATGATTTATATTGGCGAACTAATTCATTTTACATTGTCTGACGAAGGTGGCCTGGAGAACATCGTTCTTAAAGATGCGAAGCGAAGGCTGCTACAGGACGATCTTTTGGAAAACCGTTATTACGAAATCCCGGGAAGATATATTACAATTCCTTACAAAACGATCATAAATATCAACATCCGCTATTTTTACCTGGAGGACATTACGGAAGATTATGATGACGAGAAGCTTCTATAGATCCTTCTGTAAATCCATTGAAACGATGTAAAACAATTAAATCATGTATGAACCATGGCACACACTAAACTTGGCGAGAACATTGTAAACACGATTGGTGACCTTCCATCTCCAGGAACATCTGCTCCTGATTTTACACTAGTCGCAAATGATTTAAAAGAAATAAGCCTGAAAAACTATACCGGTAAGAATATAGTACTGAATATTTTCCCCAGCATCGATACGAGAGTTTGCGCTACTTCCGTACGTGAGTTCAATAAACGGGCATCAGGTTATGCTGATACGGTAGTGCTTTGTATTTCGAAAGATCTTCCCTTTGCCTTAAGGCGTTTTTGCGGTGCAGAAGGCATCAGCAATGTTGTAACACTATCCGATTTTCGTCACAGAGGATTCTCAAAAGAATATGGGGTTGAAATGATTGATGGCAACATGGCCGGCCTTAACGCACGTGCAATTGTAGTCATTGACAAACTGGAGAAAGTTAAGTACAATGAACTTGTTCCTGTTATTGGGCAAGAACCAAATTATGATGCCGCGCTTAAGGCAATTCAATAAGAAGGCTACTCGGCGTCTTTGTATACAAAAAAGGCCACGAATTAAATCGTTGCCTTTTTTAGAGCGATTTCTTTAAGAGCGATTTCTAATGCCCGACCATAAACACTGCATTTGCAAAGAGCATTTTTCCGTTTTCCCAAAAGCAGCGGAATAGGGGATTGTCCACTAAATACACGATGTTACCCTGCCCCTTTTCCTCCACACCAAGCACCAAACTGTTGTCTAACTTTTTATTTATTCGTGTTCCTGCAAATCCCTGTACCGGTTTAGCCTTTCCTTTTATCACACCAACGTTCCAGCCATTTTCCAAGAATCCGTAACGAAGTTCATTTGTCTTTAAAGTGTAATACGTGTCTTTTAAGCCAAAGGCCAGCGGGTGCGAGCTGTCTAGCATTACTTTATAAATAGCTCCGGAGATGCCATCTGAAAGTTGTTTGCGTTCAGCATCTTCATAACGGGTCAATGCTTCTTTCTCTTTTAATTCTTTTTCCTTTTTTTCAGCATCAGTTTTTTCACTCTCTTTTGTATAAGTTTTCAAACCAAATCCTTTTTTTTCCGCAAAAGCGTTTAGTCCATTCGCAATGACAATTAATTTACCTCCGCCTGTAACCCAGGCAGAAATCTGGTCTAGTGTACCTTCATCAAACATTTTATAATTACCATCAGGTACTACCAATACATCATATCTTTTTAAGTCGATGGTTTTGAAATAGTCCGTTCCAATTTGTGTTATGGGGTAATGAATTTGCTGTTCAAAAAAATGCCAGATTTCGCCGGCAGAAAGCGATGAAGTTTGCTCCCCAAATAGAACAGCTACTTTAGGTGCCTTCAGGTAATTTACTTCGCTTGAACCAACGTCTTTCCCTCTATCAACAAACCCGGTGGTGGACGTATAAATTTTTCTGCCCATCTCTTTTGCGATGCTTTGAACTTTGATGTCAAAATCATTTACACTTTCATTGTTTCTCCTTGTAATCAAAAGTGTACCTGCATCAAAGTTTTGTCCATTAACGGAAAACCCTTTTTCCGCGGAGCGTACTTTGATGCCGTTTCTCATAAGCGTCGCCATAAACGCTACATCTTTTAGACTTTGATAGTTGAAGATGTAAGCGTAGGGTTTACCGGTAACGGATACGTTCTCCACAGATTTTGGTTGGTAGGTTTTACCAACATTGATCCGCTCGCTTAAGGCGTATGCCTTCAGATTAAAGGAGTACATCAGATTCCATGCGGTGATATCGTACGTCAGCGAGTCCGGCAGCTTGGATTGAGGCTCAAATATTGTTGTGATAAAACGCGACTTAGGTTGATAAATATTGAAAATAAGGTCATCCGTTGTCAGATTAACAGCCGAAGGTGATTGTGACTGATAATCAAATCCACGCGTCACCTTTCCTGTGGAAGGATGGCCATACTTTATGGCATGTGTATCCATCCACTGCGTGAGCGATGAGATTTTATCCGGGTTGTTTTCTGCTTTAATGACATAAGTTTTATAAGGAGCGGATGGAGAATTAAGATTTTCGTGAAAGAATTTTTCAAACTCGTCAACCACGCGGTTAGCATTTTGGGAGGTGATCTCCACCGTTGATAACCCCGATGTATAGTGGTGAATGAGACGATCCTTCAACGTTAAAGGATCATCTTCCTGAGTAGTGATGCTCAGCCCGCCATAACCTCCGCCTCCCTGCTCATAGGTCATTCCAATGGCCCCGCTATAAGTTGGATAGGTGTCCCCATAGCTCGGGTAATACAAATCAAACCGCTCCTTTGTGAAGTATAACCAGCCCTGTTCATCAAAATATTTGGCGTTATTTTTCCCAATCATCATCTGAAACTCACGCTGCCAGGTTGAAATCACTTCGTGAAAAGGTTCCACTGCCGGAGCAAAGTAGTAGGGATTATTGTAGCCCTGCTCATGAAAATCGATGTGTACGTGTGGCATCCACTGATTATAAATCTTGAGTCGCTGCTGTGATTCTATTTGTGTCTCCCACGCCCAATCCCGGTTGAGGTCAAACAAGTAATGATTTGCTCTTCCGCCTGGCCACGGTTCCCGATGTTCCCTGGCATCTCCATTTGAATTGGCGGGAAGGTTAAAGTATTGATTATAAAAATTTGCGTACCGGTCGCGGCCATCCGGATTGATGCATGGGTCAATAATAATGATTGTATTCTTTAACCATTCTTGTGTCTTTATATTGTCTGCATTAGCCAGATCGTACAATGTCAGCATAGATGCCTCTAATGAACTGGATTCATTGCCATGCACGTTGTAACTCATCCATACAATAACTTTCTTTTCACCTGATGGTGTGCCTTCCACTAACCCAGTTCTCCTCAAATTATCAATCCGTATTTGTTCCAGGTTCTTAAAATTTTCAGGCGATGTTATAATGGTATATACCAGCGGACGATGCTCATAGGTTTCACCGTATGAAATAAGCTCAACGTTCGGCATTTGATCCGCTACGTGTTTAAAATACTCCAGCACACGATGATGGCGCGTAAACCGATCGCCCAGTTCATATCCTAAGAATTCCTTTGGGCTAAGAAGTTTTTGTGCTTTCAGAATGGAAGCGCAGGAAAGAAGTAAAATAATCAAATAAAGTTTCCTCATAAACCAGTTAATGAATTAAGGCTGAAAGATGATCAAAAGGAATTTGTTAAGCCAGCCCAATTTTTACAGGAGGCGTTCGATTTGTGGTAAGTGGTGATGAAAATGCTCGCGCAAAAACGTAAGCGATTGAACGACATCAAATCGCCCCGCTATGGGGTGCTTATAAATCAATTTGTGCAGGTTCCTGTCGTGGATGGTTTCGAGAAAATTCTTGAGCTCTTGCCGCGATAAATTCCATCGAGCGATGAGTTCTGGCAAGGGTATAGGGCTGGGAGTGTTTTCAACCAACACTTTGGGCGCTTTGTATTTAATCAATGGCAGGCGTTGGGAGATCTTAAGGAGGGCCATTTTTACGGATTCTATAGGACCCGAATTTGCAAGTTGGTCTATACCCAATGATTTCTTCTTTAAGTAAGTTAAGGTAAGTTGTTCCGAGGTCAACAAGTGGATCAGTATCTGATTAATCGACCATTTTTCGGCGATGGGATTAGAATTCAACTTTTCACTTGAAATATTGGATAATTTCTGAAATAATGTTTTGCGATCACGTTCAAGTTCATCAAAAGGAAATTGAAGTTTAGAGTTCATGTTTGTGTGTACAATTCAAAATTACTTATCTTTAATTAAACCAACTTAAATCACATTTATGGAGCCTCAAGCACAAGCTCAGGTAATGTCCGTTAAAGATTGGATAATTACCATCTTAATTACTGCCATTCCGCTGGTCGGATTTATTATGCTATTTGTATGGGCATTTGGTTCAAATGAAAATCCTAACAAGACAAACTGGGCTAAAGCTACGCTGATTTGGACAGCAATTGGTTTGGTGTTGGTGTTCTTTTTATGGGGAACAATTGCCGCACTCTTTATGGCAGGAGCAGGCGGAGGAAATTTCGAATAATAGTCTACTAAATAAGGAAAAAATTTAGCCAGGACGACCGCCTGGCTTTTTTATGATAAGAATTTTAGATTTTGAGGGATTGACCCAAAACGTGCCAGTAACCAGCTTAAAAAATCACCGTCCATTTCAATATCGCAAGTAAATTCTCACTCTCTTCCCTGTATGAAATTTTCTTGCCTGTTCAACCTCTCGTACTACAGTATGAAATGAAATAATGAAAAGTTTGATAATTTATCTAACAGCTTAATTCTATTATGCTCAAGTTGATCAAACAGATATTGAGCGTTATATTAAAGGAGTATTTTTAGAGGTTTGCGGAAAGTATCGGGCAAGTATGATCACTGGTCTCGTTGCAATGTTGATTTTAAAAGTTTAGATTTAAGAAACCTAACCCTAAATTTTTATGAACACAAATTATGCTGGTTTCTGGCTCCGTTTTGTTGCTGTTATCATTGATGGAATCATTATTGGGGCTGTTCAGTTCGTCGCCATCATGCCTATTTTGGGTATAATGGGTATTGGAATGGCCGACGATATTCAAAACTTCGATCCTTCGAATCAAGCGGAAGCAATGTCTATGGTCGGCTCGATAATGGCGCTGGCTGGTATCTCCCAAGTTATTTTCCTGGCTGTACAAACGCTTTACTACGCGTTTATGGAATCTTCCAAATACCAGGCTTCCATTGGTAAAATGGTTTTAGGATTAAAAGTGACAGATGTGAGCGGAAATAAAATAGATTTTATGAAGGCTTTAATTCGTAACCTTTCCAAAATCATCTCTTCCATGATTTTGTTGATCGGTTACTTAATGGCCGCCTTTACAGAAAAGAAGCAGGCCCTTCATGATATGATTGCCAACACACTAGTAGTAAAAAAATAAGATCTTATCACCTACTTTTAAGCCAGGCCGACAACCTGGCTTTTTTTATAACAAGAATTTCAGTTTTTGAGACATCAACTCGATGCGCGCCGGCAACCAGCCTAGAAATTCGCCATCGGCTTCTATAGCGCAACGGGATGCTGACCCTAAATCAATTTCGGTAGCTCGCCGATAGAGCACATCTTTATGTGAGATTTTCTTCCCACGTTTTAGCCTTCCGGATTGTAGTATAAAATCAAATATGGAAGCATTCCCACAAATAAAAACTTCGAATATTCCATCATCAGTTTTGGCATCGGGGGCTATGCATAGACCATGTCCATAATATTTACTATTGGCAATGGCCAATGTACGGAGCTCTCCCTCCCACTCCCACGCCGCGGTTTTGGCGCGTACCACCATCGGTTTATAGCTGATGAAGGTTGACATAATGGAAAGGTAATAGGACATACCGGCGCCAAGGAGCCGGTCGCCAGCTAAAACTTTCCTGACCACCTCAGGGCCCATGCCTATATCTGCCACGTTAACAAAATATTGGTAATCACCGCTTCCTTCGTTTGTTGTAAAGTAAACTTTGCCAACATCAATTTTTATAGGCTTAGGATCTGTCAATAAAGCCAACAGCCGATAAACATCAGCCCGAATGTTTAATCCCCTGGCTAAGTCGTTACCAGTACCTATCGGGAGGACGCCCACGACAGGCAGATCAGCATAGTTTTCTCTGCCCCGAAGCACACCATTTACGACCTGGTTTAGAGTTCCATCGCCACCCGCTGCGAGAATAATATCAAATCGTTTATCCACGGCTTTTGAAGACAACAATACAGCATCGTTAACGGTACGCGTTTCAAATATTTCCGTGTGGAAGGATTGGCTTAATACTGGCAGAAATTTCTGATAGAAATTTCTCTTTTCTAAAGAAATGCCATTAACAATGACAGCGATTTTCACTTGCAGTTTTTCTTGATCGCGGCCTTTGCTTCGGCTGATCCGAGTTCTTCTGCACGCTTAAAGTCAAGGCAAGCATCGTATTTATTATTCATACTCAACTTTACCAAAGCACGTTGGTAATAGGTCTCGGGATCAGTTGGATATAATTCAACAGAAGATGAGTAATCTTCAATGGCTCCCGCATAATCTCCCTTTTCTGTCTTGCTCAAAGCCCTGTTATCAAAATAGACAGGGTTTGTGTCATCGAGTTCAATTGCCTTTGTATAATCCGCAATGGCGCCATCGTGATCTTCCAGATTGTATTTTGTTACGCCTCTAAGATTGAATGTTTCAGGCTCTTCCGGATCAAGTTCTATAGCTTTAGTATAATCTTCCAACGCTTCTTTAAAATTCTGCTTTGATCCTTTTGCCAGGGCACGGTTTTCATAGGTCTGCGCGTCTTTCGGGTCTAGTTTAATGGCTTCGTTATAATCGGCAATGGCCTGATCCAGGTTCCCCACATTATAGTGAGCAACACCACGATAGTTATAGAGTCCAGGATCGGTCTTATCTAGCTCAATAGCTTTTGAATAATCATCAATGGCACTTACAAACTCGCCAAGTTCTGCCTTTGTCACTCCACGATTAAAATACTTATCTGCATCTATCGGCCCCAGCTCGAGTGCTTTTGAAAAATCAAAGTATGCACCCTGCAGGTCTTCCATATTATACTTCGCCAACCCACGATTGCTGAACGCTTCTGTATACTTTGCATTGAATTTTATCGCTTTATCAAAATCTACTATAGCGCCTTCATCATCCCCTAAGGCCATTTTTGCTTCTCCCCTGTTGTTCAGTGCCTCCGCATACGTTGAGTCTACTTCCAGGGCAAAATTAAAATCACCAATAG
>Ga0210379_10000473_pt1 | contig 13029 bp, 15 predicted proteins | sample PLMedo_2_FD_155468 | JGI IMG/M metagenome (GOLD analysis project Ga0210379, IMG submission 155468) | Groundwater sediment microbial communities from an aquifer in East River, Colorado, USA - PLM4_32_coex redo | ecosystem: Environmental > Terrestrial > Soil > Riparian zone | place: USA: East... | reverse complement strand
TCAATACGCGTCCCGGCCGAGGGGCGATCACCGCCCTTGGCGGCGTTTGCTTCTGGAGCTGGCGCGGGGTTCGCGTCAGCAGCCGAGCCCTGTGGAGCCGGCGCGGGTTTCACATCGGCGGCCGCGTCGTCCTGGTATTGCTCGTATTGGATGTGATGTATCCCATAGGTCGGGTTCTGCTTCGCGCCCGGAACGCCGTCACGCGCGGCCCCCGCTTGGGAGATGAATGCTGCCGCAGATGCCGAGAGCAAAAGGGTTGCGATCAGAGCCGCTCGCCCTCTACGCGCCTTCAGTTGTTGCCATGCTGATGCCGAATTCGCGACCTTCGATCCGTTTGACATGATGTCCCTCTTCCTCTGGTCGTAGCCACTAGAGACCCGATATCGGACGCCAGAAAATGGGACCTAGGTCCGATCCATTTGGAGGCGTTGGCTTTTCAGCGTGGTCTTTGCTGTAGACCGTCCGTAGACGGATGTTTGAGCGCAAGGTGGTGAGGCGTTTAACCGACTGATCAGTCGGCTACTGCTCGAACTCTGGAGCCGATCTCTGCTCGGATGACGAGGGCGCGCGAGGTCATCACGCGGCGTTCATCTACTGGCGACACGCGCGATCCTAAGGGCCCTGTGCGTCACGCCGCCGAATGAACAATCGTGGCTATTGGACAAAGGTCCCATTGTCCAATCTTGCCTTTCATGGCGGACTGATAACGTCAAGCTGTGGCTTTCCATCACCGTTTCGTAGGGCTCAAGTGACAACGTCGCCGACGATGGCGAACGTTTGCTCGCGGTAAGACCCTGCAGCGGAGCGCGGGGTTCCTAGATGATCCGTTCGGTAAGGACCTGCATTGTTGGGCTGGCTTTCTCAACAATCGCAGGAACAGCATCCGCCGCCGAGATGTGCGCTCGAGCCGCGGACTTTACCGCGTTGCAAGTGTCGGCGCTCCAACAGCAACTGATGGTGGCTGCGCTTACCTGCAATGACCCCGCGCTCTACAACCGGTTTGTGCTCGCTTACCGAACCGAGCTCATCGACTACGATTCCGCGCTGAAACAATTCTTCGAGCGGTTGGGTGATGGGGAAGGTGCCTCCCGCTATCATTCTTTCAAGACAAAGATGGCGAACCTGTATTCGGTCCGGAGCGGTGACGACAGAAAGACGTTCTGCGCGGCCGTCCGAGGGGCCTTCATTCCGGCGATAGGCAACGGCAGGAAGGATCTCGCTTCGTTTGCGCTGTCCCAACCATCGATCCTTGACGAACCGTATACGAATTGCGGCGTGAGTGTCGCCGGGGCGGCGGGGCAGGCGGCGTCACAGGAAGCAGCGGTTCAGCCGCAGGACGCAACCGCCACTTCCACAGCGGCGGCTTCCCTCAACAGCAAAGCGACAGTTGATTCGGCCACCAAATCCAGCTCTCGGATGGCAGCGCCGACTGTCCGTGGCAACGGCCCCGATACTCGCAGTGACCGCGGGCGCAGAACCGCAAGATCGCTTTGGGGATACTGCCGGACGCGAATAGGCTGGGGTTGGTGTGATCGGTCCGAGCCTTACCGCTACGGACCCAGCCCTTATTCATATGAGAGCGCGCCCCCCGACGGTAAGGGCCGTGCGCGGGCTGGCAGGCGCACGTTTCCATATAGGAGAATGTTTCGATGAGGTACGGAAAGTTCTTGGAGTTGTCGGCAGTCGTCGTCCTAGGAGTGGCTGCAATCACGGGCGCACGAGCAGACGACGCGACACTGTCCACCCAGACCCAAGCGGCTGTGGTGCGAACGCCCCTCGACTCCGTATTCGGCAAGAAGCTGACCGGCATCGACGGCACGATGATCGAACTGTCCTCAGCGAAAGGATCGCTCTCGCGTGAAATGTCCTTGCCCAACGGTGCGCTGCAGAGATTGAACTTTGCCTTCATCAATGACCGGCTGGGGACGGTTTCGGATACGAAAGGCGGCTCCAACGTTACCGGCGTGTTTCGTGCGACCGTGCAGGAGATTCTCATTCACTATGCCGATGGGTCCGTCGAACTGCTGCGAGCAAATGCCGCCGGCGGTCTCTCAATCGAAACGAAAACAACCAAGGGTGGCTTCCTTTGCAAGGCGTTCTACCCAGACGGTCACGTTTTCAGCCTGAACGAACGAAAGGCAGCGCTAGCTGAATTTGCTGGACAGCTCGGCCTGGCAGACCTTGCGACGAATTCCGCAGTGTCAGCAAAGATACCGTGCGGAATGGCCGTTGAAGGGCGTCTCCTTTCACCGCCGGCGATAGGACCGGCCGCAGCGGCTGAAGATCGATCGCCCGCATCGTCTCAAGCGCAAGCGGCAAGCCCCGAGGCTACGCTGGTTCCTGCGATTGCGCCCCTGTCTGTGGGATCCACTTTGCCGAATAACAATTCGACAGTGGCATCCGCGGCCGCTGTTCCCCTCCTTCAACTATCCCCGGCGGGCAATCGTGTGGCGTCGAACGTGGAGTTGAAGAGCGCAGCGGAAAGCAATACCGCGACGGGTGACAAAACCGCCCTGGCAGAACGGACTCCCGGCGCCCGTCCAGCCGTGCAGATCATCAACGACCGGCCGTCGCAAGTACAAGCTATCGACAAGACGCCGGACTCAGGAATGTCCTTGCCGCTCGAACCCACAAACACAGACCTATCCGCGGAGACGGGGGCATCCTCTTGCTTAAGCGTCGAGAGCGACGGCATGCATTGGGGTTTTCGGAATCGATGCAGCTATGACGTGCAGTTTTCATACTGCACTATGGACGGACGCAATCCGCTGACCGGCTGCCGCGAACGTGCCGTGGGCGGTAGCGTGGCCTCGAATGGCTTCGGTGTGCTGGTTGAGGACGAAAACCTCAAAGCGGTCAACGCAAGCCACGACTTTCGCTGGGTGGCCTGCAAGGGCGGAGCGGGCGAAGTCATCGCGCGCCTCGATCAGGTCGACCCTCCGAGCGGACGCTGCATCCGGTAGACGCCACCGGAACGGTTTCCGTATCGTGTAGGCGAACGGCTCAGCGCAAGGCTTCCTGATGCGCGATTCTGGCCCGCGCCACGTCACCTTCGAAGAGGTGGTGGACGTTCGTCGTATTGCGACACCCCGACCAACCACTCAAGGTCCGTCGCATCCGTGAGCACGCGCAGAAGGGGAAAACGATCAAGGAGGACTGCGATGAAGACGGTCAAGCTCATGTTCTGCGCATTCGCGCTCTCGGTTGTATGGGTGCCAGCCACAACAGCCAACTATTTTTCCAATCCTCAACTGGGCATAAATCTGAACGTTGGCTCGGCGCCCAATCCGGTCCCGCGAGAACGGATCCCGTCCTTCGAACCCGTGCCGGTGCCGCCGCCGATTGCGCCAGCTCCGCCGGCACCCCGAGCGGCAACGCCGCCGCCGCAGGTTGCCCAAGCGCCGCCTGCTCCACCGCCGATGCTGCCTCCGCCGCCACCCCAACGGTTCGTGCTGTTCTTCGACTTTGGTGTCGCCGAGCTTTCGAGCGACGCTCGGTCTATCGTTCGCGAGGCCATCGAAGCCGTGCAGCAGCAGCGGTCGGCTCGCATCATCATTGTGGGCCACACGGACACCGTAGGCTCTCGCGCCTACAACCAACGCTTGTCGGAGCGTCGAGCTCTGGCGGTCAGGAATGAGATGGTGCGTGCCGGCATCGACGAAGAACAGATCGCGACGGTCGGCCGCAACTTCGCGGATACAATCGTACGCACTGGACCCGGAGTGCGCGAACCACAGAATCGAAGGGCGGTGATTGATCTCGGCGGTCTCGTATCCTGAGTCGTCAGAGCCCGGGAGACGGTCCGCCGAATCCCGGGCTCGTCGACGGCGCGATCAACAGAGCCGGCGAAACGTGACTTACTTCCAGTTTGGCGAAGCGTTCTGAAATCGGGTTCTTCTCGACCGGCGACGGCCATCTCGGCAGGGATCAGCTAGGAGTTCAATCTCGGTCGCTTGGGCAACGTCTTCGACTGGGCGATCGCATCTGCTCCGTCGGCCATCCGATCAAAATCGCCAGCAACTCTGAGAAGCGTTTGACGCGTAGCCTCCGATTTTACATGTGCGGCAACCGCGCGCAGTTCGTTGGCGTAGCTCCGACAGTATTTTGCCCTGCTCGTTGAAACGCGCTCGCTCAACTCGTTCCTCGTTGGCTTCAGCGAGCTTACCAAATGTATCAAGGCCGAGAATACTGAAACGTGGGCGCGGCGTAGTGCCAAACCGACTGATCTCATTAGACGTCTCTCTAGAACGCCATTTTCCACTGTCCGTCCTTGCGGCAGAAGGGGAGTACATAGCGATAGGGGTTACGGGCCGTGAATAGGTGCTCCACTTCCGCACAAGGCATGCCGTTTCGTTCATAAAGGCGCAGCACCGATGCGCGACCGGCCTCCCCGGTCTCGATGTCTTCCCATGTCGTCCAGGCGCCGGGGGATCGCTCTTCAAGGACTTGAAGCAGTGACGCTTGCAACAGTTTCAGGTCCTTTTCGTTCAAACGCCGATCGCGGCCGAAGAGGTCCACGTACACGGCAGCAAACGTGGTGGTGGTGGTGACGATCGCAAGAGTGCACACCGCAACAACCACCTTTGTGCGCGCAATATGCCATGTGCTCCTGCAACAGCCTGTATCTCGTTGGGGAGCGTGCCGAGCACGAGGCGAAAGAAGTCCCCAGAAACCGGAAGGGGGAGGGTAGAGGGGGGAGAGGTCTCCTTCCGGTTTCTGGGGTCGCAGCGCCCCCTTTTGGTTGCGCCGAGACTGGCTCAAAGTCATGGCACGCGTGCCGACTGCTGCCCGTACTGGATTCCGCGTTCGCAACTTCGTATTTCAACCTGCGCCGGGCCCGTATACGCGGACACCGTGATAAATCCAGCAATGGCCGAGCATGGAACTGCGCGTTTCATGACCGCGTTTTCCGTCACAAGGGTGAATTCAAATGGCTGGCGGTTTCGCCCGCTCGCGATTCGGCGGTCCAAGTCATTACGACCAGCGCGCCAGAAATTGTCTGTATACGGTAATTGTCCCTCGACATGATCGCGATGCGCACGTCACTCTCTCTGTCAATCGCTCACGACTGACACTCTGGCTCAACCTTGAGCAGAGAGAAATTGGACCAAAGGCCTACGCGACGCGTCAGGACCGATGGTAAACGCGGAACGAGGCGTTCGGTAGTTCTGAACTCGGCATCGCAGTGGCGGAGCGGTTTGTGCGTAACGACTCGGATTTTGAATTCCGTTTTTCAACTCAACCTGTCTGATGTTCAGCCATCGTCATCGCCGAGGTCTACGAAAACAACGGCCGACCTACCCACGGAAATGTACTTTTGAAACTTGATCCAGAAAGTCGATATCGACTCTGACATTGTGCCCAACTCCGCGTGCAGCTCGCTACGCACCGAACGCCCATCCCATGTTCTTGTCTTTGGCTGCCGCCTCCGCAGCAATTCTCAGCGCGAGCAGCATTAGAGCCGAGCAGTTGGTTGACGGTCGCCCACGCAACCAACTCGGTAAAAGCCCTACGCCTTTCGTCCTACGTGACAACTTGGGCCACACCATCAGAATAGGTCAAATTCTCCTAAGCTGCCGTCTTCGCTCAAACGATCTTTGAAGTTCCATAGCCGTTGTTGTTGCTCAATAGAGTGCGGAGTTGTATAATGAAATTTACAATAGCCGGCGAAGAAATTCCTCAGGGGGTGCCGGTTTTCCACTCGGGTTATGGCGGCGCCGATCATTCGGCGCCGGTTTCGGGCGATCGCGACAGCGTGGTCGTCGATAGGGGCGTCGTGACTACAGCGCATGTTTTGGCGCGCGGCAAGCGCGCAGCTGCCTCGTGCTCGCTGCACAAAACGCGTGCCGCAGCAGATTTCCGGCTCACACCCGGCATGACGGCCGCTCAGTCCATCGCAACCGCTCATGGTGAGATTTGGCCTGAGAGAAAACCTCGCATCGCCGTCCCCTACTTGAGCGTCCCCTACTTGAGTCTGCGTACTGCGCATGCGGAGGAGCCATGAACGGCGCGAGGATTTTCCTGGTCGATGACGACTCATCTGTGCTCTACGCGCTTTCGCGTCTCTTGCGCGAAGCTGGTTTCGATGTAGAAGCGTATCAATCCTCTTACGACTTTCTGCACCACTACAACGTCGACGTGCCGGGCTGTGCAATTCTCGACGTCGCCTTGGGCGACAGCAGCGGGCTCGATGTTCAACGGGCCCTCGCCAGTAGAGGCGACAATCGGCCGATCATCTTCATAACAGGCCAGGGAGATGTCACGACAGGCATTCAGGCGATGAAGGCTGGCGCCCTGGACTTCCTCACGAAGCCCGTCTTGGAAGACAACCTGCTCGCCGTGGTTCGACGGGCGCTTGAGCGCGACCGCCTTACACGTGAGGAGAGCGCGAGGATTGCAGTCGTCGGAGAGCGCTTGGCGAGCCTCACGCCGAGAGAGCACGAAGTGCTCGCCAGCGTCATTGCCGGAAGGTTGAACAAGCAGATCGCAGCTGAGTTGACGATCGCGGAGAAGACCGTAAAGGTTCATCGAGCGCGAGTGATGTCGAAGATGGCGGTCCGATCCGTGGCCGAGCTCGTGCGTATCGTGCAGAGAGCGTCACTCGCGGAGCCAGGCACGCCTTCGCCATGAGCGTACGGCTTACGTCCAATTCCTCGCACTAGCGCCACAGCGTAAGACATACCCTCCGTATCGCTGGGTGTGGCGCATGCGTGTTGCGGTAATCGATGACGACAGCTCGGTGTGCAATGCCCTTCGCCGGCTGCTCGTGAGCGCGAATGTGTCGACAGATGTATTCGAGTCAGGGCGTGAGTTCCTCGCCGCGCCGCCCCGGTGGCGGCTCGATTGCATTGTTCTGGATCTGAAAATGCCGGGCATGGGGGGACTAGAGCTGCTGCGGATCCTGAACGAGTCCCAAACAAGAGTCCCGGTGATCGTCATGAGTGCATCGGACTCCGCAACCGTGCGTACGGAATGTGAGCAATTGGGCGCGTCTGCGTTCTTGGGCAAGCCGTTCGAAGAGCACGCCCTCTTCTCCGCCATCAAAGCTGCGATCGACGGTTCTGGGAAACCGAGTGCCGTAGCGGTTGCCGCGATCGGAACAGATGGTAGAAATGTTTGAGCGGTATGCTTGAATCCACTGGGGGAAATGGCGATGCGTGGACGCCTATCATTGCGCTCTCTCCGCGGCATCGATGCATGGCTGTACACGCTGTGCTTGGTCTTCATAGTCGGCACATTCGGAGCTACGGACGCGGCGGCACAAGCGACCTCGAGCTCGGATCCACCTCCTCTCAAAGTCGAAGAGCTTGAACAGCTCACCACGCTATAGCTAAAGCATTGAAATTAGTGGGCTAAAGTCCAATGCGGGATCTGGCCTCACCTTCTTAAACTCCCCCCGACAATTTTGCTCGGGATTGAAGCCATGCGCGCACGGCCAACCTTCTCATTCTCCATGGGCGCGTTTCTGCGCCAGGCGTTCTTGATTTTTGCCATCACGGTTATGGGACCGGCGGAAAGCCGAGCGCAGGCCACCTTCAGCATGGAGCAACTGGACGCGCTTACCGCGCCCATAGCGCTGTATCCAGATACGCTGCTCGCGCAGGTGATGATCGCGTCCACCTATCCAGCCGAAGTTGCGCAAGCAGGGCAATGGGCGCAGCAGAATTCGAGTCTGAAAGGCGCAGCGCTCGACTCCGCGCTGCAACAGCAGCCCTGGGATCCCAGCGTAAAAGCGCTGGCACAGACTCCGACCGTCCTGCAACAGATGAACTCCAAGATGGACTGGACGCAACAGCTTGGCGACGCCGTCCTCGCCCAGCAACAGGACGTGATGGATTCGGTTCAGCGATTGCGCCAGCGAGCGCAAGACGCGGGCAATCTCATGACGACGGAGCAGCAGCGCATCGTCACGCAGCCCGCGCCGGCTGGTGGTGGTGCCGAGACGATCGTGATCGAACAAGCCAATCCGCAGGTGATTTATGTGCCGTCTTATGAGCCTCAGGTGGTCTATGGCGGTTGGCCTTCTCCATCCTATCCGCCCTACTACTGGCCGCCGCCAGTCGGATACGGATACCCCGGATACGCGTTCGGGTCAGGCTTGATGTGGGGAGCCGGGTTCGCCATCGGCGCTGCGGCCTGGGGCAACGCGTTCGACTGGGGTGGCGGGGACATCAATATCAACGCCAACCGCAACAACTTCACCAACATCAACAACAACCGTGCGAACAACATCTCCAACAACCGCTCGAACTGGCAGCACAACGCCGAGCATCGCGGGGGCTCGAACTATCGCGACTCGGCGACGCGCGAGAAGTTCGGCAAGAGCAATGGCGCTGCGGTCGACTCGCGTCGCCAGTCGCGTGGCTTCGACCAGGCGGGGCAGCGCGCGGGACAAGGGCAGTTGGGCCAGGGTCAGCGCCCCAATCAAGGGCAGTTGAGCCAGCAGCTCGGCCAGCAGCGCGGAAACGCGGGCCAGCGCGGGGGACAAGGTCAGCTCGGCCAGCAGCGCCCCAATCAAGGGCAATTGAGCCAGCAGCTCGGCCAGCAGCGCGCGGGGCAAGGGCAGTTCGGTCAGCAGCGCGGCAATACGGGCAACCAGTTCGCTCAGAACCGCTCAAACATGGAGCGGCGCGGGCAGACGAACAGCTTTCAGGGCGCCGGAAATGGCGCCCGCACGCAGCAAGTCAGTAATCGCGGTGCTTCAAGCCGTCAGGCCATGGCGCAGAACCGCGGCGGCGCCGGCGTGAACCGCGGTGGCGGCGGGGCCCGCGCTAGCGGTGGAGGGGCCCGCGCTGGCGGTGGTGGCGGACGAGGTGGCGGCGGCGGTGGCGGACGAGGTGGCGGCGGCGGTGGACGTCGCTGAGCGGTCAACCCATCGATATCATCAAGCGAACAGGTGAAACATGAGGCAAATCTACGGTGATGTTCGGACGCGAATCTTCCTTAGCGCGTCGCCGATCTTCCTTAGCGCGGCGCTGTTCTCGATTGCCTCGTTCGTCGGCGCCGGTTGGGCTGCGCCGCAGTCCGCACAGCAGCGAACGTTTGCGACTCCCGAAGCCGCAGTAGAAGCCTTGATCGGAGCGGCGCGCGGGAACGACGTCGGCGCGCTTGAAGCGGTGCTCGGGCCGGGGAGCCGGGCGGTGATCGATTCGGGCGATCCTGTCGAGGACAAGTCCACTCGCGACGAATTCCTCGCGGACTACGACATGAAGTCGAACCTTGTCGCCGTCAACGACACGACGAGGGTCTTGCAGGTCGGGCCGACCGATTGGCCACTTCCGATACCGCTGGTCAAGCAGGGCACGGCGTGGCACTTCGATCTTGCCGCGGGACGCGACGAGATCATCAACCGCCGCATCGGCCAGAACGAACTCAATGCCATCGAGGCCGCCCAGGCCTTCGTCGATGCGCAGCAGGACTATGCGTCGGAGGATCGCGACGGCGACAAGATCTTGGAATACGCACAGCGTTTCATCAGCGCCCCCGGAATGAAGGATGGCCTTTACTGGCCAGCACAGGCGGGCGAGGAGGAGAGTCCCTTGGGCCCACTCTTTGCCGAGGCTCGCGCGGAGGGCTATCGGCCTGATACCGCCGCGCCAGGATCCCCGTTCTACGGCTACCGCTACAAGATCCTCACATCGCAGGGGCAGGCCGCGATGGGCGGCGCCTACGACTACATCGTCAACGGCAACATGCTCGCGGGCGTGGGCATGATCGCCTATCCCGCCGAGTACGGCATCTCGGGTATCATGAGCTTCATCGTCAACCACGACGGCGTCGTCTATCAGAAGGATATGGGCCCCGAGACGGCCAGCGTTGCTGGGACCGTAACGGCGTTCAATCCCGACGACACGTGGCAACGCGTCGAAATTCCAACGGCCGTCGCGACCGGACCTTGATCTAGCCCTTCGTGGCCGATGGGACGCCGCTCGTCTTGTGACGCCTGGCCCAACTCGCATAGGGCAGGGCGACCAGTGCACTCACCAGCATTGCCAACAGGACTGCGGACAACACGAGTTGCTGGTCGGGAAAATCCGCTTGTGCGATCGCAACGGCTATGCCGGGGTGTCGCGCCGAGGAGTACAGCGCAAGCACTCTGCGGTCCGCATTGTTCGGTCCACCAAGCGCGTGCCCAACTACAAGACCAGCGCCTGCAAATAATGCGAGCGCAGTGAGTGCGTCGCCGCCCATCAGCGATACAAGTTCTCCCGATCTTGAGAGCAAGACCGGTATCAATGCGAAGACCAGCAAGGTCGAGGCAAGCGTCGCGATCGGTCCAGCGGCACGGAGAGCAAACCAGGGTGCGACGAAACGGACCGCGATGCCGGCGGCGAGAGGTACAAGAACTGTCTCCAGCACTATCGCCCCTACCATCGTGGGCGTCATCTGCAGGGGCATGTCAAAGATAACTTGAAATAGCTCCAGCGCCAGCGGAACCAGGACGATCGATAAGACTGAGCCCGCCACTAGCAAGCCGATCGCATAGCTATCATCCTCACCGGCCTTGATTGCCTTCGACGGCAGTATCGGCGGAATCGGAGAAATGGAGCACGCCACGAGCGCGACCTTCACAACAGTCGGGAGATCGAACATGAGCGCCGCGGCCACCGCGACGGCCGGCATGACGACATACATCGAGACCAGAGCATTCGCGAGGTCATCCGGTCTGCGAAAGAGGAAGAGAGCTTTGCGTAGAGGCGCGTTCAATCCCAGCGAAAAAGCCGCAAGGCCGATACTCACTTTCAAGCTCAACAGGATTGCGACCGCCAACGACATCGTGTCTCTCGATGATAGGGCGGGTTGGGCACCGAAGTGCCCAACCCGAGGCTAACGATGGGCGCGCACCTGTGGGGCGGGAGATACGTAACGCCAACCGAGGTCTGACGCGCGCATTGCGCTAGCCTTAGCCAACGGCCATCGACTTACCCTCGTGGCCCTCTCGCGGTCTGGAAATTCGACCGCTCCAAGGCGGCGCGCGCACTTTCAACACCTTGCTCCGCTGCACGCGCGGAGGCCTGCGCTGCAGTGGCTGTCGCGTGCGCTTCGGCGGCGCTGTTTTGTGCGGACTGTGCCGCGCCCAGTGCGGCCTGCGCCGAGTTCTGCGCCGTTTGTGCAGCCTGAGCCGCTTGGTCGGCTCGTGTGCCTGCTGCCTGCGCCGCAGCGGTCGCCGACTGTGCGGAAGCAAGAGCCTGATTAGCAGTCGCTTGTGCCATCTCTACCGACTCGACCGTCGCGCAACCGCTGATGAACGGTGCCGAAGCGATCGACAAAATGAATGCACTCCTGCGAAGGGTACTACGCATAATCACACACTCCTTTTTGGATCCAGCCTCTACCACGTGTCAGCAAGTGACGCTGACATCCGCAACACCTCAATTCGGCAGCATCAGCGTTGACCCATGATCGATTGAAGAGTCGATCTTCTTTCGCATCAGCCGCCCGAGTTACCGCGGTGGCCACAATTGCATCAATTGGGTCAATTTTCGCAATTAGACCATGGTCCAACTGCCCGTCGCAGCTGAACAAATTAGCTTGCGATCGAAATGGGGGGCGCTCAGCTCTTGAGGTGAGACACCATGCGCCCTGCTCGTCGTCGCAATTCATCTCGCATGGTCCGGCAAACAGCTCTGTTGGGCGCAGCGGTCACCATCGTTGCTTCGATAGCTGCCTCTGATGTTATAGCGGCGTCGATCTCGTCCATGCGTGCACCCTCGATCACGCAGAATCCGAAGTCCATTCGAGCAGCTGTGTTGGACACCCGGACAGCACTAAGAGAAATGCTGCTTGCGGATGGTCCAGACTCCTCTGCGGGTGCGTACCCTCGATCAGTGCGGCAGCAGCTGCTGTCGTTTTACGAGCGGCGCGCATTCCGGCCTGCATGGACTGGCGGAGCTGCGGAACGAGACAGGGCAACCGAAGTCCTCGAGGTGCTTGCGCACGCCGAGGATCAAGGATTGCGCTCGCAGGACTACGCTTCCCCGGCGAAGTGGGGTGGAGCGCCGGTCGCGGGCAAAGAGGCGGCAGAATACGAGCTGGCGCTGACCGAGGCGGCGTTGCGTTATGCCCGCGACATATCGATTGGCCGCGTCAGACCTTCTCTTGTCTATGGGGACGCGCAGCTTCCCGCCCGGGATTTCGATGCCGTGGGCGTGCTGGCCCGCATGCTGGACAGCGTTTCGATGTCCGCCGCACTTGCCGATCTTCCCCCGCCTCATGCGGAATACCAGCGATTGGTTCAGGCGCTGCACCGCTATCGCGTCCTCGAGATGCAAGGAGGATGGCCGGTCTTGCCCGCTGGTGGCGTGTTCAATCTGGAGAGCACCGATTCACACGTGGCCCCGTTGATCAAGCGCCTTTCGCTTGAGGATCCAGTGTTCGCGGCAATCACAAATCCATCGGGTGACGATTTGAGAGAGGCGGTGAAGCGGTTCCAGAAGCGCAATTCACTCGCGGTCGACGGACGCGTCACGGTCGCGACACTGTCGGCGCTCAACGTTCCTATCTCGAAGCGGATCGAACAAATAAAGGCCAACATGGAGCGCTGGCGCTGGCTGCCCCGAACGTTTGAAGGTCAGTACATCAGCGTAAACGTTCCCGATCAGAGCCTCGACTTCATCCGCAATGGAAACGTAGAGCTCAGCTCACGAGTGATCGTGGGCACCAAACGAACACCGACGCCCATCCTGCGAACAAGCGTTGGCGGAATAATTGTCAATCCTCCCTGGGAGATTCCTGGCGATATCGTGGTGAACCAGCTATTGCCAAAGCTGCGGCTGAATCCGGCTCATTTGGTGTCCAGCAATATGGTTCTGGTCAATGGCCCACCGCAAGATCCGCAAGGCGTCAAAGTCAACTGGCGCCGAGTGTCCGCAAGCGCATTTCCCTATCGCGTCGTTCAAATTCCAGGACCGCACAACGCGCTCGGACGAATCATGTTCGACTCACCCAATGATTTCGACGTCTACCTGCATGATACGCCCGCAAAAGGCCTCTTCGAACAAAGCAACCGAGCCGTGAGCAACGGATGCA
>Ga0210379_10000472_pt1 | contig 13036 bp, 10 predicted proteins | sample PLMedo_2_FD_155468 | JGI IMG/M metagenome (GOLD analysis project Ga0210379, IMG submission 155468) | Groundwater sediment microbial communities from an aquifer in East River, Colorado, USA - PLM4_32_coex redo | ecosystem: Environmental > Terrestrial > Soil > Riparian zone | place: USA: East... | reverse complement strand
CTTTTCGAGCTTCAGAGCGGCTGCCTGGTCGATCGCGGCCGCCGCCTTCTCCACCAGCGCGACCACGTCGCCCCGTCCCAGAATGCGGCCGGCCATCCGCACCGGATCGAACGGCTCGAACGCATCGGGCCGCTCTCCCACGCCGACGTACAGGATCGGCGCACCGGTCACCCCGTGGATCGACAGCGCCGCTCCGCCGCGCGCGTCCCCATCGAGCTTCGTGAGGATGACGCCGCTGAGCCCCACCCCCTCCTGAAAGCCACGCGCGACCCGCACCGCATCCTGCCCCGTCATCGCGTCGGCCACGAGCAGCACCGCCCGCGGCTGCACCGCGTCACGCAGCGCCTTGAGCTCGTCCATCAACTCGGCGTCGATCTGCAACCGGCCCGCGGTATCGACGATCACGGTGCGACAGCGCGCCTTCTCCGCCTCGCGCAGCGCTGCCCGCACGTGCTCGACGACACCCTTCCCTCTTCCCGCTTCCCCCGTCCCCAGGACGGGCACTCCGACCTGCTCTCCGAGCTGCTGGAGCTGCTCGGTCGCGGCCGGCCGTTGGAGATCGGCCACCACGAGGCACGGCGCCTTCTGCTCGAGCTTCAGTCGGCGGGCGAGCTTTGCCGCGGTCGTCGTCTTGCCCGACCCTTGCAACCCCACGAGCAGGATGACCGTCGGTCCGACACTCGCGAACTCCAGATCGCGACGCGTGCCGCCGAGCAGCCCCGCCAGCTCGTCATGCACCAGCTTCACGACCTGCTGCCCGGGGTTCACGGACTTGAGCTGAATCGCTCCGACCGCCCGCGCGCGCACCCGCTCCACGAAATCGCGGGTGACATCGAGACTCACGTCGGCTTCGAGTAGCGCCCGGCGGATGTCCCGCAGGGCGTCACCGACGTCTTGCTCCGACAACACGCCCCGACCGACGAGCCGCTGGAGCACCCCGGAGAGCCGCTCGGTCAGGGCCGTAAACATAAGCCACGCAAAATACTTAGCGGATGAGTGGAAACCAAGTGGTGAAAAAGCGAGGCTACTTCGCGATTCTCACACCGGGAAGGGATTTCCAGCCCGCCCACATGGGCGGTGCATCTACCAGTCGCACGCCAGGCCGTCCATCGATGGTCAGCGCGTCGACACGGTAGCGGCGCGTGGCGGTCCCGGCGCGACGCGCCGCCCATGCGGAGGTCAGCGTCCACGCGAATCGGTCACGGGCCGCCGCGTCATCCCACACAGAGTACCACACCAGCGCGTCGGCATGCGCCCCGTAAACGCGGTAGCGGTCCCCACCCCATCCCTGAGCGGCAACCGGGCCCCGTTCTTCGGTCGAGTCGCGCAGCAGCACGTTGAACAGCACGCCGATCTCGAACTCGCCCAGCCCATCCTCGTAACGCACGACGTCGGGTGTCGACCCTGCGAAGGACAGCGCCACCGGCGCATCGCCGGCGGCGTAGCGCTCGGGGTGGAGGATCTGCTCGGTGGAGGCGGGCATCGCCGCCCCGTAGGGCTCCTGCTTGGGATGCGTGCGGACGAACCAGGCTACGAAGTCGGCGCCGCCCAGATACGGGAAGATCAGCGTCTCCCGCAGCCAGAGCGGGGCGCGGGTGAAGACGGGCATCTCCGACTGGAGTTGTGCCATGACCGCGCGCTGCCGCCAGAACCAGTGCTCCGGCCAACTCTCGGGATGCTGCTCGGGCATCAGGATCGAGATCTGATAGAAGGTCGCCTGGCCTTCGAGCACCGCCTGGGCGGCCGACCGCCGGTCGTTCTGCCGGTGCTGATTGATGATGGAATCGAGCGCCAGGTATTGATCCTGAAGGGCATGCACCAGCTCGTGTGAGGCGACCTGGCGAACCTTGGTGGGGTCTCCCTGATCGATCGGAATAAACAGCGCCGTCGAGTCCGGATCGTAGTACCCCGCGACCTGCTCGGAGAGCAGATCGACGATGGTCTGGCGCAGATCCAGCGAATCGGGGATGAGCCCGAACAGTCGGTACGCCGACTCGGCACCCGCCAGCTCGCGCGGCGGAAGGTCTTGATCGAACTTGTGCACGATATAGGCGCGGACCTGATCGCGGGTGCGGAGCCGCACGGCGACGGGGTGCTTGAACCGGAGCCCGGTGACCTGCTCGGCCTGGGTCTCGAGGCGGTGCACCAGCTCCCGCACCGCCGTTTCGCTCTGCACCACCTGCGCCCGCTCGCGACACCCCCCGCCCAACACCACCACTACGATCCCCACGCGCGTTAGCCGGCCCACTCGATCCCCTTCCCCACGGCCGCGCCGACGGCCCGCGCGATCGCTTGACCGGTCACCGTGACGCCCTGTGCCTCGAGCTCGGCCCGGAGCAGACGGTCCAGCTCGTCGCGCCGGTCCTGCGGCGACGAGGCGGGTGGCGGCGGGGACGGAGCCGACGCGGCGGTGGCGTCCGTCGACTTCTCCCGTCCCCCCGCGCCCAGCAACTCTTCGATCTCGTGCCCGATTCGCTCGAACATGGTCGCCAGATCCGGCAGCGCCTCCGCCGGCGCGTTCCCCTTGGCGCCGCGCCGCAACAGCGCATCGACCTTGCGGCGCTCGCGGATCAGCCGGTCCAGCTCCGGGCTGACCCGGGCCGTCGCCTGGGCGTGCGCGCACGCTTCGTCGAGCACGTCGATCGCCTTGTCGGGCCGGGCGCGCTCGGGCACGAACTCGTCGGTGAGCACGATCGCGGCCTTGAGGGCGTCGTCGGTGATCGCCACGGCGTGGTGACGCTCGAGCCGCGGGCGACGCGCGACCAGCACCTCCCAGGTCTGGATCGCGTCCAGCTCGAGGATCGTGAGCGGTTGAAAGCGTCGCTCCAGCGCGGGGTCGTGACGGATCCACCGCTCGTACTCTTCCCCGGTCGTCGCCCCCACGACGCGGATATCGCCCCGCACCAGCGCGGGCTTCAGCATGTTTGCGGCGTCCATGGCGGCGCCCATGGCGGTGCCCTGACCGATGAGATTGTGCAGCTCATCCACGAAGAGGATGAGATCCGGGTCGGCGGCGAGCGATTCCACGAGCCGGCGGACGCGCTCCTCGTACTGGCCGCGGAACGCCGTGCCGGCGAGTAGGGCCACGTGGTCGAGGGCCACGACGCGGGCATCCTTGAGCGCCGGGGGTACCTCCCCGGCCGCAATCCGCTGGGCCAGCCCCTCGACGATCGCCGTCTTGCCGACCCCGGCCTTGCCGACGAGCGCGGGATTGTTCTTGCCCGCCCGCAGCAGGATGTCCACCACCCGCGCGATCTCGGCATCGCGGCACCGGACCGGCTCGAGGTCGCCGCGCCGCGCCTGCACCGTCAGGTCGACGCCCACGCGCTCGAGGACGTCCCCCGTTTCGAATAACCCGGCCAGTGGATCGCTCATCGGTTCAGCCGCCGCTCAGGAATCGTCGATACCATTCGATGATCGCATCGCCCCAGACGAACGTCACGGCGGCACCCACGGCCAGGAATACCCCGAAGGGTACGAGTCGCTTTTTGCGCAGCGACAGCGGCACGAAGATCAAGGTGCCGAGCAGGGCGCCGGCGAAAATCGTGAGGAGCACCCCTTTCCAGCCCACGAAACTGCCCACCATCGCCATCATCTTGATGTCGCCGCCCCCCATGGCGTCTTCCCTGAACAGCCACTTGCCCGCCACCCCCACGGCGTAGAGCAGGCCGAACCCGGCGGCGGCGCCGATCACCGCCTGGAGGAACCCCTGCCAGCCCCCCGTCAGCGATGCGGCGAGCCCGATCACGAGCCCCCCCCAGGTGAATTCGTCGGGGATCAGGTAGTGGCGGGCGTCGGTGATGCCGATCCCCAGGAGGATCGTTCCGAACAGCGCGCCCGCGAGGGCGTGGACAGTGAGCCCCCAGGTGAGGTAAGCGGCCACCCACAGGAGTGCGACCAGCGCTTCGATCAGCGGGTACTGCAGCGAAATCGGATTGCCGCATTTCCGGCATTTGCCGCGCAACGCGAGCCACGACGCCACCGGGATGTTGTCGTGCCAAGCGATGCGCTGCCCGCAGCGTGGGCAGGTGGACGGCGGGTGCAGCAGCGACTGATCGGCCGGCAGCCGGAGGATGCAGACGTTGAGGAAGCTGCCGAAGCACAGCCCGACGATCCCGACGGCAACCGCGAAGAACGGATCAACCGGCACGCGCGACCTCGTAGAGTAGGATCCCCGCCGCCACGGCGACGTTGAGCGACTCGGCGCCCTGCGCGAGCGGGATGGCCACGCGCCGGGCGGCAACGGCGTTCAAGTGGGGCCGGATGCCCGCCCCCTCGTTTCCGACGATCACGGCGATGACTCCCTTCCCCCGGCCATCGGCTCCGATCGCCCGATGCAGCGGCTCGCCGTCGGCCGCACTGGCCCACAGGGTCACGTCGTGCCGCCGCGCCCAGGCGATGAAGGCCGCGTCGTCAAACGACAGGACGGGGTGACGAAACGTCGCGCCCATGGCCGCCCGCAGCGATTTGGGTCCCCACACGTCGGCCGTTCCGCGGAGGGCGATCGTGCCGCGCACACCGAGCGCGTGCGCGGTGCGCAACAACGTGCCGACGTTCCCGGGGTCCTGCACGCCGTCGATGACGAGCAACACCGGCGCACCGGACAACGACACATCATCCGGTGTCCACCGCCGCGGCTCCACGACCGCGATGATGCCTTGCGGGGTCTCGGTGTCGGCGAGGGTGGCGAAGGTCCGCGCCGATACCTCTTCGACCGGGACGGCGTGACTCTCCAGCGCCGTACGCACGGCGGTACCGCGCGACGAGCGAGCGAGATCCGGCGCCACCACCGCGCCGGTAATGCGAACCTCGGCGGCGACGGCTTCCTCCACCAATCGCACGCCTTCCACGATCGCGAGGCCGCGCCGGCCGCGCGCGCGCCGTCGTTTGAGATCGCGGATCATCGATGACAGATTACTGGCGATGCGTACCCCTCCCGGTCACCGGGCGCCGCGTCCCTGCGCCGCCCACCCCTGTAACTTCGCCCCGCCGGCCCCCAGCGCCAAGCGCACCCGGCTCCGCGGCAAAGCCACGTGCGGATCGCCCTGACGATCGCCGGCTCGGATTCGGGCGGCGGGGCCGGCATTCAGGCCGACCTCAAGACCTTTCATCAGTTCGGCGTATTCGGCACGAGCGTCGTCTGCGCAGTCACCGCCCAGAACACCGTCGGCGTGCGGGCGTGGCAACCCCTCCCCGCCGCGCTGGTCACCGCGCAGCTCGACGCCTTGGGCCAAGACCTCCCGCCCCAGGCGGTGAAGAGCGGAATGTTGGGCACCGCCGAACTGGTCGAGACCGTCGCCGATGCGATCAGTCGCTGGCGGCTGCCGAACTACGTGCTGGATCCAGTGATGGTCGCCTCCTCGGGCGACCGGCTGCTCGCCGTGGACGCCGAACGCGTGATCGCCCGTCGCCTCGTCCCGCTCGCGACCCTGGTGACGCCGAACCTCGAGGAGGCGGAGATCCTCGTCGAAGAGAAGGTACGTACTCCGGAGCAGATGGAGCGCGCCGGGCGTGTGCTCATCAGACAGGGCGCGCAGGTCGTCCTCGTGAAGGGCGGTCACCTCGAGGGCGATACGATCGTGGACGTGCTCGTGAGCGCCCGCGGCACCCACCGCTTCACCCATCCGCGCATCGAGACGAGCGCAACGCATGGCACCGGCTGCACCCTGTCCGCCGCGATCGCCGCCGGGCTCGCCCTGGACCGACCGCTCGTCCGCGCGGTGGAGGACGGGCTCGATTTCGTGGCGCGTGCCATCGCGGCGGCGCCCGGGCTCGGGGCCGGGCGCGGACCGTTGAACCACTTCGTCCCCGCGCCGCCGCGACCCCCGTCGGAAGGGCTGTGACGCGTCCCTTCTTTACGGCCCGCTGGCGCGACCTCGTGCTGGTCACCTTCGCCGTCCCCGACGCCCTCGCCCTTCCACTCGTGCCCCCCGGCTGCGAGGCCGACCGCTGGGCCGGCCGCTGCCACGTGAGCCTCGTAGCCCTCCAGATGGAGCGCGTCCGCGTACGCGGGCTCCCGGTCCCCGGCCTCACGGCGTACCCGCAGGTGAACCTCCGGGTCTACCTGCGCCACGACGGTCGCCCAGCCGTGCGGTTCGTCCAGGAGCTGGTGCCCTCGAGACTGCTGGCGGCCGGAGCGCGCTGGTTCTACGGCGAGCCGTTCCGGGCGGGACGGATTCGCGCCAGCCTGTCACAGGACGGGGACGGACTGCGGGCCGATTACCGGTTCGGTCTCGACAGCCCGCGCTGGCACGTGACGGTACGCGGCGGCGCCCGCACGGAAGTCCCGGCCCCGGAGTCGTTCGAGCACTGGGTGAAGGAGCGGGTCCGCGGCTGCCGCACCGACCGGGCCGGCCGGTTGCGCACGTTCGACGTCGCGCACCCACCGTGGGCCGTGCGGCCTATCACCGCGTTGGATTCTCGCGTAGACTTTGCCGGGCTGTATGGCCCCGCGTGGGCGCCGCTCGACGCGACCTCGCCGGTGTCGGTGATCTATGCCGTCGGCTCGGAGGTAGCGGTCTCCGCTCCCACATGAACCTGCTCGTCGTGCGTCACGCCATCGCCCAGGATCCCGCCGAATACGCGCGGGAGCATCCTGATGATGCAGGGCGACCCCTCACCCCCGAAGGTCAGACGAAGATGAAGCGGGCCGCCCGGGGGCTGCAAACACTCGTGTCGCAGCTCGATCTCCTCGCCACGAGCCCGTTGACGCGCGCCCGGGAGACCGCCGCGATCCTCGCCGCGGTCTACAAGCCGATCACCCCTGTGGTCGTGTCGGTCCTCGCCCCCGGGCAGCCCGAGGCCGATGTGGAGCGTTGGCTCGAGGGGGCGCGCCGCCACGACACAGTGGCGATCGTCGGTCACGAGCCCGGGTTGAGCCGAACCGTGAGTTGGCTCCTGGCCGGAGGCGAGCGCTCCTTCGTGGACCTCAAGAAGGGCGCTGCGTGTTTCCTCGCGATCCCGGACGCCGTCGGCGCCGGGTGCGCCACGTTGCTCTGGGCGCTGACGCCCGGGCAGCTGCGGGACCTGGAGCGATAGCGCATGCCCGTGCCCACGCTCCCCGTCGATCTCCTCACCCGGCCGGCCATGCAGAGCGTCCGGCTGATCGCCCAAGGCCTGCTCGATGCCGCCACGGCGACCGCGGAGCGCCTCGGCGTCACCGAGGACGGGGAGGCGCTGCACGACTTCCGCGTAGCGCTGCGCCGCCTGCGCACGACGCTCCGCGCCTATCGACCCGAGCTGAAGGACAGCGTCCCCCCCAAAGCAGAGCGGCGCCTCCGGGCCTTCGCCGCTGCGACCAGCCGAGCACGGGAGGCCGAGGTCGCCCTCGAGTGGCTGCGGCCCCTGCAGACCGATCTGAAGCCCCGGGAGCGAGTCGGATGGCGTTGGCTCGCGGAGCGAATCGAGCGACGCCAGGTCAAGGGTTTACACGCCACGACCGACGCGCGGCGCTCGTTCGCCGCCGTCGAGCGGAAGCTGCGCAAGGGGCTGGCGGTCTATCGGCAGGCGCTCTCTCCGCAGCCGTCGGCGCCGGAGCCGTTCGCCCTGGTCGCGCGGGCAGCCCTGGTCGAGCACGCGGGAAAGCTCGATCGGCTGCTGGCGACCGTCCACGCGGCGCAAGACGCCGAGGCCCATCGCGCACGCATCGCGGCAAAGCAGCTGCGCTATCTGCTGGAAGCGCTGGTAGGCGCGGTGCCTGCGGCGACGGGGCTGGTGGACCGACTCAAAGTGCTTCAGGACGGCCTGGGCGAGCTGCACGACGTGCTGGCGCTCGAGGGCGAGGTACGGGCGGGCGTGACCTCGGTGGCGGCACAGCGGGCGGCCCGGGCGTTGGACGTGGCGCTGCTGGAGCCGCCGACAGCGGCCGAGCTGCGAGCCGTGCGCCGACGCGATGCGAAGCCTGGGCTGATGGCCCTGGCGCGGCGGCTGCGGGCACGCCGCACCGAGTTGTTCGCGGAGCTGCAGGCCAAGTGGCTGGGGCCCGACGGGAGCTGGAGCCGGGAGATCGAGGCGGCGCTCACCCCGCCGGTGGCGAGCGCTCCGATGGCGATCCCAATCCCCATACCTCTCTCGCTCAGGCGGCGACGCGCCCGCCGGGAACGAACCGTCTAGTCGTTGGGGGCGGGCTTTTTTCGCCGGTTCTTCCGCGTGGCGGGGCGGCGAGCCGGACGCCCTGCGACGGATCGGGCGCCGTTGCCACCGTTGCGGCTGTTCTGCCTGACGATCGGGACGAACAGCCGATGCTTCGTATCACCCACGTCCCGGGCGGAATCTCGCGCCTGCCCCTGCAGCACGACCTGAGATCGCAGCTCCGGCTCGTCCGGACCCCGCTCTGCCCGCGCATAGCTGCCGTCGGGGCGCTGGGTGCGGGCCTTCACGTTGTCACCGAGGAGGGCGGGGAGAATACTCTCGACGATCCGCGCCTTGAGCCGCGGATCCTCGACCGGGAACATTACTTCGATGCGGCGGAAGAAATTCCGGGGCATCCAGTCGGCACTCGCGAGGAAGACCGCCGGATCGCCGGCGTTCTCGAAGTAGAAGACGCGGCTGTGCTCGAGGAACCGATCCACGATGCTGACGACCCGGATCGTCTCCGAGTCCCCCGGCAGACCGGCGCGGAGACAGCAGATCCCGCGGATCAGGAGATCGATCCGCACGCCCGCCCGCGACGCGCGGTACAGCGCGTCGATCACTGCCGGCTCGACCAGGGCGTTCATTTTGACGATGATGTGCGCGCGACCGCCCGCCTCCGCATGCTGCCGCTCCCGATCGATCAGCGCGATCACCTGCCCCCGCAGAGCCACCGGCGCCACGCACAGCTTGCGCCAATCCCGTCGCTGGGAGTAGCCCGTCAGCAGGTTGAACATCCCGCTGACGTCTTCGCCGAACGCCGGGTCGGCGGTGAACAGGCCGAGGTCGGTGTAGATGCGCGCCGTGGCGGGATTGTAGTTACCGGTCGAGAGGTGGACGTAGCGGCGGATGCCGTCCGGCTCGCGGCGCACGACCAGCGCGGCCTTACAATGCGTCTTCAGCCCCACCACGCCGTACACGACGTGCACCCCGGCCTGCTCGAGCTCGCGCGCCCAGACGATGTTGTTCTCTTCGTCGAAGCGCGCCTTGAGCTCCACCAGCGCGGTGACCTGCTTGCCGTTCTGGGCCGCGCGGGCCAGCGCGGGGATGATCGAACTCCCGCCGCTGGTGCGGTACAGAGTCTGCTTGATGGCCAGGACCTGCGGGTCGTCCGCCGCCCGCTCGATGAAATCCACGACGCAGCCGAAGGATTCGTACGGATGGTGGACGAGCACGTCCTGGCTGCGGATCAGGTCGAACGGGTTACCGCCGCTCGCGAACGCGGCCGGGACGCGCGGCACCAGCGGCTCGTCCCGCAGCGCCCGGAATCCCTCGAGCCGCTGCAGCGCCATCAGGGCGGTGAGATCCACCGGCCCGGCGACTCGGAATATGTCCCGCTCGCCCAGGCCCAACGCCCCCATGAGCATCTGCGCGAACCGTTCGTCGCCGTCGGCCAGGATTTCCAGCCGCACCGCTTCGCCCCGCATGCGCTGGCGCAGCGTGTCCTCGATCGTCTGGAGCAGATCCTCCGCCTCGTCTTCGTCGATCGTCAAATCCCCGTTCCGCGTCACCCGGAAGCACGTCTGGTCCACCACCGTGAAGCCGCCGAACAGGTCGGCCACGTGCGCCGCGAGAATCTCCTCGAGCAGCACGAACCGGACGCGCCCGTCGGTCCGAGGGAGGAGCACGACCCGATCCAACACCGCCGGCACCTGCACCACGGCGAACAGCTGCTGGCCCGAGCCGGCGCTCTCGATGAGCAGGGCGACGTTGAGACTCTTGGTGTGCACGAACGGGAACGGATGGCCCGGGTCGATCGCCAGGGGCGTTAGGACAGGAGCGATACCCGTGCGGAACAGCTCCTCCAGATGCTGCCGCTCGGCGTCGGTCACCTGGGCGTAGCGCACCCATTCGATCCCCTGGGCGGCGAGCGCCGGCATCACGTCCTCGTGCCACAGGCGATCCTGCTGCCCCACGAGCTCGCGCACCCGTTTGTCGATCGCGGCCAGCTGCTGGGCCGGGTCCATACCGTCGGCGGCGTAATCCTGGGGTTCGATCCCGGCGTACAGCTGCTGCTGCAGTCCGGCGACTCGCACCTCGAAGAATTCGTCGAGGTTGCCGCTGAAGATGGCGAGGAACTTGAGGCGCTCGAGCAACGGGTTCGAGGCGTCCGCGGCCTCCTCCAGCACGCGCGCGTTGAACTCGAGCCAGGACAGCTCCCGATTCAGATAGTGGTCCGGGGGAAACGCGGGAACGTAGGACTGGGGCATGGACGGTTACCCCGCGGCCAAGCGCAGTCGCGCCCGGGGCCTGCGCCGCGCCGGCCGGCGTACCGCCGGAGCGGCGGCACTCCAGGCCAGGACCGGCGTCACGCCGAAGACCCTCGCGAACAAGCCCGCCTTACGCTCCGTGTCCCAGCGCTCGACCTGCGGATCCGTGTCGGCCGCGAGCACGAAGCGGGCCCGCCCCCGCCCCACCTCCACCCCGACGGCGCTGATCCGCTGGGTGTGCGTCCGGTCAAGCCCGTCGGCCACGCGCAGGATCGCCGCGAGACTCCGGACGAGCCGGCGGTCGGGACGTTCCAGTCGTGCGAAATTCGGGTGCCGCTTCTTGGGGGAGGCCTTGCGATGGTAGCGCGCCACGTTGGCGACGAGCTCCACCTCCCGGGCCGTCCATCCCTGCAGCTCCGCATGCTCGATCAGGTGATACGCATGCTTGTGATGCTGCGCGTGGTTGATCAGGTACCCGACGTCGTGCAGCAGCCCCGCGGCGATCAGAATCTCTCGTCCTTCGGGCGGCAGGGCGAACGGCCCGCGCACTCCGTCGAACAACTGCGCCGCGAGACGCGCCACCTGCTCACAGTGCCGGGTCCCCGATTGGCACTTGCGGGCGAACGCCCGGACCGATTCGAGGCGGTCTTTCGGGCGGACCGGGTCGTCCCCATTCGTCACCGTCCGCTCGGCGATCATCGACAACAGTAGACCGCGACGCAACCCGCCGGCGTTCACTACGATTTGCTGCGTCCCGAGCCAGCGGGCGAGTCGCGCGACGGCGGCGGCCCCCGCGACGATGATGTCCGCCCGCAGCGGATTGAGCCCCGGTACGGCACGGCGCATGTCGAGCGGCGTGCCGCGCAGACGGTGCACCAGATGCACCACGTCCGCCCGCGTCAACGCGTACCCCTCGAGATTCCCCTCCGACCCCTCCCGCTCCGCTTTGACCATGTCGGCGAGGTTCGTGAACGTCCCGCCGCTCCCGATGATCACTTCGGGGGAGAACGGCGGGTCGCCGATGCGCTCGTCGAGCACGCGATCGATGGCGCGCCGCAGCCGCTTCCATTTGCGCCGCCCCATCGGCTCGCCGCTGCCGTACGCTTCGGTGAGGCGGACGCTGCCGAGCGGCAGCGTGTACACCTGGTCCACGACCGCGCCCGCGGCCAGCACGACCTCCATGCTGCCACCCCCGATGTCGACCACGGCGACCGAGCGGCCGGCCAGCTCGCTGTTTTGCAACGCACTCTGCAAGGCCAGCTGGGCCTCTTCTTCGGGCGAGATCACCTCGATGTGCAGGCCGCAACGCCGGCGCACCTCGCGACAGAACGCGCGGCCGTTCGTTGCCTCGCGCACCGCGCTGGTCGCAACCGTCCGTAGCTCGGTGACCTGAAAGCCGTCCACGATCGCCTTCATTTTCGCGAGCGCGGCGTGCGAGCGCTCCATCGGCTCGGCGGCCAGCCGGCCCCGACGGAAGAGGTCGTGGCCCAGCCGGGTCATCTCCCGCTCTTCGTCGAGGACGCGGTAGGATCCCTCGCCGGTGACTTCAGCGACGACGCAGCGGATCGAGTTGGTACCGATGTCGATCGCCGCGAGGCGCATCGGGTTGGAGTCGGCGGCGAGGGTCGTCATGGGGAGAAGTAAGATAGCGGCTGGCACGCGAGACGGGCGAGCATCGTCCGCGCGGGCGCGACCTGTGACACCATTGTTACGCGTTCGTGAAGACCGGGGCCCGAAAAACAAGCGGCCCCCGAAGGGGCCGCGACCGCCAGCGTCTGGCGCCGGACCGGGTGAGCGGCGGAGGGGCCGCCCACCACCGCCGGCCACCGGAGCGCCTACGGGGTCCACCAGTAGGTGAACTTGACCATGAAGATGTTGTCGGGCCGCGACCGGGTGAGCCGCGAGATCGACGGGCCGAACCGGAACGCGCCCGTGTTCTCGACGTCCTCCCGGTTCTGCGTCCACACGAGGTACAGCGTCGAGCCCGGCAGGTACTCCCAGCGCAACACCGCGTTGCCCCGGAGGGACTTGAAGTTGAAATCGGGGTTCCCCGGGGTGAACGTCGCGCTATCGAAGCCTGTGGTGCCGTCATTCCAGCGGTCGAACGCGAACGTTTTCGGGCGCGCCAACGCCTTGAAGTCCGAGTAGGCGCCGGCCGAGATCAACGGCTGCCCGTAGAACTGCAGGGACAGCTTCGGGGTGAACGTCCAGTTGAGGCGGATCGACGCCGACAGCTCGTTGGCGCGCAGCCCCGCGAAGACGTAGCGAGTGCCGAACGTCGGCGCGGCGGTCGAATCGGCGTATTGGGTCACGTACTGCACCGGCGTCCGCTCCCAGGAGTACTGCGGCCCGACGCTGAGCGACACGTTCGACGCGGGCCGCAGCGACAGGTTGGCGCTGACGTAGGTCGAGTAGTCCTGCACCGACTGGTAGGTACCGGCCGACAGACTCACGACGACCGCCTTCCGCCCGTCGGTGTTGCCGTACACGTCCACCTGGTAACCCGGCTTGTTGAGCGACAGCGGCCCGCCGCGCGTGCGGCGGTCGTTCATCGTCTGCGGGTTGTAGGCGAGGCTCCAGCCCATCTCGTAGTAATTGAGCAGCTGGAGATTCCCGTAATTGAATACGCCGGTCCAGGTGACGTCGCCGTCCCAGTCCCAGCTGCGGAACAGGGCGCCGCCGGTATTCGCCGACCG
>Ga0210379_10000471_pt1 | contig 13074 bp, 12 predicted proteins | sample PLMedo_2_FD_155468 | JGI IMG/M metagenome (GOLD analysis project Ga0210379, IMG submission 155468) | Groundwater sediment microbial communities from an aquifer in East River, Colorado, USA - PLM4_32_coex redo | ecosystem: Environmental > Terrestrial > Soil > Riparian zone | place: USA: East... | reverse complement strand
GGCGGCGTCGAGCATGCGCCTGGCGGGGGCGAGCTGGGCCTCGCCCTCCTGCTGGTAGTACTTCTGGATCTGGCTCTTGCCGACCGCCGCGCCCATGCCCGGCAGCTTTGGCACCGGCAGATGCACCGTCAGCAGGAGCACTTCCGGCCTGTCGCGGTACCAGTCGGCATGATCGATCAGGCATTGCACCGCGTCGAGCGAGTACGTCGAGCCGTCAACCGCGATGAGTATCTTCATGGGCGGAATTCTAACCTGCTAGAACAGTCCGACCACCTTGCCGTCCACCAGGTCGATCTTGTTGGCCGACGGCACCTTGGGCAGACCCGGCATGGTCATGATGTCGCCGCAGATCATGACCACGAATTCGGCGCCCGCCGCAAGGCGCACCTCGCGCACGTTGATCGCGTAGCCGCGTGGTGCCGCGCGCAGCTTTGCGTCCGCCGAGAACGAATACTGGGTTTTCGCCACGCACACCGGGTAATGGCCGTAGCCGTCGTCCTGCAGCTTCTTGATCTGCGCGCGCACCTTGACGTCGGCAGTCACTTCGGCGGCCCGGTACACCTTTTTCGCGATCTTGCCGATCTTGTCCCAGAGCGGGTCGGCGTCCTCGTATACGAACGCGGGCTTCGAGGGCTTGTCGCACAGGTCGACAACGATTTTCGCCAGCTCGGCCGCGCCCTTGCCGCCGTCGCCCCAGTGCGTCGCGAGCACGACCGGAACGCCCAAGTTTTTCATTCTTGAATTCAACAGCTCGAGTTCAGCCGGCGTGTCGAAATTGAAACGGTTGATCGACACCACGCAGGGGATGCCATACACCTTGGTCATGTTCTCGACGTGCTGCTCGAGATTGACCAGTCCCTTCTCCAGCGCGGCGACATTCTCCGCGTTGACCTCCTTCACCTCCACGCCACCGTGGTACTTGAGCGCGCGGATGGTCGCCACGATCACCGCCGCGTTCGGCCGCATACCGGACTTGCGGCACTTGATGTCGAGGAACTTCTCCGCGCCGAGGTCGGCGCCGAAGCCCGCCTCGGTCACCACGTAGTCGGCGAGCTTGAGCGCGCTTCGCGTGGCGATCACCGAATTGCAGCCGTGCGCGATGTTGGCAAACGGCCCGCCGTGGATGAATGCCGGGTTGTTCTCCAGCGTCTGCACCAGGTTCGGCGCCAGCGCGTCCTTCAGCAGCACGGTCATCGCGCCATGCGCGTTGAGGTCCCGCGCCGTGACCGGCTTCTGCTCGCGCGTGTAGCCGACGACGATGCTGCCCAGGCGCTTCTTCAGGTCCTCCAGCGAGGTGGCAAGGCAGAAGATCGCCATGACCTCGGAGGCCACCACGATGTCGAAGCCGTCCTGGCGCGGATAGCCGTTGGCCGTGCCGCCGAGCGAGACCACGATGTCGCGCAGCGCGCGGTCGTTCATGTCGAGCACCCGTTTCCACTGGATGCGCCGCACGTCGATGCCGAGCTCGTTGCCGTGGTGGATGTGGTTGTCGAGCAGCGCCGCCAGCAGGTTGTTGGCGAGCTGGATGGCGCCGAAGTCGCCGGTGAAATGCAGGTTGATGTCCTCCATCGGCACCACCTGCGCATAGCCGCCGCCGGCGGCGCCGCCCTTCATGCCGAACACCGGCCCGAGCGAGGGCTCGCGCAGGCAGATGACGGCCTTCTTGCCGATGTGGTTGAGCGCGTCGCCCAGGCCCACCGTGGTGGTGGTCTTGCCCTCGCCGGCCGGCGTGGGCGTCATCGCGGTCACCAGGACCAGCTTGCCGTCTTTCTTACCCTTCAGGGAATCCAGGTACTTGAGCGAGACCTTGGCCTTGTAGTGGCCGTAGGGTTCGAGGTGCTCTTCGGCAATGCCGAGCTTGTCGAGCGCCACCCTCGAAATGCGCTGCATTTTCGCCGCTTGGGCGATCTCGATATCTGACGGCATGACTTGTCTCCTGCCCTTTTTTTGTCCGCGTCGCGGGACCGCTTCGCGCCGGATGACTATAAGGAACCCCTGCAGCGCCGTGCCTTGACCGCGGTCAAGCGCACCCGATCCGATTCGTGCACCGGTTGCACGCGCGAAAACGCTTCCTATGGCGATCGACTGGCGCGCGCCGCAGGCGCCGCGGCGTTGGCGCTTTGCTTTTCGCAAGACTCGCTGTAGATTGCACCACACGTGCACTCGCCATATCGACGCAACCCGACCCGGTGCGGGCAAATCGAAACCTGACGGCCCTGGATTTCACGGGGCTGTGGGTGGTGCTCGCCTGCGCCGGCGCCGCACTCCTGCTCTCGCTCGGCATCCGGCAGAGTTTCGGTCTGTTCCTGTTGCCGATCAGCATGGCGCACGGCTGGGGCCGCGAGGTCGTCGCGCTTGCGCTCGCGCTGCAGAACCTGGTGTGGGGCTTCGCGCAGCCGTTCGCCGGCGCACTCGCCGACCGCTACGGCGCTGCCCGCGTATTGATCGCGGGAGGCCTCGCCTACGCCGCGGGGCTCGCCATCATGGCGCTCGCGGGTTCGCCGCTCGAATTCGGCCTGGGGGCGGGATTGCTCGTCGGCCTCGGCCAGAGCGGTGCCGGTTTCGGCGTCGTGCTTGGCGTCGTGGGCAAGAGCTTTACTGACAAGAACCGCAGCCTTGCCCTCGGCTGCGTCGGCGCAGCCGGCTCATTCGGACAGTTCGCGATGCTGCCCGGCGCGCAAGCGCTGATCGACACGCTCGGCTGGGCCGGCGCATTGCTCGCATTGGCGGCGCTCGCGCTTGCGATCGTGCCGCTCGGCTGCGCGTTGGGAGCCGCCGCGCGCTGGCGGCCCCAGCCCGAGGCGGCCGGCGCGTCCGATTCGCTGCGCGCCGCACTGTCGCGCGCTGCAGCGCACCCGGGCTTCTGGCTGCTTTCGGCAAGCGTGTTCGTGTGCGGGTTCCAGACCGCCTTCATCATGAACCACCTGCCGGCGTACCTGGTCGATCGCGGGCTGAGCGCGCACGACGGCATGACGGCGCTCGCGTTGATCGGCGCGTTCAACATTGCAGGCAGCTACGCCGCCGGCTGGCTCGGCGGGATCTATCCGAAGCGGCTGGTGCTCGCCGCGATCTACCTGCTGCGCGCGGCCGGGATCATGACGTTCGTCGTGCTCCCGGTTTCGGCGTGGACGCTATGGATCTTTGCCTCCCTGATGGGCGCGGCCTGGCTCGGCACCATACCGCTCAGCAACGCGCTGGTTGCCCAGGTGTTCGGCGTGCGCTATCTCGCGACTCTGTTCTCCCTGGTGTTCCTTGCGCACCAGATCGGCAGTTTCCTCGGCGTCTGGCTGGGCGGGGCCGTGTTCGATGCCGCGGGGTCGTATGCCGCGGTCTGGGCGATTGCCGGGGCCCTTGGCCTGCTGGCCGCGCTGGTGTGCCTGCCCATCGACGAAAGCGCCGCACCGCTCGCGCAGCGCAGGCACGCATGAGCGGCCGCTCGAGGCATCGATCCGCGCTGGCGCGTCGAGCCGTGCCGCCGAAGGGTTCGGCCTCCTTGCGGGCCTGCGCGGAGCTCGCCGAAGCCGTGCATTGCCCCGTCATGCTGCTCGGTCCGCAGGGCGAGATCCTCGCCGCGAATCGTGCGATGCGCGAGCGGCTCGGCGGCCGCGTCGCCGCCACCTTGCGCGAGTGCGCGGCGGAGTACGCTGAGGCGCTCGGCGGACGCTATGACCGCCACGCGAGCGTCGCCGTGGCGCGCGATTGCCAGGGCCAGCGGGCGAATGAAACCGTACATCTCGCGCCGTTCGACGGCGGGGCCTGTATCACTGTCGAGGACCGCACGCGGCTCGCGGCGCTCGAATCGGCCCACGCGCAAACCACGCGTCTGGCATCGCTCGGATTCATGGTAGCGGGCGTGTGCCACGAGCTCTCCAATCCGCTGGCCGCCGTCAGTTCGATGCTGCAGATCCTCCAGTCGAGGCGCGGCGTGACGCCGGAAACGCTCGACAGGGGGCTGGCCTCGATCGCGGCGAACATTGCACGCGTACTCGCGATCACGCGCAAACTCGGCGATTTTTCGCGCGTCGGCGCGGAAGGACCGATTCCGGTAGCGATCGATGATGCGATGAGCGAGGCGATCATGTTGCTGCGCCACAGTGCGTGGGGCGGCGCCGTGCGCGTCGATTACCGGGGTGCCGGCGGGTCGCGCGCGCTCGCCTGCCCCGGTCAGCTGCAGCAGGTCCTGTTCAATATCCTGCTCAACGCCGCGCAGGCGATGCAGGGAACGGGCTGCATCGAGGCTGAGGCGCGGGCCGGTCCTGGCGCTCGCCTGAGAATCGAGGTGCGCGATGACGGTCCGGGAATCGCGCCAGAAGCGATGCCGCACGTCTTCGAGCCCTTCTTCACCACCAAGCGGGCGGGCGAAGGCACCGGCCTCGGACTCGCGATCTCGAGCGAAATCGTTCACGAAATGGGCGGACGCATATCGATCGAAAGCGGTCCGCGCGGCGGCGCGTGTGTCATCGTCGAACTGCCCGGACACGAAGCATGAGCAGCGTACCGCGCCGCGAGAGGATCCTCATCGTCGACGACGATCCGGGCATTGCCGAGGTCGTGCAACTGCTGCTGGGGCGCGAAGGCTTCGCGACCGATCACTGCGCGACGATCCTGGCCGCGACCCGGCAGGTCGCGGCCGCCGAGCCCGACCTCGTGATCATGGACCTGAAGCTCCCCGACGGCGTGGGCATCGACGCCATCTCGAGCCTCAGGTCGATGCAACGCGAGCTGCCCATCATCCTGATGACGAGCTATTCGTCGATCGAGAGCGCGGTCGCGGCATTGCGCGCGGGTGCAGTCGATTACATCATCAAGCCATTCGACAACGCCGATTTCGTGCATGCGGTCGAACGCGCGCTCAACGAACGGCGCATCAGCCGGGAGAACACGCTGCTCAAGAAGAGCCTGCGCAGCCTGTACGGCGTGCGGCCGATGATCGGAGAGAGCGCCGGAATACGGCGCGTGCAATCGCTGATGCGCAAGGTCGCCCTGTCGGAGGCAAGCGTGCTCATCTCGGGGGAGTCCGGCACCGGCAAGGAGCTCGTCGCACTGGGCCTGCACTACACCAGCCCGCGCGCCGATGGGCCGTTCGTGCCGATCAACTGCGCCGCGATCCCGAGCGAGCTGATGGAGTCGGAACTGTTTGGCCACGTCAAGGGCGCGTTCACCGGCGCGGTCGAGCGCAGTGAGGGACTGATCCGCGAGGCGCACGGCGGAACGCTGTTCCTGGACGAGGTGTCCGAACTCGCGTTGCCGCTGCAGGTGAAGCTGCTGCGCGTGTTGCAGGACCGGCTCGTGCGACCGGTCGGCGGCAGGCACGTCTACGACGTCGATGCGCGTTTCGTGGCGGCCACCAACCGCGACCTGCATCAGGCAATGCAGGCCGGGGCGTTCCGCAAGGACATTTTCTACCGGCTGAACGTCATTTCAATCGAAGTGCCGCCGCTGCGCGAGCGCGGGGACGACGTGAAACTGCTCGCGGCGCACTTCATCGAACAGCATGCGCGCAAGCTCGGCAAGCCGGTGCGCCGCATGGACCGCGACTTCGAGCACTTCCTGATGCGCTACCACTGGCCCGGAAACGTCCGCGAACTCGAAAACCTGATCGAACGCGCGGTGATCCTTGCCGACTCCGACACCCTCGACGCCGGCAGTCTGGCCGAGGTTGCGCCACGCGCCGAGCCCGCGCCCGCGCTGCCGGCGACCGGGGCGGAGCCGCTTTCGGTCGAAGAGTACATCCGGTCGGTGGTCGAGCGCTTCCAGGGCACGCGCGGCGAGAGCGAACTCGCGCGGCTGCTCGGCATCGGCCGCAAAGCGATCTGGATGCGCCGCAAGCAGTGGGGACTGCACCGCGAGCGAAAACCGGAGACATGACGGCGATGCAGTTTCCATCGGCGCCTGCGGGGTTTCGTTCTGAAACGCGAACCGGCACGCCGGCTGGCAACATACTGTTATATATTGCGGCCGATGTTCCGTATTGCGGGCACGGGAATTGCACCGGTTTCAAGGTCCTGAGGCGGACAATCCGCCAGAGGCCGTTCAACCCGGAGGAGAGGAGAAGACATGCCTGAGCAAGCCAAGCCCGCAGCGCAGCAAGCGGCGCGCAAGAAGGTCACGATACCGATGCTGGTGAACAAGATGAAAAAGGGCGAGCCGATCGTGCAGCTCGCGGTGTATGACTACGAAACCGCGATCGTCGCAGACCGCGTCGGCATCGACATCCTGTGCGTGTCCGATACGGGCGGCATGGTGCTGTTCGGGCACGAGGACACCACTTCGGTGTCGTTCGAGGAGGTCATGTTCATGGCGCAGGCGGTCAAACGCGGTTCGAGGTACGGGCTGCGCATGGTCGACATGCCCTACATGAGCTTCCACCTGTCCGAAATGCAGGCAGTGGACAACGCGGCGAAGTACGTGTCGCAGGGCGGCGCAGAGGTGATGAAGTGCGAAGGCAACCGCCATCATGCAAGGAACATCGAGGCGATCGTCAAGGCGGGCATCCCGGTGCAGGGTCACATCGGCATTACGCCGATGCGCATGCCCCAGCTCGGGGGATTTATCGCACAGGGGAAAACCGCCGAGCGCGCGAAGGAGCTCATCGACGACGCCTGCGCGATGGTGGATGCGGGCTGTTTCTCGATCATGTGCGAGGTCACTACCTCGGAGGTCTGTGAGTACCTTGCCGAGACCCTCCCCGTTCCCGTGATCAGCCTCGGCGCCGGCAACCGGGCGCACGGCGTGCACATCATCGGCTCGGACCTTTTTCACCTCTACGAGAAGCACACGCCGCGGCATTCGAAGATCTACTGCGACCTCGTGCCGATCCTCGAGAAGGGGCTGACCGACTATCGCGACGACGTGCGTGCCCGTGGCTATCCCGGGCCCGAGCACACGGTGTTCATGAAGGAAGACGAACTCAAGCGCTTCAAGGAGATGATCGGCTGGAAGAAGAACTAGCCCGCCGGCCGTTCCCGCCGGGCATCCGAGTGGCCATCGCGGCACACCGATCGACGAACGCCGGCAGCGGCGTACTCGATCAGGCGCGCTTCTTTTCCGGCCTGGCGCCGGCGCAACGCGTTCGTGTCGCGGAAATCGCGGCACTGCGCGTGTTCCCGCAGGACACGCGCATCTATGTGGTCGGCGACCCGGTGGACGACTTCTACGTGCTCGCCGACGGCAACGTGCGGTTCACGCTCGGTCTGGGCAAGCGCGAGACCTCGGCGGGGGAGATCATCCGGCGCGGCGACGTGTTCGGCTGGGCGGCACTGGTCGAGGGGCATTCGCGGCGCATTGCGACCGCGCATTGCCTGACTCCCTGCGAGGTCGTCGCCATCAGCGGCGCCAGGCTGCTCGATCTGATGGAGCGCGACCATTCGCTCGGCTACGCGCTGATGAAGCAGCTCGCGGCGCTGCTCACCAGCGAGCTGGTCGCGTTCGCCGCGGGATAACGCGGGGCTTGGGCCCGGAGCTGATCTCCGATTTCGCGCTCGCCGCCGTTGCGACGGTGGTCGGGTTGTTCATCGGCGCGGTCGGTGTGGGTGGCGTGCTGATGGTCTCGTTCCTCGCGCTGTTCGGCGGGCTCGGCATCCACCAAGCCGCAGCGACCTCGCTGTTCAGCTTTCTTTTCACCGGCGTTCTCGGCACGTGGCTGTTCCAGCGCCGCGGCACGATCGCCTGGCGCCTGACGCTGCCGGTGTGCGCTGGGGCGCTGGCGTTCGGCTATGCGGGCGCATTCGCAGCAGCTCGCATCGACGCGCGGCCGCTGGCAATCCTGATTGCGCTGGTGATCGTCGGCGCGGGCGCGTACATCTTCGTGCCGATGCGCCAGGCGCACGGCTACCGCAACGGCCGCGGCTGGCGCGAGCAGTTGATGCTCGCCGGCGTGGGCGCGGCCTCGGGTTTCGGCTCGGGTCTCTCGGGCGCCGGCGGACCGCTGTTTTCGGTGCCGATCATGGTGATCCTGCGCTACACGCCGCTCGCGGCAGTCGGCACCAGTCAGGTGCTGCAGATCATCGCCGCTGCCTCCGGCTCGCTCGGCAACCTGGGGCGCGGATTCATCGACTGGCGCCTCGCGGCGCTGGTCACTGCGTTCGAGCTCGCCGGCGTGATGCTTGGGGTGCGGCTCGCGCACGCGGTGAGCCAACTCGCCCTGCGCAGGCTGGCCGGCGCGCTGTGCCTCGCGATCGGCGGCCTGATGCTCGCGCGCTCGCTATGAGTCCGCTCGAGCGCAGTTTCCGCGCGCGCGGCCTGGCGCTCGCCGAGATCGAGCCGGGCGCCTGCGTGCCGGAGGCGTTCTCGGATCCGCGCGCGGAGCACCTCGCAACGCGCCGCGCGGCGGGGCTGTTCGACTTTTCATTCATGGGCCTGTCCGAGTTCGCGGGCGAACGCGGATTCGCCGCGCTGCAGCGGCTGCAGACGCGCAACGTCGCGCGCCTCGAGCTGGGGCGGTTGTGCTACACGTTGCTGCTGCGCGAGGACGGCAGCGTCCTCAACGACGCGACGCTCTGGCGTCTCGCCGAGGACCGCTTCTGGCTGTTCACCGGGTGTCGCAGCGACATCCTGTGGATCGGTGGCCACGCGCAGGAAGCCGACCGCTCGGGCGAATCCGCGGTGCTCGCGCTGCAGGGGCCTGCGAGCGGCGCGATCCTCGCGCGGCTCGCCGGGCAACAGGCTGTGCGCAGCCTGCGTTACTTCGGCTTCGCCGAATTGCGCATGGCCGGGCGCGAAGCGCTCGTCGGCCGGCTCGGCTTCAGCGGCGAGCTCGGCTACGAGTTGATCGTCCCGGCGGCCGATGGTCCGGGCCTTTGGCAGGCGATCCTCGACGCGGGGCGAGGCCAGGGCGCATGCGAAAGCGGATTCAATGCCGCGGACAGCCTGCGGACTGAGTCCGGTTTCGTGCTTTTCGGGCGCGAAATCGAAGGCAGCGCGGATCCGTTCGAGCTCGGCCTCGAACGACTCGTCGAGTTCGATGGCCGCGATTTCCGGGGCGCGCGTGCGCTCACACAGCGACGTTTCGCCGAACCCGCGCGCAGGCTCTGCGGGTTCGAGATAGACAAGCGGCCGGCAGCATTGCGCGCGCGGCTGAACCTGCCGCTCGCACGTGTGACGAGCGAGCGGGATTCACCCGTGTTCGGAAAGCGTCTTGCGCTCGGTTTCGTCGGTGCGGAAGCCGCCTGCCCCGGCACCGCGGTCAGGCTCCTCGACGGGCGGCTCGCGCGCGTGGCGCGGCTGCCGTTCTACGACCCTGAAAGACGCTTGCCGCGCGCCAGGCCGCTCTAGCAGCCTGTCGGACCCGGACAGGCTTTTAGAAACAGAGAAGGACGACGTTCCACACCCCGAGCATGAGATCAGGGCGCAAATAGGAGGCAAATACAGCCGCGGTGGCGAACGCAAGCACACCGAGTCCGGTCGCCTTGAGCAGCAGCCTGCGGCGAGCCTGGTCCTTCACGCAGGCACCACTGCCGCGATGCTCGCCTCGTTCCGGCCGGCAGGGTCCGACAGGCCGCCCGCTTCCCCGGGCGGCTGCTGGCCGCGCGACGCGAAGCGCTCGGCGCTGGCGATGGTGTTGCAAAGGAGCATCGTCACCGTCATCGGTCCAACACCGCCCGGCACCGGAGTGATGTAGGACGCTTTCTCCTTCACCGCCTCGAAATCCACGTCGCCGACCAGCTGCCCGCCAGGCAGCCGGTTGATGCCGACATCGATCACCACGGCGCCGGTACGCACCATCGGCGCGGTGATCAGATTCGGCTTGCCGGCGGCCACCACCAGGATGTCGGCAGCGATGGTGAACTGGGCAAGGTCGCGGGTCCTGACATGGCAGATCGACACCGTCGCCTCGCGTTGCAGGAACATCAGGCCCATCGGTTTTCCGACGATGTTCGACGCGCCGACCACCGTGACGTTCTGCCCGGCGACCTGGATTCCCGAATAATCGAGCAGGCACATTACGCCGTACGGCGTACAGGGCGGGAATACCATTCCGCCGGTGACCAGCCCGCCGACGTTGTACAGGTTGAAGCCGTCGACGTCCTTGTCCGGCGAGATGCGCTCGAGCACCGCGTGCACCGAAATCTGCGGCGGCAGCGGCAACTGCACGAGGATGCCGTGCACGCGCGGGTCGGAATTCAACTCGTCGATCTTCGCGAGCACCAGTTCCTGCGCCGTGTCCGCAGCGTAGCGCAGCTCCAGCGAATGGATGCCGATTTCGGCCGACGCCTTCACCTTGTTGCGCACGTAAACCGCGGAGGCCGGATTGTCGCCGACCATGATGACCGCGAGCCCGGGCACGATGCCTTGCGCCCTCAGCGCGTCGGCACGCGCCTTCCACTCGCCGCGCACCTTGCGCGCGACCTCTTTGCCGTCGATCAGCCTGGCCGTCATGGCGATCAGGCCGCGGCGCCGCGCAGCCCGGCGAGCGCGAACAGCAGCATGCTGACCCCCATGCAGCCGTAACCGGCGCAGTCGAGAGCGCGCGCGCCCTTCTCCCCGAGCATACCGCGCCGCCGCAGCAACGACGCAGCCGAAGCGAGCAAGGCGCCGAGCACCGCGAACGCGACCACAACCGGGCGATTGAGCACGAGTTCCATGCTCGCGCTATGCGCGGCCCGCGCGCTTGAGGTAGGCATCGACGAAGTCCGCCGCGGCCTTGGAGCCGCGCGAGAACGAGCGCATCGCTTCTGTGTGCAGGATGGAAAGCGCCTGCTTCTTGATGTCGTTCGCGCGGTCGCTCTCGACGATGTCCGACAGGCGGCGCGGGCGCGGCAGGTCGACGTCGATCACCGCGCGCACCTGCGTCGGGATATTGGACATCACCAGCACGCGGTCGGCGAGGAATACCGCCTCGTCGATGTCGGTGGTGACGAAAAAGTTGGTGCGGCGGTTCTCCTCGTACAGCCGCGAGTAGTACTCCCACATCAGCTCCTTGGTCATCGCGTCGAGGCCGCGGAACGGTTCGTCGAGGATCATCACCTTCGGGTTGTTGATCATTGCGCGCGCAAGCTCGGCGCGGCGCTGCATCCCGCCGGAGAGCTGGCCCGGATACTTGTTGCGGAATTCACGCAAGCCGACCTTGTTGAGCAGGAACTCGCCGAATTCGAGCGTTCCCCGGTCCAGCTCGCCTCGCGCGCGCGGCCCGTAGAGGATGTTGTCCCAGGTGCTCATCCAGGGAAACAGCGCCGTTTCCTGGAACAGCACCAGCCGATCGCGGTCCGGGCCGCTGATCGGCGCGCCATCGAGCGCGATCGAGCCCTCGGTGGGCTGCTCGAACCCCGCCAGCAGCCGGATCAGCGTGCTCTTGCCGCAGCCCGAGGGCCCGATCATGACCGTGAGTTTGCCCTGCTCGATGTTGAACGAGCATTCGCGCACGACCTCCTTGCGGAACTGCGCCGCGCCGTAGGACTTGCTCACGCCCCGCACGGTGATTTCACCGGCGACGATCGGCGGCCGCGCGGACGGGATTTCGCTCATCGCCGCCTCACCTCACCCGCAGCCACGGCGTGACGTAGCGCCCGAGCCAGCGCAGCAACTCGCTCGAAGCGAAGCCGGCGATGCCAATCGAGATCATGCCGACCACGATCTGCTCGTACGAGCCGCCGACATAGGAACTCCAGATGAAGAATCCCAGTCCGCCGCCCGCGCCCGCCTGCTGGCTGCCGCCGCCGGAGATCATCTCCGCGGCGACCACCACTTCCCAGGTGATGCCCATGCCGACCGCCGACCCGACCACGATCGAGGGCAACGTGCCGGGCAGGATCACGCGCCGGAAGATGTCCCATTGGCTCGAACCCATCGACTGGGCCGCCTGGAAGTAGTGCACGTCGATCGACCGGGCGCCGCCCAGCACGTTGATGACGATGGTGTAGAACGCGCCCAGGAACGTCACGAACGAGATCGCCAGCTCCTGCGTCGGCCAGAAAATGATCGATGCCGGCACCCAGGCGAGCGGTGGAATCGGCCGCAGCACCTCGAATACCGGAAAGCCGATCCCCTGCGCCGTGCGGCTCACCGCGAGCAGCAGCCCGAACGGGATGCCGATGAGCATCGCGGCGATGAAGCCGCTCATCACGCGGAACAGGCTCATGTACCAGCTCTGCCAGTAGCCGCCCTGGCCGAGCACGGCGATCCAGGCCTTGAGCACCGCCAACGGCGCCGGCACCGCGCCGACCCAGGGCAGGTAGTCCTTCTTCAGCCCGAGCGCGCCGAGCAACTCCCTCAGCGGCGCGAACATCTCCAGCGCCATCCACTGCCTGGAGCGCGCGCCGAGCTCCCAGAGGATCACGAACGCGACGATCGAGACCACGCCGCGCCAGAACACGGGGCTCGAGACCAGACGGCGTAGCGGCTCGCGCATGCCGTTCAGCCCTCCTTCTCGCCCGCCTGGAACGCCTTGAGCGCCTCCTCGTGCACGGCCTCGTTGGTTTCCTCGATGAGCTCCCGGAAACGCTTGGTGGTGAGCACGCTATAGTCGCGCGGGTGCGCGATGTCCACCGTGAGAACCTTCTTCGGCCGGCATGGACGCGTGGTCATGATCGCCACCTTGTGCCCGAGGAAGATCGCCTCCTCCAGGTCGTGCGTGATGAAGAAGATCGTCACCTTGTTCTTGTAGTAGATCTCGAGCAGGGCCTCGTGCATCACCGACTTGGTGAGCGAGTCGAGCGCGCGGTACGGTTCGTCGAGCAGCAGCGCCTTGGGATCGTTCATCAGCGCGCGCACGATCTCGACGCGCCGGCGCATGCCCGAGGACACCTCGCCGGGGTAGTTGTGCTCAACCCCGGCGAGGCCCGCGTCGGCCATCATCGCGCGGCCCTTGTCGATCGCCTCCTTGCGCGCGAGCTTGCCCTGCATGACGGGGCCGAAGATCACGTTCTCGAGGTTGTTCTTCCAGGGAAACAGCGCGCCGTTCTGGAACACCACGATGCGGTCGGGGCCGGGTTCGGCCTTGGGCTTCTCGGCCGAGCACAGCGTCTCGCCGTCCATCACGATGCGGCCCGAGGTGATGGCGTGGAATCCCGCGATCGCGTTGAGCAGCGTGGTCTTGCCGCAGCCCGACGGGCCGACGATCATGCAGATCTCGCCGGC
>Ga0210379_10000470_pt1 | contig 13076 bp, 7 predicted proteins | sample PLMedo_2_FD_155468 | JGI IMG/M metagenome (GOLD analysis project Ga0210379, IMG submission 155468) | Groundwater sediment microbial communities from an aquifer in East River, Colorado, USA - PLM4_32_coex redo | ecosystem: Environmental > Terrestrial > Soil > Riparian zone | place: USA: East... | reverse complement strand
CTCGGGGTCGTCGGCGATGCCGCCCGCCGGCCAGCGGCGGGGCGGCGCCGGGTCGTGACCCAACCCCGCGGGCAGACGCAGACCGGAGGTGGCCGCGACCGCCACCGCCATCCCGATCGCCGCCAGCGCGAAGCCGGCATCGAGACCGATCTGCGCCGCCACCAGACCCCACAGGACGCTGCCGCCGGACAGACCGGCGAAGGTCACCAGGAGCAGCACCGCCAGGCCGCGGCCGCGCACCCACGACGCGAGCGCCGTCTGTGCCGCGGCGTGCAGCGCGGTGAGGGCGACGATCCAGGCGATGCCGGCGGCGACCATCACGCCGGCTAAGGCCGCCGGTTCGCGCAGCACTGCGGTGGCGCCGAGCACCGCCGCCATGAGCAGACCCGCGGCGGTGACCTGGAACTCCGGTGTCGTGACGGCGCGCAGGCGCGGCAGCACGAAGGCCGCGGCGACGGCGCCCGCGCCGATGCAGGCGAGCATGAGCCCGTAGTCGATCGCCCCGCCGCCGAGGGGGTGACGCACCAGCGTCGGCAGGAGCGCCCACAGCGCGCTCGCGAAGAGCGTGAAGGCGGCGGCGCGCGCCAGCACCGCGCGCAGGTCCGCGGCGTGACGGGCGTACCGCACGCCGGCCACCACCGCGCCGAGCAGTGTCTCGGCCGGCAGCGGTCCGCGGCGCGCCGGCCGATCCCAGCGCCGCAGCACCTCGACGACGCCGGCGAACGAAACGGCGTTGAGCAGGAAGGCGGCGGCCGGTCCCTGGCTCGCGACGATGAGGCCCCCGATCGCGGGACCTATGGCGCGCGCCGCGTTGATCGCCAGGCCGTTGAGGGCCAGCGCCGCCGGGACTTCGCGCCGCCCCACCAGCTCGGGGAGGATCGCCTGCCAGGCCGGGCCGGTGAGCGCGGTGCCGATCCCGAGCGCCAGCGTGGCGCCGATCAGGATCGGTGCGTTGACCAGACCGCCCAGGGTGAGCAGGCCGAGCAGGGCGCTGACAGCGATCATCCAGGCCTGGGTCGCGATCAGCAGGCGGCGGCGGTCGAGCACGTCGGCGAGCGCCCCCGCCGGCAGCGCCAGCGCCACGATCGGCAGCGCGGCGGCGGCGGGCACGAGCGCCACGACGGCGGGCGACGCCGACAGCGAGGTCATCATCCAGGCGGCACCGACGTCGTGCATCCAGGTGCCGACGTTGCTGGCAATCGAGGCGATGAACAGGCCGCGGAAGATCGGCCAGCGCAGCGGCGCACGCAGGTCCGACTCGGCGGCGGCAGCGGTGCGGGTGACCGCGGGGGATGTGCTCATCATGGAGGAATATAGCCTCCGCGGTGGGGGAGGGCCACGCGATCCCCTGGTCCCGCTCCCCCCGCTTGCATACCAGACATTTGTCTTGTATACTCTCCCCGCTAGAAAACCTTCGGTCAACACGAGGCAGACGCCCGGACGCGGGCCCGCATGGGGAAGGACCCTGCGTGGGCGGCGCGGCATTGCACCAGGCCATTGCACCAGGTCCTTCGATGCCTGAGTCCCGTCCGGGACTCAGGCCCTCAGGACAAAAAGGCTCCATGGGACGCACTCCAGCCGGCCAGACGCGAGAGAAGGTGCTGCGCTACGTCCGCAAGCGGCTGCTCGGAGGGTCCCCTCCGACGGTGCGCGACGTGCAACACGCCTTCGGCTTCAAGGCGGTGCAGACCGCCCGCGAGCATCTCGAGGCGCTGGTCGCCGAGGGGCACCTCGGCAAGGAGGCCGGCGTCGCCCGCGGCTACCGGCTTCCGGCGCGCGGCGGCCCGCCGACGGTGCAGGTGCCGATCCTGGGGCGCGTCGCGGCGGGCGGCCCGAGCCTCGCGGTCGAATCTCTCGAAGGGTACGTGCCGCTGCAGTCGCGCCGCTCCCCCGAGTCGCTCTTCGGCCTCAAGGTCCGGGGAGAGAGCATGATCGGTGCCGGGATCCTGCCGGGGGATCTCGTCATCGTGCGCCGTCAGGTCGAGGCGGCGCCGGGCGACATCGTCGTGGCGCTCGTGGACGACGAGGCGACGGTGAAGCGCTTCAAGGTCCGCCGCGGGCGGCCCGAGCTGCATCCAGAGAACCCCGACTTTCCGGTGCTCTCCTCCCCCGAGCACCCGTTCACGATCGTCGGCCGGGTGATCGAGGTGCGGCGCACGCTCGACGGGGCATGAGGACGAACAAGCCATGAGCGCGCAGCCACGCGTCGATCCGGCGTGCGTCGGGCGCACGGAGGCGCCGGGAGCACTACCGCCGGCGCAGCGCGGCTCCCCCCCCGTTCATGCGGAGATCGCGCCGGCCCCGCGCCCCGCCGCCGTCTGGCGGCTCGACTCCTTCACGGGGCGGCTCGCGGAGATCTCCGGTGGGCGCGCCTCCACCGCGCTCACCCTCGCCTTCCATCTCGCATGGGAGGCACAGCGGCAGGGGGAGCCGGTCGCCTGGGTCGGGTGCCGGGAGCGCGCCTTCTTCCCCCCCGATGCCGCGGCGGTCGGGGTCGATCTCGATGGCCTCATCGTCGTCTGGGCCTCCGGGACGCTCGCGACCGCGCGGGCGGCGGATCTGCTGGTGCGTTCGGGGGGGTTCGGGTTGGTGGTGCTCGATCTCGGGACGAGCGCCGCGCTGCCGCTGGCGGCGCTGGCGCGCCTGGCGGGGCTGGCGCTCAAGCATGGGACCGCGGTGCTCTGCCTCACCGAGAAGGAGCCGGGGCGCCCGTCGCTCGGGCCGCTCGTCTCGATGCGCGCCGAGGCGGATCGGGTCGGCCAGCCCGGGGGGCGCTTTCTCTGCCGCGCGCGGGTCGTGAAGGACAAGCGGCTCGGCCCGGGATGGGAACACACGGAGGTGTGCCGTGGGCCGGACGGCCTGTCTTGATCTGCCGGCCTTCCCGCTCCAGCTCCTGCTGTGGCGGCGGCCGGACTGGCGGGCACTTCCGGCGGCGGTCGTGGAGAGTGACAAGCCGCAAGCGGAGATCCTGTGGGTGAACGAGCGCGCCCGCGCCGTAGGCGTCCGCCCCGGGATGCGCTATGCCGCGGGGCTGTCGCTCGCCGGCGACTTGCGCGCCGCACCGGTCCCGGAGGCAGAGATCCGGAAAAAAACGAAAGCAGTCGCCGCGCGCCTGCGGCGCTACACCCCCGGAGTCGAGCCGGCCGCGGACGACCCGGGGGTCTTCTGGCTCGACGCGTCGGGCTTGCTGCCGCTGTTCGACTCGGTCGATACCTGGGCCCGGGAGGTCCTCTCCGAGATCGAGACGTTCCGTTTCGCCGGCGTCCTGGTCGTAGGGTTCAGCCGCTTCGGCGCGTATGCCCTAGCGAAGTCGTGGGGCGACTGGTCGCGAAAGTCAACGTTTTCCTCCGGCTCGAAACTACTTTGTCAGATTCTTCCGAGAAGCGGCACGGCGAACGGAAGGGGTCGTGCTGAGGAGGGAAGGAGCGGGGAAATTTCTTCATCCACCGTCATTCCGGCGCAAGCCGGAATCCACCGGCGACCCGGGTTGCCGGGTCGACCGCTGAGATCCGCAGACGGGACGACGGGCACCGGGGCCAACAGGATCACCACGCTCCCGGTGGACCCCGGCTTCCGCCGGGGTGACGAAGGTGGGAGGGAGGTATCGCCAACGTCTCCGGGTCTAACGTTCTCCTCCGAGCCACATCGCTCCTCCCCCGCCTGGGCGCCGCTGCCGCCGACGTTCTTCGACCCGATCCAAAGAGCCTCGCCGGCGCCTCCAGGTTCAACGTTTTCCTCCGGCGTCAATAAGGGCACCTCCGCCGACATCAAGCGGGATGCGTCCTGTCCCCCGCAGCGACCTCTGAGGCCGCCGCGCGGACATCAACGTCCGCACGGCGGCCGAAGTAGAGCGCCCGGGGGCGACGCAACGTCGCCCCCGGGTGCGTTCGCGGAGGGGGACAGGACGCATCCCGCGGCGCAAGCGCCCGGTCCAACGTTTTCCCCCGCCCCGGTCCAGGGGACATCCCCGATGCCGCCCGGTCTAACGTTCTCCTCCGCCCCCGGCAGCGACTCCCCCAGCGGCATCCTCATCCTCGACACCCCCGAGGCCGAGCACGCCGCGGTCCGCCGCGCCCCGCTCGAGCGACTGGCGATCGACCCCAGGCCGCTCGAGGCGCTGCGCAAGCTCGGCGTGCGCACGGTCGGGAAGTTCCTCGAGCTTCCGGTGGAGGGGATCGAGCAGCGTTTCGGGGAGGAGATCGCGCGGCTGCACCGCTTCGCCTCGGGGGCGGTGGCGCTGCCGGTGCAGCCTGAGCGCCCCCCCGCCCCGGCGGTGCAGCGCCTGCGGCTGGAATACCCCGAGGCCGATCGACAGCGGCTCTCCGGCTGGATCGACCACCTGCTCGCCGATCTCCTGGTGGTCGTCGCCGGGCGCGGCCAGGCGCTGACGCAGCTTCATCTGGGGCTCGCCTGCGAGGACGGCGGCAGGATCTCCGAGGCGCTGGGGGTCGCGGCGCCGACGCTCGACCTCGAGCAGATCCGCCACCTGGTCCATCTGCGGCTGGAGACGCTCACGCTCCCGGACCGCGTGACTGAGATCGCGCTCGCCGCCGACGCCCTTCCCGCCACCGCGGAGCAGATCCGCCTGTTCGCCGAGCGCCCCCGCCGCGACCTCGAGGCGGCGGGCCGGGCCCTCGCGCGGCTGCGCGCGGCGTTCGGCGACGATGCCGTGGTGCGGGCGACGCTCCGTGACGCCCATCTGCCGGAGGCCTCGTTCGCGTGGGAGCCGGCCGCCGCCGTGGCGGAGCCACATCCCCGCGCCGCCGGCGGCGAGCAGCTGGTGCGGCGGCTCTACGCACGACCGCTGCCGCTCGCCCCGCGGGAGCGCCACGAGCCCGACGGCTGGATGCTGCGCGGGCTCGACCAGGGGCCGGTGATGCGGGTGCTCGGACCGCACATCCTCGCCGGCGGCTGGTGGGACCGGCCGGTGCACCGGGAGTACCACTTCGCCGAGACCCAGCGCGGGGAGATCCTGTGGGTCTACTACGATCGCCCCCGCCGCCGCTGGTTCCTGCAGGGGCGGGTGGAGTGAGGGAGAGGGGATGCATCCCTACGCCCCGCTCTGGTGCAAGAGCAACTTCTCGTTCCTCGAGGGCGCCAGCCACCCCGAGGAGCTGATCGACGCGGCCGCGGCGCTCGGGATCGAGACGCTCGCGCTCACCGACCGCGACGGCGTCTACGGCATCGTCGAGGCGCACGTGCAGGCGCGGGAGGCGGGGGTCCGGCTGCTGGTCGGATCGGAGATCACGATCGACGACGGCTCGACGATCGTCCTGCTCGCGCTCGATCGCGCCGGGTACGCGAACCTCTGCAGGTTGATCACGCGCGGCCGTCTGCGCTCCGCGAAGGGGGCGAGCCGCGTCGCCTGGCGCGAGGCGTGCGAGCACGCCGGCGGTCTGCTCGCGTTGTGGGGTGGGGAGCGATCGCTCCTTGCGGGCGACGCCGACCCCGCTTTCGTCGCCCATGATCTCAAGGACGCCTTCGGGGATCGAGCCTACGCGCTCGCCACCCGTCATCGCCGCGCCGAGGAAGCACGGCAGGAGGAGCGGCTGCGCCGCCGCGCCAAGCGCTATCTGCTTCCGGTCGCGGTCGCGACGGAGGTGATGTACCACCGCCCCGCCCGGCGCGATCTCCACGACATCCTCGCCTGCATCCGCCATGGGGTCCGCCTGACCGACGCGGGGCGCAGGCTAGCCCCAAACGCCGAGCACGCGCTGAAGTCCCCGCACGCCTTCGCGGCGCTGTTCCACGACGACCCCGCCGGCATCGCGCTCACCCGCGACATCGCCTCGCGCTGCCGCTTCTCTCTCGACGGGCTGCGCTACCGCTACCCCTGCGAGCGGCTGCCGGAGGGGGCCACCTCCTCCGGGTGGCTGCGGCAGCTGACCTTTGCCGGCGCGCGGGAGCGCGGCTGCGGGAGCGTGAGCAAGGCGATGACGGCCCAGCTCGACCGCGAGCTCGCCCTGATCGAGGAACTCGACTACGGCGGCTACTTCCTGACCATGTGGGAGATCGTCGGCTTCTGCCGCGAGCAGGGGATCCTCTGCCAGGGTCGCGGCTCCGCCGCCAGCTCCGCCGTCTGCTACTGCCTCGGGATCACCGCCGTCGATCCGGTGCGAATGGGGTTCCTGTTCGAGCGCTTCCTGTCGCGGGAGCGGGCCGAGCCGCCCGACATCGACCTCGATATCGAGCACGACCGGCGCGAGGAGGTGATCCAGCACGTCTACGCGAAGTACGGCCGCGACCACGCGGCGATGGTCTGCAACATCATCCGTTATCGCCCGCGCTCGGCGGCCCGCGACGTGGGGAAGGCTCTCGGGCTCGCCGAGATCGCGCTCGACCGCCTGTCGAAGCTCCTCCCCCACCACGGCGACATCTCACCCCGGATCCTCGCCGACGCCGGGCTGAACCCCGACGAACCGATCCACCGGCACCTGCTGCGGCTCGCCTCCGAGATCCTCGATTTCCCGCGGCACCTGTCGATCCATCCGGGCGGCTTCCTGCTGGGGCACGAGCCGGTCTCGACGCTGGTCCCGATCGAGAACGCCACGATGGAGGAGCGCACCGTCATCCAGTGGGACAAGAACTCCCTCGAGGAGCTGGGGCTGTTCAAGATCGACCTGCTGGGGCTCGGGGCGCTGCATCAGCTCCATCGCGGCTTCGACTTGATCGAGCGGCATGACGGCGAGCGCTTCACGCTCGCGACGATCCCCGCGGAGGACCCGGCCACTTTCGAGATGATCCGGCGGGCCGACACGGTCGGTGTCTTCCAGATCGAGAGCCGCGCCCAGATGGCGATGCTGCCGCGCCTGAAGCCGGAGACGTATTACGACCTGGTCGTGGAGGTGAGCATCGTCCGGCCGGGGCCGATCACCGGCGGCATGGTCCACCCGTACCTGCGGCGGCGCGAGGGCGCGGAGGCGATCACCTATCCCCACCCCTGCCTCGAGCCGGTGCTGGCGAAGACGCTCGGGGTGCCGCTGTTTCAGGAGCAGGTGATCCGGCTGGCGATGGTCGCCGCCGACTACACCCCCGGCGAGGCGGACCAGCTGCGCCGCGACATGGCGGCGTGGCGGCGCAGCGGCCGGCTGGAGCGGCACCATTCCCGGCTGGTGGGACGGATGACCGCGAAGGGGATCGCGCCCGAGTTCGCCGAGCGGGTGTTCGAGCAGATCCACGGCTTCGGGGAGTACGGCTTCCCGGAGAGCCACGCCGCCTCGTTCGCGCTCATCGCCTATGCCACCGCCTGGATGAAGCGGCGCTACCCGGCGGCGTTCGTCTGCTCGCTCCTGAACGCGCAGCCGATGGGGTTCTACTCTCCCGCGACGATTGTGGAGGACGCGCGCCGCCACCGGATCGAGGTCCGGCCGATCGACGTGCTGGCGAGCGCGTGGGACTGCACGCTCGAGGCATCGATACGGCCGCAGGCGCTGGCCGAGTCGCAGCCGCCGGCCGAGCCGCACCGGTTCGCCGTCCGCATGGGATTGCGCTACGTCCGGGGACTCGCGGCGCGGGATGGCGAGCGGATCGTCGCCGCCCGCGACGAGCGGCCGTTCACCTCCCCCGAGGACCTCGCGGTCCGCGCCGGGATCGACGCCGGAGCGCTGGCGCGGCTGGCGGAGGCGGGGGGGTTCGAGCGCCTCGACCCCTCCCGGAGGAGCGCGCTCTGGAAGGTGCGGGGGGCGGCGAAGGGGCTTCGCCCCTCGCTCGAGGTCACGCTCGGCGAGCGACCGGCCGGCTTCGCCGACCTCGGCTGGTTCGACACGATCGGCTGGGACTACCAGGCGACCGCCCACTCCCCGCGCGGCCATCCGCTCGAGCCGCTGCGCCCGCGTCTGCGCGCGCTCGGGCTGCCCGACGCGCGCACGCTCGCGGCGATGCCTGACGGCCGCGAGGTGCGCTACGCCGGCATGGCGATCTGCCGCCAGCGCCCCGGCACGGCTTCAGGGGTCGTCTTCATGACGATGGAGGACGAGAGCGGCTTCGTGAACGTCATCATCTGGTCGGCGGTGTTCGAGGCGTTCGCCGTGCTGATCAAGACGCGCGCCTTCCTCGGCGTCACCGGTTCGCTGCAGGTGCGGGATGGGACGCATCTGATCGTGGCGCAGTCGTTCTGGCTCCCGCCGCTGCGCGGCAAACCCGCCAGCGGCGGGAGCCGGGATTTTCACTAGCTGCTAGCGCCTGAGAAGTGACGCGATGGGCGCCGCGTCCGGCGAGCCGGGGTCGGGACAGCCACCGCCGTGCTTGCGCCGGTAGGTGAAGACGACGTTCGGCGCGCGGATCTCGTGACCCGCGACCGCCTCGTCCCACGCATAAACAGTCTCCTCCTGCGAGCGCACCTCGGCGATCCCGACGAGGTCGTAGCACGCCGCGGTGTGGTGCTGCACCCACTCGAAGATCCCGGGGTCCGCCCCGGGTGACGGCAGCCACGACAGCGCGACCTGCACATAGACGAGGTACGCGGGAGCGGCCGCCTCGATCTCGGCCCGCATCTCGTCCTGCATCCTCACCGCATACGGCTGCGGCTCGACCAGCCCGTAGGTGTAGATGTAGCCGGTCGCGGAGACGCGATCCGAGAGGAAGTAGATCTCGGGCTCCGAGCCAACCACGGCGACCCGATCCCCGGGGTCGGTGTGGTCGCGCAGGTAGGCCGCGATCTCCTCCGCCTCGATGAACGGGTTCGGTCCGAAGCGCGCCCGGCTGAACTCTCGCGGCGTCATCGACACGAGCGGCTCCCACTCCGCGGCGGCGAAGACTCCGGCGGGAACCAGGAGCAACAGCGTCGCGAGCCCCGCCGCGGCCCGCGGCGAGACGGCGCGGCCCGCAAGCTCGGACACAGTCTCCCAGGCGACCCCGCAGAGGAGGGCCACCGCCGGGAGGAGCAGGATGAAGTAGTGCTCGCGGAAGTAGAGACCGGGACAGACCGCGGCGCCGGACGCCAGGACCAGGCCCGTGACGAAAACGCGCGTCCGGCGATCGCGAGGGGCGATCCAGAGGGCGACAAGCCCGGCCGCCGCGAGCCCCCAGAACGGCCGCGTCGCCCGCGTGGCGGTTCCCCACCCGAGCGCGAGCCACGTCCCGGCCTCGGACCAGGGCACTTCCGCGGCGTAGGCAGCGGCGTACGTCACGGTCCAGAACCAGAACCGCCCCAGTACCCCCTGCGCCGCGAGGACCCCGAGCAGCACCAGGCCCGGAAGCAGCGCCCCGGCGCCGAGCAGCAGCAGCCGCGTCACTCGACCTCCCCCGGCTCGCGCACCCGGCGCTCCCGGGAGCGCCAGGACGAGCCCGGCGGCGAGGCACACGAAGGCGACCCCCTGCTGCTTCATCAACACGCTGATCCCGAGCAGGACGCCGGCGGCGAGGAAACCCGCGCGGCGTCCCGACCCCATCCCCCGCAGCAGCACGAGCAGCCCCGCCAGCGCGAAGAGGATCACGAAGTGGGTCGCATGGGCGAATACCCCCAGCACCCAGCGGTCGAGCGACAGGAGGGCGAACGTGGCGGCGCTGGCGGCAGCGGCGGACGGACCTAGCAGCCGGCGGCCCAGCGCGAAGAGCAGCAGGATCGAGGCCGCATTGACGAGGAGCAGCCCGATCCGGATCGCCCGCGGCGTCGATCCGAACGCCGCGAGGATCGCGGCGTTGGCGTAGTAGACGCCCGGGAACTTCATGTTGTAGGCGAGGACGTACGGCGGCGTGCCGTGCAGCAGGAGCTGCCCGGCGTAGGCGTACTCCCCCTCGTCCCGCTCGAGCGGCACCTCCGCGAGGCGGAGGCGCACCGCCGCTGACAGCACGATCGCGGCCGCGACCACGAACAGTGGGAGGCGCGGCGATCGGCGCGCGAGCACGCTCACGGTCGTTCGAACCATAGGATCTCCGCGGCGAGGGTCGCGTCGAGCGCGTCCGTTCCGGAGATGCGGACGCCTTCCGATCGCCGCGCACCCCGGTACGTCATCGCCAGCGCCTCCTGGATCGCGTCGCGATCCAGCGGCACACGCACGCTCCAGCGCTCCTCCCCGGCGAGGCGGAGCGCCGCGCCCAGCTCGGCGCGCACCGCGGGGGCGCGTTCCCGACGGGCGCCGTGCCCCTGGGCGATCTCCCGGAGCTCGACGAGGTCGTCGGGGCCCGGGACGGCGACGACGACCCACCCCCCGGGCCGGACCACCCGCCGAATCTCCGTAGCGGGGCGTCTTGCGAAGAGCGACAGGACGAGATCGACGCTCGCGTCCTGGAGCGGCAGGGCGCGATCGGCATTGGCGGCGATCCAGGTCGCGGACGGCGCCGCGCGTGCGGCAAGGCCGAGAGCGCGCGCGGAGAGATCGAGCCCGCAGAGATCCCAGCCGCGCCCCGCCGCCAGCGCCAGCGTCATCGTCCCCTCGCCGCAGCCGGCGTCAAGGACGGTTCCCTCGCGCGGCGCCGCGAGCCGGTCGATCAGGCCGCGCAGCGCCGCCACCAGGCCGTCGGCATGGCCGCGCGCCAGAAACCGGCGCCGCGCGCGGATCGCCGCGTCCGCGTCGCCCGGGGCCCGCGCTCTCCGATCCTGCGGCTGCAACAGGTTCCAGTACCCCTCCCTCGCCCGGTCGAACGAGTGACCACCTGGGCAGGTGAGGCAGCGTCCTGTCAGGGTCAGCACCTCGGCGCAGGCGCGAACCGGACACCGAAGCGGGATCATCGCGGCGCGAAGCAGGGCGGGAGGCGGTCCGGAGCGCGGTCGCGGCGCACGCCGGAGGTCATGCTCCGAACCGCTCGCGCACCAGCCGCTCCGCGAGGTCCGCGAGGTCCGCCGCGCAGAGGTCGGAGCCGCGGTTGTCGATCAGGTCGCGCCGCGACCACACCGCCACGCCCGGGGGCGGAGCCTGGGCAGCGGCGACCTCGCCGCAGACGATCGCCGCGGGGACGCCGCGCGCTGCGGCGCGAGCCATTACGGCGTCCGGGAGCTTGCCGGGATTGGCGTCCGCGTCGTAGCGCCCCTCCCCGGTGATCACGAGGTCGGCATCTGTCAGGGCCGCATTGAAACGAACCGCGTCCAGCACCCGCCCCGCACCGGAGACCAGCGCGGCGCCCAGGACCGCGGCCGCCCCGGCCCCCAGACCTCCGGCGGCGCCCGCCCCCGGAAGCGCGGCGACATCGCGTCCCAGGTCGCGCTCGATCCGCTCGGCCAACCGCGCGAGGCCGGTCTCCAGACGCCCGACGGCGCCGGGGCCGGCTCCCTTCTGCGCCGCGAAGGTGCGGGCCGCGCCGCGTGGCCCGAGGAGGACGTTTGCAACGTCGCACCAGCCCTCGACGCGGAGCGACGCCAGGCGCGGATCGGCAGCCGACCGCTCGATCCGCGCCAGGTCTGCCAGCGCGCCTCCTTCGTCAGGGAGCTCCGCGCCGCGCGCATCGAGGAAGCGAAAGCCCAAGGCGCGCGCCAGGCCGGCCCCGCCATCGACCGTCGCGGAGCCGCCGAGCGCGAGCACGACATCGTCGCAGCCGGCGTCGAGGGCGGCCCGCACCAGATCCCCCGCCCCCCGGCTGGTGGTGCGCAATGGATCGCGGAGGTGAGCAGGGAGGAGTGCGAGGCCGATCGCCGCGGCGGTCTCGAGCAGCGCCCGGCCGTCCGGGAGGCGGATCCACGCAGCCTCGATCATCGCACCACGTGGCCCGGTGACGGACGCCTCGCGCCGCTCCCCACCCAGGGCGCCGGCGATCGCCGCCAGCGTCCCCTCGCCGCCGTCGGCGAGCGGCAGCACCTCGATCTCCGCCTGGGGAAGCGCCCGGCGGGCCCCGGCAGCGATCGCCGCGCCGGCCTCGGCGGCGGTCAGGGTGCCCTTCCACTTGTCAGAGGCGACGACGATTCTCACCGTTCGCCCGTCACCCGACGATCTCCCCCTTCGAGATCACGACCAGCCCCGATTCGGTGACGGTGAAACGGCGGGCATCCTCCTCGGGGTCGTAGCCGATGCGGCAGTGGGCCGGGATCTTGACGTCCTTGTCGATGATGGCGCGCCGCACCTGCGCGTGCCGGCCGACATCGACGCCGTCGAAGAGGATCGAGTCCTCGACGCGCGAGTAGGAGTGGATGCGGACGTCCGGCGACAGGACCGAGCGCTCCACGCGACCGCCGCTGACGATCACCCCGTTCGAGAGCAGCGAATCGAGCGCGATGCCGGTCCGGTTTTCCTCCCCGCCGGCGAACACCAGCTTGGCGGGAGGGCGCGGCTCCTGGAACGAACGAATGGGCCAGTGGAAGTCGTAGAGGTTGAACTGCGGGTCGACCGAGACGAGGTCCATGCTCGCCTCGTAGAACGAGTCGAGGGTGCCGATGTCGCGCCAGTACTTGACGTCCTTGCAGTTCTCGTCGTGAAACGGATGGGCGAACACCGCGCCGGTCGAGCGCACGAGCTCGGGGAGGATGTTGCGTCCGAAGTCGTGCGGGGTGTCTCGGCGCGCGTCCTCGGATATCGCCTTCACGAGGGCGGCGGTCTCGAACACGTAGACCCCCATGTTCACCAGCGCCAGGTCTTCCCGGCCCGGGATCGGCTTGGGGCTCGCCGGCTTCTCCTGGAAGTCGAGGATCCGGTAGCTGCCGTCCACCCCCATCACGCCGAAGCGGCTCGCTTCCGCCACGGGCCACTCGCAGGCGGCGACGGTCGCGATCGCTCCGGCCCGGACGTGTGCCTCGATCATCTCGCTGTAGTCCATCTTGTAGATGTGGTCGCCCGAGAGAATCAGGACGCGCGCCGGCTTCTCGTCCTGCAGCGCGAAGATGTTCTGGAAGACGGCATCGGCGGTGCCCTGGTACCAGCGATTGCCGGTGCGCATCTGCGGCGGGATCGTGAACAGGAATTCGCCGAGCGCCGAGGAGAAGATGTTCCACCCGAGCTTGAGGTGGCGGTCGAGGGAGTGGCTCTTGTACTGGGTGAGGACGTAGATCCGCTTCAGCCCGGAGTTCACGCAGTTCGACAGCGTGAAGTCGACGATGCGGTACGGCCCCCCGAAGGACACCGCGGGCTTGGCGCGGTCCTTGGTCAGGGGGTAGAGGCGCTCGCCGGCGCCGCCCGCCAGCAGCACCGCCACCACGTCGCGCAGCAGCAGGA
>Ga0210379_10000469_pt1 | contig 13097 bp, 6 predicted proteins | sample PLMedo_2_FD_155468 | JGI IMG/M metagenome (GOLD analysis project Ga0210379, IMG submission 155468) | Groundwater sediment microbial communities from an aquifer in East River, Colorado, USA - PLM4_32_coex redo | ecosystem: Environmental > Terrestrial > Soil > Riparian zone | place: USA: East... | reverse complement strand
ATCGGGAAGCCGGCCAGCACCCCATTGGGCAGGTTTTCCACGATCCCTTTCTTGACGGCGGGGATGAATTCGCGCGGCACGTTGCCGCCCTTGACCGCGTCCACGAATTCAAAGCCCGTGCCTGGCGGCTGCGGATCGATCCTGAGCCAGACGTGGCCGTACTGGCCGCGCCCGCCGGTCTGCTTGATGAACTTGCCCTCAACCTTCTCGCAACTCTTCTTGATGGTCTCGCGGTAGGCGACTTGCGGCGCGCCGACGTTGGCTTCCACGCCAAACTCGCGCTTCATGCGGTCGACGATGATCTCGAGGTGCAGTTCGCCCATGCCGGAGATGATGGTCTGGCCGGATTCCTCGTCGGTCCGCACGCGGAACGAGGGGTCTTCCTGCGCCAGGCGGCTCAGTGCCATGCCCATCTTTTCCTGGTCCGCCTTGGTCTTCGGCTCGACCGCGACGTGGATCACCGGCTCGGGGAATTCCATCTTCTCAAGCGTGATGATCTTCTGCGGGTCGGTCAGCGTGTCGCCGGTGGTGTAATCCTTCAGGCCCACCGCCGCGGCGATGTCGCCGGCAAACACTTCCTTGATCTCTTCCCGGTCATTGGCGTGCATCTGCAGAATCCGGCCGATGCGTTCCTTGCGGCCCTTGATCGGGTTATAGATGGAGTCGCCGGTACTGACTACGCCGGAATAGACGCGGAAAAACGTGAGCTGGCCGACATACGGATCGGTCATGATCTTGAACGCAAGGGCCGAGAACGGCGCGTCATCCCTCGGCGCGCGCTTGTCCGGCTCGCCGTTTTCCTTGATCCCCTTCACCGGCGGGATGTCGAGCGGGGACGGCATGTAATCGATGGCCGCGTCGAGCATCGCCTGCACGCCCTTGTTCTTGAACGCGGAGCCGCACAACATCGGGAAAATCTCGCCGTGGATAGTGCGGGCGCGCAGTCCTTTCTTGATCTCGTCAACGGACAGATCCCCGCTCTCGAGATACTTGTTCATCAGTTCTTCGGATGCCTCGGCGGCGGACTCGACCATCTTTTCGCGCCACGCTTTCGCCTCGTCCATCATATCGGCGGGCACATCCTTGGCTTCGAACTTCATGCCCTGGGTGCTGTCGTCCCAGTAGATGGCCTTCATCCTGACGAGGTCTACCACGCCCAGGAACTTCTCTTCCGAGCCGATCGGCAGCTGGATCAGGACGGGATTCGCCTTGAGGCGCGCCTGGACCTGCTCGTAAACGCGCTTGAAGTCGGCGCCGGTACGGTCCATCTTGTTGACGAAAATGAGCCGCGGCACGCGGTACTTGTTGGCTTGGCGCCATACGGTTTCAGTCTGCGGCTGAACTCCGCCCACGGCGCACAGCACCGTGCACGCGCCGTCGAGCACGCGGAGCGACCGCTCCACTTCGATGGTGAAGTCCACGTGCCCCGGCGTGTCGATGATGTTTATGCGGTGCTCGGGGGAAGCGCCGTCCATCCCCTTCCAGAAGCAGGTGGTTGCGGCCGATGTGATGGTGATCCCGCGCTCCTGCTCCTGCTCCATCCAGTCCATGATCGCGGTGCCGTCGTGCACTTCCCCCAGCTTGTGGGAGACGCCGGTGTAGAACAGGATGCGTTCGGTGGTCGTGGTCTTGCCGGCATCAATGTGGGCAGTGATGCCGATGTTCCGGTAGCGCTCTATGTGAGTCTTGCGGGGCACTTTGGTAAACCAGTGTTAAGTGTTGAGTGATAGGTGTTAAATGAATGATCTCAAACTCAACATTCAAAATTCATAACTCAAAATTCCCTCATTGCCGCTAAAAGCGGTAATGGGAAAATGCCTTGTTGGCTTCCGCCATGCGGTGCACTTCCTCGCGTTTTTTCATCGCACCGCCCTTGCCCTCGGCGGCTTCGGAGATCTCGCTTGCCAGGCGCATGTCCATGGACTTCTCGCCACGCCCGCGGGCGGCGTCGCGCAGCCAGCGCATGGCGAGCGCCACGCGCCGCACCGGCCGCACCTCGACCGGTACCTGGTAATTCGCGCCGCCGACGCGGCGGCTCTTCACTTCCACCATCGGCTTGACGTTGTTGACAGCCTGGTTGAACACTTCCAGCGGGTCCTTGCTGGTCTTCTTCTTGATCTGGTCGAGCGCGCCGTAGACGATTTGTTCCGCGACCGACTTCTTGCCGCCCGTCATGATGACGTTCATGAACTTGGCAACGTCCTGGCTGCCGTACTTCGGGTCCGGCAGGATTTCGCGCTTCGGTATTTCTCTGCGTCGCGGCATTGTTCTCTCTGTGTCCGGTTCGTTAGTCCTCAGGCGGCCTTGGGGCCAAGCCGCTTGCGGCTTCCTAAATCCTGTGCGCCCAGGCGCTAAGCGGCCTTCTGCCGCTTAGCGCCATACTTGGATCGGCTCTGCTTGCGATCTTTCACGCCGGCGGTATCCAGCGAGCCGCGCACCACGTGATAGCGCACGCCCGGCAGGTCCTTCACGCGGCCGCCTCGGATCAGCACCACCGAGTGTTCCTGCAAGTTGTGCCCTTCACCGCCGATGTAGCCGATCACCTCGAAGCCGTTGGTAAGGCGCACCTTCGCCACCTTGCGCAGCGCAGAGTTCGGTTTCTTGGGGGTAGTCGTGTAGACGCGTGTGCAAACACCCCGGCGCTGTGGCGACCCCGCCAGAGCCGGAACCTTGCTTTTCCAGCGCGCGGGAGCGCGTCCCTTGCGCACTAACTGATTGATGGTTGGCATGTCCTCACTAACCTGTAATTACCGCGCAAGCTATTGATTATTAATCACTCAATAGCGGGCGGCACACTGTTCCCTGGCCCCAAAAAAGCGAGGACGGCGTTGTCACCGTCCTTGCCGGTTTTCCTGATTTTTTCGCCCGCAGCCCTGATATTGAGGAGCCCCGGGTAAAAAGACCGTTGATTTTAGGGAGTTACATCACGTGAGTCAAGCAACTTGCTCCTGACTTTCGGCACCGGTGGCCGTTTCCTCCAATGGTGCCGGGGTTGCGGCGGCCTCCGGCGCTGTAGCCTGCCGCCGGCGGACCCGGTGGTAGGCAAGACCGGTGCCGGCCGGTATCAGGCGGCCGACGATTACGTTCTCCTTGAGCCCGCGCAACTCGTCGCGTTTGCCCATGATCGCGGCTTCGGTCAGCACGCGGGTGGTTTCCTGGAAGGAAGCCGCGGAGATGAACGAATCCGTGGACAGCGAAGCCTTGGTGATGCCGAGCAGAATGTACTCGTATATCGCCGGCTTCTTGCCCCCGTTCTCGGCCTTCTCGTTTTCCTCCAGCACCTCGGCGCGCTCGACCTGCTCGCCGGTGATGAAGCGGGTGTCGCCGGGTTCGACGATCTGCACGCGGCGCAGCATTTGCCGCACGATCACTTCGATGTGCTTGTCGTTGATCTTGACGCCCTGCAAGCGGTAGACGTCCTGCACCTCGTTGCAGATGTAGCGCGCCAGCGCCTCCACGCCGAGCAGCCGCAGGATGTCGTGCGGATCTGCCGGGCCGTCGACGATGGTCTCGCCCTTGTTCACCACCTGGCCGTCGTGCGCCATCACGTGCTTGTCCTTGGCGATCAGGAATTCGTGCGCAGTGCCGTCGAGATCGGTGATCACCAGGCGTTGCTTGCCCTTGGTGTCCTTGCCGAACGACACCGTCCCGGTGATCTCCGCCAGCATGCCCGCGTCCTTCGGCGAGCGCGCCTCGAACAACTCCGCCACGCGCGGCAGGCCGCCCGTGATGTCGCGTGTCTTCGACGTTTCCTGCGGAATGCGCGCGAGCACTTCGCCCACGCCCACTTCCTGGCCATCGCGCACGGTAATGATGCAACCGATCTGAAAGGTAATGTTGACCGGCTGGTCCGAGCCCGCCATCTTGATCTCGTTGCCGGCGTGGTCGAGCAGTTTTACCTGTGGGCGCACGCCCCGCGCCTGCATGCCAGCGCGGCGCTTCGGATCGACCACCACCAGCGTGGACAGCCCGGTCACCTCGTCGATCTGCCTGGCGACGGTCGCGCCTTCCTCGACGTTCTCGAACTTGATGCGGCCGGCATACTCGGTGATGATCGGGCGCGTGTGTGGATCCCAGGTCGCGAGCACGTGCCCGGCCCTGACGGCCTCGCCATCGCGCGCGAGCAGGGTTGCGCCGTAGGGCACCTTGTGGCGTTCGCGCTCGCGGCCGCTGTCGTCGTGTATCACCACTTCGCCGTTGCGCGAGATCACCACCAGTTCGCCGCGTGAATGGGTAACGTACCGCATGCCGGCGCTGTAGTGCACGACGCCGTTCGACTTGCTCTCAACCTGACTCACCACCGCGGTACGGGAGGCCGCGCCACCGATGTGGAAGGTGCGCATGGTGAGTTGGGTGCCCGGCTCGCCGATCGACTGCGCCGCAATAACGCCGACCGCTTCGCCGACGTTGATCGGCGTGCCGCGGCCGAGATCGCGCCCGTAGCACTTGGCGCATAGCCCGTAGCGGGTGTCGCAGGTCAGCGGAGTGCGTACCTTGACCTCGTCTATGCCGGTGGCCTCGATCGCCTCCACCACGTCCTCGTCGAGCAGCGTGTTGGCGGGGCACATCACCTGTCCGCTCTCGGGATTGACAACGTCGGCCGCGCAGACGCGGCCGAGTATGCGCTCGCGCAGGCTCTCGACGACTTCACCGCCTTCGACCAGCGCCTTCATCGAGACGCCTTGCGTGGTGCCGCAATCATCCTCGGTGACTACCAGGTCCTGGGTGACGTCCACCAGTCGCCGCGTCAGGTAGCCCGAGTTGGCGGTCTTCAGCGCCGTGTCGGCGAGACCCTTGCGCGCGCCGTGCGTGGAAATGAAGTACTGCAGAACGTTCAGGCCTTCGCGGAAGTTGGCGGTGATCGGCGTCTCGATGATTGAGCCGTCGGGTTTTGCCATCAGCCCGCGCATGCCCGCAAGCTGCCGGATCTGCGCCGCGGAACCGCGCGCACCGGAATCCGCCATCATGTAGATGGAGTTCAAGGATTCCTGCATAACCGGCGCGCCCTTCTTGTCCTTGCGCTGTACCATTTCATTCTTCTTGGCGTCCCAGTCCATCACCGGCTCGACGCCAAGTTGCTCCATCATGGCCTTCGCCACCAGGTCGCCGGCGCGGCCCCAGATGTCTACCACCTTGTTGTAGCGTTCGCCCTGGGTGACCAGGCCCGAGGTGTACTGCTTCTCGATTTCCTGTACTTCCTTCTCGGCGTCCGCGATGATCTCGTTCTTCTGCAACGGGATCAGCATGTCATCAACCGCGATGGACAGGCCCGCCTTGGTGGCCATGGAGAAGCCGGTATACATCAGCTTGTCGGCGAAAATGACCGTCTCGCGCAATCCGCAGCGGCGGAAGCTGGCGTTGATGAGCCGCGAGATTTCCTTCTTTTTCAGCGGCTTGTTGATCAGCTCGAACGGCAGCCCCGCCGGCAGGATTTCGGAGATCAGGGCGCGCCCGACGGTAGTTGTGTGGCGCACGAGCTTCTCGCGTTTCTCCCCGTCCGCGTCGATATCGACTTCCTTAATGCGCACCGTTACGCGGGCATTGATCTCCACCTGCCCGGTCTCATAGGCGCGCGACACCTCGGCGAGGTTGATGAAGATCGATCCCTCTCCGCGCGCACCCATTTTCTCGCGCGTGGCGTAGTAGAGGCCGAGCACGATGTCCTGCGAGGGCACGATGATCGGTTCGCCGTTGGCGGGCGAGAGGATGTTGTTGGAGGAAAGCATCAGCGTGCGCGCCTCCATCTGGGCTTCCAGGGAAAGCGGCACGTGCACCGCCATCTGGTCGCCGTCGAAGTCGGCGTTGAACGCCGCGCACACCAGCGGATGCAACTGGATCGCCTTGCCCTCGATCAGTACCGGCTCGAATGCCTGGATGCCGAGCCGGTGCAGCGTCGGCGCGCGGTTGAGCATCACCGGGTGCTCGCGGATTACTTCCTCCAGGATGTCCCACACGATGGCTTCCTGGTCCTCCACCATGCGCTTCGCAGCCTTGATGGTAGTGGCAAGCCCCATCACTTCCAGCTTGTGAAAAATGTAGGGCTTGAACAGTTCCAGCGCCATCAGCTTGGGCAAGCCGCACTGGTGCAGTTTCAACTGCGGGCCGACGACGATCACCGAGCGGCCGGAATAGTCGACGCGCTTGCCGAGCAGGTTCTGGCGGAAGCGCCCGCTCTTGCCTTTGATCATGTCGGCGAGCGACTTCAGCGGCCGCTTGTTGGCGCCGGTCATGGCCTTGCCGCGCCGGCCGTTGTCGAGCAGCGAATCCACCGCTTCCTGAAGCATGCGCTTCTCGTTGCGCACGATGATCTCGGGCGCTTTCAGTTCGAGCAGGCGCTTCAACCGGTTGTTGCGGTTGATCACGCGGCGGTAGAGGTCGTTCAGGTCCGAAGTGGCGAAGCGGCCGCCGTCGAGCGGCACCAGCGGCCGCAGTTCCGGCGGCAGCACCGGCAGCACCTCCAGGATCATCCATTCCGGCTTGATGCCCGACTTGTGGAAAGCGTCCAGCACCTTCAGCCGCTTGGCGATCTTCTTGATCTTGGTGTCCGAGCTGGTCGCCGCGAGTTCCTCGCGCAGCGTGTCGATCTCGCGCCTCACATCGAGGCTGCGCAGCAGCTCGCGCACGCCTTCCGCCCCCATCATGGCGGTGAAGTCGTCGCCGAATTCCTCGACCTTGGCGAGGTAGTCGTCCTCAGTCATCAACTGGGCGCGCTTCAGCGGCGTCATGCCCGGGTCGATCACGACATAGGCTTCGAAATAGAGCGCACGCTCGATGTCGCGCAGCGTCATGTCGAGCACCATGCCCATGCGCGAGGGCAGGCTCTTCAGGAACCAGATGTGGGCGACCGGGCTCGCGAGCTCGATGTGGCCCATGCGCTCGCGGCGAACCTTGGACAGCGTCACTTCCACGCCGCACTTTTCGCAAATCACGCCGCGGTGCTTGAGCCGCTTGTATTTTCCGCACAAGCACTCGTAGTCCTTGACCGGCCCGAAGATCTTGGCGCAGAACAGGCCGTCCCGCTCCGGCTTGAAGGTGCGGTAATTGATGGTCTCCGGCTTCTTTACCTCGCCGTACGACCACGAGCGGATCTTCTCCGGCGACGCCAGGCCGATCTTGATCGCGTCGAACTCTTCTTCCTGCGTGACCTGCTTGAACAAATCGAGCAGAGCTTTCATTTCGCGTTCCTTGTTAAGCGAGACAACGGGTTTGTCTGGTTGCTGCCCTGAGCCTCACAGAATCAATAACGGTTGTGATCGAGGTCGATGTCGATCGCCAGTGAGCGTATTTCCTTGACCAGCACGTTGAACGATTCCGGCATGCCGGCCTCGATGCGGTGGTCGCCCTTGACGATCGATTCGTAGACCTTGCGCCGTCCTTCCGTGTCGTCGGACTTAACCGTCAGCATCTCCTGCAGCGTGTACGCCGCGCCGTAGGCCTCCAGTGCCCACACCTCCATCTCGCCGAACCGCTGGCCGCCGAACTGCGCCTTGCCGCCGAGCGGCTGCTGCGTGACGAGCGAGTACGGGCCGGTCGAACGGGCGTGCATCTTGTCGTCCACCAGGTGATGCAGCTTGAGCATGTGCATGTAACCCACCGTCACCGGCCGCTCGAACCGGTCACCGGTGCGGCCGTCGTGCAGGGTGACCTGGCCGGTGCGCGGCATTCCCGCCAGATCGAGCATCTCCTTGATCTCCTTCTCGGTGGCGCCGTCGAACACCGGAGTTGCGAACGGCACACCGCTCTTCAGATTTTCGGCGAGACTCATGATGTCCTCGTCGCCCAGCGAGTCGATGTTTTCCGCCTGCGTGCCGCTGGAGTAGACCTTGTTGAGAAGCTTGCGCACTTCGGCAGCCTTCGCCTGTGCCTTGAGCAAGGCGCCGATCTTCAGCCCGATGCCTTTTGCCGCCCAGCCGAGGTGCGTCTCGAGAATCTGCCCGACGTTCATGCGCGAGGGAACGCCAAGCGGGTTCAGGACGATGTCGACCGAGGTGCCGTCCGCCATGTACGGCATGTCTTCCACCGGGGTGATCTTGGAGATGACGCCCTTGTTGCCGTGGCGTCCCGCCATCTTGTCCCCCGGCTGCAACCGGCGCTTCACCGCGAGGTAGACCTTGACCATCTTCTGCACGCCCGGCGGCAACTCGTCGCCCTGAGTGAGCTTCTTCTTCTTTTCCTCATAGGCCTTGTCGAACAGCGACTTGGTCTGCGCCAGGCTCTCCCTGATGCTTTCCAGCTGCTCCGCGATCTTGTCGTTCGCCACGCGGATGTCGAACCAGCTGTGGCGCTCGACTTCCATGAGGTACGCCTTGGCGATCTTGGCGCCCTTGGCAAGCTTTTTCGGTCCGCCGTTCGCGGTCTTGCCGATCAGCAGCCGCTCGAGGCGCTCGAACGCGTCGTTTTCGACGATGCGCAATTGGTCAGCGAGGTCCTTCTTGTAGCGCTTCAACTCGTCGTCGATGATTTGCTGCGCGCGCCGGTCGCGCTCGATGCCTTCCCGGGTGAATACCTGCACGTCGATCACGGTGCCCGACATGCCGGAAGGCACGCGCAGGCTGGTGTCCTTTACATCCGACGCCTTCTCGCCGAAGATCGCCCGCAGCAGCTTCTCCTCGGGGGTCAGCTGCGTCTCGCCCTTCGGCGTGACCTTGCCGACCAGCACGTCGCCGGCTTCCACTTCCGCGCCGATAGCGATGATTCCCGACTCGTCGAGGTTGGCCAGCTGGTTCTCGGAGAGGTTGGAAATGTCGCGTGTGATTTCTTCCGGCCCCAGCTTGGTGTCGCGCGCCACCACCGACAATTCCTCGATATGGATGGACGTAAAGCGCTCGTCGGCCACGACGCGCTCGGAGATGAGGATCGAATCCTCGAAGTTGTAGCCGTTCCACGGCATGAACGCGACCAGCATGTTCTGGCCAAGCGCTAGTTCGCCCATGTCGGTCGAGGCGCCGTCAGCCACCACGTCGCCCTTGGCGATACGGTCGCTCACCTTGACCAGCGGCCGCTGGTTGATGTTGGTGTTCTGGTTGGAACGCTGGTACTTGACCAGGTTGTAGATGTCCACGCCTACTTCACCCGGCGCGGTTTCATCGTCGTTCACCCGCACCACGATGCGCGATGCGTCCACGTAATCCACGATGCCGCCGCGGCGCGCCTGCACCGCGGTGCCCGAATCCACCGCCACGGTACGCTCGAGCCCGGTGCCCACCAGCGGCTTTTCCGGCCGCAAGCACGGCACCGCCTGGCGCTGCATGTTGGAGCCCATCAACGCGCGGTTGGCGTCATCGTGCTCGAGGAACGGAATGAGCGAGGCCGCGACCGATACCGCCTGCGACGGCGCCACGTCCATGTACTCGATGCGGTCCGGCCCGGACAGCGTGAATTCGTTGCGGTTGCGGCATGACACGAGCTCGTCCGTGAACTTGCCGTGCTTGTCGAGCGCCGCGTTCGCCTGCGCGATCATGTACTGCCCTTCTTCGATCGCCGACAGGTAATGAATGTCATTGCTCACCTTGCCGTCCTTCACCTTCCGGTACGGCGTCTCGAGGAAGCCGTACTCGTTGGTGCGGGCATAGATCGCGAGCGAGTTGATGAGGCCGATGTTCGGGCCTTCCGGCGTCTCGATCGGGCACACGCGACCGTAGTGCGTGGGATGCACGTCGCGCACCTCGAACCCGGCGCGTTCGCGCGTCAGGCCGCCCGGCCCCAAGGCGGAAACGCGCCGCTTGTGGGTGATCTCCGACAGCGGGTTGGTCTGGTCCATGAACTGCGAGAGTTGCGACGAGCCGAAGAACTCGCGGATCGCGGCCGACACCGGCTTGGCATTGATCAGATCGTGCGGCATCAGGTTCTCGGACTCTGCCTGCGACAGCCGCTCCTTCACCGCGCGCTCGACCCGCACCAGGCCGGCGCGAAACTGGTTCTCGGCGAGCTCGCCCACCGACCGGACGCGGCGATTGCCGAGGTGGTCGATGTCGTCGATCTCGCCCTTGCCGTTGCGCAGATCCACCAGGATTTTCATCACGGCGACAATGTCGGCAGCGGACAGCGTGCCAGAGCCAACCAGTTCGTTGCGCCCGACGCGCCGGTTGAATTTCATGCGGCCGACCTTGGACAGGTCGTAGGTTTCCTCGGCGAAGAACAGGCGATGGAACAGCGCCTTCACCGCTTCTTCCGTTGGCGGCTCGCCGGGCCTCATCATGCGATAGATCGCGACCTGCGCCGCCAGCTGGTCAGCGGTCTCGTCGATGCGCAGGGTCTGCGAGATGTACGGGCCCTGATCGAGGTCGTTGGTATAGACGGTCTGGAATTTGCCTACTCCGCCTTCCCTGAGCTTGGCGAGGAGCTCCTCCGTAATCTCGTCGTTGGCGCTGGCCAGAACTTCGCCGGTGCCCTTGTCCACGACGTTATGCGCCAGCACGCGCCCGATCAGGAACTCCTCCGGAACGGCGACGCGATGCAACCCGGCCTGCTCCATCTCGCGCACGTGCTTGACCGTGATGCGCTTGTCCTTGGCGACGATGGCCTTGCCGCCCTTGGCGGAGATGTCGAAGCGCGCAATCTCGCCGCGCATGCGCTCAGGCACCAGTTCGAACTCGGCGGCGTCCTTGCCGAGATGGAAGGTGTCGAACACAAAGAATTCGGCGAGGATCTTCTCCGGGGTATGGCCGAGTGCCTTTAACAAGATCGTCACCGGCATCTTGCGGCGGCGATCGACGCGAAAGTACAGGTAATCCTTGGGGTCGTACTCGAAATCGAGCCAGGAGCCGCGATACGGAATCACGCGCGCCGAGAACAGCAGCTTGCCGGAAGAATGCGTCTTGCCGCGGTCGTGCTCGAAGAACACCCCGGGCGAGCGGTGCAGCTGCGACACGATAACGCGCTCGGTGCCATTGATCACGAACGAGCCGGTCATGGTCATGAGCGGAATCTCGCCCATGTACACTTCCTGCTCCTTCACCTCTTTCGGCGTGGGCTTGGGGGCCTCCTTGTCCATGATCACCAGGCGCACCTTGGCGCGCAGCGGAGAGGCGTAGGTCAGCCCGCGCTGCTGGCACTCCTTCACGTCGAATGGCGGTTCGCCGAGCATGAAGCTCACGAACTCCAGGCGCGCGTTCTTGGAATGGCTCTCGATCGGGAAGATGCTCTTGAACGCAGCCTGCAGACCTTCGCTCTTGCGCTGCTCCGGCGCCGCGGAGGCCTGAAGGAACGCCGTAAACGAGTCGATCTGCGTAGCCAGCAAAAACGGCACCGGCAACACGACCTCGCGCTTGGCAAAACTCTTGCGAATGCGTTTCTTCTCGGTAAAGGAGTACGCCATGTCAGCTCCAGGAAAGAGTCACGCTGCAAACAACAGGGAGGCTGCAACGCTGCCCCCCCGGGGCGCGTTGCCCCGGTGTGCAGGTAAGTTGCGGCCTGTTCAAAAAAGGATCCGGGCTGGCGGTCTCCCGCCGGCCCGAGGCTCCACGCATGCGACTACTTGATTTCGCCGGTGCCGCCGGCATCCACGATCTGCTTGAGCAGGCTTTCCGCGTCGGCCTTGGATATCCCTTCCTTGACCGCCTTGGGAGCGCCGTCCACCAGGTCCTTGGCCTCCTTGAGGCCGAGCCCGGTTACCGCGCGCACCACCTTGATGACGTTGACCTTGTTGGCCCCCGAACTGGTGAGATTCACCGTGAACTCGGTCTTTTCTTCCGCCGCGCCGGCGGCAGCGCCGCCGCCACCCGGGGCCGCCACCGCCACTGTCGCCGCGGCGGCGGAGACGCCGAACTTGTCTTCCATCTCCTTGATGAGCTGGGAGAGCTCCAGCACCGTCATGTTTGCAATAGCGTCGAGAATTTCTGTCTTGGCAATACTCATGTTGCTTGCTCCTGTCAGATCTATGGTTGTGTTATCCGTGTCCCAGCGCAGCCGGCCCCGGTCAGGCCGCCTGCTTCTGCTTTTGGTCCCTGACCGCCGCCAGCGTCCGCGCGAACTTGCCCGGCACCTCGTTCAAGGTGCGGACGAACTTCGCGATGGGTGCCTGCATCGTCGACACCAGCTTCGTGAGCAGTTCCAAGCGGCTCGGCATCTTCGCCAGATCCGCCACTTCCCGCGCCGACATCACCAGATTGGGCATGGCGCCGGCTTTGATCACGAACTTCTCGTTGTCCTTGGCAAACTCGTACAGCACCTTCGCCGCGGCCACCGGATCGCTGGAAATGCCGTATGCCAGAGGCCCGATCATTTTTTCCCCGAGCCCCTTGAACGGCGTATTCGCAACCGCGCGGCGCGCCAACGTGTTCTTCAGCACTCGCAGGTAGACGCCCGAACCGCGCGCCTTCCTGCGAAGCTCGGTCATGGCCCGTACCGGGACGCTGCGGTATTCGGCCAGTATGACGGCCTGCGCCTTGGAGAGCTGGGCGCTCACCTCGGCCACCACCGCCTGCTTCTGTTCCAGATTTAGACTCAAGGTCGGCCTCCGTAAATCGTTAAACCATGAACAACGATTGACGAACAACGAACGTAAACGAAAACCCGCTCCGCAAATTTCCGTTCATCGTTCCGCGTTCCGCCTTCGTCGTTCCCCTACCGGCGACCATAGCTCAGGAGTCAGCCACAAATCCTGTTTCGGGTGCGCCGTCTGCGCAGGATTTTCGGTACTGGGACCGCCGGTCGGATCGACAACTGCCTCTGGAGGCAGCGTCTGACCCGGTAGCCTGCGTTCCGTTCCCCAAAAATTAAACCTTGCGGTTCCTACGGTCTTTGACAACCCGCCGGCAATGCACCGCCGGCGGCCCAAAGTTCCGCCCCGGATCTCGATCCGGGTCCACGTCCTCAATTCTGCAAACTTGTCTGGTCCACGCGCACACCCACGCCCATGGTGCTCGACACCGAGACCTTCTTCAGGAAGATCCCCTTCACCCCCGTGGGCCGGGACTTGTTCACCGCGTCCACCAGCGCCTTCAGATTCTCCACCAGCGCTTCCACCGAGAAAGAAGCGCGGCCTATGGTGCACTGGACGATGCCGGCCTTGTCGGCACGGTACTGGATCTGGCCCGCCCGCGCGTTCTTGATCGCAGCGACCACGTCCTGAGTGACAGTACCCACCTTGGGGTTCG